>Ga0207649_10000077_pt1 | contig 83350 bp, 67 predicted proteins | sample KBSC43metaG_FD_184317 | JGI IMG/M metagenome (GOLD analysis project Ga0207649, IMG submission 184317) | Corn rhizosphere microbial communities from Kellogg Biological Station, Michigan, USA - KBS C4-3 metaG (SPAdes) (version 2) | ecosystem: Host-associated > Plants > Roots > Rhizosphere > Soil ... | reverse complement strand
CTTCCGCAAGAAGCCTGGTCATCTCCTGATGCCCGGCCGCGCGCGCTGCGGCGAGGTGGTGGTCGCCGATATCGGCATTCCCGAATCCGCGCTCGACGCTCTCAGGCCCAAGCTGTTCGAAGACACCCCCGCTTTGTGGTCGAGCAGTTTCCCCTGGCCGAAGGACGAAGCGCACAAATACGACCGCGGCCATTGCGTCGTGGTCAGCGGCCCCGCGCACGCCACGGGCGCTGCGCGTCTGGCCGCGCGCGGCGCGTTGCGCGTGGGCGCGGGCCTCGTCAGCGTCGCCAGCCCGACGGCCGCGGTGGAAGTGAACGCTGTCGAACTCACCGCCATCATGGTCAAGCCGTTCGAAGGCGTGGAGGGTCTTGCCCGTCTTCTAGAAGACAAACGGTTCAATTCAGTGGTGCTGGGTCCGGGTGCGGGCGTAGGGGCCGAGACAAGGGCAATGGTCGATCGCGTCCTCGCCACGCAGGCAGCGGCGGTCCTAGATGCCGACGCGCTCACCTCCTTCAAGGACGACCCGAAGGCGCTCTACCTGCTCCTGCGCGAGCCTTGCGTGCTCACGCCCCATGAAGGCGAATTCGAGAGGATATTTCAGGGGCTTCTACGCCGTTCCTCTACCAGGATCGAAGCTGCTCGCGCCGCCGCCGCGACCGCGCGCTGCACCGTCCTGCTCAAGGGTGCTGACACTGTCATTGCCGCGCCGGATGGCCGCGCTGCCATCAACGGCCATGCACCGCCGGAATTGGCGACCGCCGGTTCGGGAGACGTGCTTGCGGGCATGATCGGTGGTTTGATGGCGCAGGGAGTCGATTCATTCAAGGCGGCCGCGATGGCCGCGTGGCTCCACGGGGAAGCCGCGTACAGGTTCGGACCGGGCCTGATCTCCGAGGACTTGCCGGAGCAGCTTCCGCATGTCCTTGCCGCCTTGAAGGACGCCACCCATGGACATCCGCCACGCTGAGCAGGCCGATCTCCCGACGCTGCTCGACATCTACAATCACTACGTCGTCCACACGCCTGTCACCTTCGACATCGAACCGCGAACGCTCGCCCAGCGTAGGGTATGGCTCGACGAGTTCGCTTCTACAGGCCGTCACCAATGCTTCGTCGCCGTGATCGAGGACAGACCGGTCGGCTATGCCTGCTCGCACCGCTTCAAGGAAAAGGCCGCTTACGATCCCACGATCTCGACCAGCATCTATCTCGCACCCGGCACGCACCGCCGCGGCATAGGTCGAGCGCTTTACGCGACCCTGTTCGAAGCGCTGAAGGGCGAGGACATCCATCGCGCCTATGGCGGCATCACCCAGCCGAACGAGGCCTCCGTCGGCCTGCACCTTGCCATGGGCTTCCGCCATATCGGCACTGAAACCCAGGTCGGCCGCAAATTCGGCAAGTTCTGGGATGTGGCGCTTTACGAGCGCCAGATGCCCTAGCGGACCCCATAAACCCCTGTTATAGGGGGCGCCCTCCGGCGGGGCGGATTTCCTGTTCCACCGGCTGCCCGGACGCGGGCGTGGCGGAACGGTAGACGCGCTGGATTTAGGTTCCAGTGACGAAAGTCGTGGGGGTTCAAGTCCCTCCGCCCGCACCAGTCCCTAAGTTTAAAAGAGACAGATATGCAGATCACCGAGACCGTCAACGAAGGCCTCCGCCGGGAATTCAAGATCGTCATAGCCGCGAACGACCTCGACGAGCGCCTGACCGGCAAGCTCACCGAGATGGCCCCGCGCGTTCACCTGCGCGGCTTCCGCCCCGGCAAGGCCCCCGTCTCCTTCCTCAAGAAGCAGTACGGCAAGTCCATGATGGGCGAGGTGGTCGAAGAGGCGGTCTCGCAATCGAGCCAGCAGGCGATCAAGGACAACGAGTTGAAGCCGGCCTTCCCGCCGCGCGTCGATCTCGTCAGCGAATTGCAGCAGGTCGTGGACGGCAACGCCGATCTCGAATTCACCGTGAAGGTGGACCTGATGCCGGAATTCGAGCTGGCCGACATCGGCTCGCTCAAGGTCGAACGCCTGACAGCCGAAGTGACGGACCAGGAAGTCGAAGACGCGACCACGCGCCTGGCCGAACAGGCCCGCACCTATTCGATGCGCCAGGGCGGCGCAGAAGACGGCGACGTACTGGTGATCGATTTCGTCGGCCGCATAGACGGTGAGGAGTTCGAATACGGCAAGGCGACCGATTTTAATCTCACCATCGGTCAGCACCAGTTGATCCCCGGTTTCGAGGAACAGCTTAAGGGCGCGAAGGCGGGTGAAGATCGCGTCGTGAAGGCGCCGTTCCCGGCCGACTATCCGAACCCGAAACTAGCGAACAAGGATGCCGAGTTCGAAGTGAAGGTGAAGGAAGTCAAACAGCCCGACGAACTGATCGTCGATGACGAACTGGCGAAGCGTTTCGGCGTCGACTCGCTGGCGTCGCTCAAGGATCGCGTGCGCGATCAATTGAAGAGCGATTTCGGCCGCGCGAGCCGTCTGCATCTGAAGCGCCGTATCCTCGACGCCCTCGATGCCGCCCACAATTTCTCGCTGCCACCGACCATGGTGGAAGGGGAGTTCGAAGGCATCTGGAAACAGGTTCAGGCCGAAATGTCGCGCGAAGGCAAAACCGCCGCCGACGAAGGCAAGACCGACGAAGAGCTGAAAAAGGAATATCACGACATCGCCGAACGCCGCGTACGTCTGGGCCTCGTGCTTGCCCGCATCGGCGAGCAGAACGGCATCGTGGTGCAGCCCGACGAAGTGCAGCGCGCCATCGCCGCGCGCGCCCGCCAGTTCCCCGGCCAGGAAGCGCAAGTGTTCGACTTTTACGCCTCGAACCAGCAGGCCATGAACGAAGTTCGCGCGCCGATCTTCGAAGACAAGGTGGTGGATTTCATCGCCGAACTCGCCGAAGTGACGGATCGCCCCGTGGATCGCGAAACCCTGTTCCTCGATCCCGACGAAGCGGCGGAAAAACTCGAAGGCGGCAAGGCCGAGCCCGAGAAAAAAGAAAAGAAGTCCAAAAAGGCGAAGAAGGAAGAGTAGGTTCTTCCTTCTTCCCGTTCATTTCAAAACGGTAAAGCCGGCTTTCTCGAATATCGCTTTGGCTTTCGCTCCCGAAAGATAGCCGAAGAAGTTCTTCGCTTCCGGCTTGGCATCGTTGATCAGTGCAGCCGGATAGACAATCCGTTGGTGCGAATTCTCCGGGAACATGCCGGCAATACTGACTTTCGGTTCCGCGATCGCGTCGGTCTTGTACACGATGCCAAGCGGCGCTTCCTTCCGCGCGACGTAAGCCAGCGCCACCCGCACGTTCTCCGCCGATACGATATGATTCTGCACGGAGGACCACACGCCGAGCGCGATCAGCGCCGTTCGCCCGTATTTGCCGGCGGGCACGCTGTCGGGATCGGCCATCGAAAGCCGCCCACCCCGCAGCGCCGCCACAAGCGGGAAGTGGTCCGCGACATTGATCGTGACATTGGAATCGGCAGGCGCGACCAGCACCAGCGAATTGCCGAGCAGGTTCTTCCGCGTGTGGCGTTCGATCAATCCTTTCGAATCCAGATAGTCCATCCAGTCCGTGTCGGCGGACATGAAGATGTCCGCACCCGACGATCTTTCGATCTGCTTGGCCAATGTTGAGGACGCAGCGAACGAGAACACGACATGAGTGTGCGTCTTCGCCTCGTAACTCTTGCCGACCCCCTCCAGCACCTCCGTTAACGATGCGGCGGCGAAAACGGTGATGTTAGCCGCTTGCGCCGGCACGAATGAGGAAAAGGCCGCTGCCAAGGCCGCAAAGGCAAGTTTGATCGGTCTCATGGCGGCTCCGGTGATCTCGCGGACTTCCAATAAATATCACGCGCGCTTTGGAAAAGATGGTGCGCTAGACGGCGTGGCCGTGCAGGGCGCAATCCTGTTCGTCGGTCTCGATCTGGATGGTGGCGTGCGGGATCGCGAACTTGTCGCGCAGCAGATCGGTGATCCGCCGCAATTCCGCATCGCCCGGATGTCCCGACGGAATGATAAGGTGACAGGTGAGCGCCGTTTCCGTTGTGCTCATCGGCCAGATATGCAGGTCATGCAGCGCACAGACGCCGGGGCAGGCTTCGAGAAAGCGCCGCACGGCCTGTTCATCCACACCGGGCGGAACCCCGTGCAAAGTCATTTTCATGGAATCGCGCAGCAAGCTCCAGGTCCCCGCTACGATCACGGCGGAAACGAGCAGGCTCACCGCCGGGTCGATCCAGTTCAGTCCTGTCGCCACAATCGCGAACCCGGCAATCACCACACCTAGCGAAACTGCCGCATCCGCCATCATGTGCTGGAATGCACCACGGATGTTGAGGTCGTGCTTACGTCCACGTGCGAACAGCAACGCGGTTGCGAAATTGATAACGATACCGATGGCCGCCACGATGATGACGGTCCTGCCCGCCACAGCTTGGGGCTGGAAGAATCGCTGCACGGCTTCCACCGCAATCGCACCCGTCGCAATCAGCAGGAAGACCGCATTGAACAACGCTGCGAGAATGGATGACGACCTCAAGCCATAGGTGAAGCGCGGCGAGGGCGCGCGCTGCACCAGCCGGTTGGCCATCCACGCCACGCCCAGCCCCAGTACGTCTCCAAGATTGTGTCCTGCATCGGCGATCAGCGCCATGGAGTGACTGAACACACCATAACCCGCTTCGATGATCACAAAGCCCAGGTTCAGCGCGATCCCCACTGCGAACGCGAAACCGAAATCCGCGGGCGCATGGCTGTGCCCGTGATGGTGGTGATGATGATCGTGGTCGTGAACGTGCGCCGCCATTCAGCTCTCCAGCACCACGAAGGCTACGCCCAGAAGAATAAGAACGCACCCCAGAATGATGCCCTCATACTTCTCAAGCTTGTCGAGCCGGAATCGCTCCAGCCCCGCGAGCGTCAGCGATGTGAACGTCACCATCCCTGCAATGGTCGCCACTGCCAGCACCACACTTGACAGCGCAAACCCCTGCCAGCCGAACCGCGCCGCCGAAACATAGACGGGCAGAAAGGCTTCGCAGGGCGAAAGCGTCAGAAGGGTGAACAGCCCGACGATCGCTGCACGGTCCGAAGTCCGCTGTCGCGCATGCGCCTCAAGCTCATGGGCGATATCGTGTTCATGGTCGTGATCGTGATGATGGTCATGTCCATGTCCGCCCGGCGTGAGATGAACATGCCGCCCGGTCGATCCGCGATAAATATAGAAAAGCCCCACCAGCACCAGCAGCCCGCCACCCAGCAGCGGAAAGATACTGCCCGTCAGCCGGTCCACATTCATGCCCAGCCAAATCACCAGCACGCCCAACAAGGTGGTGATCAGGATGTGTCCCGTCCCCGCGAACGCGGTGATGGCGAGCGTCTTGGTCTTGTTCCAGTGCTGCGCCCGCGCCGTCACCACGAAGGGCAGCCAATGCGTCGGCAGCGCGGCATGGAAGAACGCCACGGTAAAGCCCGCGGCCACAATGGACAGGATAAGCGCCTGGTTCATGGCCGTTACCTAATGCAGCGCGCGGAAAAAGCAAAAGCCGTGCTAGGCTCGAGGCGGGGCTAAGAGGGCAGGATCATGATTTTTGAACAGGTCTCGACCGGCGGCTGCCAATCCTATCTCGTCGGCTGCTCCGACACCTGTTCGGCCGCGGTGATCGACCCCGAGGTCCGCCAGATCGACCGTTACCATGCGCTCGCGGTCCGCGACGGCTTGCGGGTCAAATTCGTCGTCGACACCCATACCCACGCCGATCATTTTTCCGCCACCCGCCAGATCGGTGAAGCGCTCGGCGTACCCGTCGTGATGAATCGCTACAGCGCCGCACCTTTCGCCGACATGCGACTGGACGATGGTGACATGCTCGCCGTGGGAAATTTGCGCCTTCGCGCGCTGCACACCCCCGGCCACACCCGCGATTCGATGTGCCTGGTGATGGACGATCGCGTCTTCACCGGCGACACACTGCTCATCGGCGGCACCGGCCGCACCGACTTGCCGACCGGCGATCCCGAAATGCTTTACGACAGCCTTTTCAACAGACTGCTCAAGCTAGATCCCAAAACGCTCGTCTATCCTGCGCACGACTATAAAGGCCGCACCAATTCCACCGTCGGCGACGAGATCGCCAACAATCCCCGCCTGCAGCAGCGCGAACGCGCCGCTTTCGTGGACATGATGCAGCACCTCAATCTCAGCGCACCCACCCATCTCACCGAAGCCCTGCGCACCAATATGAGCGGCGGCAAGACGGTGGTGCAGTTGCTGTCCGAAGCATCCAACGTCGTCCCCTTCGTGTCGCTGGCCGAACTGCAATCGCGGCAGGCTGCCCGCGCAAACGACTTCGTCATTCTCGACGTTCGCGAGAAAGATGCGTTCGTCGCCGGGCATGTTCCCGGCGCGAAGCACTTGCCGCGCGGGCAGCTCGAATTGCGGGTGAACGACGAACTGCCCGATCCCACCATGCGCATTGTGGTCTATTGCGAGTTCGGAAAGATCTCGACACTCGCGGCGGCGACCTTGCGGCAATTGGGTTTCATGCGCGCCGCCGCACTCGACGGCGGCATGAAGGCGTGGCGGGAAGGCGGTTTCCCGGTCGAAGCGGCGGGCAATTAACCCCTCGTCCGGCATGGTGTTAACGCAGGTGCAGGTACCGGCGTTGACAGCGCGCCAACGCATCCTATGTTCGTCTGTCCTATTCGAACGGCTGAGGCTGATGAACGACCCCCGCGACGTCTACATGAACACGCTGGTTCCGATGGTGGTGGAGCAATCCTCCCGCGGCGAGCGCGCTTACGACATCTATTCCCGCCTGCTGAAGGAACGCATCATCTTCGTGACTGGGCCTATCGAGGATTACGGCGCGAGCCTCATCACCGCCCAGCTTCTTTTCCTTGAGGCCGAGAATCCCAAGAAAGAGATCGCGATGTACATCAACTCGCCGGGCGGCGTGGTGACGGCCGGGTTGGCCATTTATGACACCATGCAATACATCCGCCCCGGCATTCAGACCTTGTGCGTCGGCCAGGCCTCTTCGGCCGCGACACTTTTGCTGTGCGCCGGCCGGAAGGGCGAACGCTTCACCCTACCCAATTCAAGGATATTGGTGCACCAGCCCTCGGCCTCCTATTACGGTCAGGCGGCGGATATCGCCCGGCACGCTCAGGAGATCCTCAAGCTCAAACGCCGGCTGAACGAGATCTATGCCAAGCACACCGGCCAACCCCTTGAGGTGGTTGAAAAAGCCCTGGATCGCGATACCTATATGACGGCCGAGGAGGCCAAGACCTTCGGGTTGGTCGATCAGGTCCTCGCGCGCCGCCCTGAGGTCCCCGATCAGGCCAAACTTAATGCCTAGTTCCCAAGCAGGGACAGGCACTTGGAGCCAACTTAAACAAATCTTGATCCGCCGGCTTCTATCGTGGTCGTATGTAAAGGGTGCTTCGAATTCCGGGTTGGCGTGGTTCGTGCACAAAGGCGGTCCAAGAGCCCTTTCGAAGGGGCGGGTGTCTCAGGAGAGACCATAAGTCATGAGTAAGGCCAGCGGCGGCGACTCGAAGAACACGTTGTATTGCTCCTTTTGCGGCAAGAGCCAGCACGAGGTCCGCAAGCTCATTGCGGGCCCGACCGTCTTCATCTGCGATGAATGCGTCGAACTCTGCATGGAAATCATCAAGGAGGAAAACAAGACCTCCTTCATGAAGTCCAAGGAGGGCGTCCCCACTCCGCAGGAGATCTTCAAGGTTCTGGACGACTACGTCGTCGGCCAACAGCACGCCAAGAAGGTGCTCTCGGTCGCGGTTCACAATCACTACAAACGGATAAATGCGTCCGGAAAGAACCAGGACGTCGAACTCGCCAAATCCAACATCATGCTGATCGGCCCGACCGGTTGCGGCAAGACGCTGCTCGCGCAGACGCTCGCCCGCATCCTCGATGTGCCCTTCACGATGGCAGACGCCACGACGCTCACCGAAGCAGGTTATGTCGGCGAGGACGTCGAGAACATCATCCTGAAGCTGCTGCAGAACGCCGACTACAACGTCGAGCGCGCGCAGCGCGGCATCGTCTACATCGACGAAGTCGACAAGATCAGCCGCAAGTCCGACAACCCGTCGATCACGCGCGACGTGTCGGGTGAAGGCGTGCAGCAGGCGCTCCTCAAGATCATGGAAGGCACGATTGCCTCCGTGCCTCCGCAGGGCGGCCGCAAGCATCCGCAGCAGGAGTTCCTGCAGGTCGACACCACGAATATCCTGTTCATCGTGGGCGGCGCGTTCGCAGGGCTGGACAAGATCATCTCCCAGCGCACGCAGGGAACTTCGATGGGTTTCGGCGCCACGGTGCGTTCGCCCGACGAACGCCTGACCGGCGAAATCCTGCGCGAGGTGGAACCGGAAGACCTGTTGAAGTTCGGCCTGATCCCGGAATTCATCGGCCGCCTGCCGGTGCTCGCCACGCTCGGCGATCTGTCGGAGACCGCGCTGATCGAAATCCTGACCCGTCCGAAGAACGCGCTGGCCAAGCAGTATCAGCGGATGTTCGAGATGGAAGGCGTCAAGCTGCGGTTCCAGGACGAGGCGATGCACTCCATCGCGAAGAAAGCCATCGCACGGCGCACCGGCGCGCGCGGGCTTCGTTCGATCATGGAAGGCATCCTGCTGGAGACGATGTTCGAACTCCCCACGCTCAACGGCGTGCAGGAAGTCGTCATCACAGCGGATGTTGTCGAAGGCCGTTCGCGTCCGCTCTACACCTACGCAGACAAGCCGGAAGCACAGAAGACCGCTTCTTAATCGCCAAGTTGACGCCTGTCGTCATGCGGTCGCGGTTCCATCGCGGGCATTTGATCGTCGCTTCGGTCCGGTGACATCCGCAATCTTGAAAACGCGGTTCCGTCACCCCACTTTTGTTCTGACGGGTGACGCCTTTTGGGGTCATCGCAGCCCTTTTGTCACAGCCTGTTAGGGGGTGACGGGGGCATAATCCGGGCACCGGGATTCGGGCCCGGCAGGAGAACAGAATGTCTGAGAAAGACCTGAGTAAAGTGACGGATGAAACAGGCGGCCTGTTGGCGCCCGTTCTGCCGCTTCGCGATATCGTTGTTTTCCCGCACATGATCGTCCCGCTCTTCGTGGGCCGTGAGAAATCCGTGCGCGCGCTCGAAGAGGTAATGAGCGAAGAAAAACAGATCCTGCTACTGACGCAGAAAAACGCGGCCGACGACGATCCGTCGCCCGATGGTTTGCATCGCATCGGCACGCTGGCGACCGTGCTTCAGCTTCTGAAGCTGCCCGACCAGACGGTCCGCGTGTTGGTCGAAGGCAAGGGCCGCGCGCGCGTGACCGGCTTCACGCCCCGTACCGATTTCTTCCAGGCCACTATCGAAAAAATTCCCGATAGCGAAGGCGAGGCGAAGGAAGTTGAGGCGCTGATCCGCACCGCCAAAGCCAATTTCGAGCAGTACATCAAGCTCAACAAGAAGGTGCCCGCCGAAACGCTGGCGTCGGTCGCGCAGATCGACGATCCCGCCAAGCTCGCCGACACCATTGCCTCGCATCTCTCGGTGAAGATCGCCGATCGGCAGCAATTGCTGGAGACGCTCGACACTGCCGCAAGGCTTGAGAAGGTTCTGGCGCTGATCGAATCCGAAGTGAGCGTTCTGCAGGTGGAGCGGAAAATTCGCAGCCGCGTGAAGCGCCAGATGGAGAAGACACAGCGCGAGTACTATCTCAACGAACAGCTCAAGGCGATCCAGAAGGAACTCGGCGAAGGCGACGAAGGTCGCGACGAGATGAACGAGCTGGAAGAGCGCATCCGCAAGACCAAGCTCTCGAAGGAAGCCCGCGAAAAGGCGCAGGCCGAAGTGAAGAAGCTTCGTTCCATGTCGCCGATGAGCGCGGAAGCTACCGTCGTGCGCAACTATCTCGACTGGTTGCTCTCATTGCCGTGGGGCAAGAAGAGCAAGGTCAAGAAGGACATCGCGCACGCCGAAGAGATCCTGGCGAACGACCACTACGGTCTGGAGAAGGTCAAGGAACGCATCCTTGAGTACCTGGCGGTGCAGCAGCGCGCGGGCAAGATGAAAGGCCCGATCCTGTGCCTCGTCGGCCCTCCGGGTGTCGGCAAGACCTCGCTCGCGAAGTCGATCGCCAAGGCCACGGGCCGCGAATATGTCCGCATGTCGCTCGGCGGCGTGCGAGACGAAGCGGAAATCCGCGGTCACCGGCGCACCTATATCGGCTCCATGCCCGGCAAGATCATCCAGTCGATGAAGAAGGCGAAAACGGCAAACCCGCTCTTCCTGCTCGACGAGATCGACAAGCTGGGTGCGGACTGGCGCGGCGATCCGTCGTCGGCGCTGCTCGAGGTGTTGGACCCCGAGCAGAACCACACCTTCAACGACCACTATCTCGAGGTCGATTTCGATCTCTCGGACGTGATGTTCCTCACCACGGCCAACAGCCTGCGCATGCCGCAACCGCTGATGGACCGCATGGAGATCATCCGCATCCCCGGTTACACCGAGGATGAGAAGGTCGAGATCGCCAAGCGTCATCTGATCCCGAAAGAGGTCAAGGCGCATGGTCTGCGCGAAGGCGAATGGAAGATCACCGATGCGGGTCTGCGCGACCTCATCCGATATCACACGCGTGAAGCGGGCGTTCGCAATCTCGAACGCGAGATCGCAAACCTGACGCGCAAGGCCGTGAAGGAAATCGTCTCGAACAAGACGAAGGCGGTCGAAGTCGGTACGGAAAACCTCGGCACCTATGCCGGCGTGCGGAAATTCCGCTACGGCGAGGTGGAAGGCGAAGATCAGGTCGGTGTGGTCACCGGCTTGGCCTGGACCGAAGTGGGCGGCGAGACCCTGCAGATCGAATCTGTCATGCTGCCCGGCAAAGGCCGCATGCAGACGACCGGCAAGCTCGGCGATGTGATGAAGGAATCGATCGACGCGGCGCGCTCCTATGTGCGCTCCAAGGCGACGACCTTCGGCATCAAGCCGCCGACGTTCGACAAGGTCGACATCCATGTGCACGTGCCGGAAGGTGCGACGCCCAAGGACGGCCCGTCGGCTGGCGTTGGAATGGCGACGTCGATCATCTCGGTGCTCACCGGTATTCCGGTCAGGCGCGATGTGGCGATGACGGGCGAGGTGACTTTGCGCGGTCGCGTGCTTCCGATCGGCGGCTTGAAGGAAAAGCTGCTGGCGGCGCTGCGTGCGGGCATCACCACGGTCCTCATTCCGCAGGAAAACGAGAAGGATCTCGCCGAAATCCCCGACAACGTGAAAGCGGGTCTCAAGATCATCCCGGTTTCCACGGTTGGCGAGGTGGTGAAGGTCGCGCTGGTGCGGGAGCCCACGCCCATCGACTGGCAGGAAGAGCTGGAAACCCCGCCTCGGATTGCCCCGGATGCCGACGCCGACGCGGTTGTCACGCATTAACCAATCAGCGGGCCTGGTTCCCAACCGGAACCGGGCCCAATTTTCTTTGAAAATTGGCGGAAAAGTGAGCTTTCTTGCTTTGACCGGGGCAGGGGGCAACCCCTAAAGTCCGCCCCCTCGGGAGACGCATTAAAGGAGCCAGCCTCGTGAACAAGAACGACCTGATCCAGCAACTGTCCGACCGTACGGGGCTTGCCAAGAACGACGCGGCCAAGGCCGTCGACGGCGTCTTCGACCTCATTCAGGACGCCCTGAAAAGCGGCGATGAAGTACGTTTGACCGGCTTCGGCGTGTTTGTGGTCGCCACCCGCGCCGGTGGCAAAGGCCGCAATCCGCAAACGGGCGAAGAGATCACCATCAAACCGTCCAAGCAGCCGCGGTTCCGTCCGGGCAAGCAGCTCAAGGACGCGCTCAACTAGAGCAGTCGTATTCGTCCGGAAGCAATTTGAAGACCGTCCGGCTATAATTCGGACATACGGTTCTGGGGGCGGTTAGCTCAGCCGGTAGAGCATATCGTTTACACCGATAGGGTCGGTGAAACGGGCTCGATACCGCATGAGTGAAATTGCCTTTTGGTTGTTGGTGTTAGCGTAACAAAGCGACCAAGCAGTTTCCAGTGACCGGCAGGAATTTACGTTTGGGGGCAGCTGGGGGGCAGATCGTGCACGTGCCGACGAACTGGTGGGCGGGACAGGGCTCGAACCCGTGACATCCTCCGTGTAAAGGAGGCGCTCTACCAACTGAGCTACCCGCCCATCAGGGGCGCCTGTTTCGCTTTTTGGTGGGTAGCCGTCAAGGAATGATCCCCCGGTCGTCAGGCACCGCGCCCGGAGGCTTCTGGACTAGCAGTGGCAGGTTTCTGAGCCGCCATCTATTCAGCGACTTCGGCTTCCTGCCAAAGAGCTGTCATCGGCTTTTCTCGGCGCGATTCACAAAGTTCCGGAACGTGACCGAATATCTGAGTCGATTGAGGGGCGGCACGCTGTGCTCCCACTCGGTACGAGCCGAGCCACGCAGCAAATACGCAGACCGTGGATTTATGATCTGGTTCTTCCTCTCCCAGGAATTTCCCGTATTTCGCCTCAGTCTTAGCGTGCATGTTGATAGGAATGAGATCGCAATTACATCCTGAAACATCGGCTTGTCTTTGTGCCATCCGATTCCAGCGCCGGGCGCGTATTCCGTCACGAGGATTTGTTGCAGGCTGTCCGGTGCAACGTCTGCGAAACTCGCTGCTCTCTTGCGTAACGGAAGAAGGAAATCGGGGATCGCATTGCTTTCGCGAAGTGCGCGACCGGCATAGTCGTATCGCCAGCCAAAGGAGACCACGCGGCGGTTTCCCAGATAGCCATGAAATTCAAACGGCTTAAATGGCAGCGCGGCGAAGAGATGGACGTAATCCGCCTCTTCAGCAGCGGTGATGACGTCGTCGCGATAGTCAAAACCCACTGGCAGCTCGGGCGCAGACATAAAGAGGTCGGGATGGGGCCGATTATTCATCGGAAGTTCCGAGGCTTCACCTTCAAGGTGTCGATGTGCAGGTCTGGAATATAAATATCGCGGACCCGAGGTGGCCGTTCCCGAGAATCGTAACCACCGCTGCCGTGATGAAACTCATCACCACGGCCATGCGGCAGGCGAAACGCGGTCTCCTGCTTACTGATGGATGCCAATCGGTCTGAAAGGTCGATCAGCTTGTTGGCGACGATGTGAACGACCAAACCCTCGCGCTGAACGAAACCTTCGACGCCCAACATATTGGCGCCCAAGATGACCCGCCGCTGCTTCTCATAGAGGCTCGGCCAAATCACCAAATTGGCAACGCCCGTTTCATCTTCGATGGTGATGAACATCACACCTTTTGCAGAACCTGGCTTTTGGCGCACCAACACCAGTCCTGCGGTCGTCATTTTTCGACGGTCGGGCATGGCATTGGCTTGCGCACAGGTGACGACACGTTTCTGCGAGAGCTCCGCACGAAGGAATGAGACCGGATGTTGGCGCAACGTAAGGCCGACATAGCTGTAATCTTCAACGACTTCATGTCCCTCTGTCATCGCTTTGAGTCGCACAGCTTCTTCGTTGATTTCCGGTGTGGGCCGTCCATTACCGTCTGCTACCGCGAACAAGGGCAGGGGATTATCGCGCAGAGCCTTGATCGCCCACAGTGCATCTCGCCGTGGCAATCGCATGGACGGTCGGAATGCGTCAGCTTCCGCGAGGCGAACGAGCGTGGAGACATGGACGCCGCTGCGCCGCCAAACGTCCTCAACATCGTCGAACGGAACATTAGATCGACCTGAGACCAGCGCAGCCGCTTCCGTGTCTTTCATACCGAGCACCAATCGAAATCCCAATCTTACGGCGAAACGGCCTTCGATGGTGGTTGGCTCTAGAGTGCAGTCATATCGCGAAGCATTGATATCGACAGGACGGACTTCCACACCATGTTCAATGGCGTCGCGCACGATTTGCGCCGGCTGGTAGAAGCCCATCGGTTGAGAGTTGATCAGAGCCGCGCAGAAGACGTCTGGATGCCGGCATTTGAGCCAAGACGATGCGTATGCGATCAGCGCAAAACTGGCGGCATGGCTTTCGGGAAATCCATAAGAACCGAAGCCTTCCAACTGACTGAAGGTTTTGCGCGCGAACTCTTCGTCATAGCCCCGATCCGTCATGCCACGAACAAGCTTTTCGCCGAAAGCCGAGACGCCGCCGGTAAACTTGAACGTCGCCATAGCCCGGCGCAGCTGGTCGGCTTCGCCAGGTGTAAAACCGGCACATTCTATGGCCACGCGCATGGCTTGTTCTTGGAAGAGGGGCACGCCGAGCGTTTTGCCCAAAACCTTTTCGAGTTCCGGTTTGGGGTAGATGATTTCTTCTTTGCCTTCGCGGCGTCGCAAATAAGGATGCACCATGTCGCCTTGGATCGGCCCAGGCCGCACGATCGCCACCTCAATAACGAGGTCGTAGAACGTGCGTGGCTTCAGCCGTGGCAACATCGCCATCTGCGCCCGACTTTCGATTTGAAATGTCCCAAGCGTGTCGGCTTTACGGATCATCGCGTAGGTGCGTGGATCTTCGGACGGAATTGTTGCCAGATCGAAATCGACTCCTTTGTGCTCGCGCAGAAGATTCAAGCCCTTTTGCATGCAAGTGAGCATACCCAACGCCAACACATCGACTTTCATGAATTTCAGGGCGTCGATGTCGTCCTTGTCCCATTCGATCACCTGCCGATCTTCCATCGCGGCCGGTTCGATTGGTACCAGATCGTTTAAGCGTTCTTCGGTGAGAACGAAGCCGCCGGGGTGCTGAGAAAGATGACGGGGCGCGCCAATCAGTTGACGCGCAATCTCCAACGTCATTTTGAGGCGGCGATCATTCAGGTTGAGGTTCAATTCCTGGGCATGCTTGGGTTCGACGCCTTCTTCCGACCAGCCCCACACTTGCTTGGACGACATGCCGATCATGTCTTCCGGCAGGCCGAGGGCTTTGCCGACATCGCGCAACGCACCTTTGGCGCGATAACGAATGACTGTTGAACATAGGGCTGCCCTATGTCGACCGTAGGTGTTATAAACCCATTGAATGACTTCTTCGCGCCGCTCATGTTCGAAATCGACATCGATATCCGGCGGTTCTTTGCGCTCCTGACTGACAAAGCGTTCGAATAGAAGATCGTTGCGTTCCGGATCGATGGAGGTGATACCGAGTACATAGCAAACTGCGGAATTGGCAGCCGAGCCGCGCCCTTGGCAGAGGATGCCCTGACTGCGCGCGAACCGGACGATGGAGTTCACCGTCAAGAAGTAGGGTGCGTAGTCCAGCGTTTCGATAAGTCTCAATTCATGGCGAAGTGTAGCTTCCACATTTTCGGGAAGTCCTTCGGGATAGCGTGACTTCGTGCCCTCCCAGGTACGCTGTTCCAGCGCTTGCTGCGGGGTCAGTCCTGGAATGCAGACTTCGTGCGGATATTGATACGCAAGTTCTTCTAAGGAAAATTGCAGTTGATCCGCGATCTCCACGCTGCGCGCAACTGCATCAGGCCAGAGTTTGAACAGCCGCGACATTTCATCGGGCGCCTTGAGATAACGGTCGGCATGCCGTTCTCGCTTGAATCCCAGCTCATCGATGGTAACGCGTTCGCGAATGCAGGTAAGAACATCCTGCAGCAAGCGCCGATCCGGGACATGAAACAGTACATCGTTCGTAACGACAGTCGGTATCGCGGCGTTCTGCGCTAGATTAGCGATCTGCGCTAACCGCTGATGGTCGCGCGGACGACGGCGCAAGGACATCGCGCAATAGGCGCGATTCCCATATACTTCCTTCAGTCTGTTCAGATTTGATTGGAACCTTTTATCTACATGTCCGGGAATGATGGTTGCGACTAAGCCATCTTGCCAAGCTGCAAGATCATCCCAATTCAGTTCGCAGCGCGCCTTTCCAGCGCGCGATTTTCCCAAGCTGAGGAGGCGGCACAATCTGGAATAGGCCGCACGATCCTTCGGATATAGGAGAAGTTCGGAGCCATCCACGAGCTTCAACCGTGATCCGACAATAAGGCGCACACCAGTTGCCTTGGCAGCTTCGTGTGCCCGCACGATCCCCGACAGCGAATTGAGGTCTGTAATCGCAAGAGCCTCGATGCCGAGCACCGCGGCGGTGGCGAACAACTCCTCGGCCGAAGATGCGCCGCGCAGGAAGGAGAAATGTGACGCACATTGCAGTTCTGCATAACGGTTCATGCAAAAATTCCATGCACAAACCATTTCTGCGAACCGGTTCTGTGATCTTCACCATCACCCGCCCGAAACAACCAATACCGTTCGCCTGCATCATCTTCGACTTGGAAGTAATCGCGCACGGCTGTCTTTTCGGCATCAGCCTTCCACCATTCGCCGAACATACGCTCGGGCCCATCCGCTCGCGCCACGCGGTGGCGCAGACCCCGCCAAGTGAAGGCTGCGGGCGGGTGATCCGGTAGAAGGGCAACGGTTTCGATGTTCTCCGGTGGATCAAGCAACCGCGATGGACGTGGCCAGTGCGGGGGCCAATTTGCACCAGTTGCGGGCATCAAAGGTGGCACACGTTTAACGGCGCGTTCGGGGAGATCGCTTTCCACGGGGGCCAATCGATAGAGAGCGTTTTCACCGATCCGGTTCGACAACGTATCGACCAACCCTGAGACGTCTTTTATTTCCGGCTCACCGAGGCTCGATGTGGAGGTCCGGTAAGTCAGTGGTTCAGCGACAAAAGCTACCAGCACCATCGTTTCGATGCCGAAGCCAGGATCGATGGTCTCAATTTTGTCGGTAAGGAGTTTGGTCAGGCGTTTAGTGTCGCGGAGGGAACGCGACGTGCCGACACGGATTGCTTCGATATGGTTGTCTACGCGAAAGAACAGCAGATCGAGCTTGCGAGCGCCCAAGCCTTTGACTTCCAACGTTGCAGAGAGTTGTTCAACCAATAATTCTGTGTAGCGCGCGATTGTCTCCGGCGCGCCAATAGGTTCGGCAAAGTTGCGCCGAACATGCGGCACCTCCGGTGGAATGATCGGATCGAATGGTTCACTGACGCGGCCATAGGCCTGGTCGAGACGCGAACTGACAATCGAACCGAAACGCAGCGCCAAAGGCGCGCGTGGCGTCGCATTCAACTCACCAATCCGCTCGAAGCCAAGCTTCTTAAGTGCTTCAACGATTTCCGGCGACAAGCGAAGTGCTGAAATGGGTAGAAGTTCGAGAGCTGCAGAAAGTTTGTTGCTTTCCAGAACAACGGTCGGATTGGCGACGCAATGTGACAATGCATAGGCCGCACCGTAAGTGGGTGCTGCCGCAATCCGTGCACCGCAACCGACAGCCGCAAGTTTGCGAACCATCTCTTTGAGCATTGCGGCTTCGCCACCGAAAAGATGCGCCACGCCAGTCGTGTCCAAGATGAGTCCATCCGGCTGATGCACGGTGACGAGCGGGGAATAATGCCGCTGCATCCAGACAGCGAGTTTTTGCAACGCATCGGCGTCCGCTTCAAGATTTGCATCGTGAATGACAAGGCCGGCAACAAGCGCCTGCGCTTTGGTTGCGGGCATGCCGACAACCAATCCGGCGCGTCGTGCCGCTTGATCCGCACACAATATTACTCGGCGACGTGCTTGATGGCCGATCAATACGAGCGGCGTATCAAGCGAAGGCGCGTTGGTGCCCATCGACCGCCGAAGTCGGTCGGTGGACCAGCTTGGCAGGAATAGCGAGACGACCCTCTTCATCGCAGCCTTCAACTTCGAAATCCGCACATTCCCCAGCGCGTGCCCTGATCAACTCCACCAGCCATCGCGGTCGTCCCACCCCTGGCATCGGAAGTGGCGACGAGGGCAGGGTCGTCACCCGCCATCGGGTGGTGCTGGCGGTCGGCTGTCCGAAATCCGCGGCTTCCGTTTGTCGCCGCCATCTTCGGATCGCGATCCCAATAGTGCCGGTCGCTTCAGCTGCAAGCTGCAAGCGGCGCGATGGTGTCATGGGAAGTCGCGCAACTTCGCCGACGACTCCCGCAAGGCCGCCGTGACGCAGACCCTCCTCGAAGCACGCCAAGATCGCTTTTTCCGATCCGCCTTCGGCGTAGATCACGCGATCGGGATGGAGACCTGCTTGAGCCAGTGCAGGCGCGAAGAGGTCGCGTCTGCTGACACACCAAAGAATTTGCCCATGTGTCCGGGCCAAAATACCAGCAGCAAATAGAGCCGCCGTCGCACCGTGAAGGGCACCGTCGGCTCCTCCCGCCACCTCATGAAGCGCGCCGAGGGCTAAACCACCGCCGGGAAGCCGCTCGTCGATTTCCCCAACACCGAACGGAAGAAACCCGCAGGAAACCCGGTTTCCGGCCTCTATCCGGCGGATTCGCTGACGAAGAATATCTATCTGGACGCCGGCAACACTCATGGCTGGATTCAACTGTCGAAGGGCGGATATGTTCCCCTTTCGTTCCTTTTGGGTCTAAGAGTCAAGGTGCTCTGCCCATCGCCGGGTTGCTCTGGCGGTAAAAAACCGAGCTCTTATCTAGGTTTGATGCCGGCAAAATTATTTTCGGGTGCGTAGCGATGTACGGAAAATTCACCGCGATGGCGTCTTGGGAAACCGTTGTCGATTTCAGCAATGCGTTTACCGGCACGCGCGGTGGTGGAAACGGCAATGACCGCTCTGTTGGCTTTAGGGTGATGAGCGAGCTTCGCGTCATCATTTGGGATCGCGAAGTAGGAAAACGAAAAGTAGTGCCAATGCGCTGGGGCTATCCTCGCCGCGGTAATTGGCGCTTGCCTGATCCGATTCACGCTCGATCCGAAACTATCGACAGCAAGCCGACTTTCGCCAACGCCTTCAAAAATGCCCAGCGGGGCATTGTCCTGGTGAAAACGTTCAACGAAGGCAAACAGATCTCACCCAAAGTGACGGAACAGCACACGATCATGCTGGGTGATGAACCTGTCGGCGCAATCGCCATGCTGTATGACAGCTTTCAATTTGCTGAGTTGCCGGCGTCGCTAATGGCTTGCGTGATGGTTACGGTTCCCGCCAATGCTCTCATTCGCACACTTACCACCGAACACGCCGATGCAGACCGCATGCCTGCATTTCTCGCCAAAGACGAATGGGTAACCTGGCTCGGTGAAAATTCGACTGCGCCCCATGATGCGAAAGCCTGCCTAAGAACGATCGAAGGCATGAACTGGACGATGACCAAAGAAGAGCGCGCCGCCTCGAAAACCAAACGGAGCAAATCTACGGTTAGTGACCCAACCGGGCTCCTCTAGCCTAACAGTAATAGGTGTGTTTATTTACGCAAAGCGCGCTCAATGCTATATCGGCGCTAATAACGGGATGAATTTATGGCTACAACGAATAAAAATACCGGCGACCGTCTACGTTTCAGCGTCAGTCTAGTTAAGCAGGGTGGAAATCAATTCTACACCTGCACTCTATATTCGGACGTTCTCAGCAGAACTTGTGCAGTGAGCACGAGAGCCGAGGATCCCATAAAGGGGTTTCAGCGTGAACTTGATGAAAAAAGGGCCCTCGAAATTGCAGAGTACGTCGATACTGGCGGCACAATTCCCAACTCAATCGTACTTTCGGCCCAACCAGCGGCAGAATTGAAAATCGTCGGAAACGGAAAGACTGTCGAATTCAGTGATGTTCCAGGCGCCTTCTTCATTCTTGACGGGCAGCACCGCGTGTATGGCTTCTCCAAAGCGAATACCCGCTTGCGGGTTCCGGTAGTCATCTACAACAATTTGAGCCGACAGCAGGAGACAAAACTATTTATAGACATCAACACCAAGCAGAGACCGGTACCAAACGCGTTGCTGCTCGACATAAAGAATCTTGCCGATATCGAGTCGGACAGCGAAGCCCTTCTCAGAGAGATTTTTGACAACTTCGATAAAAACCCCAAAAGTTCGCTCAAAAATCTTACCTCTCGAAGCGATTCCGCTGGCGGTAAGATCAACCGCGTCACCTTCAACTCTGCCGTGAAGCCGCTGTTGGCGCAGTTCAGTACCCCATCGGCAGAAAATATCTATGCGATATTGAACAACTATTTAGACGCTGTCGGATCACAGCTCGCAGACAAATTTTCCGAGTCGTTGCTGGCGAAGCCAGTTATTTTCAGGGCATTTGTTGGGTTGTTTCCATCCGTAGCGACGCGCGTAAAGGACAAGTTCGATGGGCAATATTCAACTGAAAACTTTGAGTCAGTGATATCACCAGTGTTCAACCATTTCCCCAAAGCAAAACTTTCGAAGCCAGGACAAAGCTGGGTAGCTTTGCGAGATTATCTCGATAAAAGGATGAGTGAAAAAACCACATTCTAAACGCGCCCTCATGACAGATTTAGCGCCAATCTTTCTTCGTCAAAGCATACCGGATTTGGTTTCAAATCCGCCGACCGATGGCGGTTTGCGCGCATGGATTGGGGCCGCCACATATGGACTTAGTTTGGGTTCCGCAGTTGGAGACGTTATTCTAAGTGGAATAGCTTCAAGCGACTTCTATCCGAGTCTTCTGTCTGACTACTGCCGCTTCGCGATGGCGGCACATGAGTCATTGCACAAATCGTTCTCAACCCCATTTGATAAGCGGGCAACTGCATGGACGCTGATCAATCGATACTATTCAGCATTTTTCTCAGCACACGCCCTTCTTAGAGCGCACGGACGAGGCGTAATATGGATAGACTCTGGTGAAGCAGGCCGACTCGAAAAACTGGGGCTTCTCTATGTTGGAACCCAATTCAAAATGCGCAAAGGTGGCTACGCCTTCGATTTCGACCCACGGAATGGGTACAATGCCGAATTGAAGCTTTCGCCATTAAACTATGGCGGTGGTTCTCACGATGAGTTTTGGAGGTACTTTCTAGCGTACTTATCCGAATTTGGAACTTTGCTGTTACGAACCAACGTAGCCGGTGCCGCCCAGGCAGTTGCTCGATTCAATGAGATGCGCCAAATAATTCTTACCGGAGGAGGTGGCGGCGTCTGGTTTTCATTCATGCGGAACGAAATCAATTATCAGCATAAGTTTGGAACATGGTTTCCATTCAAGCCATCAACATCTGGAGGTGGTATGGATGACCGAATACTCAAGCAGTCAAACGCATCTATAGATTTGTCTGCAAGCCCAATAACTCACCCATTGAAATCTTTTAACTCTGCAACGTGTTGTTTAGCGCTTCTAAATTCCGATCTAGCCCAACTGCTTAAGGGACGGGCGGGTGCCGGAGCGGCGCGCTTACGAACCGATTGGAATAGATTAGAGACGCTGCTCGACGCCATATAGGTTAGATTTTTGATAGCTTATGTTTGCAGGCCGCACGCTCGCGCTCGACCAAGCGGAAGAACATGACAACGACTTAGTCGGCAGAAAGGCGAGCCGCTCTATATGCCAATTGGATGAGATTCGCTGACCCTAATATCAAGCGCTTCGAAAAGCATTGGATGAACTACCAGTTTTAAAGCAATATCCGCTGGCTCCGCACGAATTTGGTCGCCATCATAGGTCGCGACAATTTCAGCAATTCCCTTTTCAGTAAAATGCTCAAAAACGTAGAATATAGCTTCCTTTCCCTCATTGGAGGTTCGTGCCAACGGCCCAGTTTCAAACGATGCCTTTAGCTGGCCAACCGCCGCAAGATTGTGTGCGACGAGCTGGATCCCTATGATACCAGCATTCCAGAGATCGCTCAGCGTCTTTCTAAAGTCGACTCTTTCATTTTCCGGGGTTCTTCTTTCCAGACGGCGTTTAAACTCCGCACTGGCGAAAGGAACAGATATTCCGCGAAGTGCTTCGCAAGCCTCTTGGAGGCCCGGAAAGCGACGATCCCCCTCAATAATTCTTTCATATGCTGTTTGTCGGCTGGCTTTGCTAACCGCCGCCCTAATGCTCTTGATGGAAACGCGGGACCCTCGAGCCGTCAACAATTCGTCGGGCGACAATTTCTTACTTACGGCTTCATGCTCGACTGCTTCTCGAGTGAGCCGCAGTACGTCGCGGACCCGGTACTGGGAATGACGTATCACATAGTCCCAGCTTCCTTCCGTGAAACCAACTGCGCTTTTAATCGTATCAGGAAAAAGGGAAGACCACGCGTCGTGCGTACCTTTGGCGATAAAATGTCGCTTTACTCTTCGGTACTCCCATTCGATTCTTTTGTTAATGAATTCCCGTAGCGATGTTTTCGTCCACCGAAATCGCCCTATAAACGGAAAAAGCTTTTGAGGCTCACCAACTTCTCCGCGGGCATAGCGATGCCAGGGAATCGAGATCTCGACTTTGATAAGTTGTCGTTCAGAGGGCTGGAAGTACTTATAAAACACATTGAGCAAACAGGTCACTAGCAATTGAGCAAGATCCGATTCATTTTCAATGTGAGAAGTAGGGGTTTCAATTGGCTCTATAGCGACAACAGGTTGAACTTCATTATGAATGATGTCGTTCAGGCACGTTTGCACGAGCTCGAATAAAGAGTCGTCACTTGCTGCTCGAATTTTGTCCAAAAAATCGCTAGTTGCGGCACCTCTCTCCGGAGCGAAAACTGCGAGCGCCGACGGGACCAACTCCCATACGCTCTTCTTATCCAGAAGGTCGAAGATAGTGGAAAGTTTTTTCCAGTGTTCTTTGTCCTGCATGCCGTAGTAGTTTCGCAGTTCATGCAGTACAGAGGCCGCGGCGCGAACTATCTCAGATTTCCAAATGCTTTCGAGAAGTCTTTTAGTTGCATGTATATCCTGGCCCGCGACACGTTCTATTTCCTTTAAGGTTTGAACTTGAATTCCAGTTTCGTCCAGGTACCAGATCCGATCATGCTTGGTCACAGTCCTGAGCGCCTTTGCCAGTGGGGCGTTTCGGTGAATTAACAGTCCGGTTTTCCCTGTGCCCCATTTTCCAACTAAGATCGGTCTTTGCAGAACCAGACTCGGCGGCGGCACATAGCATTCTTCCAACAGCTCATCATTTGCAGCATTCTCACTGCCGAACATCTGTCGGTACATCAATGTCCCCCCATCGCGTCAATTTGTTGAATAGGCCCTTATGATTTCGTGCTTGCGTCTTAGTGCTCCGCCACTTGTAAGATTCTGCAAACGGTCACACACACCATTTACTTCGTGGGTTTAAAGTCATTCGGTGCTGCGCAAAGGGCTTTCGCAGAAGGCCATGCCCAATACGAGTTCATGGCCCTTTCGCAATCGTGCCAACTGCACTTTTCCGGAGGGCTGTTGAGAAGCTGATAATACTGTCGGCCAGTTTGCTTGCCCCAAATTGCGCTGTTTGCAAGCGCTATATAATTCAGTTGCTCAGCTCCGGAGGCGGTTCTCAGCTTGGGGGTCGCCCACTGCACATACGCAGCCCTCGGTAAAACGAATGGTCCAGAATCTGTCACTATCGAAATTAGGGGCGCTGAACCGAAGGTGCTCACGCCGTTTGTTGGGGCTGTCGACACGACGACAAAACCATCCGGCAAATTTGTGAAGCAGTGGCGAATGGCTAGGCCAGCGCGCTTGGCAGCGGGCTCGCATCGCACATCGACATTGATTACTTCGCCGAGAGGGCAGGCAGCCGTCGCGGGCTTTAAGCCGACAACGAGACTCATCCCGATCCAAGCAACGGAAACATTGGCCCATCGCATGTTAGCATGTTCCGTCGGTCTTTTGGAGCGTTCCGTCTTCGCAGACCCAGACGTTTCCGTCGTAGCATATGGTCTCGCCATTGTTGACCGTTTGCCCGAGAAACTGACAAGTACCGTTTAATGCCGCGATGTCCGCCCGCAAGGTTGCCTTCCGAAGTTTGTTCGGATCGTTGACGCCCCTGATCTTGTTGCGGACAATTCTATGCTTCTTTCGCACGGCTGACGCTTTCGCTAATAGTTAAGGAACGACCTGCACCGGCACAGTTATAGGTTTGTCTGTCGCCGATTGCTCTAAGCTGATAAGTTGCTCAATGAGAGCTAGTGATTGAAATGTGGATCGGTCATTGGCGGCAATAAAATATTCCTTTCCCATCAGCTGTGTGGTAATTGCGCTTTCGCCCTCACCCTCGCCGAGAGTAAATAGAACCATTTTATCGATGATGCATTGGCGCATGCCGTTTTTCGGATTTGAGGCGTTCAAACAGTCGCCAAGAAAGTGAATAGCGCCTTCCGGGGATCGAAACGTAATAGCCACTTGAGGATCGACCTCGACGTTACGCAATCGACCATTGATATCACGCGTCGCAATCATAATTTTGTTGTCACCGGTGTATTTGATGTTTGGAGGTGGCTTGAGTGGATGAACGCAAGTGCCATTGGGCCTGAGACGTACTGCTTGCTTATCCCGCGATGGTCGAATGATCTCGACGTTTTTGTCGTTCATGGGGTCGTCGGTAATAGGCGCGGAGAGTGTGAGCCCCACGCCGTCTAGCGAAGCGATGTCTTTCAACGCGAAAGGAATATGGTTGCCGTCCTTGTCGGTGGTGATCCGGGATACCGGCAAAAGATCTCTTCCATTGCTATCGTCGGCAGGTACCGTGACCAGATCAAAACACTCAATGGTTTCCATAAATGCTGTCCGTCCCCCTTTGTCTGCATCGGTCACAGATAACAGGATATCCCCCTTCTTCGCCGAGACACCGGGAACTTCTCCTTTTAGTTTGAAATCAATTCGCTGAGCGAAAAGGCTCAGCAAAACCCTTGGGTCGTAGCCCTGAGCAACGAAGTTCGCGATCGTGGTGGCGGGCACGGGCGACAGAATACCATTGTAGAAGTTCTGGCTGTCCAGAATTGCTATGTCGAAGCTAGGGCCCGTGTCGACCTCCCCACCGATGGAGGGTGTCAGAATATTGCCGCCGCTTAGCACGGATCTACTCGCCGTCGAGACAATCGAGCTGGCTATCGAAGAGCCGCCCGGAGTCGTGGTCTGAGTCGAATTTAGGGCTGTTGGAGCGGAATATTTTATCTGCTCGTTTAAGCCACTCGTTGCTTTCAAAATCACGCTGCCAGACAGTCTACTTACTGAGGTATAGTGAAGCGGCATGCCTTCTTCGGCACGGACGATGTTAAGCAATGCAAGTTCGTCTGCCATGCCAGCAACGGCCGTATTGTATTCTACGCCAATTCGCTGGACTGTTTGAGGTAAGGCGCATCCGCTCAGCGCTATGAGCAGGCTTACTACGAAAAGACGTTTCATTCGGCCCCCAATCAACCAATAGAATACCGCAGGCGCTGCACCGGTTTGGGCTGGCACCGTAGATCTACGTAGCGAGTACAATATTCTTGAAATTACCCTTTGACGGATACGCAGCTTTGAAAGGTATGCCACAAAGCAATGCCCTTATGGGATGAAACTATAATTCAGAAATCCTGCAAGTTGCAATTGCAATGCTTATTAAATCTTTCAACAGGAACGGGCACGGCGCCGGGCAGGGCATCGCATAAGATGACTGCATGCCCTGGCCGGCGCAAGCCATCGTGAAATTGCACTTGCCGTTTATGGCATTGAACGGGTGCGCAGGGACTGGAACGATCCGCGCGAACACTTGAAGGATCACATTCGCAAAACGGTCCGGCGCGGCCTGGGGTGGATGGAAGGGGGTTATCGATCATTTCTAAAATAATTGGTGTGCCTTGGCTGAGGAATTTTTTTGGGCCCCATAGTGCGTGACGTTGGTTGCGCTTGCGGGAGTCGGACAGGTTTCACGATAACCGGGGCACGCCGCCTGAACCAGCGTAATACAGGCAATATTATGTCCCTGATGTCCCTTGCGGAAAGCTGTTCGGACTCTTACAGGCTCTCCCTCTCGCCCATCCGCGAATGTTTTCGCGCCGCACCAAAATAATTGCACCCTGCGATTACCGCCGACTGGGGCGAGCTGCGTTGTTCTAGGTGTAGGGTTTTGTGAATTCCTCCCTCGAGTAGCCGAGGCTGGCGGGGGCATGACCGACAAGTTTGAAATCAATCCTGACGAGGCCGGGGCCAATCCCGGTGGGGGCGTAGCTGTGCCCGATCTGAAGGCTTGGTTTGTTGATGAAGTTCTGCCGCTGGAGGCGGCGCTGATGCAATTCTTGCGACGCAGCGGGCGCAGTGCACAAGACGTCGCCGATCTGCGGCAAGAGATCTATCTGCGAGTCTGCGAATCCGCAAAGCATCAGGTTCCGCGCCCTGTAAGACCGTTTGTCTTCACGATCGCGCGAAATCTTCTGATCGATCAGATGAGGCGAGATCACGTGATACCGATCGATGCCGTGTTCGATCTCGAAGCGCTCAATGTCGCAACGGATGTGCCGGGACCGGATCGCAACGTTATGGCGCGAGACGAATTGCGGCGTCTACACGTGGCACTTGACGAATTGCCGCCGCGTTCCCGTGAAGTGGTCGTATTGCGGCGAATAATTGGGCTTTCGCGCGAAGAAATCGCCACTCGCATGAACATATCCGAAGCGACCGTCACCAAGCACTTGGTCAATGGTCTCAAGGCCCTCGCAAACCTTCTTTATGCCGAAACCGAAGCAACGCGGCGGATCGAATGAGCGACACAAGGCATGCCGAAAACTGCGTCGCGACAGTGGTCGAAGACCAGGCCGCTGTTTGGATCGGCCGACAAGAACACAAAAGCTGGAGCGCGTCAGATCAGAAGGAACTGGACGCCTGGCTGGAACAGTCGCTTGTCAACAGCATCGCATACTGGCGAATAGAAGCGGCTTGGAAGCGTACTGAACGGTTGGCTGCGTTGCGTCCCATAGCAAAAGGTCCAATGCCTGCCGCTGACATCGTCCACCTCAAGGCCCTCGCCAAGCGAGCTGCCGCCCTGCTCGCCATAGCTGCGTTGATGGGGGGATTCGCGTTTTACGCCATGCGGCCCACTGAGCGCACATATGCAACCACTTTCGGGGCGCGAGAAATTCTCTCACTCGCTGACGGATCGCAGATCGAACTGAACACAGACACCATCCTTCGGATTTCTGGAGAGGCCGGTCAGCGAAAAGTGTCCTTGGACCAGGGCGAGGCATACTTCCAGATCAAGCACGACCCCGCGCATCCGTTCGTCGTTTCTGTCGGAAATCGCCGGGTGGTCGATATTGGTACCAAATTCTCTATACGAAAATCGGCACAGGACGTCGAAGTCGCCCTCACTGAAGGTAGCGCACGCATTGAAAGCAGCGGGCAAAGGCAAGAGGGATCGATTACGCTGAAGCCCGGCGACGTGGTGATCGCAACCGCGTCAGCTCTGTCGATTAAGAGAACACCTTTGCCGGCCTTGGAAAACCGGCTTGGCTGGCGTCGCGGTGTGCTTATTTTTAGCAGCACAACACTTGGAGATGCCGCTGCGCAATTTAACCGATACGCGCGCACGAAGCTTGTTGTAACCGGACCTGCCGCTCAGCTCAAGATCGATGGCACGTTTGTGGCAAATGACGTGACAGGTTTTGCTGCAGTCGCAAGGCATATCCTTCGTCTCAAGATACGTCAAAACGAGGATGAGATTGTGATTTCGCGTTAGCCTGATAACCGCCGAAATCGACCAACGCAAACGGACGTCGGAATATAAGGGGGAGCACATGAGACTTCAAAAAATACTGAAAGTAACGACAGTCTGCATCGGACTGTTCGCCTTTGCCAAAACCGCACTCGCCGCGGACTTCAATGTTCCGGCAGGCGATTTGAAATCAGCGTTGGACGCTTACGCGGCACAAACTGGCGCATCGCTTATTGTCTCGTCAGATGAAGTTCACGGGGCACGAACAAAAGGCGTGAAAGGTCAATATTCGGCAGACGTCGCATTGACGCGAATTCTCGCAGGAACCGGGCTTTCCGTGTTTCGTTACTCTTCTGGAGCAATTGGGATCAGTCGCGAAAAGAGCTCCGAAATTATTATTGAATCGCATCTGGAGTTGGCGCAGGCCGCTTCACCAAAAACTTCGGTCGAAACCGTCACCGTGACGTCCTCCAAGCTCGGCGGAGCGGATGTGCAATCAATCCCGATTTCTATTACTGCGCTGTCGCAGGAGCAGTTGACTGCAACGCAGACAGCGGGCGGGCCGGATTTAATCAAGCAAGTTCCCAATATGACGTTCACAAAGACGAATTTCACAGGCTACAACATTCAAATAAGAGGTATCGGCACGCAGGCCATTTCCGTCACCACGGATCCTGCCGTTGCGGTTGCATTGAACGATATTCCCTTTATTCGCAATCACTTCTTTGAGCAGGAGTTCTTTGATCTTGGCCAAGCAGAAGTGCTGCGCGGACCGCAAGGCACGCTCTATGGGCGAAACGCGACAGCCGGAGTAGTGAATCTTATCACAGCGAAGCCGACCGATCAGTTTGAAGCGATGGCTTCTGGCGAAATCGGGAACTACCACCAACGGCGTTTTGAGGGAATGATCAACCTCCCGTTTGTCGATGACAGGTTAGATTTGCGTGTCGCCGGAGAGTGGACAAAGCGACAGGGCTATAGCTTTAACGCTCTCGATAACCAACGGATCGATGGTCGCGATTTGTGGTCAAGCCGTATCACCGTTGGCTGGAAACCAACCGACAATCTGCAAACCTATCTCGTCTGGGAACACTTCTCTGAAGACGATGACCGCATGCGCACATCGAAGCAACTGTGCAACACCGATCCTGGGCCTTCTGAAGTCGGGGGGTTCCCTGTCGTTTCCGGGTTTACGAATACGGAATACGAGCCATCGCATTTTCTTAGTCAAGGCTGCGCGCCCAGCTCACTCTATTCCAGTGCCGCATTTCAGGTTCCCAACGGTGAATCGTTGCCTTATTACGACGGTGTTGGTGGATATGCGCCACTTCAATCCAATGACAGTTTTAGTTTCGATCCGTATGCCAGCACGACACAATCAAGAAATCTTCGCGTTATCGAAACGACGCTTGATCCGGAATACAAAGCAAAGAACGATGTCCTCGAATTTAATGCCGACTATGCTGTTACGCCTGTTCTTGCACTCACCGCGCAAACGGGATTTAGCCAGGACTTTTTGTGGTCCACTGAGGATTATAATCGTTTCAATACTGCCGAAGGCGCATTCCAATACACAACGCCCCATCCGGGTGGATTCCAGCAATGGGCACCAAACTCCCTTGGTGTCGTTAGCCCGGATCCCAACGGGATGGGTCATTGTCGAAATGGAAACGGTGACTCTTGCAATGGGCTAACAATTGGGGCGCGGTGCACACCCCAACCCGGCGCATATATCGACACCGAGCAAGTGCCGGGGCAGGCTCGCAGCTACTCCTGTGTTCCAGACGGAGTGTTCTGCGATCCGCAACTGGGCTGCAGCGATCGATTGGTAGCACAAGATCTTTCCGAGGAGCATTCCTGGCAGTTAAGCCAAGAATTCCGTTTTGTATCGCATTTTGGCGGTCCGTTTAACTTCAGCTTCGGCGGAAATTATCTCCACTACGAAACCGAAGAAAACTACTACGTCTTCATCAACACGCTTACCGCGGCGGCATACAATTGGACACGAGGGGCCACAGCACCGCCGAGGCCGCAGACAGAACCGTGGGTGCCTGGCGTTTCTGACAACGCAAACTGCCTCAAGGGGGGCTTCTCAATCTCGAATCCCTTCACGCCCTACAACATTAACACCGGTCAGGAGGGTGGTTGCATTTACATCGATCCAAACCCGCTCACTAAGCTCAACAATCAGGGGCACAATTATTTCCTCAGCCAGAATCCTTACACGTTGAATTCGTATGCGGCATTCGGAGAAGTGTATTACGACGTAACAGCCGACTTAAAGCTCACGACTGGTCTTCGTTGGACAGAGGACCAAAAGCATTTCACCGATATTCCCAGTGAACTCTTAGTGCACGGATACGGCTATCCGATTTCTGGTGAAGTGAATCAACAATGGGATCAGTTCACCGGCCGCGTCGCGGTAAATTGGTCGCCAAAGCTCGACTTCACCGACCAGACGTTGGTCTACGGCTCGTATGCTCATGGCTATAAAGCGGGCGGTGCCAACCCTCCAGGTGCGATATTGTTGAGGTTCGCCTCCACCGATATCACAAATCCGATTCACCCTCTGACCTTCAAGCCTGAGTTCATCGACGCCTTCGAGGCTGGTTCGAAGAACACATTGTTGGATGGCTCTCTTACGATTAATGCTAGCCTTTTCTATTACAATTACGAGAACTATCAGATTTCGGAAATCGTTGATCGCACCGCTATCAATTTGAATTTTGATGCTCACGTAAAGGGCGCAGAACTTGAATCGACCTGGGAGCCGACACCTGGTCTGCGATTTAATCTATCCAGCGGTTGGGAAGACACATCTTTAGCAAAGGGGTCAAGTGCGATCGACTTGATGGACCGCACCGCCGGTGATCCCAATTGGATGGTTGTCAAACCATTCGCAACGCAAGCTTCGAACTGCATACTGCCTACGTATGTCGTTGCGGCATTTATCCATGAGTATTACGGCGATGGAAGCTTCGGCAGTAACTATGATGGTGCCACAGGTCGCGGCGTCGCCGGAGCATGCACAAATGCTTATTCGGGAGGCTTTGATCCGGTTACGGGCTGCACATACGTCGCAAACCCGACAGGATGTGGGCCCGGTTCGGCTCTTCCGAGTACCATACTTGGGTCATATATCGGCTTTGATCCATCGACTGCGCCAAATGGCGGTGAGGGCATAGCGAAGAGCTTGGGTGGTAACGAGCTTCCAAATGCGCCCCCTTTCACAGTTTCGGCCGGTGCTCAATATACCATACCTCTGACACCGGATTGGGCCGGCACACTCCGCGCCGACTATTATTGGCAAGATTATTCTTGGGCGCGCGTATTCAATGACAATCCTTACGATCGCCTGCGCGGCTATACCACCGTCAACCTGTCTGTGATCCTTACCGCTCAAAGCGGTTGGCAAGTGATGGTCTATGACAAGAACGTATTCAATGAGACCGCAATCACCGGAGATTTTCTGAATAGCGATGACAGCGGGCTCACTACCAATGTGTTTCTGACCGATCCGAGACTGATCGGCGTCCGCGTAACGAAAAACTGGTGAGGGGAAAACTATGAGCGAATTGATGAACGCAGCACCTAGCGGAAGAGAATTTCGGTGGTCGCTCCTCGCCACAGTGTCGGTGTTGGCGTTATGGGCAGCAGGAGATATGGGCTCCGACGCGCTCGCATATAGCAGCGAAGACCGGCCGACGGTTTGGATCGAGTTGGGCGCGCAGTTTGAAAGGGTAGACGCTGGCGAGGAACAATTTGCACCCCCCTTCATCCTTGCAACGCCAAGACCGAGCCCAGAGACAGTATCTCCGTTGGACGTCGGGCATGCACCGCGTCATAGCATTGGCGGTGAAGGGAAGATCAGCTTCGAGCCAGTAGATTCGGACTTGGTATTCTCCATTGGCGTCCGTTATGGGCGGTCAAATTCGCAAAAGCACCTCCGGCAACAGTCCTATCCCACTCAACCCACGGGTTTCACTTGCACCACGGGATGCATCCCAAAATACCAACGCGCTCTGCAGTTTATGGATACAACGGCAAAGCACAGTGAGAGCCATTTCGTTCTCGACTTTCAGGCAGGCAAGGACCTAGGTATCGGTCTGTTTAGCGGTCGAACGTCCTCGATCATCAGTCTCGGCGTTCGCGTCGCCCAATTCGGGTCTAAATCGAATGTGGCGTTCAAATCCGACCCAGATGCAAAGGTGGAAATCAAATACTCAGGCGGCAACAAATTTAGGGTCGGAGCAACCTATCATTCCAATCAGGGGACAAGTGCTGCCAGTAGAAGTTTTCGTGGGATAGGGCCGTCGATCTCGCTAAGCGCATCTACGCCGATCGCGGGCAGCCGGGAAGATGGCCAAATCGCAATTGATTGGGGGGCCAATGCGGCGGTCCTATTTGGTCGGCAAAAGGCAAAAGTTCATCACCAGGCCACAGCCCAATACCATCAGGGAAAATACTATATTAGTTCCCAGCCCAATTATCGCACGACGCAATATCGGCATAGTACCGACCACGTCCGCTCCCGTTCGGTGGTTGTGCCAAATGTGGGTGGTTTTGCGGGATTAACGTTTGGCTACTCTGCAGCAAAAGTAAGCTTTGGCTATCGAGCCGACTTTTTCTTTGGGGCAATGGATGGCGGGCTCGACACTCGTAAAGCGGAGAATCGAAGCTTCTATGGACCCTTTGCTACGATTGGTGTCGGGCTATGAGCAAAGTGAAAGGGGCACGGTTTTTTCGAGACTCAGGTTTTTCGACCTTTGTTTTTGCACGGCTAACTTGTCGTTCTAGCCGGTTTGCCATCGATGCCGGTCGACATCGTTTTGATTTTTCTGTTCGCTGGCAGGCTCACGCATGTATCCCAGTCGGGAGCTTCCGGCTGATGCTATAGCCCGCCTCTCTTGTTTTGGCGTGTCGATAACGTTGGATGGAATCCTTCGCGAGCTCGCTGGCGATCTTCAGGCGCTTCCAGATCACAAAACCCATCAGGTTAGTAGCGACATACGCACTATAATATGTTATTCTCGATTATGGTTTCAGAAGGTATGGCAAGAAAGTTGCGCTACCAATCGCGACAAAACGGTAGCGGGCGCGGGTCGCAAGTATTTTTTGATTTTGACTAGCCAGTTTGTCGGAGCCCGATTGTCTACTCAGTAGGGACAAGTGGCTCAACCCCTCGGACACAGGACATCGCCGGGGAATGACCGAGACAACGGACAACAACCGTGAGGACGGAATCCTGCGTTTGCCGGGCGCGGCCATGACCGAGCCCGAGCTTGACGCCTGGTTCGTGCGCGAGGTGTTGCCGCTAGAGGCTTCGCTGATGCAGTACCTGAATCGCAATTGGCGGGACAAAAGCGAAGTTGAGGACTTCTGTCAGGATATTTACATAAAGGTCTACGAGACGGCGCGGATTGAGGCGCCGAAAGCGGTGAAGCCATTTGTCTTCACGATCGCCAGGAATCTCCTGATCAATCGCGTCAAGCGCTCGCAGATCGTTCCAATAGAAACGGCATCGGACTTGGATGCGCTGAACATCGCGGCGGACGAGCCGAGCGCTGAGAGAGCCGCTATCGCCCGAGACGAATTGCGTGTCATCCAATTTGCACTGGAGCGTCTTCCGCGGCGGTGCCGGGAGGCTGTGACGTTGCGGAAGATCGAAGGCCTTTCGATGCGCGAGATCTCTACACGCATGGGAATTTCGCTGAACACCGTCCACGCACACCTTGTCGAAGGCTCAGCGCTCCTTGCTGATGTTCTTTACAGCCTACCCAACGACGAGCGGAGGAAGGCATGAGCGATCTCCTCCGCACAGAACAGTATCGGCCAGGGAGCGCCGCAGACATCCGCAATCGGGCAGCGACTTGGATCGTCAAGCGTCGGGATCACGAGAATTGGACGGAAGCAGATCAGGCCGAACTCGAAAACTGGCTCGCGCAGGCGCCTGCCCATAAGGTCGCGTATCTTCGAGTGAAAGCGGCCTGGGAGCGTGCCGACCGGCTATGCGCGTTACGTCGCCCACCTACGTCGCGTAATCGCTTCATACCAGCCCTGAAATTCGTGGCATTGGGTACTGCCGCGGCCATTGTAATCGGTGGTGTTTATCTGGCCGCGCCGTGGGAAAGTCAGCCGCCAGGCAAACTATACGTCACCGGTGTAGGCGGTCGTGAGACCCTCACGCTGCGAGATGGTTCAAAGATTGAACTGAACACCAGTACGTCGTTGCGTGTGGAAGGAAGCAATAAGGGGCGAATCGTTTGGTTGGATAGAGGCGAAGCCTATTTCCAGATCGTGCACAACGACGCTCACCCATTTGTTGTATTCGCAGGCAAGCACCGCATCACCGACCTTGGAACAAAGTTTCTGGTGCGCCGAGATAACGACAGCCTTCGAGTTGCTCTTTTCGAAGGGCAGGCGCGATTTGATACCGAAGACAAACGAGGGACTCAGGAGGCGACACTCAATCCGGGCGACGTCGTGGTTGCGACCACCAAGTCACTTTCGATCTCGGAGCGTTCGCAGCGAGATCTAAACGATACGTTGGGCTGGCGGCGTGGGCTATTGGTGTTTCGGCACGCGACGCTCGCCGGAGCGGCCGCAGAGTACAACCGATACAATCTCAAGAAGATCGTCGTCGCCGATCCGGAAATTGCTCAATTGAACATAAATGGGTCGTTGCCGGTCAACGATCCAAAGGCGCTCGCACGGTCGGCTGAGCGGTTTTTTGATCTTCACGTTGAGCAACGTCCGAACGAAATCATCATTACGCGCTGACGCGCGCGGCTTTGGAAATAGGGGGACAAATGCCAAAGATCAATCGCTTAAAGGTCATTCTAGTGGGCTCCGCCGCCGTTTCGGCGATCGCAACGGTCGCCTATGGCGCGAGCTTCAATATCCCTGCGGGCTCTCTGGAAGCGGCCCTCGACGCCTATACCGTGCAGTCGGGTGTGGCAGTAATCGCGGCCACAGACCAGCTTCGTAACACTCAGACCAAAGGCGTGGTGGGCGACCTTTCACCTGATGCAGCACTAACGCGAATTCTGAAAGGCACCGGCTTTGTTCCAAGTCGGGATGAATCGGGCGCCATAAACATATTGCGAAACAAGCAGCAAAGCAGCGAATTAGAGCTTCCGGCCATGCAATTGGCCCAAGCCTCGCCCCCGTCGCGGGCTGCCGTTGAAACGGTCACCGTGACCTCCTCCAAGTTGGGTGGTGCGGATGTTCAGAGCATTCCGATTTCGATTACTGCGCTTAGTCAGGAACAGCTGACAGCTACGCAGACAGCTGGCGGTCCGGACTTGGTGAAGCAAGTGCCGAACCTAACCTTTTCAAAAACCAACTTCACCGGATACAATATCCAAATCCGTGGCATCGGCACGCAAGCCATCTCTGTTACCACGGATCCGGCAGTGGCTGTCGCATTCAACGACACCCCTTTCCTCCGCAATCACTTCTTTGAGCAAGAATTCTATGACCTTAGTCAGGCCGAAGTGCTGCGCGGTCCACAGGGCACGCTTTACGGCCGTAACGCCACGGCTGGTGTTGTAAATCTCACCTCAGCCAAGCCAACAGACCAATTCGAGGCCATGGCCTCCGGCGAGATTGGTAGCTATCACCAACGCCGTTTTGAAGGCATGATCAACATTCCACTCGTTGATGATAGGCTCGATCTGCGTGTTGCAGGTGAATGGACAAAACGACAGGGATACTCTTTTAACCAGCTTACGGACTCTCGTATCGATGGGCGCGACCTTTGGTCGGGACGTGTAACTCTCGCCTGGAAACCAATCGAAAATCTCCAAGCATATCTCGTCTGGGAGCACTTCTCCGAAAACGACGATCGCATGCGCACCGCGAAACAACTCTGCAAGACCGCCCAGAATCCTGCAACGATCAATGGCGTTTCTACAGGTACACCACCCGGTAATGTGCCAGTAGGGGTGCCTGCATACAACCCACTTTATTATTTGAGCCAAGGCTGCGAGGCGACATCGCTTTACTCGCCGGAAGCATTTCAGGTTCCAAATGGATATTCGCTGTCTTACGCTTCAGCGATTGGCATTGAGGACCAATTCATTCGGCAATTTTTCAATCCATACTCTAGCACAACACAGTCAACCAATCTGCGGGTAATTGAATCAGCCATCACGCCTCATTACCGCGCCAAGAACGATACGCTCGAATTCAACGCCGACTATCAAGTTACCTCAGCGCTGACAATCACGTCCCAAACGGGCTACAACAACGACTCGCTTTTCTCTTCTGAAGACTACAATCGCTTCAACACTGCGCCCGGTGTCTTCAGTTACTATATTAATGGACAAAATGCGTTCGGTTGGAATGCGAATCCCATTACGCTCGATCCCAGCGTCTCAAGCTGTAGCGCAGATATAGAATTTACCAACGATGGCTGTTTGGGTGTTTTTTGCGATCCCCAAGTCGGGTGCAGCAATCGCCTTGTCGCAGAGGATTTGTCAGAAGAGCGCGCTTGGCAATTTAGCCAAGAATTGCGCCTTTCTTCGAAATTTGAGGGGCCACTGAATTTCAGCGTAGGGGGTAACTACCTTCACTACGAAACGGAGGAAAACTACTACGTTTTTATCAACACGTTGACGAACTACGTTGCAACGGGCGGAGGAGGGGGTGCCTCTTACATTCCCGGGCGCCCTCAATGGATTCCTGGAGTGACGGACAACAGTTTTTGTGTACCCAATGGGACTGGCCTTCCCAATCCCCACGCACCGCACAATCCAGTTGGCGGTAATGGTAGCGGTTGTAGCTATATTGATCCGAACCCGATCACAAACCTAAATGGACAAGGTCACAACTATTTCCTCAGCAAAAACCCCTACCTTCTCGACTCCTACGCCGCATTCGGAGAGGCGTATTATGATGTCCTGAAGGACTTGAAGATTACCGCGGGTCTGCGCTGGACTGCTGACAACAAGCACTTCGTCGACATTCCAAGTGAGTTACTTTTGCCGGGATACGGCTATCCGGCTACCGGGGTGGTTGACCAGCAGTGGAGAGAGTGGACCGGTCGAGCCGCGGCCAACTGGACTCCCAAGCTCAGCTTCACCGATCAGACGCTAATCTATGGCTCGTATGCCCATGGTTATAAGGCGGGTGGCGCAAACCCTCCCGGCGCTGTTCTTTTGACATTCTTTGCCACGGATGTCGGTAACCCCATTCATCCCTTGACCTTCAAGCCCGAATTCGTAGATGCATTTGAAGTGGGATCGAAAAATACACTTCTTGACGGGTCTCTAACATTAAACGCCGATATATTTTACTACAATTACGAGAACTATCAGATTTCCCGCATCGTCGATCGTACTGCGATAAACGACAATTTTGACGCTCACGTAAAAGGGGCGGAAGTCGAAGGTACATACGAACCTATTCCCGGTCTGCGCATTAACTTCGCAGGCGGCTGGGAAGATACGTCGCTTGCGAAGGGATCGCACTCCGTTGATCTGATGGATCGCACAGCCGGTAATCCGGGTTGGATGGTGATCAAGCCATTTATCACACAAGCATCAAACTGCGTTCTACCGACTTATGTTACGGCGGTGTCGCTTGGCAATTTCGGGTATGGCTTCTCGCAACTTTGCGGCTTGGCCTATTCGGCTCATCTAGATCCTGTTACCGATCTGCCATACGTACCGAATCCAACCGTCTCCAATCCGAATGGTGGGTGGGCTGACCCGCCTCCAGGATATATCGGTTTCGACCCGACTACCGCGCCAAACAATGGCCAGGGATTCGACAAGAATCTAAGCGGCAACGAATTGCCGAATGCTCCGCCGTTCACAGTGTCGGCCGGGGCGCAATACAGCATGCCGCTTACGAGCGATTGGGCAGGCACGCTACGCACTGACTACTATTGGCAGGATTACTCTTGGGCACGAGTTTTCAACGACAATCCCTACGATCGTATAAGAGGCTACACCAGCGTAAACTTATCTCTGATCTTCACCAGTCAGAACGGCTGGCAGGTGATGCTCTATGACAAAAATGTGTTCAATGAGACTGCAATCACCGGAACCTTCCTAAATAGCGACGACAGTGGTCTGACGACGAACGTGTTCCTGACCGATCCAAAGCTGATCGGCGTCCGCGTCACAAAGAACTGGTAAGGGGGATCCGATGAGTGAACTGATAAATACGACTGCCAACTCCAAAAATCTTCGTTGGCATCTTTTGATGACGGCGTCGGCAATCGCAATACTGAGTGTTTCTCACAACGCTGCCAATGCTGCGGACGACGACAAAGATCGGCCGATAGTATGGGTCGAACTAGGCGGAAATCTTCAACGAGTTGATACGCATGAGGACGCCTTCGTTCCACCGTTCATTTTGGCCACGCCGAGACCTGGCCCCGAGACGGTGTCGCCGCTGAGCGTAGATCATCTTCCTCGTTATAGCGTAGCTGGAGAGGGCAAGATCACGTTTGAACCGAACGGCTCAGATTGGACATTTTCGGCTGCGATAGCCTATGGCCGATCAAAGAATCGACCGGGACTAAGCCAGCAATCCTTTCCAACGCAGCCCTTGTTCGTACCAATTTCGAGCCAGGCGCAATCCTTTTTCTTGAGGGCTGGACAATTTAGTGATGTCGAAGCGCAACATCGCGAAAGTCATACAGTCGTTGATTTTCAGGTTGGAAGAGACATCGGGATCGGTTTGTTGGGCAGTGGGAGCTCGTCGACATTTAATTTTGGCGTCCGTTTTGCTCAGTTCGAATCGAAATCGTCGATTACATTTGCCTCCAACCCCGACGGGCATGGGAAATTCAAATACAATTCCAGCCACGTACCCATAGTCTTCTTGGGAAGCGGTTATCATTTCAACAGCGCCAAAGAAGTCTCTATGCGAAACTTCCACGGCATTGGGCCGGCACTTTCGTGGAATAATTCTACTCCGGTGTTGGGCAAGCCTGGAGAAGGGCAGATCACGATGGATTGGGGCTTGGACGCGGCGGTCCTTTTTGGACGCCAGCGGGCAAAAGTGGGCCATCAAGCTACCGCGCAGTACGGTTCCATTGGCGCTGGCGGGCCAAGTCCAGGTGGGCTTCGCTACGATATATACCAGCACAGCACTGATGTTGCGCCTCGATCACGGAGCGTGGTTATTCCAAACGTCGGAGGCTTTGTGGGGTTCTCAGCGCGTTATTCCAACGCCAAGCTGAGCTTTGGTTATAAGGCAGACTTTTTCTTCGGCGCGATGGATGGTGGCGTGGATACGCGAAAATCCGAAAACGTCGGCTTTTTCGGCCCGTTCGCAACGATCAGCATAGGCCTAGGGGGATAGAACATATGGCCATTTGAATCGACACATCGTCGATAACTCGCATTCTTTCATGCGAGTTTCCCCCTAACTAGGGCAGCGCAAAACGCTGCCCCTTTCTTTTGTCGCGGAATGCTACCTCCAATTGTGGTTCTTAAGTGTTGAATTGGTGAGTTGCGATGGGCATATCGGAGCAGGCAGCACTCTGTGAGTGGCAAGAGCGCAATAGCTATAGCTATCTTGATGGTCTTACCAAACGTGATTGGGCTTGGGAGATCGTTCGACGCAATCCTAAAATGACCTTGGCTTGGCGCAGCGCCCGTTCTTCCATCGAGCGCGTTGAGCAATGCGGGCCGCTGATGATCGTCCGCTGTCGCGACCATGAAACACCTCTTGATCGCTGGGGTCTGCTTTATTCCGACTCTCCAGCTGTAGACGCCCGTACTGCCTGCGTTTTGTGGCGCCCCGATTGTTATGCGGGTGTGCTTTCAATGTCCGCAGTAGTCACCGCATCCGATGGGCAGAAAACTTTGCTGCACGACCTCCAATGTCGCTCGGTTCTATTGCTACGACCGGGAGATCAGCAACACATTGTTCTGTTAGGCGAAGGCCGGGGGCTGCAACTCACTGTACAAGGCGCCAGCGTGCTGACGCCTGTTCGGCTCTTGATTGATGCTGTCCCGGATCCCAACACCGCGCGCATTCAATTGGATTTGCTCAGGTGCTTTCAGGATCTGAGGCTTACAGGACGGATTCGACCCCGCCGTACTATGAAAGAAATGGAAAATCGTCGTCTCAAAATGGTTCTCCAAGCGCTTGATGGCTCCCGTGCTGGGGCCAGTCATCGGGAAATTGCGATCGCTATCTACGGACCCGACCGTGTCCGTGCCGATTGGGACGATCCTCGGGAACATCTAAAAGATCACATTCGTAGGACGGTCAGGCGGGGTTTTTCGTGGATGAGCGGCGGTTATCGATCCTTTCTAAGGTGAGAGAACGTCCCAACCAATCTGATGTGATGCCTGCAGCGAAGCCACATACTATAGGATATATGTCACTTCGGTTTATCGCCAGATGGATTATCATATATCAGCCCCACGCACAGCGTATGCTCGGTTCTTAGAGCCGGCACGCTATCGGTCAAGAGACCCGCAAGAATATTGCTGAAAAATCTTCCGCGGGTTTTACATGCTTGTCCGTCTTTGTAGGCATGCACAAGAGCTGTGACCCTCTACGAGCGAATAGGCCGAGGGATGGCAGACACGCCACCGAACGATTTGAACGGACCAAATGCACCTGCTTCAGGTGAAGCCGCAGGTATGGATGAGCTGGAGTCGTGGTTCATACGTGAAGTGCTGCCGCTGGAGGCAATATTGATCCAATTCCTTCGCCGTGGCGGACGCAGCAGTTCCGACGTCGAGGATTTGCGCCAAGATCTTTATGAAAAGGTCTTTGATGCTGCTCGCGATGGCATTCCGAAATCCACACGCGCGTTTGTGTTTACAGCCGCCAGAAATTTGTTGATCGATCATGTTCGCCACGAGCAGGTAGTGCCGTTCAATTCGGTTGAAAGCCTCGAAGATCTTAGCCTGGCGATCGACGAACCGGCACCCGATCGTGTGGTGATCGCACGGCAAGAACTCCGTCGGCTCCAAGCGGCACTGGACAAGCTTCCCGAGCGACAACGTAAGGCGATTGTTCTGCGCAAAGTGCAGGGGCTATCCATTCGAGAGATTGCCGAGCGTGTCGGTGCCGCTGAGAGGACGGTCGAGGAACACCTGACCGAAGGGTTGCGCGCGCTTGCCAGCAGTCTGCATCGCGATTCCGTAGAAACAGGCTAACTGTGAAACAGGAAATTCACATCGATATATCTAGCCGACCTGGCCGGGCCGCTTTCACCGACGCCCGGGCATCAGAATTTGTGGTCCGCCGGTTTGACTGCGATGGTTGGAGCAGTGCGGATCAGGCGGAGCTGGAGGCATGGCTTGCAGAATCTTCAGCCAACCACACCGCGTTCCTGCGCTTGAAATCCGCGTGGATGCGCGCCAATCGCCTGGACGCTTTGCGTCCCGCAACGATGCGCGAGGGCCTGAACAAATCCCAATTTTCCTTCGGCCACCGGCTAAAACTCGCTGCCTCCGCTGCGGTTTTACTCGCCTCCCTGGTGACCGGCGCCGGTCTGTTTCTCAGTCAACCCTCAAGCCAAACGTTTTCAACCAAAGTTGGGGAACAAAGTCATCTGCAGTTGCCGGATGGCACGCGGATCGAGCTAACCACGAATACCGTTCTTCGGGTGGCGCGCAACGGAAACCATCGCAAGGCGTGGCTCGACAAAGGCGAAGCGTTCTTTCAGGTGGTGCACGACGCCAAGCATCCGTTTGAACTTGAGGCACTCAATTTCCGCATAGTCGACTTAGGAACTGAGTTCTCGGTCCGCCGTGATGCCGATCGCATCAGAGTGGCCGTTCTCACAGGCGGCGTTTGGCTTGGTTCGCCAGGTACCAAAGGCGGAAATGGCACTGTCCGTATGACTGCCGGTCAGGTGGCCGTCGCAGACAGGAACTCCATTCGCGTTACACGAGCGTCAGTGCCGGCCATTAGCGATCTTCTCGGCTGGCGTTCAGGCGTGCTGGTTTTTCGCTACGCGCCGATGACGGAAGTTGCAGCGGAATTCAATCGTTACAACACCGACAGGATCGTTATCGACGACCCGCGTGTCGCGAACATGATCGTCAGTGCGAGGTTGCAGGCAAAAGATGTGTCCGCGTTCGCGCGAATGGCTCACGACTTCATGGGATTGCAGGTTCGACGAACTGCCAACGAAATTCATATTTCGCGTCAAGGGCAGTGACACGCAAACCGCGCACTGCGATGAAATTCCTGGGGCGCGTAGGAGAGGGGGTACAATGTCAGTTTGGAAACTAGCTCGGATAACATGCGTAGGAGCCGTCATCTTGGTCACAGGTGTGACCGGTTCGCGTGCCGCTAACTTCGATGTGCCAAGCGGCGATCTAAGTACCGCGCTCAACGCATACATCGCACAATCCGGCGTGCAGTTGTTGGTTCCCAATGACACCATAAGAGGTTTTTATACCAAAGGCGTCAAAGGCAATATATCCGATACCGAAGCGCTGGTTCGCATTCTGAAGGGGACGGGGTTCGTCGCGAAGTCGGACAGTTCCGGAACCTTGGGCATCGTTCGCGATCAACGGTCGGAAATCCCCGTCACCTCAATTCAACTTGCTCAGGCTGCTACACCATCGCGAGCAGCCGTCGAAACCGTCACCGTGACATCGTCAAAACTCGGGGGGGCAGATGTTCAGTCCATACCTATTTCGATCACGGCGCTTTCCCAGGAACAGTTGACCGCGACGCAGACTGCCGGTGGACCGGACCTGATCAAACAGGTTCCCAACATGACATTCACAAAGACAAATTTCAGCGGCTACAGCATCCAGCTGCGCGGAATTGGTACGCAAGCGATTTCGGTGACGACCGACCCCGCCGTGGCAGTTGCCTTCAACGACACGCCTTTCATTCGCAATCATTTCTTCGAACAGGAATTCTACGACGTCAGTCAAGTTGAGGTTCTTCGCGGACCTCAGGGCACACTCTATGGCCGCAATGCGACCGGAGGCGTCGTCAATCTCGTCTCTGCGCGCCCGACCGATCAATTTGAGGCGATGGCGTCTGCAGATATTGGCAATTACCATAACCGCCGCCTTGAGGCGATGATCAATATTCCGATCGTCGATGACAGATTTGATCTCCGCGTTGCGGGCGAATGGACAAAGCGTCAGGGCTATTCACTCAACGAGCAGACGGATAGTCGCATCGATGGCCGCGATCTATGGTCAGGGCGCGTATCGCTGGGAATTAAGCCCACGAGCAAGATACAAGCCTATCTCATCTGGGAACATTTCTCCGAAGCTGACGATCGTATCAGAAGTGCAAAGCAACTTTGCAAAACCGACTACGGTCCTGGCGGCACGGCCACAAACGGCACGATAGAGATCGATGGTGTTCTCAAATTCCTCGGTCCAGGCCGTGGAACTGGTACAACTGGCGACTATTTCGCCCAAGGTTGCGCGCCTGCTTCCCTTTACTCGCCGCAATCCTATCAAGCTCCGCTTGGTTATATCCTGCCTTACGTCCTGGCACTCCAGAACGAAGGCAATGGCAATGCTATCGATCCCTACGCCAGTCAAACACAATCCCACAATCTGCGTGTCATCGATTCCGGTCTGAACCCAATTTACAAAGCCAAGAACGATGTCGTCGAATTCAATGCTGATTACGCCGTAACGCCGTCACTGACATTCACGTCCCAAACGGGGTTCGGGCACGACTTTCTCTATTCCGCTGAAGACTATAATCGCTTCGGCGCCGCTCCTGGTTTGTTTGCACTGAATGGTGTTGACGTACTTCCAAGCCCGACTGGCACTACGGTTTGCACTGGTGGTGGAGGCTCCGGACAGCCATGTACCGGTCCTGGGGGTAATAGTGTTCCTGCCGGCGCAGTGTGCCCAGCAAGTAACTTCACTGGTTGCGTGAATGCAGGATATTTTTGCGATCCGCAGGTCGGCTGCTCGGACAGGCTCATGATTGAGGACCTGTCGCAGGAGCACGCCTGGCAATTGAGCCAGGAATTCCGGCTCACATCAAACTTCTCCGGCCCGCTGAATTTCAGTGCGGGTGGCAATTACCTGCACTACGAAACCGAGGAAAATTATTACGTGTTCAGTAACGTCTTCACGCTCATCAATGGCGGCTTTCAACCTGGCAGGTTTGATTCGAATACGAACGTTCCGTTATACGCGGGGTTTCAATTTAATGATCCGACCGCTCGTGTGGACGTCACTGGAGGTTACGTCGACCCCAATCCGATTTCGCATCTCAACAATAACGGCCACAATTATTTCCTGAGCCAAAACCCGTATGTTCTTAATTCCTATGCCGCCTTCGGCGAGGTGAACTACAGCCTCTTCAGCGATCTTAAACTGACAGGCGGTTTGCGCTGGACCGAAGACCAGAAGCATTTCGTCGATATCCCAAGCTGGCTGATTGAATGGGGTTGGGGTTATCCGGTTGCCGGCACCGTTAACCAGCAATGGGGCGAACTGACGGGTCGTGCCGTTGCGAATTGGACGCCCAAGCTCGACTTCACCGATCAGACGTTGATTTATGGGTCTTATTCTCATGGCTACAAAGCAGGCGGTGCCAATCCGCCCGGAGCAATTTTTTCCTCGACTGATTTCAATGCTGTGGGTGGCTTTCAGAGGGTTGAGCCAACTCATCCGCTAACGTTCAAGCCGGAGTTCATCGATGCGTTCGAGATGGGTACAAAAAATACATTACTCGAGGGCGCGTTCACATTAAACGGAGACGTGTTCTATTATAATTACGAGAATTATCAGATCTCGCAAATTGTCGATCGCACCGCGATTAACCTGAACTTCGACGCCCATGTGAAGGGTGCGGAACTGGAAGCGACCTGGGAGCCAGTTCCGGGCCTGCGATTCAATTTCGCTGGAGGATGGGAAGACACAGCAATCGCAAAAGGCCAGAGCGCCGTCGACCTGATGGACCGTACCGCGGGCGTAGCCGACTGGTTCATTGTCAAACCCTTCGCCAACGAAGCGTCAAACTGCATTTTTCCGGGTTATGTAGCCAAATGGATTACCCAGGGCGGAGCCAATGGGTTTGGCGGCGACGTCATCAGCCATTGCGCCGTTGCATATGAACTGCACAACGACCCACTGACGGGGCTTCCCTACATAAAGGACCCAACCACAAGTATCTATACGGCGGGGCTTAACGCCATCGCATCTGGTGAATATCAAGGTTTTGATCCCGCGACGGCGCCCAACAATGGCGCTGGTTTCAGTAAGAATCTGGGCGGCAACCAGCTTCCGAATGCGCCGCCCTACACGGTATCTGTCGGAGTGCAATACACCTTTCCTGTTACGACAGATTGGGCGGCAACGGCTCGCTCGGACTTTTACTGGCAGGCCGCTTCGTGGTGGCGTGTATTCAACGATCTCTCCTATGACAGGCTGCGCGGCTACTCAAGTCTGAACCTCACGCTAATCCTGACAAGCCAGACCGGCTGGCAGGTGATGCTCTATGACAAGAACGTGTTCAACACGACGGCGATCACCGGCGCCTTTCTCAACAGCGATGACAGCGGTCTCACGACCAACGTCTTTCTGACCGATCCAAAATTGATCGGCATCCGTGTAACGAAGAACTGGTAAGGGGGAAACGATGAGCGAACTGAAAACACAGGGATACCGCAACGATTTTCATCGTCAACTTTTGGCAACGGTTTCCGCATTGGCTTTGACGAGCCTCATCGGAATGCACGATGCGAAGGCAGATGACAAGCAAGATCGGCCGACTGTCTGGATAGAGCTTGGCGGGCAATTCGAGCGCGATACAGTAACCCAGGAATTATTCGTAGCGCCTTTTTTCGCTCACGCTGCACCATTTGATCGCACCACGATGACCAGCGTCCAAGCGCCACCCGCATACAGCATTGACGGCGAAGGAAAGATTACGTTTGCGCCGGAGAACTCGAATTGGGAGTTTTCCGCCTCGGTTCGCTATGGCCGAGCGAACAGCACGAGACGTTCGCATCACCAGACGCCAGGATTTCCAAAATTACACAAGACGAAATATGGCGATCCATATCGGACTTATACGCCACTTGCCAAAAACTTCAGCGATGGAGCGGACCAGAGCGCCGCAACTCATCTGATAGCGGATTTTCGTGCGGGAAAGGACGTGGGGCTAGGGTTCTTTGGGCGCGGCGGCAGTTCTGTTATCAGCGCCGGCGTGCGGTTTGCGCAATTTACATCTAGCACGGACATTACGTTGCATGCGCGCCAGGGCGTGCAGTATCAACCGAGAACTTCTCCCGGCAAGTATAAAAAGTATGACGTGGCAAAGCATACCTACACCGCAGGTTTGGAGGCAAAACGTAATGCACGAGCGGTTGGGCCATCACTGTCTTGGGAGGCATCGCAACCCATTGCGAGAAGTGACAATGGCGCATCAGTTATGCTGGACTGGGGCGTTAATGCCGCAGCCTTGTTCGGCCGTCAGAACGTGAAATCTTCGCATTATGCGAGCGGTCAATACAACAAAGGCCACGTCGTTGGCACGCCGAGTATTACGACGAGATATCCAGCGACGCCGCATGTCCCTGTTCGTGCCGACCGCTCGCGCACCGCCATGATCCCCAACCTCGGCGGATTCGCCGGGATTTCACTGAAATTCCCCAACGCGAAGGTTGCGCTCGGTTATCGCGCAGATTTTTTCTTCAACGCGATGGATGTTGGCATAACTGAGCGCAAATACTCGATGCTTGGCTTTTACGGTCCGTTCGCGACGATTGGTATAGGGCTGGGGGAGTAACGCTGCCTATTCGAACGGTTGGACTTCGACCTAACAAACATCTCGTCCGCGGTTGGAAAGCACTGCGCGGGGAATTCATACTGTCTAAATACTCGAACAGATGACGCGTCGTTCGATCCAGCCGATCGAAAAGTGCGCTTGATTGTTGGGGTCGAATTTATTCCAATGCGCCGCGATGGATGCGAGAACCGCCCGGGTGGTTAGGCGTCCCGATTTATATGCGAGCATGCTCGAATTGATGGCTCTGATCGGAGACCAACTGAGCAAGCCGCTTTTGCAAGGCACTATTGAGTGCCCGTCAGTTCTTGTTCGTGCATGGCGGGGCCGCGGGCATGTGCTATCGGTTGGGAAAGGGCGCTATCATGGAGTGGTTCGACACCGGTTCTTGGCAACGGTAAAGAAACCGAACTCACGTTTGATTGGGGCGCAAACGCGGCGATGTTGTTTGGTCGGCAAAAAACGAAAACGCACCATCAAACCATTGGGAACTTTAGCTCAGGAATTCTACCTTTTGGCCAAGGCCGAACGATCATATATCAGGCGCCAGGAACGCCAGATCACACGCGATCGCTGGCTGTCATTATCCCGAATGCCGGAGCTTTGCTGGCGCTACTTACCGAATTGCCAACTTCAAACTTAGTGCGGGCTATAAGGCGGACTTCTTTTTCGGAGCGATCGACAACGGCGTCGACACTCGCAAAAGCAAAACAATAGGATTATACGGGCCGTTTGCGACCGTCAGTATCGGACTTGGCGGGTAGTGCGCGTGTGTAGTTGATCAATGTTCTGCTGAGGGGCCCGGCTGACTTCCGCGCCAGCTTATCCCAACCTAGGGCAGCGCAAAAGCAGAGCGCAGCCCCTTTCTTTTGGTTATCTCGCCATCTTAAATCTCAGTTCACGCATTCAGAGTGCTGAGTCGCGAAGGCGAGGCAGCCTGTCAGATTGGCGCCGGCTGTAACCTTGACATGAATTTTGTCGCGAAACGAGATTGGTCCCAAGTCGGTTTCGCGAAATGCAATCTCGTTCGAGATCGACACAGGATGGCTTACCCGCCACAGAGTTGCGCAATCGGATTTCGTTTCTCGCCTAGCAGTTTGCGATACCCGACGTCCGTAAACCAGACGGCGCGAAGGTGATGGGTCTCATAAGCGACGCGCGCCCGGTCGGGCTCTTTAGCTGGATCGATTCCGAATAAGACCCTGCACACCTCATCTCGATGTGCGCCTTGGGCCTTCGCATCGAGGAGGCGAACGTAGATCTTCAAATGGCTCCGATCATAGGTGGTAACCGCGTCGGACCAGGGGGCCACGTCGGCCACCACGTCGTCTTGGGGTAAATCGTCCATGTTTGGCTCCGTCCGGCCCACATCTTATAGGCGATAAACTTTTAGTATGTAATCGGTTGACCTCGCGCCTATGGACATGCGCGCGTTGGTCGGTGGGAACGTCAGGCGGATCAGGCTCATGAAGGGCCTGAGCCAGGAGAATTTGGCCGACCTCTCGGGCCTGAGCCAGCAATATATCAGTACCCTTGAGACCGGCAGACGAAACCCGACCGTAATCACCGTCTATGAAATCGCCCAGGCGCTTGGCGTCGACCACATGGATCTGATGCGGCCCCCACGCCGGAAATCACGTTCCTGACCGGGTGTTTGGGCGGCCGCGCGGGCTTCCGCTCGCGCGGCAGGCCCTCGTGAATCGAGCCCGGCTCGCGCCGGTCCCGCCCCTGCCGGGCGTCCGTCCTGGCCGCAAAATCATAAGGAATCGCGCTGGCGCGCTATCGGTTGTTTTAAGCATTCCCCCGTTCGCGCGGGTGGGCGGCGCTCCCTTGTAGGCCCGCCGCGGCGTGCCGCAACCCGCGCCAAGGAGCGCGCGTCCTCCACTTCGTTCCGGCCCCTCCGGGGTGCGCCCCGCCTCTGTCGGCGGGCCTAACGGTCGCCAAACGCCGCCCCACCCCCGCTTCCGGGGAATGCGTGGCGAGAGGTTGGAGCGGGATGCCACAGATGGGCCAAGCATTCAAACAGGGGTCATGCGGTGAGGGCCGGGCCAGCCTCTACGACGAGGTAACGGCCCGCATCAACGCCGAACTCGAACAGGGGCAAATCCCCTGGGTTAAGCCTTGGGCAGAGTCCGGTGTGCCCTTGGGCCTGCCGCGCAGCGCGGCCACACGCAGGCACTATTCGGGAATCAACATACTGGTTTTGTGGGACGCCGTGATGCGGCTGGGCTTTGCCTCGCAAGAGTGGCTCACCTTTCGCCAAGCCCTGAGCCTGGGCGGCAATGTCCGCAAAGGCGAACGCGGCACCACGATTTGCTACGCCGACACCTTTGTTCCTCGCGGCGAACGCGAGCGTGCGAGAGAGCAGGGCGACGATCCCTCCGCCATCCCATTTCTTAAGCGCTTCACCGTGTTCAACGTCGAGCAATGTGAGAACCTGCCGAAACACTTCTGCGCCACACCGCAGCCCGTGGCGTCGGGTAGCGCCTTTCCCGCAGCAGAAGAATTGATCCGCGCCACAGGAGCGCAAATCCGCGAGGGTGGAAATCTCGCCTTTTACAATCGCGCCAACGATCTCGTTCGTATTCCGCCGCGCGCCGCATTTATAAGTGAGGCGGATTATTTCTGCACCATCCTTCACGAAATCGGACACTGGACCGCCCATCCCACGCGCCTCGCGCGCGATCTGCAAAACCGTTTCGGCTCGACAGCCTACGCGCGCGAGGAACTTATTGCCGAACTGGCAAGCGCGTTTCTTTGCGCGCATCTGAACATCGTGCCGCAAATCCGTCACGCGGATTACCTCGGCCATTGGCTTGGTCTGTTGCGCGACGATTCCCGCGCCATCTTTCACGCCGCCAGCCAAGGGAGCAAGGCGAGCGATTTCACTCTGGCGTTCCGCCATCCCGAAATTTCTCAGCAAGACGCGGAGGAAGCCTCGCGCGCGGGCTAAGCGCGCTCTCAATGGAGTAAGTGCCATGGAACTGAAACACATTCCAATCGAACAACTGCATATCTCGAAGCTCAATATGCGCTATGGCAGGAAGAACCCGGACGTGTCCGATATTCTGCCGAGCATACGCGAAAAGGGAATCATCTATCCGCTTATCGTGCGCCCCGAAGAGGACGGCTTTGGCGTCGTCGCAGGCGGCAGACGCTATCGTTGCGGCGAGATCATACAAAAGGAAACGGGCAGTTTCGCAGCGCCGCATTGCTATGTCATGGCCGAAGATGACGATGCCGAGGCCGTGGAAATTTCTCTCATCGAGAATTTCGCCCGTCGCGATCCCGATCCCTTTAGCGAATACGAAACGTTTGCCAAACTTGTGAAATGCGGGCGCACGACTGACGGCATCGCCGCTACCTTTGGCGTCACGCCGCAAACGGTCAAACAGCGGCTCGCACTCGCCAACCTCCTTCCCAAGATCAAGGACGCCTATCGCGCCGACGAAATCGATGACGAGACAATTCAGTACCTCACGATGGCGACCAAGGCGCAGCAGAAGGAATGGCTTGCTCTCTTCGAGAGCGACGATGGCAATGCGCCCTTCGGGCGCGGCCTCAAACAATGGCTGTTCGGAGGTCAATCGATTTGCACCAAGGTCGCGTTGTTTCCCGTGGACGCCTATCGCGGCCGCTCGGTTAGCGATCTGTTCGCGGACGAGACTTACTTCGCGGACCACGATTTGTTTTGGGAATTGCAGAACGCCGCCATCGAACTGAAAGCCCAAGCCTATCGCGAGGCTGGCTGGCAAGAAGTGATCGTCCTCGAAATCGGCGAGCGTTTTGCGCAGTTCGATCATGAGAAACTTCCCAAGACCAAAGGCGGCAAGGTCTTTATCACCGTCAGTCCGCGCGGCGATGTGGAAGTGCACGAAGGTTGGGCGAGCCGCAAGGATGCGCGCCACGCCGCGAAGGACGGCGACGGCGAAAACGAAGCGCCCAAACCTGTCGCAGGCAAGCCGCAGATGACCAAGAGCATGGAGAACTATCTCGAACTCCACCGCCACACGGTTGCTCGGCTTTCGCTGTTGCGCGATCCCGCAACCGCATTTCGCCTCATGGTCGCTCACGCGATTGCTCCCACCGGCAACTGGAATGTGCTGCCGGATGCGCAGCGTGCCCGCTCCAAGGAAATCGAAACCAGCGTCGTGAAAGGCGCGGCGCATCAGCAGTTCGACGCAGAATACAAAGTCGTCATCGCCTTGCTGGACGTGCCGAAGGAGGCCAATACCCTGGTCATCTTCGCGCGCCTGCTCAAGATGACGGATGCGGACGTGATGCGTGTTGCGGCGTTTGCAATGGCGCTCACGCTCAAGGTTGGCGACGAGACTGTCGAAGCGGTTGGCCTCCATCTCAAATCCGATGCGGCTGAGGTTTGGCAGCCGGATGATGTGTTTTTCGATCTCGTTCGCGACCGTGCGGCGGTCAATGCCATGCTGGCGGAAGTAGCCGGAAAAGCCATTGCCAAAAGCAATCTGGCGGAGAAAGTGAAGACGCAGAAGAAGATCATTCGCGATTGCCTCGCTGGCGAAAACGCCCGCGAAAAGATCGCCAATTGGCTTCCCGGCTGGATGCGGTTCCCGTTCAAACCCTATGGCAAGGGCGCGTCGGAAATCGCAGACGCAGCGAAAGCAGCAGCCAACGCGCTGGCGCGTTTGTGACGCCGAAGGGCGGGCGGTTGTGATGCCGCCGCTCGCCCTTTAGTTCAGCTGTCTTTTGATCCAGTCAAGCACAGCTTTCTTGGTCTGGGGAGTATTGCCAAATTTGTTAGACACAACGACCTCGTCCTCTTCGCTCAAGCAATGATCAATGCAATGAAACCCTAAGGCCCGATAGGCTTCGAACTGCTCTTCCGAGAAAAACTGGTCTCCTGTCGTTTCGTGCGGGAAACTTGGATTGCGCCTTTGGTAATCCAGAACGTAGTCCGGTTCATCGCCACTCATCGACGATTTGACATACAGCAGCACACCTTCCTGACCGTCCGGATAGAGGATTTGACCGATCGCGCAGTGAGGGCCGTTATCCAAATGGTATGTCACGCGACCGTTGCATCTCTGGGATAGGCCCATTTTTGTGATCTCTTGCCAGGGAATATCGATGCGAATGCCGAGATCGATTCTGGCGTAACGTTCAACTTTGGTCAGGGCCGCGAACGACATCGACGGGTCTGCTTCCGCATCGATCGCGATAATCAACTGACATCCTCTTTTGAGAAGTTCGTACAATCCAAGATTTTCGATATGGCCGCCGTCGGTGATGAAAATCAGCTTGCTCTCCTCGTCGAGCGCGTTGAACATTTCGAGAAAGAGATAGAGTTTTCCCGCAAGCAAATGGACTATGTCGCCCATAAAACGAAATGGCGTGCGGGGTTTTGCCAGATCACGAGGGTTTCGCAACCAGTATCCCAGGCGGATATTGAGAAGGGCTAGTGTCGGCGACAGCGGCGCAATGGTGCCCGATCCCATATTTGCGGAAATGGCCGCTCCCGAAATCGCCATTGCGCTTGCGAGATCCAGTGCGGGGTCTTCATCTTCCATGTCCCGCGTTTCCGCGTAATCCCCACGCTCTTGCGTAGCGGCGTACAGCGTAAGATCGCTTCCGACGAAATCCCGGCTGAACAGGAAGAAATCGGCATTGCGGCCACGCCGGTTTGCCTCCCTTGATCCCTGCACATTCATAGCGGCATTGATCAAGTGATACGGGCTTGCAGAAGTATCAAGGGAAGAGAGCTTCAGCCCATCCAACGGCATCCGATTGGTTCCTTCGCATCGATTGGGATCGAACAAGAACGCCTTGCTGAGCCGGTCGCGATAGAACTGATGCAGCGAATAGGCATTCGGCCGAAACAGGAAAACGACGAATACGAGAAAGCCCAATACCTCCGGCCGATTGGTGTTGACGAAGGGAGGCAGAATGGAAGGGGGCACGCTTGCCAATCCCTGCGTGCCCCATGCGGCAAGGTGGAGATAGCTCAGAAGCAGAACGATCGGCAGGGCGGCGGCAGCGGACCAGATAAGGGCAGCGCGCCAAACAATCGGCCACCACCGGGAATTTTGTGCGGTCTTGAAGAACTCCCCAAGTTTACTACCGAGGGTGCCAACCGCCGTAAAAAATGCAGTCAGGCTCGCCAACGTGATCGTCATCGCCGGGGTTGCCAGCGCGCCCACATAATAGAAATGATTCAGTTTGATGATGAGTAGCGGCAAGGCATCAAGGGTCGCACAAACCAAAATCAGGGTAAGTAGGCCGCTCGTCCAGCTCAGCAACGGGCTTTGCGTGTCGCTGACCGCGCCCGCGGTGCCGTTCCAAAAATTCGACAAAGCAGAACGCGTCAATGTCCAAAAGATTGCAAGGCCGGCGAAGATCATTGCGAGATCGAATGTCAGTGCAAACGGCCGAAATCCAATCCGTGCATTGATTTTTGCGGCTATGCCAAACGGTTTGAACACCGCATCCACGAGGCGGGGGATGAAACTGCCATGATCAAGACTCCAAGCCGTGGGATAGGCGATATTGGTCAATAGCGCGAGCGTCAGAAGGATCGCGCAAACTTGAACGGCATTCGACAAAAAACCGCGAAGGATGATCGATGCGGCTTCGCTGGAGTTTTGGAGTTTACTTCGCCCGCGTGGCATCAGGTAGTTCGAGAAATTCCTTATATGCCCCAACGCAGGTGTGTCGCGCGGATCGATCCTGTTCTGAAACGGAAAATGCCCGTTGTCTTGTGGCGGATCAGGTATGTTTTGGCTCATCGCCGCGGTCATGCTGCAGCCGATATAGCCGCCGCCCGACACCGTCGAGAGGTAGTCGATATTCTCGATCGCGTTTCGAACTTCGAGCGCCTGCAACGCGCCGAGACAAAACGCTGCCGATCGTACACCGCCGCCCGAGAGCGACAGTCCAATCGTGTCGCACGGTTGAGGTCGGGGCCGGTTGTGCGACGCGTCTGGCGGTGACGGACCGCCAAGCCGGATGTCTTTGCTGTCCGTCGGTGGCGTTGCAGCGGGAGGCGGCGTCTCTTGCACGAAACGTTTTGGCCGGGTCTCTCGCTCGAACGGGAGGTCGCGGGCAGGCCCGATGGGCGGGCGATCGTGCCGGGCGCGTCTGTCGTCGATCGCTTCGTGCTCTACAGCCCGAATCTGATCAAAATATCGCAATATGAGGCGCCTTCGACCACGTCGCGGTTCTTCATCGGCCATCTGATCGTGCTCCCCCGTCAAACAATGCGCCCCATTGGGTCGATGACGGGCGCTTAAGGATGCTCCGTTTTGGGCTCAAGCAAAGAGGGCCTTCAAAAGAAATCGGTGTAAAACTCCTGTATCCGGTCAGACTGTATTTCAAATGGGCGGACTTTCATTTGCCGATTCCAGCGTCCGCGCCCAATCATGCCCGCGTTGGCACTTGCTGTCCTTGTTGTCGACTTGCCCCGAGTTCACGACAAAGCTTGGCGCTGCGAAATCAGGATGGCCGCCGGTAGTTTGGCGGGCCGAATGATCGCTGCGTTCGTCGTCTGTGTGTCACGCACGACCATTTCTCGCTGATGGGCTTGAACCTATGGGACCATCCGGCCTCACACGAAACCGTCGCGTCCAACAATTTTCCCCGCGCGTTTTACGCGCTCCTCGCGCTTCAAAATTGTTCGCCCCTCGGGTGCTTCGCTTCGCTACGCCCCTCACGGGTTCGGGAGCCGGAATGGCCCCATGAACGGTTCGCCATCGCGAGAGAATGGTCTCTTGCGACCATCAAACGGAGACGAACATGGCTTCCATCGGTCAAGTCACCCGCCAGGGCAACAGCTTTAAGGGCCACATCAAGACACTCGCGTTTCGCGCCGAGATCAGCATCGTGCCGAACCCGGATAAGAAAGCGGACAACCAGCCGGACTATCGCGTCCTCAGCCAAGCCGCAGAAGTGGGCGCTGGCTGGACGCGGAAATCGGAATCGACCGGCAACGAGTACGTCAGCCTGAGCCTTGCGGACCCGTCTTTCGGGCCCAAGAAGCTCTACGCCAATCTCGGCCGCCTCGCAGGCCAAGATCCCGACGATGACAGCGTGTTCGCCATCATCTGGAATCCAAAGGACTGATCCGTCCGACGCCAACTCCCGCGCAAGTCGCGCGGGAGTATTGGCGAAGTAATGGACCGGCATATTCAGTGTACGTCATAATAAGCCGCTGCAAAACCTCTGGATGGTTCTTCAATGTGACGATGCGGGGTCTTGAAGAGTGTTGCGTAGCCCCGGATGGAGCCATCAACCACGGGAAACCACCATGCGCACCGAACCAACGCCCGCCGATATCCGGCGGGCGGCCATCGCATCACGCAAGGAAAGTCCGTTTCTGACCACAGCCGAAGCAGCCGTTTACACCAACACATCCGAACGCACGTTGGAACGGATGCGCAGAACCGGCGGCGGTCCGCCGTTCCGCTCGCATGGCCGCCCGATCCGCTATCACATCAATGATCTCGATGCCTGGTCCGAAAGCCGTCGCCGGACCTGATGAAATGCTCATTTCTCATTCTACTTGGCCCCGAGTTGGCGTGCTGGGATGCGGTTTCGCCGCGATCCTCGCGTTGCTCGAGGCATCTCACGATCCGCGTGACGCAGCTTTCGTGTGGAATGTCACATCAAGCGCGCCCATTGGCCTTTATCGCGTTCATATGGCCAAAACGCTGCATCGGGGCGATGTCGTCTTGGTCATGCCACCCGAATGGGTGCAGCGTCTCGCAGCTGCACGGCGATATTTGCCCGAGCATATTCCCCTCGTGAAACGCATTGCCGCGCTTGCGGGCCAAAAGCTTTGCGCGAAGAACGGGATCATTCTTATTGATGATAAACCCGTTGCGGCCCGGCTGCGCGTCGACAGTTCGGGACGCGCGCTTCCGGCTTGGCAGGGCTGCCACACCCTGCATAGCAATGAGGTTTTTCTCCTGATGAAAGACGTTCGCACTTCCTTCGACGGGCGATATTTTGGTCCTGTGCCAGTGTCGTCCGTCCTTGGCAAGTTGCAGCCGCTATGGACGCGCTGAAACTTGCCGCGGTCTGTTTCATCGCAGGCCCGCCTGCGTCCTATGCCGCAAACACAGAGGCAATCCGCCATCCGCCCACACATTTGCACCTGACACTCGATCAATGGCAGCCGCTGATCGACGAGGCCGCCACACGATTTGGGATTCCGGCGGACTGGATTAAGGGCGTCATGCGTCTCGAAAGCGGCGGACACGAAACGCTCGACGGTGTCCCCACCACATCCTCCGCCGGGGCCATGGGCCTCATGCAATTGATGCCCGCGACGTACGCGCATTTGCGCGTGCGTCACGGTTTGGGGAAAAATCCTTACGATCCTCGCGACAACATATTGGCGGGCGCGGCATATCTGAGCGAGATGTACCGCCGCTATGGCTACCCCAATTTGTTCGCAGCCTATCATGCTGGGCCTGGCCGTCTGGATGCGTTTCGGCTGACAAAACGGCCACTTCCCGAGGCGACGATTGCCTATCTCAATGCCTTAAGTCCCACCACCGGAGACGCACTTGCATCGTCCAATTTTGCGAACCCACAGCCGCAAAACGCATTGTTTTATCCGCTGCACACGGTTGAGAGTCATACGACTTCGACGGTGTTGAACGACCCAAAATCCTCGTCGCTGTTTGTACCTCTGACCACAACCCATCCTTAGCACCTTCGCAGTCTCTGCGTAGCTGCGTCACCACATGGCGGAAACATGAGTCGGAAATCGGGTCCGCAAGATAAAAGCACCGGCGCCTGTTTGCGCCGATGTGATTGTCTGCACATCCATTTTTACAGCGCCGGTTTGTGGCGGCACGGAGCCGGATTCATACAAACACTTGAATCGCTGCGGTGTAGATGGCGCCGGTTGGTTATCCCGATGGAGCGCGCATCATCGTTGGATCGCCATGACCAAAGACAATGAATTTGAACCAAAACTTGGCCGCCCTCGGCATGATCGGGCCGATGCGGTTCGTCGCACGGCGCGTAAGGCACGGTTTAATCGCAGCCGCATCGGGCGCGGCGCGGGCGCCGGCCGCGTGCTGCACGCCCGCGACCGATACGCTGCGTTCCGTTCGCGCCGCGTTGTCATTCAGACACGCATCGTCAAGATCATGGGGCACGGCACCAACCGCGTGCGGATGCACCTGCGGTATCTGCAGCGCGAAGGCGTCACACGCGAAGGGGCGGCCGGACAACTCTATGGCGCCGACGCAGACAAGATCGACGGACGCGACTTTGTCGAGCGTGCCGATGGCGACCGTCATCAATTCCGGTTCATCGTCTCGCCGGAGGATGGCGCACAATACGAAGATCTGAAACCCTTCGTTCGCAAGTTGCTGGCGCAAATGGAATCCGATTTGGAAACGAAACTCGATTGGGTAGCCGTCGATCATCACAACACCGGCCATCCGCATGCGCATATCGTTGTGCGTGGTAAGGACGACACCGGAGCCGATCTCGTGATCGCGCGCGAATATATCTCGCACGGAATGCGCGAACGGGCGGCAGAGATCGTAAGTCTCGATCTCGGGCCGCGCACCGATCTGGAAATCCGCAACCGCTTGAGCCGCGAAGTGCACCAGGAACGGTTCACCAGTCTCGACAGCGACCTCATTCGCCAGATGGATGGGGATCGCACCGTATCGCCAACCGGCGAAGCGTTTCGTCAATCCTTGCGGGCCGGACGCCTGCGAAAACTGGAACGTTTAGGCGTCGCGGAAGAAATCGGGCCGGGGAAGTTTCGTCTTGACGGCGATTTGCGCACCGTCTTGCAGCGGCTCGGCGAGCGCGGCGACATCATCAAGACCCTGCACCGCGAAATGACCACACAAAAACGGCAGGGCAGGGAGTACGCGATTTACGATCCTGCAGATGCGGGCGTTTCCCGGCTCACGGGCGAAGTCGTCGCGCGTGGCATGGCCGACCAGTTTCACGACCGGCGGTATGTGATCGTGGACGCGCTCGACGGACGGATGCATTTCGTATCGCTCGGCGCGAAGGACGAGGGGAGGGGGATCGCAATCGGCCCGGTGGTCGCAATTGAGCCGCATTCGGTCGCGCCAAAACTCTCTGACCAAACGATCGCGAAGATCGCGAGGGCAAATGGCGGGCGTTACAGCGCAGCGCTTCACCGCCAATACGATGTGACCGCGAAACCTGCCTTTGTCGACGCTCACCTTCGCCGGCTCGAAGCTTTGCGAAAATCGAGGGATGGGGTGGAGAGAAATCCGGATGGAACATGGACGATTCCGGAGGATTATCTTTCTCGCGCCGAGGCGCGGGATCTACGGACCATGAAAGACGGCCCGGTCCGCGTGGAGATTCTGTCATCAATCCCCATCAAACAACAAATGATTGCCGATGGTGCGACGTGGCTTGATCGCGAATTGATCGCGCCGTCGGGCGAAGCCATTGCACCATCAGGATTTGGCCGAGAGGTCCGCAAAGCGTTGGAGCGACGGCGGCAATGGTTGATCGCTGAAGGTCTGGCGGCGGAAAAGGACGGCGCAATGTCCTATCCGCGCGATCTGATCGCGACATTGCGTCGGCGCGAACTCGCGCGTGTTGCCGACCAGCTTTCCGGCGAGCTGGGAATGCCCTATGCGGAAATGCGACCCGGTCAGCGGATCGAAGGCATTTATCGCCGCGCCGTCGATCTGGCGAGCGGAAAGTTCGCGCTGATCGAAAAGAGCCATGAATTCACGCTCGTTCCCTGGCGCGATGTGTTAGAGCAGCGGAAGGGTCAATCCGTATCTGGCATTGCGCGCAACGAAACGATTTCGTGGGACTTTGGACGAACGCGTGGCGGGCCGTCGATCTCCTGAACTTTCTTCCAACTATTTTTGCGCATTGGCCGCCAGAGGCCGACAGACCGATGCGTGTGTGCGAATGGCGGTCAATGCGTAAAGAAACAGGATTGTGAATTTGCAGGACATGTACGACTCCTGAGTCGCAACGGGAGCCCGCGCATGACGCCGACAAAATTTCTCATCGGGCAAATGGCAATCATATTCGCCGTGACCGTGCTCGGCGTTTGGTTTGCCACCGAATGGGCTGCGTGGAACCTCGCGTTTCAATCGGAGCTGGGGTTGCCATGGTTCGAAATTGCGAAGCTGCCTGTCTACCGTCCGTGGTGTCTCTTCGAATGGTGGTTTGCCTATGACGCTTATGCGCCTTCTGTCTTCTCCAAAGCTGGCGCCATTGCAGCCTTCAGCGGCTTTGCCGGTTGCATCTCAGCGATCATCTGCTCGCTCTGGCGTGCGCGTCAGCATCGATTGGCCACGACCTATGGGTCGTCCCGTTGGGCGAAAATCCGTGAGATTGATCGGGCCGGATTGTTCCGTGCCTCGGGCGTGTTCCTTGGGCGGTTTGGCAATTCCTATTTGCGCCACGATGGACCGGAACACGTCATGGCGTTCGCGCCGACCCGGTCGGGCAAAGGTGTTGGTCTCGTCGTCCCCACCTTGTTGTCCTGGCCCGATAGCGTCGTGGTGCACGACATCAAAGGCGAGAACTGGCAACTGACGGCAGGCTGGCGCAATGCGTTTTCGCATTGCCTGCTTTTCAATCCCACGGATTCCAAGAGCGCCCGCTACAATCCGTTACTTGAAGTCCGAAAAGGCGTGGACGAGGTGCGGGATGTTCAAAACATCGCCGATATTCTCGTCGATCCCGAAGGCGCGCTCGAACGGCGCAATCACTGGGAAAAGACAAGCCACAGTTTGTTGGTCGGAGCAATTTTGCATGTCCTGTATTCGGAGGAGGAAAAAACACTTGCGCGGGTAGCAAGTTTTCTTTCCGACCCGCGCCGCTCCTTCGAACTCACCTTGCGCGCCATGATGACGACCAACCATCTGGGCAGCAGCAACGTCGCGGTGGTGCATCCCGTCGTGGCGTCGGCGGCCCGCGAAGTTCTCAACAAGTCCGACAATGAACGTTCGGGCGTGTTGTCCACGGCGATGTCGTTCCTGGGGCTTTACCGTGATCCCACAGTCGCGCGCACGACATCGGCTTGCGACTGGCGCATCGCAGATTTGGTAGACGGTACGTCGCCGGTCTCGCTCTATCTCGTGATCCCGCCGTCGGATATTTCGCGCACCAAACCGCTGGTCCGTCTGATCCTCAACCAGATCGGTCGCCGCCTGACGGAGAAGCTGGAAGGCGATCCGGCGAAATCGCGGCGGCACAAATTGCTGATGATGCTCGACGAATTTCCTGCGCTTGGGCGGCTCGATTTCTTCGAGACAGCCCTTGCCTTCATGGCAGGCTACGGCATCCGTGCCTTTCTTATTGCCCAATCGTTGAATCAAATCTCCAAAGCTTACGGCGAGAACAATTCCATATTGGACAATTGCCATGTCCGTATCGCGTTCTCCTCCAACGACGAACGCACGGCCAAGCGGATATCCGATGCATTGGGGACGGCAACCGAACAACGGGCGCAGCGCAACTACGCCGGACACCGCCTCGCACCCTGGCTCTCGCACGTCATGGTTTCGCGGCAGGAAACTGCGCGTCCTCTTCTGACGCCTGGCGAAGTCATGCAATTGCCGCCGGCGGATGAACTCGTGCTCGTTTCGGGATTGGCGCCCATCCGCGCCAAGAAACTGCGCTATTACGAAGACGCGAACTTCAAGGCGCGCGTAGAGGCAGCGCCTGCGTTATCCGACGGGATTTACCACGACCGTCCGCCGCAACGGCCTGACGATTGGTGCGGACAAATTCGTCCCTCGCATTCTTGTCTTGCACCCGCGACGATGGCCAAGGGATCGAGCGGGGACGCGGGCGGTCTCCAGCAGCAACGCCATCCTGACCTACCTGGTCGCGACGTTGCGCAGACAGTCGCCTCATCGCCCGAAATGATTGAGGACGAGGAAGAAACATCGGACGGCATTGAGACGTTGCGCCCGTCCGCTATTCGAACGGCCTTCGGCGTCAATGGCGGTGGTTTGCATCATCGTATTGACGACGACGTTGTACCGGCATTTTGAGGCTCACATGAAATCCCGCCGCAGCCTCTATCTCGACAACAAACTTAACGCCCGCCTGGATGCGCTTGCGCAGAAACCCGGTGCCAGCCGTTCGTCCATCGTCCGGGCTGCCGTCACCGCGTATCTGGACCGCGAAGGCGCGAACGAAGTCGAGTTCCTGTTTCGCGAGCGGCTGGAGCGCATGAGCGGACAGCTTGCACGCATTGAGCATATGCAGACCCTCACAATCGAAAGTGTGGCGCTCTTTGTCCGTCACCAGCTCGGCTTGAGCCCACAACTGAACGCAATCGATCAGCGCGCTGTTCAGGCGTTGGGACGTGACCGTTTTCAGGCGTTTGTCGCGCAGGTCCACACACGGGTCGCAGGAGGGCGCAGCGCCAGCGCTGACATGATGGATCGTGCGCGCCTTCTCGCGAATGACGACGTCCCTATTCGGGAGGCGGCCGAATGATTCACCTTCAATCGGAAAGCCGTGATCGTCAGCGCGCCATGCTGCGCTCCGCCATGGGCGCAGACATTGCCGCGTCACTCGCCGATCCTTGCGTTGTCGAAATCATGGTCAATCCCGATGGCGGGTTGCGGCTTGATCGCCTGGGAAGCGGGCGCTGCGACACCGGTGTTCGCCTCGACGCCGCAGCCGTCGAACGCATCGTCCGCCTGGTTGCTTCCAGCGTGCGCAAGGAAGTCCATTGCGACAATCCGATTGTCAGCGCCGAATTGCCTTCAAGGGAGGAGGGCTGTGCCGGCGAACGTTTCGAAGGCTTGCTGCCACCCGTATCAACCGCGCCTTGCTTCTCCATCCGCAAGCCGGCGACCAAGATCCATTTGCTGAAGGACTATGTGGCGGATCAAATTCTCACAGCGGCGCAAGCCGATATTCTCGCGGCATTGGTTCGTGCTCGCAAGAATATCGTCGTGGCGGGCGGCACCAGCTCCGGCAAAACCACGCTTGCCAACGCCCTCTTGGCCGAGATCGCCCAACTCGACGAGCGGGTCATCCTCATTGAAGACACGCGCGAGCTGCAATGTGCGGCCAAGGATTGCGTCGCGCTGCGCACGAAACCCGGCATCGTCACGCTGGCCGACCTGGTGCGATCGACGCTGAGGCTCAGGCCCGACCGCATCATTGTGGGTGAAGTCCGTGGGTCCGAAGCCCTCGACATGCTCAAAGCGTGGAACACAGGTCATCCGGGCGGCATTGCGACCATTCATGCAAACTCGGCCGCATCCGCGTTAAGCCGTATCGAACAGCTCGTGCAGGAAATCGTCGTCAACGTTCCGCGCCGGTTGATCGCGGAAGCCATCGATCTGGTTGTGTTCATCGAGGGCCGCGGCCGCCAACGCCGCGTCAAGACCATCGCAGAAGTCACCGGCCTGGGCGCGAATGACGGCTACGCGCTTTCGGAAATTGCGCCGTCGAACATCCATCAACTTCATCTCTGGAGAACATGATGCGCTTTATTCGAATGGGCGCGTTGTCTCGCGCCGCCTGTCTGGTCGTCCTCGGCAGCATGACGTTTTGCACATCAGCCTACGCCACCGGCACCGGAATGCCTTGGGAGGCGCCATTGCAGTCGATTTTGGATTCCGTCCAAGGGCCGGTCGCCAAGATTATCGCGGTGATTATCATCGTCATCACGGGGCTGACACTTGCCTTCGGAGAGACGGCGGGAGGATTTCGGCGGCTGATCCAGATCGTACTCGGTCTGTCGATCGCCTTTGCGGCTTCGAGCTTTTTCCTGACATTCTTTTCGTTCAGCGGCGGGGCGCTCGTCTGATGGAAACGCCCATCGAGGGGTTCGAGGTGCCGCTTCATCGCTCGTTGGTCGAGCCGATCTTGTTGGGCGGCGCGCCGCGCGCGGTCGCCATCGCCAATGCAACGCTGTCCGCAGCGCTGGGGTTGGGATTGCGTATGTGGCTTGCCGGGTTGCTCCTTTGGGTCGCGGGCCACTCGATTGCCGTCTTCGCTGCAGAACGCGACCCCGATTTTGCGCAAGTGCTGCCGCGCCATCTTCGCCAGCGAGCGCATTTCTCATGCTGAATCTTTCTGAATATCGCCCATCCTCCGATCGGCTTGCCGATCATCTGCCCTGGGCCGTGCTCGCGGCACCCGGTGTGGTGCTGAACAAGGACGGAAGCTTTCAAAGAACGTTCTGGTTTCGTGGACCCGATCTGGAGAGTGCAACAGATGCCGAACTGTTGGGCGCCTGCGCTCGGCTCAACAATGTGCTGCGCCGCTTCGGATCAGGATGGGCGATGTTCTTCGAGGCCGAGCGGTTTGCGGCTTCAGACTATCCGGAAGGGCAATTTCCCGAAGTGGCCTCCTGGCTTGTCGATCATGAGCGCCGACAGGCCTTCGATGGTGACAGCGAGCACTTCGAGAACGCCTACCACCTCACCTTTATATATAGAGCGCCGCCCGACCAGATCTCGCGTGCCGAACGGGCTTTGATTGAGCGGGAAGGGGCCACCGCCATTGCCCGCGACTGGAGAGAAGAACTTGCGGACTTCGTCGCAGAAACCAACCGCGCATTCGATCTATTTGGGCAATTGCTGCCGGAGATCACGCCGCTCGACGATCAGGCAACGCTCACATTCCTTCACCGCACGATATCGACCAAACCGCACGGTGTCGCCGTTCCCGAAACGCCCGCCTATCTCGACGCGATCCTGGCAGATACCCCGCTCCGCGGCGGCTTGGAACCGATGCTCGGCAACACCCATCTGCGAACGCTCACCATCCTCGGATTTCCGAATGCCACAAGGCCGGGCCTGCTCGATGCGCTCAACCATCTCGATTTTCCCTATCGCTGGGTGACGCGGTTTATCGCGTTGGACAAAACCGAAGCGACCAAGACGCTGACGAAAATCCGGCGGCAATGGTTCAACAAGCGCAAGTCCGTAACCGCGCTGTTGCGTGAAGTTCTTTATAGCCAGCCCGTCGAACTGCACGATACCGACGCGGACAACAAAGCCACGGATGCGGACCTCGCCTTGCAGTCGCTTGGCGCCGATCATGTGGCGTTTGGCTATCTGACCACCACGGTCACCGTCGCAGACACCGATTCCGCAGCCGTGGAAGAAAAAGTCCGCGCCGTCGAACGGGTTATCAATGGCCTCGGTTTCACGACAATTCGCGAATCCTTGAATGCCGTCGAAGCATGGCTTGGAAGCTTGCCGGGCCATGTCTACGCCAATGTACGCCAACCGCTCATCCACACCCTCAATCTCGCCCATATGATGCCATTGTCATCGGTGTGGGCCGGACCGGCGCGCAACGATCACCTGGACGGCCCAGCATTATTTGTTGCCAAGACGAGCGGTTCGACGCCATTCCGGTATTCAACCCATGTCGGAGACGTGGGGCACACCTTGATCGTCGGGCCGACCGGCGCTGGAAAATCCGTGCTGCTGTCGCTTATGGCGATGCAGTTCCAGCGCTACGCGGGCGCGCAAGTCTACTTGTTCGACAAAGGCAGATCCGCTCGCGCGGCCACGCTTGCGATGCAGGGAGCGCATCACGAATTGGGATCCGACGGAACGCTGGCTTTCCAGCCACTCGCGTCAATCGATGATCCTGCCAACCGTGCCTGGGCCGCGGATTGGATAGCGGGGCTGCTCTCCCACGAACACGTCATCGTTACGCCCGAGATCAAGGAGTTTGTCTGGTCGGCGTTAAACAGCCTCGCCACCGCGCCATCGGGCGAGCGCTCCTTAAGCGGCTTATCGCTCTTGCTACAGTCCAATGCACTGCGCTCCGCACTTCAGCCTTACACTCTGGAGGGGCCGTTCGGTCGATTGCTCGATGCAAACCGCGACAGCCTCGCGCTGCACGAGATTCAATGTTTCGAGACGGAATCGCTCATGCACCAGCAATCCGTTGTGCTGCCGGTTTTGACCTATTTGTTTCAGCGTTTGGAAGCGCGCTTCACCGGCAGGCCAACCTTGCTCATTCTCGACGAGGCCTGGGTATTCCTCGACAACCCGATATTTGCCGCGCGCATTCGCGAATGGCTGAAAGTTCTGCGCAAGAAAAACGTCTCTGTAATCTTCGCCACCCAATCCCTGGCGGACATTTCCAATTCCTCCATTGCACCGGCGATCATCGAGAGCTGTCCGCAACGAATTTTCTTGCCGAATGATCGTGCGATTGAGCCACAGGCGCGCGAAACCTACACAGCTTTCGGTTTGAACATGCGCCAAATCGAATTGATTTCGCGCGCCACGCCCAAACGCCAATACTATCTGCAATCCCGCCGTGGCAACCGGCTCTTCGAGCTAGGTCTCGGACCGATCGCTCTCACGTTGTGCGGAGCATCATCGCCGGCCGATCAGGCGCTGATTGATCGAATTCTTGCCGAGCATAGACCGTCCGAATTTGCAAAACATTTCCTCGCCGCCCGTGGGCTCGGATGGGCAGCTTCCATTCTCGATCAGTTTCCAGCTCTTTCCTTGGAGGACGCAGCATGACGCAGAGGTATTTGAAAATTTTATTGGCCAGCGCGAGCTTGACGGTGGCGCTGCTTGGCGAGCCAGCCAGCGCGCAATTTGCCGTCATCGATCACGCCAACCTCGTTGCCAATTTGCGGGAGGCCGCCGACGAGGTGCGCGAAATCAACAACCAGATCGAGTCGCTGAATCACGAAATAACGATGATTCAGGACATGAGCCGCGACCTACAATCCATCGCCACGTCCCCGCTGGGTACGATCACGACCGCGCTTACCGGTGTCAGCACCGTCATGGACAGCGGGACAGGCATTCCATTCGACGTTGATCAGTCGATTGCGACGTTCAACTCGCTGTGGCCGCAAACCTATCCAGGCTCTACCACCGCGACAACACTGGAAGGTGACGCGCAGAGCCGTTGGCTGAATACAATGAAAGCGTTTTTGCAAACGCTTTCCGTACAGGCGCAGATAGCCAAGAATGTCAGCAGTGATACCGGCACCTTGTCGCAAATCGTAACGGCCTCGCAGGGTGCCGTGGGCAACCTGGAAGTGACGCAAGCCGGCAACCAACTGCTGGCGCTTTCGGCCAAGCAGCAGCTCCAAACCCAAAGCCTGATGGCGGCTCAGTATCGCGCCGACGCACTTCGACAGGCCGATGAAGCGGAAGCCGACGAGGAGGCAAGGACGCAGTTCGCCAATTTTCTCGGCAGCGGCACCGCCTATACGGAAGAATAGCGCGAAAGCCCGCGACTATGAGCGACTTGAACGTTATCGACAGTTTCATGAGTGTGTTCATCCGCTACATCGATAGCGGATTCGGTCTGCTGTCCGGCGATGTGGCGAAGCTCTCCACAATTCTCGTGACGCTCGACATCGTGTTGGCGGGGTTGTTTTGGGCGTTGGACGGCGAAGCCAACGTGCTGGCCCGCCTGATCAAAAAGATTCTCTACGTTGGTACCTTCGCGCTCATCATCAACAATTTCTCGACGCTTTCGATGATCGTTTTCAACTCATTCTCAAACCTCGGTCTCAGCGCGACAGGCACGGGAATGACGGCGGCCGATCTGCTCAAGCCAGGCAAGCTTGCCGCGACCGGCTATCAGGCCGCGTGGCCGTTGATGAAGCAAGCCGGCGATCTGATGGGCTTTACAAGCTTCTTCAATCACGTCGTCACCATATTGGTATTGCTCTTCGCCTGGATCGTCGTGATCCTCGCCTTCTTCCTGCTGGCCGTGCAGCTTTTTATTACGATCATCGAATTCAAGCTCACCACCTTGGCTGGATTCACGCTTGTTCCTTTCGCGCTGTGGAACAGAACAGCGTTCTTGGCCGAGCGTGTGCTGGGCAACGTTATTTCCTCCGGCATTAAGGTGATGGTGCTTGCCGTCATCATCGGCATCGGCACGACGTTTTTTGGCGAGTTCACCTCGGCGTTGGGCGGGCACGAGCCGAGCCTGTCCGATGCGATGGTTCTCATGTTGGCATCTCTTACTCTGTTCGGTCTGGGCATTTTCGGGCCGGGAATCGCAGCCGGGCTTGTTTCCGGCGGTCCCCAATTGGGAGCAGGTGCTGCCATCGGCACGGTTGGCGGTCTTGCGGCGGGGGCAGCTCTCGCCGGAGGAGCCGCAGCTGGATTGGTCCGCGGGGGCGCTGCCGGACTGGCGGCAGTTCGCGCGGCGTCGTCGATGGGAAGTGCCGCCCCGGCTATGGCGAGGGCAGGTTGCGCCCCAGCAAACGGCGCGCCGCCCGGACCTTCGCAGCCTGATGGCGGCGGCGAAAACGGTCCACCGGGTTGGGCGCGGCGAATGCAACGCGGCCAGCAAATACGTGGTCACGTTCAAACCGCCTCTCAAGCCGTCAAGGACGGCGACCGGCCGACGCACGGCGCCAATCCGAATCTCAACGAAGGGGACGCGTAGACGATGTTCAAACGAGCAGTCCAACGATATGGGCAAACGCCACTGCCGGAGACGCCCTACCAGCGGGCAGGTCAGGTGTGGGATGACCGGATTGGTTCGGCACGCGCTCAGGCCAAGAACTGGCGTCTGATGGCATTCGGCTGTTTTGGCCTTGTTTCGGTGCTTGCCGGCACCATCATCTGGCAATCGACGCAGAGTCGCGTCACGCCTTATGTCGTCGAGGTCGATCACCTTGGCGAATCCCAAGCCGTCTCTCCAGCAATCCAGAACTACAAGCCATCCGACGGCGAGGTCGCATGGTATCTCGCGCGCTTCATATCCAATGTGCGGTCCGTTTCCATCGATCCCGTCGTCGTGCGCAAGAGCTGGCTGGAAGCCTATGATTACGCCACCGATCACGGCGCAATGTTCCTCAATCAATACGCACGCGATCACGATCCATTCAAAGACCTCGGTTCACACACGGTAACGGTGCAGATCAACAGCATCGTTCGTGTCTCCGACACATCATTTCAGATGAAATGGACCGAGCAAATCTATGAGCGCGACGCGCTCAGCAAAACCGAACGTTGGACAGCGATCCTTTCGGTCGTAACCAAAACACCCGCGACCGCGGAAATATTGCGCAAGAATCCTTTGGGAATTTACGTCAACGGGATCGATTGGTCGCGCGAACTCGATACGCCTTGAAGGAGACACAAATGCGCGTAACTCAATTTGGCCTACTGCTCCCGTTTTGCTCGCTTGCCGTCACCGCATGTGCAAGCCAGCCAATGCAGAAGAATGAAACGGCGTTTCAGAAAGCGACTGTTACACCCGAGCCGCCAAAACCTCGAAGTATTGTCGTGGTTGCGCAACCACTTCCTTTGCCGGGACAACTCCAGCCCTTACCGGATGCGGTGAGACCCGAAACGGCGCCACCGAAAGTGCGGGTCAACACCGCCAATCAATCCGCGCTGGAAGAACCGACCCGCAGCGGCTACGTCAATGCAATTCAGGTATATCCCTATACCCAGGGTGCACTTTATCGTTTGTACGCAGCGCCACAGGAAGTCAGCGATATTGCGCTCCAGCCTGACGAAGCGCTCACAGCAATCTCCGCAGGCGACACCGTGCGCTGGGTTGTCGGCGACACCACGAGCGGATCTGGCGTCTCGAAACAAGTTCATGTTCTGGTCAAACCCTTCGCGCCCGGCCTGAAAACCAATCTCGTCATCACAACTGATCGGCGCAGCTACCATTTGGAGATGGAAAGCACGAACCGGACTTATATGGCTGCGGTCTCGTGGACTTACTCCGACGACGAGTTGATCGCCCTCAAGAAGCAGAACGAGCAAGCCGAAGCAGCGGCCCCGATCGACAGCGGCCTGTCGCTCGGAAATCTCAACTTCGATTACGCCATCGACGGCGACAAACCATCTTGGCGACCGCTGCGTGCGTTCGATGACGGAAGGCATGTCTATATCGAGTTTCCGGCAACGCTAGGGCAAGGCGACGCTCCGCCCTTGTTCGTTCAGGGCGCGAACGGAACGAGCGATCTCGTGAACTATCGCGTGCATGGAAACTATTACATCGTTGACCAGCTTTTCTCCTTGGCCGAATTGCGACTGGGCACAGATCCGCAGCAAATTGTCCGGATAGGCCGAACGCCTGCCATCCGAACAAGCGACAGATCAAGATGAGCAGTGCTGCTTCATCGCCACCGGGCGCCAAAGTTGATCCCGAAACCTTGGTCCTGCGTGCAAAGCCCAGACCCGTGACGCGATTCAAACGTCACGTTGTCATCGGAGTTACGGCAATCGTAGTGCTAGCAGTATTCGGAGCAACCTGGCTTGCGCTTAGTGCGCCTTCACTGCGCTCACAGACAACGGGCGGCGAGTTGTACAACACTGACAAGAAACCGACGGCGGACGGTCTGGCCTCCCTTCCATCGAGCTATGACAAAATGAACGCGCCATCGCTTGGCCCCGCTCTTCCCGGCGACCTTGGGCCATCTATCTTGGCGCATCAGAGGGAATTGGGCGCTGGGTCTTCCGCGCAGCCTTCATCGGAAGCCGCGCGCTCCGAACAAATGCGCACAGTTCAGGAGGCACAACACGCGCGCGAAGCTGGCCTGTTCTTCAAATCGGAAAGCGCCCTTGCTGCTGTCTCCGCGCGTGCCTCACCACCGGCTCCTGAGACGGACTCTGCACCCTCAACGGCCGCATCGCCACCCAGTACGATCGATCCACACGATCAAAATGCCCAACAACGCAAGCTGGATTTTCTCAATACAACCGGCGAAAAAAATATTTACAATCCGAATTCTCTCCAAACGCCGGTTTCAAAATATGAGGTGCAAGCGGGAACAGTTATTTCCGGCAGTCTCATTACAGGCCTCGATTCCGACTTGCCTGGATTTGTAATAGGGCAGGTGACGCACGACATATTTGATAGTGCGACCGGGACAATTTTGCTCATACCGGCTGGAGCAAAAATCGTCGGGACTTACGACAGTATGGTGGCGTTCGGTCAGAGCCGCGCTTTGGTCGTTTGGCAGCGCATAATCATGCCGAACGGTTCGTCAATTCAGATCGACAATCTGCCGGCAACCGACACCGAGGGCTATGCAGGACTTGAAGACAGTGTGGACTACCACACCTGGGCGCTGATAAAGGGTGTTGCACTCTCGACATTGTTGGGCGTGGGAACGCAGCTGTCGCTCGGAAACGAGCAAGACGATCTCCTTACGGCGTTGCGACAGTCCGCACAGGATAGTGCAAATCAAGCTGGGCAACAGCTCACGCAAAAAAACCTAAGCATCCAGCCCACTATCAAAGTGCGGCCCGGATGGCCCCTGCGTATCGTCGTCCACAAAGACATCATTTTGGCGCCCTACAACGGATAAATGCTATGGCCGAACTTAAGCTTGCACGCTTGCCTGATCGCACGCCGGTAAAAATTCCGGTGACGGTCACACCGCTTCTCAATCAGAAGCTAGTGGCATATGCCGACGCATATAAAAGGTCATATGGGCAAGAGGAAAAAGTCGCCGACCTTATTCCGTTCATGCTCGAACAGTTTTTAAACGACGACCGGGAATTCAAGAATTTAGCTAGAAAGCCGCTGCGGCTAAAATCAACGGATCGCGATAATCGCGTATAGGTAATATCATGGCAACAGGAAGTGCGCCGGCAAATCCGCAGCCCTTTTATAAAGGCGTGCAGGAGCGCAGATTGATCCCTGGCTCCGCCGTCTACGGTACGAAGGGCTGCACAACCCTTTCACGAACGAGCGTGTGGCGCGGCGTTCGGGAAGGTTGGTTTCCGAGCCCCGTCAGCGTCTCTCCAGGCCGTGTTGCTTGGTTCGAGGACGAGGTAGCGATGTGGTTGAATAGCCGCCCGCGACTACGAACGTCAAACGATGACGCGCGGCGACGCCAACGTCTCCTCCCCCCAGTTCAAAGAAATTGAGCGCGGAGCCGCAATGTGCCTGTCCGATCGAGGATTCTTAACACAGAGATGGCGCGCTCGTTTGTATGATCTGCGTCGCCGCGCGTTGAACGCTAGGCTGAAGTAATGTCTCCGAATGGTATCGGGCGCCGCTCTGAACCAGGAAAGTTCAGAATCTCGCCTCTTATAGGTTGTGAGGAGTGAATTAGACTTAGCGAGAAAGTGGGCTAGCCGGCGAGCTTCGGATCTTCGGCCCTTTCGCGCACGCGAACTGCTTCCAACATTCTTTCAGGCAATTTCTTGGAATCGAGAATATCCTTTTCAGATTCTGCATCCACAACGGATGACATCGGGACGACAAAATCCCCAGCATTCTCGACATAGACAACGATTTCATGCACCCGCACCGCCCGAACTGCGCCGACATTGCCACCGCCATCACGGAGAAAAACGTCGAAACCTTCTTGAATTTTTTCGTGCACTGTAGATCCATGAAATAGAAACGCGGCCAACAGCGTTACTCAATCGACCATCCGATACAACTCTAATTCGCGAAAAACGATGGTTGGCCGCATCAAGCAAAATCAAGGACTTATACAGGGAGATCGGCCGCCATGAGGATGATCACGGGAAGCAGTTTCACGCTTCGTTCCTACCAGGTCCCGGCCAGCGCTCTAGCATTGGGAAGTGCTCCAACGGAAGATCGGGTAGGAACGGTGGGGGAGTCGCGCCCGACCGGCAACCAGCTTTTGGCCGTAGCCACTCGCCGCGGTCTGCGCAACAATCAACCTTAGCAAGCGCTGGTCGGGGCAGCTGAACAGCCTGCTGGCGGAAACACTTGAGGAATCCCTTGTCAGCTACATCCAATTCAGGAGGGTCAGCAAGCGCCAGCGGCGCGCGCTATGAAAATCTCGTCGTTGCTTGGTACGCCAGCCGGAGCATTGCGAAGATTCCGGGATCAACGCTGCTTGGTCTGCCTCCGGATGTAGCAATCACTTCAGTCCGTTGTCAGACGGAAGCGCCGGTTGACGACATCCTAGCCGAAACCTCGGCTGGCGGATTCATTTTTATTCAATGCAAGCGCAGGCTAAGCCTTAGTTCCGGCGTGGATGCCTCATTCACCGCAGCAATTAATCAATTCGTTCTTCAATGGATAGTGTGCAGCCAGCGCGGAGAAGATCGTCCGTGGGCGAGACCGCTGGAAGCTCATCGTGACAGATTAGTACTGGCAACATCTGCTGAAAGTTCGGCTGTCTTGCGAGTGCAATTGCCTAAACTTCTACAACGCATTAGGGACAATCCGAATCTCTCTCTCGAGCGGGCAGGCGAAAGCGCTGCCGAAAGCCAAGTGGCGCAACAAGTGATTTCCGTTATTGAAGGAGCGTTTCACAATAGGCTGGGTCGCCCAACGACAACTGATGAGCTATCTGATTTTGTACGCCTACTTTGGATTCAAACGTTGGATGTCGAGGACGACCGGACCGATGCGCGCGCATCCCAAGAAACACTCGCGAGCTTGGTCGTCGATGATCCCGCGCAGGCCACAATGGCATGGTCAGTTCTTACTCAAATGGCGTCTCGATTCGCAGTTCAGCGAACTGGAGGTTCTACTGCAACATTTAGGTCTGAGCTTTCTGCTGCAGGCGTCTCTCTAAAATCCCATCGAGAGTTTGCTACCGACATCGATGCTTTGCGTAGCTGGACTAAAGCTAAGTTAGGCCAAGTATCTGCATATACCCGATTGGTCGCCAATGACCCGGCGTCTACAATACCTAGAAGAGTATCTGGCGCGCTTCGCGAGGCGGTCGATCAATCCTATCTCGTAACCGGTGAACCGGGTGCAGGTAAGTCGGGCGTAATTTACGAGTTAGCTGAAGATCTGCTTCGCGACGGTCACGATGTTGTATTCTTACCAGTGGATAGGCTGCCCGTCTCCGGTGGGGCGCAACTCGTCGATGAGCTTCGTATCCGGCACGCGCTTCACGAAGTATTGGAGAATTGGGAGGGAAAAAGCAACGCATATCTAATTATTGACGCACTCGATGCAGCTCGAAATTTCGGGACGCAAGTCGTATTTCGCGAATTGATTACAAGCGCTTTGGGGCTTAGCGGACGCTGGCGTGTCGTAGCTTCGGTTCGCAAATATGATTTGCGGTTCGGGGTTGAGTGGCGGAACCTTTTTTCAGGGGCACCTCCATCTCTCGAATTTTCCGATACAGAATTCGGGCGTGTCCGCCATGTCGCCATTCCGATACTTTCGGATGACGAGATTTCAGCGGCCGCCTCTCGCCACAAATCGCTCGGCACCTTCCTCAGTCATGCCAGCAACACTCTGTTCGATCTACTTCGAACGGTATTCAATCTTCATCTTCTTGCACAATTGTTAGAAGACGGTGCCACCGCATCGTCGTTATCTGCAATCAGCACACAACTCGAGTTATTGGATCGGTGGTGGGATTATCGCATCCAACGCTCTGACCACAAACATGATGTTCGAGAGCGGATCCTTTCGGACCTTTTGGAGGTAATGCTGGCAGGAAGGTCTTTGCAGGTGGCTCGAAGAGAGCTTCGGGAAAATCGCGTAATTGATCTCGAAGGTCTCGCAGATCTAGAAGCGCACGGAGTTTTGCGCACTACCGATGTAGTTGGTCTCACCTCCGGAGGTGATCGCATTCAATTCGCGCACCACATCTTATTTGATTATGCGGTTGCTCGAATTCCATTCGGACGGGGCTCCGATCCATCTCTCATAACGGATAGACTTGCGAGAGATCGCGATTTGGCCTTGGTTTTGCGCCCGAGCCTTCATCTTGTTTGCCAAGACACCTGGGGGTTAGGCCGTTCGCGCGATTTGTTCTGGGCACTCTCATTTGCCCTCAGCCGTCACGACGGTGTTCCAGAAGTGGCGAAGTTGGCCGCTCCTATGGTCGCGGCCGAGCAAGCACTAATTCTCGACGATTTGAAACCCTTACTTGCTCGACTTCCGATTGGCTCCACGAAAGTTAATGAGCAATCGGCTCGGGATTTTCTGAACCATCTGCTAGGCGCACTGCTAGTTCTTTCAGCGTCCGGCTCTGACTTGGCTGGGGCAGGCAGTGGGCCTTGGCCCGAACTTGTCGCGGCAACGTCGGACTCGAGTGATCGCTCTTTAATGTTCGGCGTACGGACATTGCTGTGGAAGTTATGCGAGCGCCCCGCACAGTGGACTAGTGATCAGCGGAATTATATCGGTCGAGCCGCTCGAAATTTGTTGTCATTCGTCTGGTCGCCCAACAACTACGACGGGAACCTAGTCGTCAACGCTCTCGATGCGGTTCTCAAAACCTTTGATACCGACGTCCGTGCATCGCGCTCTCTAATCGAGCAGGCCATGGCTCCCGAGCATATGGCAAATTACGCCTATATCGAGCTGAGTTGGATTGCGCGTGGAGTAAATTCAATTGCGGCTTCTGACCCCGATTTGGTAGCCGCATTGTATGCTGCGGCGTTCGGTTTTCGAGAGAAGTCCGACGAAAAAACAAGTATGGGCCAGAGCCAGATTCTTCCATTGAGTTCCAATCGCCGCCAGGACTTTGAGATGTCGTGGTATCAATTAAGCGAGGCGTTCCCATCTTTTATCGCTAGCCACCCACGAGAGGGAATTCGCGCGCTCTCCAGGGCGATAGACGGATATTTGAACCGCGAAAGACAAAATGACGGGACAGAGACCCAGTTCTCATTTCGCAATCGCGATCTTAAACTAAAGGCAGATCACAGCTATTCGTGGCGGCAGTTCAAGCATTACCGAGACGCTCTTACCCTTCTTCCGTTGTTCGACAGTTGGCTAGATTCTCTTGCTTCCGCCCCTCAGCCGGCGGATTCATTCGCCGACGCGATTGACTTGATTGCAGATGAGAACAGCCTAGCTGGGATTTGGGCTGGTGCAGTCGCGGCCTCTTCGCGCCATCCGGCATATTTTGGCCCAGCAATTGCCGATCTTCTGGCGGTTCCAGACATTCTCCAATCGCTTGAACTAACTCACGACGTCGGCACTGCACTTCCCAAAATCTATCGCTATCTAAGTCAGGCTCAGAGAAGCGCAATCGAAGCAGCAATCTTGGGATTGGGTGGCGACCGTGGGAAGCGCGCGAAAAATATCCTTCTCGGCACCCTTCCAACAGAGTTGATCGCGACGGATGATGCGCGGTCCGCAAAAAAAGATGCAGAGCAGGCAAAGGCCATCCAACCCAACAGACGCCCCGTTGAATTCTCGTCTTTCTCTGGCGTCTATGATTCGCGCGCATATCTCCGTGATGAAGGAGTGGATGTTGAATCGACAGCCGCTACGACGCTTTTGAGGCTGGAGGATTCGGTCAAGGATTTTAGCGCTACACACCTCAATGCAAATCCCTCACCGGATCAGATTCTCGGAATGTGGCCTCACCTAGATGCGCTCTGGAAGGAGTTCCGGCATCTAGACGGTGTCGGCGATACAAAGTTGTCGGAGCACGCTCTTTCTGTCGCTGCAGAGGTGGCGTCGCGGGCGGCTCGCGTGGATTTAAGCCGTGAGGACCTCACGCCGGTAAGGCAGGGTGTTCGGGAAATATTGCGTCGCGCAGCTTGTGGAGTTTATCCAGAGGTTCACGCAAATATTGAGGAACAATTCAATAACTCGATTAGCTGGGGCTCCCCGAGCGCACGGATAGAGGCTGCACAAGGTCTTTTGTCGCTGCTTTGGTATCACCAAGATTCCGATATTAGAGATGACCTGAGGCGGCTGCTACACGACCCGGTAGCTGCTGTGCGGTGGCATATAGTTCATCGGTCATTCCTTCTTGTGAAAACCGACCCAGATTTTGTGTGGGATGTCGCCTCCTATATCCAAAATGAAGAAGACAACAGAGGGGTGGTGGCTGGTTTTCTGGGAGAAGTTCTTCCCCGACTGGTTTCCGTGGATCGCGATAGGGCGATTGGTCTTGCCGAAGAAATGCTTGCGCGGTTTTTGAAGGATGAACGCGAAGGTGCCGATAAATGCCTCGAATATGTCCTGTCGTTGTTCTGGGATTTATACATCTGGGAGAATGACCAACGCGCGTCGAAAGCGGTCTTCGCAAGTCTAAGCGATATGCCCGGATATGAGGATCAACTCCAAACGCTGATTGGTCGTCAACGTGGAACTCTGACAAGCGGGACACTAGAGAATGACGCGGACTCCGCGCATGCGGCGCGGGGCAGGGCTTTCAAGATGTTTGAGATCGTCGCCAATCAGGCGCACGAAGCGGCGTCTCTATTGCTGGAAAAATATAAGGACCAACCTTTTGACGGATGGCCTGAGGCGGAAAAGGATGAGATTAGGCGGAGGTTCAGCGTTTTGGACCTCATCGCTAGAGAGTGCTATTTCGCTTCTGGTGCCTATGGCGGGGGGGACTACCCCAATAGAGCGGATCGCTCGCCAAACAGTGTGCAAATTCGCTTCTATTATGAAGCGCGTCCTCTTTTTGATCTTCTGTCAAACGTATTGGCCGCTCCAGTTGCGCATCACTTAATTGAGACGCTGGAGTTTTTCATTCCAGTTGCGCCGGGTGACGTGTTTCGGCTCGTTGCAAAGTCTATTCGCACGGCAGAAAAGGGTGGCTACACCTTGGAGCATGCGGGTTCTGGGCTGTTCGTGCGTATCGTGGAACGGTATTTGGCTGATCATCGGGATGTGTTCAGTGATGACACCCTCCGAAATGATTTATTGGACTCTCTTGATGCGTTTGTTCGTGCAGGTTGGCCCGATGCGCGGGCAATCACATTCAAGATAGCGGACATTTGGAGATGATCCCGCGACGTGGGTCAGTCGCGAATGCTGTCGATTTCAGAAATCGCTTTCAGATCGCGATTGGCGAGTACGAGGAGAAAGTTCTCCTGCGATTGCGAGAGCTGCAGGCGGCGATGGACCCCGTGCATGGCGGAAACCCGGTTGATGAAGAGCTAGAAGCCCATATCCGCACTTATGTTATCGACCCTCTTTTGTCATCACTCAATTGGACCACTGACGAGAACCTGACAATCGAAGCGCTGGTGCGCTCTGAGGATACAGGGAACAGGCGGCGCCTCGACTACTTGGGAACGGAGTCTAATACTGTGCGGCCATTATTAGTTGTTGAGGCCAAACGACCGAGTGCGCCCAGGCCTGAGGCGAATCGAAATCACGACAGGAGTCGCCCCGAGATATTGGCTAATGCTCTAACGCGATTGAAGGAAAATCCGGGGAAGGATTTGGACCTCACAAAAAGTTGGGATGAATGGATACGTACCCTGCATGACTATATCAAAAGCTTACCCGGGGTGTTGCCTGTCAAAGTTGCGATGACAAATGGCGAATGGCTAATCGTATTTGAGGAGCCGCAAAACGCCTTCGTGGGCACGGATCCGGTTTCACCTGATGCGATCAGCTATTATTCATGCCGCAACGAGATACTGAAAAATGCTGGCAAAGTATTTCAATCGCTAAATTATGACACGATGGTTCCCTTTGGGCGAGCGCTTGAAGTGGGCGAATTGATAGGGCTCGTTGCAGCCGCGCGGGTCAAAGAGGTGATGCACGCTGCTCGCGTTACATATGAGGATACCGAGACGGGGGTTGGGGTGGTCCCGACACTCCACTTGGTTCCGGAGCTATTATTGTTTTTAGACGATGGTGGCTGGGTTCGAGTCTTTTTGAATGCAGCTTTTAAGCTCCCCCACAATCCTGCGGAGCTACCACAACATCTCGACGAATTCGCTGACGCGCAAGGAGCCCTTCTGCAAGCCGTATCTCAAGCTTTGGGGCATGCGTTCCCGTTGGTCCCGCTAGTTGATCGATACAATAGTGCGTGGATGGGCGTGCATGTGGCCGGAGCTGCTCGGCTAGACCGTCGCACCCATCTAGTGGTGTTGGGCACTAGCACCCATTTCGTTGTATCGAGTAATACCCATGACGGTTGTGCATTTCATGGAGCAGCCGGAGCGCAGGCTATAAATGCCGCGTTGGATGTGATTATCGCAAAGCCATCGTCGCAGCACGTCACGCATTTTGGTGATCAGTCACCTAATCATTGCGCTCATAGAACTATGCGGCAGATTAGGGAGAAGCAAATCGCAGAGCACAATCGCGAAACATTTCAGCCGCGCGGAGCGCTGGAAGATGGACCCTTCTGTAAACTGTGGGGCTTCGAGCACTATCTTTGCTGCCAAAAGTGCGCATTCAACGCCGTGTGCTTTCAGTCGGTGCGGCAGGTTGCTCCCTGCCAGGCGAATGGATGAATTGGTTCGAGCGTTCCAAAATGGCTGCCTGGATCACCACCCGATGGAGTGAAACCCTGTCAGGGCATTCATGGCCCCTCGGCCACGGAATCTCTCGCTCGAAGAGGACGCCAAACCGTTTCAGGAATCTGTTGCCGGGCGTGCGCCCGGCCTAGCCTCCGGAATCAACGCCAGGAAGTCTTCCTCGAACAGACGCGGATTCACTTTGCGCATGGCATCGGGGAAGCGCTTTGTCAGTGCCGGTACAAGTGCCCAGCCTTGTTGCTCTGAAGACCTTGCTGACATGACCGGGCCAATGCCCACCTGTGCGATGACTTGCGACGCCAGTTCGAACTCGTGGGCCGATCCGAGTTGCCAGGGCATTTGCTGTAACACCTTTGGATCGATGCAAGCCGCCGCGAGCGCCGGAAGAATCTTGTCATCGAGCTTCTTCTTCACGCGGGGACTGAAAATAAATAAATCTTCCAAGGTCAGGATTAGCGAATAGATTGGTCGTGCATCGGGTGTCCAGTCGGTTTTGCCGGTGACGGCGTCCAGGATATTGCGATAATTCTGCACGATGGCGTCAGCCAAAATACCTAGATCCTTGTCGAGGGCGTCCTGCTCTGAGGCCATCCGGGCTTTGATAGTTAGTCTTTTTGTCTTTGCCTCAATGAAGATATGGCCTGTGTCGTCGGAGAGTATCCAGTCAACGCCGTGCGAAGGTGAGCCTCCGACATCGTAGGGTTTCGTGGCGAGCAGTTCGAAACGCGGTGGCTTACAGACGCGCTTTATCAGCTCGCCAATATAAGCCTGGAATGAATTGCCGTAAGGATTCTGGAAGTCGGCGACATTGATGAGATCGTAGAAGAGCCCGCCGAAGGTGCGCTTGAGCAGGTAATGCGGGATAGGGCAGATCACACGGTCCGGATGCTCCGGATCGAAGGCGATCAATGGTGTCGCCACCAGGGGATTCCAAGTGTAGGCCCAGGCATGATCGTAGCGCTGCAGGCCGCGCAGCAGGCGCTTCAATTCCGCCATCGGAATCGTGAGACGCTGGAAGAATGCCTTGGTATTCTCCGCCGACAGTCCGATGGTCGAATAGTCTTGGATTGTTGAAAGGCCCCATTTCTTGTGGAAGTGCCCGGTTACTGCGGTTCCTAGTTTGAAAAACTGGCGGGCGGAGAGCCCGAGTTCGCGCCGCGCAATCTCGTCGATAGTATCAGTGCCGAGAACCTTAGAGGCGCGGACAATAGGGAAGATGCCGATATCGTTGAAGGGGAACTGCCGGTGAGCAAGCCGGTGTAGCTCAATCATTACGTCGGGGTCGCCGTCATTGCCGAGCATGAAGGCGGCGCCATCCAAACGGCGAGTCTCATTCATGACTCGGGCGAGGTCGTTCCAGCGATCAAGGCTGCGCGTGCCGCCAAGACCGCCGTTGAGCACAATTTCGCGCGCCAAAAGGTCAAGCTCCCACGGAAAGGGAACTGTATTGGGCGTGACACTACGGGGTACGCCCGAGATGTAGTTGGGAGGTAGCGCCAGCTTGTCGATTGTGAAGAGAGAGTAACGCCAGATATGGATGAGGCTTTCCAGCAACGGGAAGTCGCGGAGAAAATTGCGGAACGGTTTGTAATCCCGATAGAAGTCCGTCATCGACTACTTCCCTATAACTCCATGGATCGGCTGCTCGCTAAAAAATTTAAAGCCTTCAACGCGAGTCGGTTCGCTGACTACATGATTTTACGAATCGTTTGGCCAGCGAGCGTGTCTAGGCATCGAACTGTATTTCTACTTCGCGGTGTCACGTGCCATCGAGGAATTGAGGAGCGTTCAATTCCGATAGGCAATGGAACTTGGCCGATGGCAGTGGGCCACGAAGTGAGTTCTGACTACAGGCGCGAATCCAAATGCCGCTAAGTTCCAGTTCGTAGTTTCTGGCAAAATTCGGCGCATCCGTGACAGAGAAAGGGCTCTCAGGGCTACAGAATTCGATGACTACAGCATCTACAGTTTTTGGTCGCATCGGGAAGGCTAAAAATCCGCCCGTTTCTTTGGGATTGAAGACATATTTGCGCACATTTTTTCCGCGCACTTGCGTAAGCGTTAGTTTAGCGCTCTCAAAATGAACAACTGCCTCATGGGGAAGGTTCGATAGGTTTCTGCGTATCGTCAAATTGAAGTCGCATCTGGTCATCAAGCCGTCCTGAGTCGTGGGCTTTGCAAATGCCGTGATAATTGAAATGGAAGGTCGGTAGCGCAGCCAGGTTTTGACCCGCCAAAATGGAATGGGAAACCAAGGGCGCGGAAATTCCGCAACGAACAGCCGAAGCGCCCGATCGACGAAAGATATAACGAAGATTGCAATTCCTATCAGGAGGGCAGCAAAAACCCATCGCCTTGGAATGTTAGGAAAGAGATATGGCAGCGCTTGGCTTACAATAGAAAGTCCCAATCCGCCGTAAGCTTGTGGCGTTAGATATCTCCGAAAGCGCGCTCCGCTTTCTAGATGATGCTCACGCTGCATCGGAAGCAAGGGTTGTCAGTACGGATTCTGGATCGCGCGCGACAACGATGAGCAATGAGCGCGCGGCCGGGTCAATTGCATTCCGGCCCTGTTCCCAATTGCGCAAGGTAGCAACCGGAATTCGGAGCGCATGAGCGAATTGTGCTTGGGTCATGCCCAGACGCTTGCGGATCACTTGCGGCGTGTAAATATCTTCGATGCCGAGTTCTACATCGGGATCTTCGCCGTCCTCCATCATATGGTGGCGAATATCCTTTTCAGTCGTTGCGTCGAGCTTGGCGGCATTGATCTTCGGCTTGCCGGCTTTGATCGCCTTTAGAGATTTACGAGTGACTGCCATAGCTGACATTCCTTCTTTCGTGCGCGGCGTGCCGAAATGATTCGGCGGACGGCGCCCCGATCTGTGTAGATGACCGCCAGAATCCTTCCATCTGTTGAACCGACTGCTACGATGCGCGTCTCGTTCCAGCTCTCGCGGATATCGCACCATTCGATAACCGGACCTTCAAATATCAGCGCGGCAGCGTCATATCCGAAGCCGCGCTCCCGGCGGTTTCGCTCGCTCTTGGCATCGTCCCATTCAAATTCCATCGCCAAACTACGCTATTCGCGTAGTCCTCTCAAGTGCCATTACGCGAATAACGTACCTAGCCAAGTGCTCAGTGATTCTTTGTAATAAAATTGCTCCGATTGCCCGTATGCTCATGCGGCGGCATCTAGGCGAGTTTCGGCTGTGGCCGAATGGGCTTTCCCGACCTTCGATAACCCAAGGATATGTCCGGCCCAGGCGTTCAGTGCGGCTCGCTTCTGCGGCAGGTACTCATTGCGGTCATAGATTTCGGTGACGGGTGCACCATCGTTGATCCGATGGCCCAGAACCTTCGACACAACAAAGCGCGGAAAACCGTATCGCTCATCCGTCAGGGTGGTAGCGCCTGACCGACGGAAGTCGTGTGGCGATCCGTGCGGAATTTTGAGTCTCTGGCACAGCCGCCGCACGACCCGCTCGACCTGACCTGCATCCATTGCGTGGAGCGGATCGAGCAGACAGGGGAACACGAATTCCGTCCGGCAGCCCAGCGTAGATATAGAGTAGGCCTCAGCCGTAGCCAGGATAGCCAGCGCCTCGTCGGAGAGTGGCTTCACCTCGGTACGCCCGCCCTTGGCCCGCTCCCGAGGAATGGTCCATTTCCTTCCTTCGCGGTCGATTTCCTTCCAGCTTGCGCCCGCTCCTTCGCCGCGCCGGCAAAGCGTGATGAGGATAAAACGGGTAGCGAGGCAGGTGAGGGGTTCTAGTCGGGAGATCGGGTCGTCCTCCTTTGCTTCGCCGGGATTTCGTGGCGTCGAATGGAGAACCAGGGTCTTCCAAAGCTTTGCCAGAGCGTCATCCTCGAAGCGCCTTTCGCGGCTTGTGGGGATGATGGGGTGGGCGAGCCCCCTGACGGGGTTCGCGTCGATCCGGTCTTCATAAACGGCGAAGCCGAAGATGCCGCTTATGACATCACCGACCCGCGCAATCGAAGATGCAGATAGGCCGCTGTCTGCTGCGAAGGTCCGCATAAATTCCCGGATGTCTTTGCGCTTCATCTGCGTAAACAGACAGTCGCCGAGCTTGGGTTTGATATAGCGCTCGAACAGTCCCTGTTCGGCGATAATTGTCTGCTCTTTTTTCGGGCGTTTGCGACCGCCGTGCAGACCTATTTTGGCGGCTTTGAAATAAGCCTCGGCGAGGTCGCTGATGGTTTCTCCCGTTCGCTGGGCATTTTTCGCGGCGGCTCTCTCGGCCGACGGATCCGAACCATCGATAACCATGGCCCGAAACTTGAGGGCTTTGTCCCGTGCGTCGGCTAGACCCACGGCGGGATAGACACCGAGTTGTAGGCGACGCCGCTTCCCGTTCGGGGCGACGTACCGATATTCGAACATTCGCTCGCCGGTAGGATTCACCCGAATCGCAAGTCCGCGTGCACCCGAGATGGCGACTTCGTAACGCTCGTTTGCGGGCTTCAGACCGGCAATTTCGCGATCCGTCGAAATGGCGTTCTCAGCAGACATATATTATGACTCCTTGAGGAGTGCCTGCCTCACTGACCCTAACAGTGCATCTTCTTGGGGGCAGCACGGGGGCAGAAAAGCAGGAACTGGGGGCAACGCAGTCGAACAGCGTGAAACCGAATTGCAGGAAACACAATGGATTCAGCGTCTTGTGAGACCCCGAGCAACACCGTGAAACACGTCTGGCCGGCTTTACACCGATAGGGTCGGCGGTTCGATCCCGTCACCGCCCACCAGCCTTCGCTCGCGAAGCGGCGAAGGCTGCCGCGCCGTAGCGCACTTGCGCAAAGGCGGGCTGTAGCCGCGAGCTACGTCTCGGCAAGCACTCGTTGCTTCAATGAAACACGCTATAGTTCGCCGTCGACCGTGGAGAACACCAACATGGCCAAGAAAAAATTCGTCGCGCTCTACATGGGTTCCGCAGCCGCGCGCGAGCGGACGCAACCCGATCAAGCCACCATCCAAAAGGGAATGACCGCCTGGCACAAATGGATGGCCGATCACGCCAGTGCTGTCGTCGATAATGGCGGCCCGCTTGGCAAAACGAAAAAGATCGGCCCGGACGGCATCACCGACATCCGCAACGCCGTCGCCGGCTATGTGGTGGTGGAAGCCGAGTCGCATGAAGCAGCCGCGAAGATGTTCGAAGGCCATCCGCACTTCTCGATCTTCCCTGGCGACAGCGTCGAGATCATGGAAGTCCTGCCGGTGCCGAGGGGCCCGTAATCAAACCACGACACTTTGCGACAACTCCGCTGTTCGTCGGCGGAGTTACGCAGCCTAGGATGTGCCGCCCGCTATCCGGTACACCTCATGAAACTGCGTCTGCCGATCCTGCTGCTTGCTTGCTGCGCGCTGTCCGCCTGCGCCTCGGGTCACCATCGCCGGATCCCGGAAAACGAACGTCCGAAGGAGTGGCATCCCTCGCGCGACCTGCTCACCAAATACGACGCCAATCATGACGGAACCTTGACCAAGGCCGAACTCGAAGCGGGGTTGAAAGCCGAATTCAATGCCGCCGATGTCGATCACAACGGCTGCCTGAAACCCGATGAAGCCGCAGCCATCAACCAAAAGCGCATCGAGGAACAAGGCTCGACATCCACGCCGCTGATCGACTGGAATCAGGACGGCTGTATCGATTTCAACGAATTCGCCGGCACCGCACGTTCCCTGTTCACCCAGATGGACCGCAACGAAGACGGCAAACTCGAACCCAAGGAACTGAACCCGCGCGCAGCTGCGCAAGGCAAGAAGGGCGGGGATCGGGAGCGGGGCGGCCGCCACCACCGTCACGGAAGCGAAGGTGGGGATGGGCCCGAAGGGGGCGGCGTCCCCGGCCCGGATGGCAGCCCGAATTCCGACCCGGACGGCGGCTGAACGCTTGCTTGACACTCCCCGGCTCGGGCCCTACATCGGCCCCCTTTCGCGGAATGCCGCTCAGGCACGACGCGGGGGCGTAGCTCAGTTGGTTAGAGTGTCGGCCTGTCACGCCGAAGGTCGCGGGTTCGAGCCCCGTCGCTCCCGCCACTTCGCCGCA
>Ga0207649_10000076_pt1 | contig 83824 bp, 83 predicted proteins | sample KBSC43metaG_FD_184317 | JGI IMG/M metagenome (GOLD analysis project Ga0207649, IMG submission 184317) | Corn rhizosphere microbial communities from Kellogg Biological Station, Michigan, USA - KBS C4-3 metaG (SPAdes) (version 2) | ecosystem: Host-associated > Plants > Roots > Rhizosphere > Soil ... | reverse complement strand
GCCGGTGAACTCGTCGATGATCATCACCTCGCCGTCGATCACCGCGTAGTCGTCGTCCTTCTTGTAGAGCGACTCGGCCTTCAGCGACTGGACGAGGTGGTTGACGAGGCTGCCGTGCTCGCCGAGGTAGAGGTTGTCGACGCCGATGAACTGCTCGGCTTTCTTCACGCCCTGCTCGGTCGGCGCCACCGTCTTGTGTTTCTCGTCGTACTCGTAGTCGTACTCGGCTTCGGAGGTGTCGCGGGACTCGCCCAGCGATTTCAGCCGCTGTTTCGCCGGCACCCCGACCATCTGTTTGGCGAGGCGGGCGAAGGTGTAATAGGTCTGGGCCGCCTGTTCGGGCTGGCCGGAGATGATCAGCGGCGTCCGCGCCTCGTCGATGAGGATGTTGTCGACCTCGTCCACGATCGCGAAGTTGTGGTCGCGCTGGACGCAATGCTCGAGCGCGTCGGCCATGTTGTCGCGCAGGTAGTCGAAGCCGAACTCGGAGTTGGTCCCATAGGTGACGTCGAGGGCGTATTTGCGCTGCCGGGCGGCGTGGTCGTCGGGGTCCTGGAGGGCGTCGACGCTGACCCCCAGCGCCTCGTAGATCGGCTTCATCCAGTCGGCGTCGCGGCGGGCCAGGTAGTCGTTGACGGTGACCACGTGGACGCTGTTGCCGGCGAGGGTGTTGAGGAAGACGGGCAGGGTCGCGGTCAGGGTCTTTCCCTCGCCGGTCCGCATCTCCGAGATGCCGCCGTCGTGGAGGACCATGCCGCCGATCAGCTGGACGTCGTAGTGCCGCTGACCGGTCGTCCGCCGCGAGGCCTCACGGCAGAGTGCGAACGCCTCGGGCAGCAGATCGTCGAGCTCGGCGCCGTTGCGGGCGCGCTCGCGGAGGGAGTCCGCCTCGGTGCGGATTTCCTCGTCGGTGAGCGCTTCCATCTCCGGCTCGAAGCGGTTTATCGCCTCCGCGCGCTTCTGGTAGGACTTGAATTTCCTTCCCTCTCCCGCGCGCAGCGCCTTCGTTACGAGGTCCATCGCTGGCATTGGTCAAGAGTAGCGGTGCCGACTTAAATTCTTCTTGCTCCCCTCCGTTGCGGGTACTACCCTCGTAACGGAACCCACAAGGAGGCACTCATGCGGATGGAGATTCGAGGCCGGAACGTCGAGATGACGGATGACCTGCGTGAGATGGTGCGGAAACGCTTCCAGCGGCTGGGCCGTCAGGTCTCGCCGCTCGCGACCCTGGAGGTGGTGCTCTCGGAGGAGCGCAACCCCCGCGTCGCCGATAGCCAGGTCGCCGAGGCGACGTTCTACCTGAAGGGAGTGACGCTGCACGCCCGGGAGTGCAGCCCGGAGATGACCCACACCGTGCGCGAGCTCGCCGAGGACATGGGCCGGCAGGTGAAGAAGCACAGAGAACTGCGTCGCAAGCGAAGCCGTACGCGGAAACTTGTCGACCAGATGCGAGGCCGCCCGGCCGAGGCACGGCCGTAGGGCCGCGGAGAGCCAACTAGAGGCGCCGGGCAAAGGTCACCGCCACCACACGGGACGCCCCCACGGCCCGAAGCGCGCGAGCGCAGGCCGTGAGGGTGGACCCGGTGGTGAGGACGTCGTCGACGAGGAGGACGCTGCGCGGGGCCGGACCGCTGCTGTGGATGCGCGGCGGGTGGCCGACCCGCTCGGCCCGCCGCCGCCCGACCTGGCGGCCGCTGCCGCGGCGCTCCAGGCAGTGCGAGAGCGGCGCTTCCAGGTGCGCCGCCAGGGCGGCGGCCAGCTCCCCGGCGGGGTCGAAGCCCCGCCGTCGCAGCCGCGCCGGCGCCGGCGGCACCGGCACGACCGTCCCGCTCAGCATGTGGGCAGGAGCCAGCCACTCGATCCGCTCCGCCATCAGGTCGGCGACCGGCAGCAGCCGACGGAACTTCAGCGCCCCGACCAGGTTCCGAGCCACCCCTTCGTAAGAGGCCGAGGACCAGACCTTGTCCAGTCCGGCCGGCCCAGCCCCGAAAAACGGCTCCGCCTCCCCCAACCGCCGCGAACAGCGAGTGCAGATCACCGACTCCGACCGACAGCTGCGCCCGCAGGAAGCACAAAGCGCCGGCACCAGCGCCACCCCGATAGTCGGCAAAAGCTCCACACCCCGACCCTGCCGAGCAAAAGCGCACACGTGGCGCGCAGAAAGAAAAACCTCTGCGCCGACTTCGTCTCAAGACGGGAGCTTCTGGGCCACAGGCGACAGCCGACTCCGGCCCCCCAATTCGAGTTCCGTGGTTCCTTTGTCCGCCTATAGACGACTAAGGAACCACGGAACTCGGGTTCAGCGAAGACCTGCGGGGAGTTCCTCGACCACGAACTTCACCGGCCAGTAGAAGGTGTCGGGAGCCACCTGAGCGAGCAGCCAGATCAAGAACCAGCCAACCACCAGCCCCCCAGCAACGGCCTCGGCCACCTTCCAATAGTTGATCTCGTTTCGGTGCCGGCTGCTCGGGGGCGCGTACTGCTCGGTCCAACCGTTGTCCCAAAGGCGCAGACCTCCCGCGTACTCGTACCAACCGCGCTCCCACTGCTCGTGAGGATGGGTCTCCGGCGTAATTTCTTCCAGCGTCTCTGGCAGTTCTGCCATGTCATCTCCTCCCGTCAATCACCCACCGCTAATGGCGAGATTTAGGTACTACTTCGGTTCTACGCCGATCCCCCCTCCCTCCGTGCGGTTCAAATCGAGGCGTCAATTTGCTCCCTACAGAGGGGTAAATCGATGGCTCGTTTCCGTACGCCTGCCGGAGCTCGCTCGAGGAGGGTGCCGGTGGGGGTCTCCTGGGCACTCAGCATGAGGCGGGCTGATCACGACCGGGCGACAGCAAGAGAACGCCAACCCGCCGAGCTGCGCCCGGGAGGCCCCCACCGGCACCCTCCCTACAAAGTGGCGCCGAACTAGGGGCGGGCGCCGGCTATGGCGTTGATGAGGACCTGGCGGGCTGGGATCTCGGCGTTCGGAAGGGCGATTACTTCTTTTAGGCGGGCGCCGTCGCCGACCTTGACGTTGTCTCCGATCACCGAGGGGCCGTCGATGCGGACGTCGTCGCCGATCTCGGATCCGGGGCCGAGGAGGACGGGGCCGGCGAGGTCGGGCTCACCCTCCATCCGCTCGCCGCTGCGGAAGCCCTCGACCAGCTCGCCCTCGCGGTCAACCTCGACCGCGCCGGTGAGCGCGTCGATGTTGCCCTCCCGCAACTCCTCGAGGTTGCCGATGTCGTTCCAGTAGGCGTCGATCTCGTGCGAGTAGAAGGGGACGTCGCCGTCGAGCAGTTTCGGGAAGACGTCCATGGCCCAGTCGGCGAAGCCGGGCGGGTCGCCCTCGCCAGCTGCCTTGCTGGTCCCAGGCGCGGGGAAGAAGTCGAAGATCTCCTTGCGGAACATGTAGATGCCGCAGTTGGCGAGGTCGGAGAGCGCTTCGGAGGGGTCCGGCTTCTCCTGGAAGCCCTGGATGCGCCCGTCGGAGCCGACGATCGCGACCCCGAACTGGCTCGTGTCCTGCACCCGTTTCATCGCCAGCGTCGCGATCCCCTCGTGGGACTCGTGGAACTCGCGCATCGCCGCCAGGTCGATGTCGGTGAGCGCGTCGCCGGAGATGACGAGGAAGGAGTCGCCTAGGAACTCGGCCGCGTGGCGGACCCCGCCCGAGGTCCCGAGCAGCGCCTCCTCGCGGCTGTAGGAGAGCGAGACGCCGGCCTTGGAGCCGTCGCCGAAGTAGCCCTCGATCAGCTCCGGGAACCAGTAGAGGTTGGCGATCGTCTCGGTGAAGCCGTGGCGGGCGAGCAGGCGCAGGATGTGCTCCATCACCGGCTTGTTGAGGACCGGGACCATCGGCTTCGGCATCTCGTAGGTGATCGGCCGCAGCCGCGTCCCCAGTCCCGCCGCCAGCACCATCGCCCTCATCCCGCCATCCCCTCCTTGATCCGGTTCAGCGCCTCTATCCGATCGGGGTCGACCCCGATCGCCCGCGCGACTTCCAGCGAGACCAGGTCGCCGAGCAGCATCGACCAGAGCAGCCGCTCGACCCGCGTCTCGCCGACCGTCTCTACCCGGACCACCTCGGCGCCACTCTCGGCGACGATCTCCGCCGTCAGCTCGAAACGCCGGCGCTCGCGCGGGTGCTGGTCGCAGTCTTCGAGGAAGACCGCCGCGAACCGCCCGGCGGTCTCGCCCGTCCAACCGCAGATCTCGTTGTGGTCGGCCTCCGGCAGCTCGGAGTGGAAGGCGGGCAGCTTCGCGTTCTCGTTCAGCTGCGTCTTCCAGCGCCGCGCCACCGGCGCGGTCAGGTCGCTGCCGTGGACGATCGTGGGAGAGCCTCCGAGCGCGGCGGCGATCTCCGCCGCCTTCGCCTTCACCGTCAGCGCCTCGCGCTCGATGAAGGCGGCGCCGGCGTCGATCTCGGTGCGGATCCCCGGTGCCGCTCCGGCCAGCGCCGCGGCTTCGGCGGCGGCGACGAACATGTAGGCGACCGCAACCCGCGGCTGGTAGATCCCCGGCGGCGCCACCACCGGGACGCCGGCCTCGCGCGCCTGCTCGACCAGGGCGCCGCCGGTGCTGAGGACGAGGCGCCGCGCCCCCAGCGCCTCGGCGGCCTCGAAGCAGGCCAGCGTCTCCTCGGTGTTGCCCGAGTAGCTCGAGCAGAGGACCGTCCACTCGGGGGTCGCCCAGCTCGGCAGCTCGTAGCCGCGGGCCGTGACCAGCGGCCTGGTCAGGCGGTCGCCGATCGCAGCGGCGGCGAGGTCGCCGCCGATCGCCGAGCCGCCCATCCCGCAGACCAGCAGGCCGGCGGCATCGGCCGCCTCCAGCCGCGCGGTTTCGATCCGCCAGACGGCGTCGCGCAGCTGGTCGGGCAGGGCGAGGACGTCGTCGATCATTGCCATCAGGCGAGGACTCTTTCATTTCGGCCGACGACCGCGTTTCTCAAGGCCGCCCCCGGCTCGACCTCGGCTCCAGGAGCCAGGATCGAGCTCTCGACGAGCGCGTCGCGGCCGACGGTGCAGCCGTCGAGCAGGACCGAATCGCGGACCTCTGCGCCCGCCTCGACCCGGCAGCCGGCGGAGACCACCGCCCGCGGCCCGACCGAGGCCTCCTCGGCGATCTGCACCTCCCCCGCGACCAGCAGGCCGGCCGTCGTCGGCTGAACCCGCGTCTCCACCCGCCCCTCGAGGATGTCCCAGCTCGCCTGCAGGTAGCGCTCGGGGGTGCCGATGTCCATCCAGTAGCCCTCCAGCAGCAGCCCGTGGAGGCCGTCGCCGACCAGCCGGGGGAAGACCTCGCGCTCGATCGAGACCGCCTCGCCGGCCGGGACCAGGTCGAGGACCGAGCGCTCGAGGACGTAGGCGCCGGCGTTGATCTCGCCCGGCACCGCCTCGCCCGTCTTCTCGAGGAACTCCAGCACCGCCCCGTCGCCGCCGCGGGTGACGAGGCCGTAGGCGGCGGAGTCGGGGACCGGATGGAGGGCGATCGTCGCCCGCGCGCCGCGCTCCTCGTGCGCCCGCACCAGGGCCGAGAGATCGAGGTCGGCGAGGACGTCGCCGTTGAGGGCGAGGAAGCGGTCCTCGAGCCGCTCGCCGAGCGAGTCGGCGGCGAAGCGGATCGCCCCTGCGGTTCCCAGCGGCTGCGGCTCGGCGAAGTAGGTGATGGCGACGCCGGCGCGCTCCTCCTCGCCGGCCAGCGCCTCGCGGAGGACGTCGGGGAGGAAGCCGCAGGCGAGGACGACCTCGGTGACGCCGTGGGCGGCGAGCCACTCGATCGCGTAGGCGAGGAAGGGCCGGTCGACCAGGGTCACCGCCGGCTTCGGGACATCCGTGGTCAGCGGCCGCAGCCGCGTCCCCTCGCCGCCGACGAGAACAATGGCCTGCACTAGGAGGCGGCGGTCGCCTTAGGCGAACTGACCTGGCGACCTATTCCCTCGTACTCGAAGCCTGCCTTGATCAGGGCATCCGGGTCGAGGAAGTTGCGGCCGTCGACGATCAGCGGCCGCGCCATCCGCTCGGCGACCGCCTCCCAGTCGAGCTCGGCGAACTCGCGCCACTCGGTGACCAGGACCGCGGCGTCGGCGCCCTCGAGCGCCTCCAGCGCCGAGGTCGCCATCTCGACCGAGCCGAGCAGGCTGGCGGCGCGCTCGGCGGCGACCGGGTCGTAGCCGACCACCTCGGCGCCCTCGCCCTGCAGCCGCGCCGCAAGGACCAGGCTCGAGGCCTCGCGCATGTCGTCGGTGTCGGGCTTGAAGGCGAGCCCGAGCAGGGCCACCCGCTTGCCGATCAGCGAGCCGAGATGCTTCTCGAGCTTGCCGACCACCCGCCGCTTCTGCAGCTCGTTGACCTCGATCACCGAGGTCAGGAGCTGGAAGTGGTAGCCGGTGTTGCCGGCGAGCATCTTCAGGGCGCTGACGTCCTTGGGGAAGCAGCTGCCGCCGTAGCCGATCCCGGCGCGCAGGAACGAGGTCCCGATCCGCTCGTCGAGGCCCATCCCCTTGGCGACCTCGCCGACGTCGGCGCCGACCTCCTCGCAGACGTTGGCGATCTCGTTGATGAAGGAGATCTTCGTCGCCAGGAAGGCGTTGGAGGCGAGCTTGATCATCTCGGCGCTGGCGACGTCGGTGCGGAGGATCTGGCCGCCGAGCGGCTTGTAGAGCGCTTCGACGGCGTCGGCGGGGTCCTCGTCGCCGGCGTCGGCGCCGACCACAACCCGGTCGGGGTTCATGAAGTCCTTGACCGCGGTTCCCTCCTTGAGGAACTCGGGGCAGGAGACGTAGGAAAGGCTCGGCATGTCGCGGCGGATCGACTCGCCGGTCCCGGCCGGGACGGTGCTCTTCATGATCAGGACGTGGTCTGAGTCCTCGGGCAGCTCCTGGACGACCGCCCGCACCCGCGAGAGGTCGGCGTCGCCGGAGTAGGTCGGCGGCGTGTCGACGCAGACGAAGAGCAGGCGGGCGCCGGCAAGCAGCTCGTCCATGTCGGTGGTGAAGGTGATCCGCTCGGCGTTGCGGCGCAGCAGGTCTTCGAGTTCGGGCTCGTGGATCGCCACCTCGCCGTGGGAGAGCGAGTCGACCTTCTCCTGGACGATGTCGCGGGCGATCACCTGGTGGCCGAGCTCGGCGAAGCAGGCCGCGGTGACCAGCCCCACCCAGCCCACTCCGATGACGCCGACCGGCTCCAGCTGCTCACTCATGGCTTCCTCCTACCCTTTTTCTTCGGCTTGTTGTTGGCAATGATCACATCCGCCGACCGGGCCAAGCCGATCATCTGCTCGTTGGTCAGCGTCCGCAGGAGGTCATTCGAGATCCAGTAGGAGTTCTCCCCCCTGTGCCAGGCGACGAGTTTGACGTTTTCGCCGTCGACGTAGATGTCGTAGTCGCGGCCGTTGATCTCCTTGGTCAGGCTCGGGTCGTCGAGGATCGGCGGATCGGACCAGCCGCGGATCCCCTGCAGGCCGAAGTAATGGGTGCCGTCGGACATTTCCGCCACCATCACCATCCGGTAGGCGAGGTGCCGGTTCCCGTCTTCGTCCTTGAGGTTGTAGACGTAGGGGTCGACGACCTTTTCGTAGGGGTTGGTTTCGACGAAGCGGGTGTCTTCCGGGAGCCGGGTCGGGTAGTAGATCGGGAAGTGGCCGCGGACGCGGCGGGCGGCGATCTTCCCCTCCGCTTCGCCGGCTTCGCGCGCCGGCACCAGGCCGTCGCTGCCGGGCTTGGCGACTTCGACCTTCGGCTTCTTCTTGTGCTTCGGCTTCTTCGGCTGCTTCTCCTTCTGCCGCTTCTTCTTCCCGGCGGCCGCTTCCTGGCGCTGGCGGCGCTGGGTCGCTTTCGCCTCCTGGACGGTCTCGCCGCCGAGGAATTCCTGCACCGCTTCGTCAACCGCGCTCTGCGTCGTGTAGACGTAGCTGGGCCCGAGTTCGGCCGGGAAGTGGACCTCGTTGATCGAGGAGTTGCGCGAGGCGGCGAGCAGTTTCAGCACTTCCAGCAGCGTCTCTTTGTCGCTGATGTCCGAGGTCGTGTAGTCGGTGAAGGCCTCGACGAGTTCGCCCTGGTCGAAGACGATGTCCTGGATCGAGACCCGCGAACGGGCGGCGCTGAGGAACTCCTGCTGGCGGGCCGAGCGGACGATGTCGGTGTCGGTGTGGCGGTAGCGCACGTAGGCGAGCGCTTTCTTCCCGCACATCAGTTGGTAGCCCGGCTGGACGTTGATTTCGGCGTACTGTTCGGAGGGGGCGACGCCTTCGTTGGAGTGGTAGTAGCGGCGGTCGACGTCGGTGTAGACGCAGCCGATCGCGTAGACCCCCTGGGCGAAGCCGAGGAAGTCGATGTTGACGACATGGTTGATCGGCAGCCCGGTCAGCTGCTTGACCGTCCGCAGGGTCAGCTTCGTGCCGCCGTAGGAATACGCTTCGTTGAACTTGCCGGTCCCGTAGCCGGGGATTTCGGTCTTCAGGTCGCGGGGGATCGACATCATCGAGATCAGGCCCTTGTCGGGGTCGAGGCGGACGAGGATCGTCGTGTCGGACCGGCCCGGGTCTTCCTCTTCGTTGGCGCGCTTGTCGGAGCCGATCACGAGGAAGGTCTCGGCACCGCCGCTGCCGGCGTCGGCGAGGAAGCGGTCGAGCTTCTTCTGCACCGGGTCGTTCTCTTCGATCGCGCTGGCGACGTCGTCGAGGTAGACCAGGACGGCGGTCGCCGTGGTCGCCGCCGAGACGGCGATGATCAGGACCGAGGCGAGGACGAAGCGCCACCAGAAGCGCTTCGGCTTCGGCGCCTCGTCGCCGTTGCCCTCGGGCGGCGGCTTCTTCGCGGCCCATCCCGGGCCCAGCGGCTCACTCATCGCTCAGCCGGTCCGGGATCGCGTGCAGGAATGACTCCAGCGCCTGCCGGTAGGTGTCCAGCGAGGAGATCGAGACCCACTCGGCGGGGCCGTGATGGCCGGCGCCGATCGGCCCGAACTCCACCGCCGGCACCCCGACGCGGAGGAAGGAGACCGCATCCGAGGCGCCGTCGCGCCCCACGCTCATCGGCTCGCCGTCGTGGTGCTCGGTCGCCGCCGTCCGCAGCGCCTGCACGTAGGCGGAATCCCGCTCCACCGTCGCCGGCGGCCGGGTCAAGAGGGCCTGCACCCCGATCCCCTCCAGCTCGCCCACCTGGCCGAGGATCTCCTGCGGGTCCTGGTCGGGGAGGTAGCGAATGTCGACGTCGATCACGCATCGGTCGGGCACCTTGTTGAGAGCGTCGCCGCCGACGATCCTCCCCAGGTTGATCGACGGCCGGTCGAAGAGCTCGGAGCTGTGCCGGGCAAACGGTAGCGACTCGATACTGCGGAAAACGTCGATCGCGTTGAGGACGGCGTTGTCGCCGAGCCAGGGGGTGGCCCCGTGGGCGGCGGTCCCCCCCACCTCGAGCCGCAGCGCCAGCACGCCCTTGGCCTCGATCCCGATGTGGAGGTCGGTGGGCTCGCCGGTGATCGCGAAGTCGCCGAGGAAGCCGCTGTCGACGAGGTGGTCGGAGCCGCGATCGGATCCCTCCTCGGACTCCTCGTCGCCGACGATCCCGAGCCGGACCCGGACCCGGTCCTGCTCCCGCATCGCCGCCGTCACCATCAGCATCGCCGCGACCGCGCCCTTCATGTCGTAGGCGCCGCGCCCGATCAGCCGGTCGCCGGCGGTCTCGGGCACGAACTGCCCGGCGTGGCCGGGCACCACGTCGATGTGCCCGTGCAGGACCACGGTAGGGGCGTCTGCGGGTCCGACCTCTGCCATCACCACCGGCAGCCCCCGCACCTCGTCGGCCCGCGTCTCGATCCCCCGGGCTTCCAACCACCCTTGGACGAACCCAGCCGCCTCGGAAATCGCATCCGGCTCACAGGTCTCGAAGGAGATCAGGCGCTTCGCGAGGACGACCAACTCGTCGCTCATGCCGCGCTCCCACCGCCGGTTCCGTGGTTCCTTAGTCCTGACATAGCGGACAAAGGAACCACAGAATGGCCCAGCCGCTGCCTCACGGAGTTCCGTGGTTCCTTAGTCCTGCCATGGCGGACAAAGGAACCACAACTTTGGGAGCCTCTGCCGGAGAGACTCGCCGCGGACATCAATTCCGGAGGAGGGGTACCGGTCCCCCTCATCTAACTCCCGGCGATCGAGAGGAACGCTTCAGCGCGGTCGCGGTCTTTCTGCGCCCGGTTCTGCTCGGCGCTGCCGTCCTCGGACTCCGAGAGCCGCTGTTCGGCGTCGGCGAGCTGCTCTTTCAGCCTGCCGCTGTCGAGGTCCTCGGGCGGGATCGCCTCCTCGAGCAGGAGCCGGGCGCGGTTGCCGTAGACCTGCAGCCAGCCATGGGCCTGCGCGTAGCGTTTGGTCTCCGAGTCGGAGACGTGGAGGCGGAGCTCGGTCGGCCGCAGCGCCGCGAGGACCGGCGCGTGGTTGGCGAGGATGCCGATTTCGCCGACCTCCGTCCGGGTCGAGACCTGGCGCGCTTCACCGCTCCAGACCTCGCCCTCCGGGGTCAGGACTTCGACGTCGACCATGTGCTCCGCCGCCATCGGTCTGCCCTAGGCCGCGGCGCCGGACTTGGCGTTCTCGAGGACCTGGTCGATGCCGCCCTGCATGTAGAAGGCGCCCTCGGAGAGGTCGTCGTGCTCGCCGTCGAGGATCTCGCGGAAGCCGCGGACCGTCTCGGCGACCGGCACGTACTCGCCGGAGCGGCCGGTGAACTGTTCGGCGACGAAGAACGGCTGCGAGAGGAAGCGCTCGATCTTGCGGGCGCGGGAGACCGTCTGCCGGTCCTCGTCGGAGAGCTCGTCGATGCCGAGGATGGCGATGATGTCCTGCAGCTCCTTGTAGCGCTGCAGCACCTCCTGGACCTCGGTCGCGGTGCGGTAGTGCTCGTCGCCGACGACGTCGGGCTTGAGGATCGTCGAGGTCGAGTCGAGCGGGTCGACGGCCGGGTAGATCCCTTTCTCGGAGATCGACCGCGAGAGTGCCGTGGTCGCGTTGAGGTGGGCGAACACCGAGGCCGGGGCCGGGTCGGTGTAGTCGTCGGCCGGCACGTAGACCGCCTGGATCGAGGTCACCGAGCCGCGGTCGGTCGAGGTGATCCGCTCCTGCAGGCCGCCCATCTCGGTCTCCAGCGTCGGCTGGTAGCCGACCGCCGAAGGCATCCGGCCCAGCAGCGCCGAGACCTCGGAGCCCGCCTGGACGAAGCGGAAGATGTTGTCGATGAACAGCAGCACGTCCTGGCCGCCCTGCTCGCGGTAGTACTCGGCCATCGTCAGCCCGGAGAGGGCGACGCGCAGACGCGCGCCCGGGGGCTCGTTCATCTGGCCGAAGACGAGCATGGTCTTGTCGATCACGCCCGACTCTTTCATCTCCAGCCAGAGGTCGTTCCCCTCTCGCGAGCGCTCGCCGACGCCGACGAAGGCGGAGAGGCCGGAGTGCTCCTCGGCGATGTTGCGGATCAGCTCCTGGATCAGCACGGTCTTGCCGACCCCGGCACCGCCGAACAGCCCGACCTTGCCGCCTTTGGCGTAGGGGGCGAGGAGATCGATGACCTTGATCCCGGTCTCGAGGATCTCCTGGGTCGGGGTCAAGTCGGAGGCCTTCGGGGCGGGACGGTGGATCGGCCAGCGCTCCTCGACCTGGACCTCGGGGCCGTTGTCGATCGGCTCGCCGAGCAGGTTGAAGATGCGGCCGAGGGTCGCGTCGCCGACCGGGACCGTGATCGGCCCGCCGGTGTCGGTGACCACGGCGCCGCGGGAGATCCCGTCGGTGGCGTCCATCGCGACCGCGCGGACGCGGTCGTCGCCGAGGTGCTGCTGCACCTCGCAGACGAGGACGGCCGATTCGCCGTCGTTGTCGCCGCCGCTGGTCTCGATCGTCACCGCGGAGAAGATCTCCGGCAGTTCGTCGGGGAAGACGGCGTCGATGACCACTCCGGTGACCTGCTCGACGCGCCCTACGTTGGTTCCGCTTCCGTTGCTCTCAGCCATGGGTTCCTTTTCTCGTCTTTGAAGTGCTGTTGGTGATCGTGGACCCGTCGTCTAGCCCAGCGCCTCGGCGCCGCCGACGACCTCCAAAATCTCCTGCGTGATTTCCGCCTGGCGCGCCCGGTTCATCTCCAGGGTCAGCGAGCCGATCATGTCCTCGGCGTTCTCGGCCGCGTTCCGCATCGCCGTCATCCGCGCGCCCAACTCCGAGGCCGCCGACTCGAGCAGCGCCCGGTAGACCGAGATCGTCACGTACTCCGGGATCAGCCGCGCCAGCAGCTCCTCCGGGTCGGGCTCGTAGACCCACTCCGAGCGGCTCTGCGCCTGCTCGGCCTCGGTTTCCTCGTCTTCGGCGGCGGCCTCCTCGCCGGCGCCCTCGCCGATCACCTCGGCCTGCTGCAGCGGCAGCAGCGTCTGCCGCCATACATGTTGCGTCAGCGGCGAGACGAAGCGGTTGTAGATCAGCTCGACCCGGTCGAGGTTCTCGTCGACGTAGCGGGCGGTCAGCGCCTCGCCGATTTCGCGGGCGTTGGCGAAGGCGGGGCGGTCGGTGAAGCCGACGTAGGAGTCGGTCACCTCCTGCTTGCGGAAGGTGAGGGCGGAGACGCCCTTGCGGCCGACGACGGCGAAGGCGGGCTCGGCGCCCTCCTCGCGGACTTTGGTCGCCATCCGCATCCCCTCGCGGATGATGTTCGAGTTGAAGGCCCCGGCGAGGCCGCGGTCGCCGGTCACCAGGACGATGCCGACGCGTTTGACGTTCTCGCGCTCTTCCAGGACCGGGACGCGAGGGATGCCGCCCGCCTGGGCGGCGGCGCGGCGGGTCAGCTTGCGCATCCCCTCCGCGTAGGGCCGCATGTCGGAGATCCGCTGTTCGGCCCGCCGCAGGCGCGCCGCCGCAACCATCTCCATAGCGCGCGTGATCTTGTTGATGTTCTTGACCGACGCGATGCGGTTCTTGACTTCCTTCTGCGATGCCATGAGAGCTCCGGGGCCCGGCCGCTAGGCGGGGGTCGCCGCCTCCTCGTCCTCGGTGCTGTCGCCGTCGCCGTCGGACTCCGCCGCGGAGCCCTCGGTGCGGGCGGGCGCCTCGCGCTCCTCTTTCGAGTGGACGCGGTCGGACTCGCCCTCCTCGAGCGGGTCGCCGTGCTCGTCGAAGTCAGGGCCGAAGTCGTCGACGAAGTCGGCGATCGCCTTGCCCAGCGCCTTCTCGTCGTCCTCCTCGAGCTTGCCGGTCTCTTCGATCCGGCCCAGCAGCTCCGACTGCTCGGAGTGCAGGCGGGTCCGCAGGTCGGCCAGGAACTCGCTGACGCGCTCGACTTTGATCCGGTCTAGGTAGCCGCCGGTGCCCGAGTAGATCGAGGCGACCTGGTCGCCGACCGAGAGCGGTTCGCGCTCTTTCTGTTTCAGCAGCTCGACCAGCCGTTCGCCGCGGGTCAGGGCTTTCTGGGTCTCGGCGTCGAGCTCGGAGCCGAACTGGGCGAAGGCCTCGAGGTCGCGGTACTGGGAGAGGTCGAGCCGCAGTTTTCCGGCGACCTTCTTCATCGCCTTGGTCTGCGCGTTGCCGCCCACCCGGGAGACCGAGATGCCGACGTTGATCGCCGGCCGCACGCCGGAGAAGAAGAGGTCGGACTCGAGGAAGATCTGACCGTCGGTGATCGAGATCACGTTGGTCGGGATGTAGGCGGAGACGTCGGAGGCCTGGGTCTCGATGATCGGCAGCGCCGTCAGCGAGCCGCCGCCGAGCTCGTCGTTCAGCTTCACCGCCCGCTCCAGCAGCCGCGAGTGCAGGTAGAAGACGTCGCCCGGGTAGGCCTCGCGACCCGGCGGGCGCCGCAGCAGCAGCGACATCTGCCGGTAGGCGGAGGCGTGTTTGGTGAGGTCGTCGTAGACGCAGAGGGCGGCCTTGCCGTTGTAGAGGAAGTGCTCGCCCATCGCGCAGCCGGCGTAGGGGGCGATGTACTTGATCGGCGCCGCCTCGTCGGCGGGCGCGGCGACGATGATCGTGTTCTCCATCGCGCCGTTTTCCTCCAGCGTCTCTTTCAGCTGGACGACGGTGGACATCCGCTGCCCGATCGCGACGTAGATGCAGATCAGGTCCTTGTCCTTGTTGTTGATGATCGTGTCGATCGCAATCGCCGTCTTGCCGGTCTGGCGGTCGCCGATGATCAGCTCTCGCTGGCCGCGGCCGATCGGGATCATCCCGTCGATCGACATCAGCCCGGTCTGGACGGGTTCCTCGACCGGCTGGCGCTGGACGACGCCGGGGGCTTTGAACTCGGCCGGGCGGGTCTCGGTGGTGGCGATCTCGCCGCGGTCGTCGAGCGGGCGGCCGAGCGGGTCGACCATGCGGCCGAGCAGCGCCTCGCCGACCGGGATCTCGAGCAGCTTGCCGGTCCGCTTTACCGTGTCGCCCTCGACGATCTCGTCCCAGGCGCCGAACAGAACGGCGCCGACGTTGTCGGCCTCGAGGTTCAGCGCCAGGCCGGTGACCCCGTGCGGCAGCTCGAGCATCTCCAGCGCCATGCAGTTGTCGAGCCCGTGGATGCGGGCGATGCCGTCGGCTACGGACAGGACCGTGCCGACCTCGGAGAGGTCGGCGGAATCGGTCTCCAGTCCCTCGATCCGCTCTCGCAGGATGCTTGCGATCTCGTCGGGCTTGATCTCCATCGGGTGCTCTCTGCCTCCTTACGCCGCGGTGGCGACGCTCTTTTTAAGTTTCTCCAGGCGACTGCGGATGCTCGCGTCCAGGACCATGTTGCCGACCTGCAGGACGATGCCGCCGAGGATGTCACCGTCGACCCTGCTCGAGAGGTCGACCTTCTCCCCGGTCTGGCGTTCGACCTCCTGGCCGATTTTCTCGACGACCGCCGGGTCCAGCTCGACGGCGCTGGTGACGGTGACGTCGATGCGGCGGTTCTCGTGCTTCCAGAGCTCCTCGAACTCGCGGCGGATGCGGAAGATCTCCGTCATCCGGTGCTTGTCGACGAGCAGCTCCAGGAAATTGATCAGCTCCGGCTCGGCGCCGCTGACCGCCTTCTCGATCCCCTCCTGCTTCTCCGTCGAGGAGAGGTAGGGGCTGAAGAAGAAGACCTGCAGCTCGTGGTTGCGGTCGACGGCGTCGCTGAACTCGCCCAGCTGCTGCTGCAGCGTGTCCAGCTTGCCTTTGTCGCGGCCCACCTCGAAGAGGGCCTCCGCGTATACGCGAGCTGCGTCGGCCATCGCTAGCTCTTCTCCGCTCCCGAGAGGGTCGAGAAGTCGACCTCGCTGAGCGCCTCCTCGACGAGGCGTTTCTGGTCCTCGTCGGTGAGCGATTTGCGGGTCACGCGCTCGGTGGCGAGCACGGTCAGGTCGGCGACCTCCTGGCGGATCTGGTCGAGCGAGCGCCGCGTCTCCGCTTCGATGTCGCGCTTGGCGGCGGCGACCAGCTCCTCCCGCTTCTCTTTGCCGGCAGCGGCGGCCTCGGCTTCGGCGGTCTCCGCCGACTTGCGCGCCCGGAGCATGATGTCGTCGGCCTGCTCCCGCGCCTCGGCGAGGCGGGCGCGGTACTCCGCCAGCAGCTCGTCCGATTCCTTGCGCTGCCGTTCGGCGGCGTCGATCGACTCGCTGATCGCTTTCGCGCGTTTGTCGAGCGCTTCCTGGATTTTCGGGAAGGCGACCTTGCTCAACACCCACATCGTGAACAGGAACAGGACCAGCGTCCAGATCATCAGGCCGAGGCCCGGGCTGACCAGGAAGCTGCCGCCGCTTTCCTCGCCGCCGGACTCCGCCGCCAGCGGAAGAAGCCCTATGTAACCGAGCAGCTCCATACCGACCTAGGCGAGGAAGAAGGCGATCAGACCGAAGATGAAGGTGTAGAAGGCGACCGCCTCGGTCAGCGCGAAGCCGAGCCAGCGGATGCTTTCCAGGTCGCTTTTCATCTCCGGCTGGCGGGCGACCGACTCGATCTCCTTGCCGAAGATGAAGCCCACGCCGATTCCGGCGCCGATCGAACCAAGTCCGGCACCGACGCCGAGGGCGATCGCTTTGCCGGCGCTTTCTACGGCTTCGCTGGAGACCTCGGCAAGAGGTAGAACGGTGGGATCCATCGAGTGTTGCTCCTTTTCTAGTGAGAGGCGGAGGTCGCTCCGCCGATGTAGATGGCGCTGAGGGTCGAGAAGATGAATGCCTGCAGGGTCGCCACCAGCCCGACCTCGAAGATGAAGAAGGCGAAGGCGAGCGGGAAGGTCAGCGCCCCGAGGGCGGCGATCCCCAGCAGCACCGCCAAGCCGCCGCCCATGAAGAGCAGCAGCAGGTGGCCGGCGAGGATGTTGGCGAAGAGACGGACGGAGAGGCTGATCAGCCGCACGAAGTGGGAGATCACCTCGATCACGAAGATCGCGGCCTTGCCGACCGGGTGCATCTCCTCCAGGCCCGGGGGCAGCCAGCTCTTGAAGTAAGGCAGCGCGCCCTTGGCGCGGATGCCCTCGACGTGGTAGCTGAGCCAGACGACGAGGGTGAGGACGAGGGGGATGGCGATGTTGGCGGTGGCGGCGTAGATCGCGAAGGAGGGGATCTCGAGGCCGCCGATCGAGAAGGTGTGCTCGGTGTTGGTCGGCAGCGGCAGGAAGCCGAGCATGTTCGAGAACCAGATCCAGAAGAAGAGGGCGCCGATGAAGGGGAACCACTTGCGGGCCAGCTCGCCGTGGAGGCTGCCGCCGGTGATCGTGTTCTTGGTCAGGTCGTAGGCGACCTCGACCGCGGTCTGGACGCGGTTCGGCTTTTCGACCATCCGTTTCGCGATCCAGGTCATCGTCATGATCGTCAGGGCGCTGGCGAGGAAGAGGTAGAGGACCGCCTTGTTGATGCTGAAGTCGATCCCGGCGAGGTGGATCGAGACCCACGGTTCGAGTTTGAACTCGTTCTGCGGCTTGAAGGCTTCGTTCTTGCCGTCGTTGCCGAAGACCAGCAGCAGCAGGATCGCCGCCGCGAGGTAGATCCCGAGGATGATCAGGGCCTTCCATTTGGTGCTGAGGCCGCCCTTCTCGGGGTCGTTGCCTTTGCCGGCGCCGGCGGGCGCCTGGATCGAAGCCGACTCCACGGCTAAGCCCCCTGTCCCTCGGGCTGGTCGTCGAACAGGTGCGCGAGGCCCTGGGCGGCGAAGGAGATCGTGAAGAGGGCGAGGAGCAGGAGGGCGGCAGCGAGGCCGGATTCCCGTTCGGCGACGCCGACGAGGAGGACGGCGGTGGCCATCAGCCAGACGCGGCCGAGGGTGCTGCCGGCGACGAACCCCATCGCCTTCTGGCGGTTGCCGGCGGCCAGCTCCTGCTTCATCCGGCGCTGCGCGAGCACTTGGATGCCCCGCTGCAGCAGCCAGACGGCGGCCGCGACCGCGTAGCCGAGCATGGGCAGATCGCCGATTAGGAAAACGGCGAGTGCGATGAGCAGCGCGAGTAGATCGACGTACTTGGGAGGAGACATGAAGTCGGTGAAACAACAGGAAAAAGAGGAAATACGCCCAGCTCGGGGCAGAGAGGGCGCAGGGGCGACTATACCCAAACGGTCCCGGGAATGGCTTTGTCAAGCCACTTCGTGAGGGTTGCCACTACTTGATCGCCTCGAACTCGCCGGTCTCGGGGTCGACGGCCGGGAAGGAGCCGGTCTCCAGCTCCTGCTCGACCGCGGCGTTGACCTCGCCGAGCTCGGGCTCGGGGGCACCGGTGCTCCGCCGCAGGGTGACCAGCTGGCGGAGGCGGGTCTGGCGCAGCTTGAGGATCTCCAGGACCTCGACCAGGTAGACGCTGGCGGCGAGGGCGAGGACGCCGAAGAGCGCGATCACCGCGGTCCATAGCGGGTCGAAGTTACCGTGGTCGTCGCTGTAGGGGACGAAGCGCAGGGCCAGGGCCAGCAGGGCCATCACGGCGGTCCAGCCGTAGAGGTAGAGCAGGGTGCGGCGCTGCGAGAAGCCGATGTCGGCCATCCGGTGGTGGAAGTGCCAGCGGTCGGCTTTGTAGATCGGTTTCCCGTATTTGAGCCGCTTGGCGACGACGAAGCCGGTGTCGAGGATCGGCACCGCGAGGATGATCAGCGGCAGGAAGAGGGCGATCACGGCGTTGGTCTTCAGCGCCCCCTGCACCGCCACCGCCCCGAGGAGGTAGCCGAGCAGGTTGGAGCCGGTGTCGCCCATGAAAGTGCTGGCCGGGGGGAAGCCCCAGCGCAGGTAGCCGAGCGCGGCGCCGGCGGTCAGCGCCGCGAGGACGCCGGCGGCGGTGCGGTCGAGCGAGAGGGCGATCGTCGCCAGGGTGACGCCGGAGATCACGGCGACCCCGGCGGCGAGGCCGTCGACGCCGTCGATCAGGTTGATGACGTTGATCACGGCGACGATCGCGACCACGGTGGCGACGTCGCCGAGGTGGATGACGCCGCCGCCCGGGAGGGTGAGGATGTCGACCGTCCCCGGCGAGAGGCGACCGAAGAAGGGGAAGGTGAAGTTGTCGACGGTGACGCCGGCGGAGACCGGGATCACGACCGAGACGACCTGGCCGAGCAGCTTCGGGATCGCCGAGAGGTCGAAGACGTCGTCGAGGACGCCGATCCAGGCGATCGCCACGGCGCCGATCAGGATCGCGTGGCTTTCGGTGTCGCCGGGGAGGAAGAAGAGGCCGGCGACGAGGACGCCGCCGAGGATCCCGAGACCGCCGAGCTTCGGCGTCGGCGCCAGGTGCAGCTTGCGCTCGCTCGGGTAGTCGATCGCCCCCACCCGCAGCGCCAGCCACTTGGTCAGCGGCACCAACGCCAGGGTGAGGACGCCGGCGACGAGGAAGGCGAGGTAGGCGTCGGAGTCAGTGGGCATAGCGGTCGAACCAGAGGGTAAGCGCCATCAGGCCCCAGATCTGGCGGCTGAGGTCCTCCTGGCCGGAGACGTGCCGGTCGAGGATGGGGGTGACGGCGGCGGGGTCGAGAAGGCCCTGGCGGCCGACCGCCCCCGGCGCCAGCACCTCGCGGGCGAAGGGCTCGAGCGGCCCCCGCAGCCAGGCGGCGATCGGGATCGAGAAGCCCTGCTTGCGGCCGTGGACGATCTCCTTCGGCAGCAGCGGCTCCAGCGCCTTGCGCAGCAGGCGCTTCTTCTGGAAGCCGCGCACTTTCAGCCGCCGCGGCAGCGAGAAGGCGAACTCGGCGACGCGGGGGTCGAGGAAGGGGACGCGCGTCTCCAGCGAGTGGGCCATGCTGGCGCGGTCGGTCTTCACCAGCAGGTCGTCCGCGAGGTAGATGCCCAGGTCGACGTCCTGCATCCGCGCCAGCGGCTCGGCGCCGGCGGTTTCGGCGAAGCGGGCGCGGTAGAGATCGACCGGGTCCCAGCCCGCCACCCCCTCCCCCGCCAGCTCGGAGCGCAGCTGCGGCGAGAAGATCTCCTTCCAGGCGTGGTGGCGCTCCAGCGGCGGCAGGGCGGCGGCGCGGGCGAAGCGCTTGGCTTTGTAGTCGAAGCCGACGCGGTCGGTGCGGCTCGGCAGCGCCTCGGCCAGCGGCCGGGCGAGCGGCGCGAGGCGGCCGACGCGGCGGGCGAGGAGGTCGGCGACGTAGGTGTAGTAGCCGCCGAAGAGCTCGTCGCCGCCCTCGCCGGAGAGGGCGACCTTGACCTGGCCGGCGGCGAGCTCGGAGACGAGATAGGTGGGCAGCGCCGAGGAGTCGCCGAAGGGCTCGTCGAAGGCCTCGACCAGCCTCGGCAGCAGCTCTACCGCGTCGGGCCGGACGACCAGCTCGTGGTGGTCGCTGCCGTAGCGCTCGGCGACGAGGCGGGCGCGCGAGAGCTCGTCGAAGCCGGCCTCCTCGAAGCCGATCGAGAAGGTCCGCACCGGCTCGCCGGAGTGCTGGGCGGCGAGGGCCGCGAGGGCGCCGGAGTCGACGCCGCCGGAGAGGAGGACGCCGACCGGGACGTCGGCGACGAGGTGGGCGCGGACGCTGTCGTCGAGGACCTCGCGCAGCGCCGCCGCCAGCTCCTCCTCGGAGCCGCCGCGCTCGCCGTCGGCGACCGCCCCAACCCGCGCGTAGCGCTGCAGCGCCACCTCTCCCCCCTCCCAGGTGAGCAGGTGCCCCGGGGGCAGCTTGCGGGCCTCGGCGAAGATCGTCAGCGGCGCCGGGATCGAGTTGAAGGCGAGGTAGGCGGAGACCGCCTCGGGGTCGATCTCGCGCGAGAAGCCCGGCTGCTCGAGCATCGCCTTCAGCTCCGAGGCGAAGGAGAGGCCGCCGTCCTTGAAGCGGTAGTAGAGCGGCTTGATCCCGAAGCGGTCGCGGGCCAGCAACAGCCGGCGGCTGCGCTTGTCCCAGAGGGCGATCGCGAACATCCCCCGCAGCCGCTCGACGAACCGCTCCCCCTCCTCCTCCCAAAGGTGGACGAGGACCTCGGTGTCGCAGTCGCTGGCGAAGCGGTGGCCCTTGCCCTCGAGCTCTCGCTTCAGCTCGCGGTAGTTGTAGATCTCGCCGTTCTGGACGACGACGGCGCTGCCGTCCTCGTTCTCGATCGGCTGGTGGCCGTGGGCGAGGTCGATGATCGAGAGCCGCCGCGCCGCCAGGGCGACCGGCCCCTCGCAGAAGAGCCCCTCGTCGTCGGGCCCCCGATGCACGAGCCGCCCCGACATCCGCGCCACCGCCTCACGGTCGGGGCCACGCTCTCGCTCAGCGGCGACGACGCCGCAGATACCGCACATGCGCGGCAGTCTCGCAGGGGTATCGGGCGGGGCGACTTTGTCAACCAGTGGCTTGCAAACTCGCCCAGCGCCGGTTAGGAGGTGGGCTGGCCTCGGCCCATCACCTTGGCGACCGTTGCGAAGAGAACCTGGAAGTAGAGGGGGACCGAGCGGTCGGCGATGTACTCCATGTCGTGGGCGAGCTTGTCGGCCCAGGTCTCCTCGCGGGTAATCCGGGTCTGGGCGAAGCCGGTGACGCCGGGGCGGACGACGAGGCGCTGCCAGTACTGGGGGATCTCGCGGCAGAGCTCGGCGTAGAAGGTCGGCCGGATCGGGCGCGGGCCGACGATCGACATGTCGCCGCGGAGCACGTTCCAGAGCTGCGGCACCTCGTCGAGGTGGGTCTTGCGCAGGACGCCGCCGATCCGCGTCCGCTCTTCCTCGGTCCGCCGCGTCAGCTCCTCGCCGTAGTAGGGGCCGAGGCGCGTCTCCGCATCGGGGGCCAGGGTGCGGAACTTGTACATCCAGAAGAGGTGGCCGGCTTTGCCGACGCGGGCGCCGCGGTAGAGGACCGGTCGGCCGGAGTCGAGCGCGATGATCGCGGCGACCAGCCCCAGCAGCGGCGAGAGGACGAGCAGGATCGAGGCGGAGATGAGGATGTCGAGGGCCCGCAGGAGCGGGTCGATCGGCCGCGGGTCGCCCTCCGCTGCGGGCGCGACGAGTTCTTCGAGGCCGGGTTCGGCCTCGGGCAGCTCGCTCAGGTAGGCGTTACGGGATGAGGCTCTTCGCGCAATGGTTGGGCTCCGACGGTACCGAGGATGGTCTCGACCTGGAAGGCGGGGTCGCGGCGCGTGGGGGTCGCCTCGGCGGTCCGCTTGGCCAGCTCCAGCGCCCGCGGGTCGGTCAGCGGCCGCAGCCGGCCGGAGCGGATCAGGGCTTCGTCGACGCCGCCGAGCCGGCCGCCGTAGGTGGTGTAGACCGGCGTCGCCAGGGCGGCGGCCTCGCGGTTCATCGTCCCGCCGGCGGAGAGGACGAGGTCGGCGAGGGCGACCAGGCTCTGCGCCTCGACCGCGCCCGGCGGCACGATCACCGAGGGCAGCCGGAGGCCGGTGATGAACTCGCGCTGCGCTTCGGTCCGTGGCAGGACGACGGCGTGGACGCCCTCGTCGCGGCCGAGCCGGTCGAGCACCTTCGGGAAGAGCGGGTTCGACTTGCGGTGGTAGAGGGAGACGTCGGGGGGCGGGCGGACGATGACGACGACCCGCTCGGTCTCGACGCCGAGCCGGGTCAGCGCCCCCGGGTCGGGCTCGAAGTCGTAGAGGTAGTACTCCTCCTTGAGGCCCGGATAGGGGAAGTACTTGGCCTCGGTGACGCCGAAGCGGCGCAGCCGCTCGAGCGGGACCGAGTCGGGGAACATCACCCGCTTCGCCAGCCGGCAGCCGATCCTGTGCTGGGTGACCGCGTACTCGTAGTCGTGCATGTTGGCCTCGGGGATGCCGAGGGTCTTGGCGGCGATCGCGAGGTCGTTGGAGCCGTGGGCGAGGGCGAGGTCGAAGCCGCGGCCTTTGCCGAAGCGCAGCATGCCGCTGCTGCGGACGGCGAGGCTGGCCGCCTTGCGCAGCCGCGAAGCCCCCCCGTGGCGGCCGATCGGCGTGTGCTCCATCCCGTGCAGCTGCAGCAGCTGCTGGGTCTGGGCGTAGTCGCGGGAGGTGATCTCGACCTCGTGGCCTTCGGCCCGCAGCCGCTCGATGATCGGGCGCAGCACGAGAACGTGCGCAGGGGCGCTCATGTCGACCCAGACCTTCACGGACTCCTGCAAACCTTCGCATCTCGGCGTCCTCGGTCGCTCGCGTGCAGAGCACGCCACGCTCCCTGCGTCCACCGACCTGCTTGGTTTTCGGAGCCGTCAGGCCGTAACAAGCTCGGCGTAAAGCGGGAAGCGGTCCATCAGGGCCGCCGTGCGGGACGAGAGCTCGTCCTTCTTCGCCTCGAAGTCGGGGCCGAGGGCGGCGACGATCACCTCGGCGATCTCGGTCATCTCCTCCTCCCCCATCCCGCGCGTGGTCAGCGCCGGGGTCCCGATCCGCAGGCCGGAGGGGTTCATCGGCGGCCGCTCGTCGAAGGGGATCGCATTGCGGTTGACCGTGATCCCGACCTCGTCGAGGCGGTCCTCGGCGGTCTGGCCGTCGAGCCCGGTCGGGGTGAGGTCGACGAGGACGAGGTGGACGTCGGTGCCGCCGGTGATCACGGGGACGCCGCCGGCTTCGAGCCCGGCCGCGAAGGCCTGCGCGTTGGCGATCGTCTGCCGCTGGCGCTGGCGGAACTCCTCGCTGGCGGCGATCTGGAAGGCGACAGCCTTGGCGGCGACGGTGTGCATCAGCGGGCCGCCCTGCTGGCCCGGGAAGACCGCTTTGTCGATCGCTTTCGCGTGCTCCTCGCGGCAGAGGATCATGCCGCTGCGCGGGCCGCAGAGGGTCTTGTGGATCGTCGTCGTGACGACGTCGGCGTGCTCGACCGGGTTCGGGTGCTCGCCGGCGGCGACGAGCCCGGCGAAGTGGGCCATGTCGACCATCAGCTTCGCCCCGACCGAGTCGGCGATCTCGCGGAAGGCGGCGAAGTCGAGCTGGCGCGGGTAGGCCGACCAGCCGGTGACGATCAAGGCCGGCTTGTGCTCCTGCGCCAGGCGCTGGACCTCGTCCATGTCGACGAGGAAGTCCTCGCGGCTGACGTGGTAGGGCACCGGGTTGTAGAGCGTCCCGGAGACGTTGATCTTCATCCCGTGGCTGAGGTGGCCGCCGTGGTCGAGGGCAAGGCCGAGGAAGGTGTCCCCCGGTTCCAGCAGCGCCATGTAGACGGCGTTGTTGGCCTGGGCGCCGGAGTGGGCCTGGACGTTGGCGTGCTCGGCGCCGAAGAGGCTCTTGGCGCGCGAGATCGCCAGTTCCTCGGCGACGTCGACCTCCTCGCAGCCGCCGTAGTAGCGGCGGCCGGGGTAGCCCTCGGCGTACTTGTTGGTCAGCACCGAGCCGACCGCTTCCAGCACCGCCTGGGGGACGAAGTTCTCGGAGGCGATCATCTCCAGGGTCCGCTGCTGGCGCCGCAGCTCGGCCTCGAGGACGGCGGCGATCTCGGGATCGACCTCGCTCAGGGGCGCGTTCTGGAAGTTCTCTGGAAGATCGGCCATCGCCCGCCGACCATAGCAACGGCCATGGATATTCTGAGGCCGGTGAGAGCCCGGTTCCCGCTTGCTCTGCCGGCCCTGCTGCTGGCCTTGGCGCTGCCCGCCGCCGCCCCCGCCGCGGTCGAGAATCCCTGCGAAACGGGCGAAGCGCGGTTCCTCGTCTGCCCCAACCTGCGGATCGCGCCGCCGAGCGAGATCTACGCGCAGAAGGTCGGCGGCCACGTCCTCCTGCGGGCGACCAGCAACGTCGAGAGCCGCGGCAAGGGGCCGATGGAGCTGCACGGCCGCCGCGACGGCCCGGGCTCGATGAAGGTCAACCAGTGGATCTACAAGAAGGGCGGCGGCCACATCGTCCTGCCGACCGGGGCGAAGCTGCACTTCACCTACGTCGGCACCTACTTCGGCGGCTCCTACTGGAAGGTCCACGAGCTGGCGAACTTCGAGCTGCGCCGCGTCGGCCCAGACGGAAAGGTCGGCGACGTCGTCCGCACCAGCCCGAAGCTCAACTACTGCCTGCGCGACCTCACCCACACCCGCCCGGGGCGGCGCTCGCCGAGCCACTGGGTCTACCCCGGCTGCAACCAGAACCCCTTCCAAGACCGGGTCAGGCTCGGAACCTCGGTCGGCTGGTCGGACATCTACCCCGCCGCCTACCACCAGCAGTGGATCGACGTCGCCGGCCTGCGCGGCTGCTTCGCCTACCGGATGATCGTCGACCCGAAGGAAAACCTCTTCGAGTCGAACGAGAACGACAACATCTCCCAGCGCCTCGTCCGCCTGCCCTACAAGGGCACGCCCGGCTGTTAAGAACGCTTGGGCTGCGCCTCAGCCCAGCCCGACCGAGGCGAGTTTGCTGGCGAGGTCGCCGGGCGAGAGGGCGCCGTCGCGGAGGACCTTCCAGCTGCCCTCGTCCTCGAGGGCGGTGATGTCGACGACGGTCGAGGGCAGGCCGGGAAGGACGCCGCCGTCGATCACCAGGTCGGCGCCGTCGCGGATCGCCTCCGGCACCTCCTCGAAGCGAGCCGGCGCCGGCTCGCCGCTGAGGTTGGCCGAGGTCTGGAAGACCGGGCACATCGTCCCCGCCAGCGGGCCGCCGATCAGGCGGATGCCGAGCCGCTCGGGGTCCTGCCGGCAGGCGAGCGGGTAGCGCCGGTGCGGGTTGGCGACGACGAGCGTCACCGGCCCCGGCATCAAAGCGCTGACGGCGGCTTTCGTCCGCGGCCCCAGCCCCCCGACCAGCTCGCGGATCGCCAGCGGCGAGAAGTACATGACAGCGGAGGGTTTGCCGTCGTCGCGTCCCTTGAGGCGGTGGATCCGGGCGATCGCCGCCGCGTCGAGGGGGTCGCAGGCGAGGCCGTAGAGGCCGTCGGAGGGGAAGACGGCGACGCCGCCCCTAGAGATCGTCCGTTCCAACGCCTTGCGCGCCACGTCGGCCTCGCCACTGCGCAGCTCCACGACCTCGGTCACGTCGCCTCCCCTACCCGGCGAGCCAAGACGACCCGCTCGATCCCCGCCAAATCGCGCCGCGTCTCGATCTCCCCGAAGCCGCTCTCCCGCATCAACGCCGCCACCGCCTCGGCCTGCCCCTCGCCCACCTCGACAGCAAGTGTGGTTGAGCTTTGTGGCGCTATCCGCGACAAAGCTCGACCACACCCTGGGATGAAAGTGCGGTAGGCGTCGAGGCCGTCGGGGCCGGCGAGGAGCGCCTCGCGCGGCTCCCACTGCGTGACCTCGGGCTGGAGAGAGGCCCAGTCACGCTCGGCGACGTAGGGGAGGTTGGCAAGGACGAGGTCGAATCCGGCTGGGCGAGTTTGCAAACCACTGGTTGACAAAAGCGCCCCACCGGGCGGCAAGGTGCCTTCGAGGGAGTGGACGCGCTCCGCAAGACCGAGGCGCTCCGCGTTAGCGCGAGCGACTTCGAGGGCGCCCGGCGAAGTGTCCGTCGCGACCACCTCGCACTGCGTCAGCTCCTCGGCCACCGCGAGCGCGATCGCCCCCGAGCCGGTGCCGACATCGAGGACCCGCGCCGGCTGCAGCTCCAATGCCACTTCGACCAGCAGCTCGGTCTCTGGCCGGGGGATCAGCACCCGACGGTCGACCGCCAGCTCGATGTTGCGGAATCCTCTGCGGCCGAGGATGTAGGCGACCGGCTCACGCCGCAGCCGCCGCCGCACCAGCTCCCCGAACGCCCGCGCCGCCGACGCTGGAACCTCGGTCCCACCGCCGACCACCAGCGCAGCGCGCCCGCACCCCATCGCCTCACCCAGCAGCAGTTCCGCATCCAGCCGCGGCTCGTCGACCCCCACCGCCCTCAGCGCGTCGACGCTCGCGTCCAGCGCCTCGCGCACGCTCGAGCCGGTCATCGTCGCCACGGCTTCAAGCAGCCGAGGCCGCGGCCTCGAGGCGCTGCCGCTTCTCCTCCGCCGAGAGCGCGTCGGTGAACTCGCCGAGCTCGCCCGCGAGCACGCCCTCGAGGTTGTGCGAGGTGTGCTTGATCCGGTGGTCGGTGACGCGGCCCTGGGGGAAGTTGTAGGTGCGGATCTTCTCCGAGCGCTCGCCGCTGCCGACCTGGGCCTTGCGCTCGGAGGCGATTTTCGCCTGCTGCTCGGCCAGCTCGCGCTCGTAGAGGCGCGCCCGCAGCACCCGCATCGCCCGGTCCTTGTTCTGGAGCTGGGACTTCTCGTCCTGCATCGAGACTACGATCCCGGTCGGTTTGTGGGTGATCCGGACCGCCGAGTCGGTCGTGTTGACCGACTGGCCGCCGGGGCCGGAGGAGCGGTAGACGTCGATCTGGAGATCGCTCTGGTTGACCTCGACCTCGACGTCCTCGACCTCGGGCAGGACGGCGATGGTCGCGGTGGAGGTGTGGATCCGCCCCTGCGACTCGGTCTCGGGCACGCGCTGGACGCGGTGGGTACCGCCCTCGAACTTGAAGATCGAGTAGGCGCCCTCCCCCTTGACCTCGAAGGTGACGTCCTTGAAGCCACCCGAGTCCGAGGCCGACTGGGAGAGCACTTCGGTCGAGAACCCGAGGCCCTCGGAGTAGCGGGTAAGCATCTTGTAGAGGTCGCCGGCGAAGAGCGCCGCCTCGTCGCCGCCGGCGCCGGCGCGGATCTCGACGATCACGTTCTTGGCGTCGTTGGGGTCTCGCTCTACCATCGCCAGGCGGATCTCCTCTTCCAGCGCCTCCAGCTGCCCGGGCGCCTCCTCGACCAGCTGCCGCATTTCCTCGTCCTCGCCCTCGGCCAGCAGCTCACGCGCCCCTTCCAGGTCGTCGCGCAACGTCCGCCACCGCGCCGCCAGCTCACTCGCCGGCTGCAGCTCCCGGTATTCGCGCCCGACGCTCGCATAGCGCTCCCGATCCCCGATCACCTCAGGGTCCGACATCTGCGCCTCGAGCTCGGCGAAGCGCGTTTCGATCTGCTCGACCAGCTGCTCGATCATGGGGCGAAGACTAGAACGAGATGGTCGCTAAGCGACGATCTCGATGTGGGGCTTTTTAGCGGCCTCCTCGGGGGTCTCCCGGGCGAGGACTGCGTTGAGCGAGGCGATCGCGACCGCAAGCTGCTCTTCGTCGGGCTCGCGGGTGGTCAGGTTCTGCAGCATCAGCCCCGGCCACATCACCGCCCGCACCCAGCGTTTGCGCCGGTGCTTCCCGGCCCACTTGATCACCTCGTAGGAGAGGCCGGCGATCAGCGGGATCCCGAGGATGCGCGAAGCGACCAGCCAGTACCAGGCCGGCAGCCCGATCGGGGCGAAGACGAAGATCGCCAGCACCATCACGATCAGCAGGAAGCTGGTCCCGCAGCGGGGGTGCAGCCGCGAGTAGAGCTTCGCCCGCGCCGGCACGAGCTCGTCTTCGGCCTCGTAGCAGGAGATCGTCTTGTGCTCGGCCCCGTGGTACTCGAAGACGCGCCGCAGGTCCGGCATTTTGCTGATCGCGGCGATGTAGCCGATGAAGATCGCGGTCCGCAGGACCCCCTCGACGAGCCAGAAGAGCAGCGAGGAGCCGAGCTGGTCCTTGATCAGGCTGGTGAGGCCGACGGGGACGACGAAGAAGAGGCCGATCGCCAGAAGCATCGAGAGGGCGATCGTCAGCCCCCAGACCCAGCCCCCGATCTCTTCTTTCTCGCCCTCCTCGTCCTCCTCCATCTGCGCGTTGGCGGAGATCGCCAGAGCCTTGAAGCCGATCTTCAGCGACTCGCCGAGGGCGACGACGCCGCGGATCACCGGCAGGCGCCAGACGCGGTGGCGCTGGGCCCAGGGGACGAGCGGCTCGGACTCGACCTCGATCTGCCCCTCGGGGGTACGGACGGCGACCGCCCAGACCGAGATGCCGCGCATCATCACGCCCTCGAGGACGGCTTGGCCGCCGACGGGGGCGTCGCGTTTGGCGACCAGAGCCCCGTCGGGCATGCGCAGCGGGTCCCCTCCGTTGCCAGAGGGGGTTTCGTGGGATGCCAGTGCCGAGCCCGACGGCGGGCTCACGCGCTACTTCCCGGCCCGGTGCTTGGCGGCGCGGCGCTGGAAGCGCTCAACTCGGCCGCCGGTGTCGACCAGCTTCTGCTTGCCCGTGTAAAAGGGGTGGCACTCGGAGCAGAGCTCTACATGCAAGTCCTCTTTCGTGGAGCGCGTGTAGAACTGGTTGCCGCACGAGCAATGCACGTTGGCAAGCGTGTAATTGGGGTGGATTGCAGCCTTCATCTCCACCAAGTCTAGAGAACCGCGCAAGCCTTGCCGATAGGTCCCTGTGCGGAAGCTCATTTCAGCTGTCCTTTTCGGTGGCGCGGCCCTCGTGATCCTCTACGACTGGGTCGGGATCGGCGGCGCCGGGCTCGACACCGCGATCAACGGCGTCGCCTACGACTCGGTCGTCGTCTGCGCCGGTCTCGCCTGCCTCGTCCGGGCCCGCCGGGGCGGGCCGGAGCGCGCCGCCTGGCTCGCGATCGGCGCCTCGATCCTCGCCTGGGCAGCGGGCGAGATCTGGTGGACGCTCTACATCGAAGGCAACGCCGACGCGCCCTACCCCTCGCCCGCCGACATCGGCTATCTCGCCTTCTACCCGCTGGCGATCCTCGGCCTCTACCTGCTGGTGCGGGCCCGCGCCCGCGAGCTCGATCGCCGCCTCTGGATGGACGGGGCGATCGCCGCCCTCGGCACCGGCGCCCTCGGCGCCGCCCTGCTCTTCGAATTCGTCGCCGACCGCACCAGCGGCTCGGGGATCGAAGTCGCGACCACCCTCGCCTACCCCTTCGGCGACGTCCTCCTGGTCTCCCTGATCGTCGGCATCATCGCCCTCACCCGCTGGCGGCCGGGCAGGACTTGGACCCTGCTGCTCGGCGGACTCGCGGTGATGGCCGTGGCCGACGTCGCCTTCACCCTGCAGAGCTACGAAGCGAGCGTGCCCGGCGGCGACTGGGTCGAACCGATCTACCTCTTCTCCGCGGTCCTGCTCGGCGCCGAGGCCTGGCAGCCCGACGCCGACCCGATCCGCTCCGACGCCCGCTTCGACGGCTGGCGCGAAATGATCGTGCCGGGGATCGTCGCCGGGGTGATGATCGCCCTCGGCATCCTCCAGTACCTCCACAGCTCCAGCGCCCTGACCACGATCCTCTGGTCGGTGACGATGCTGGCGGTGATCGGGCGGCTGGCGCTGAGCCTGCGAGAGAACCAGCGGCTCCTCGACCAGGTCCGCACCGACCCGCTGACCGGCCTCGGCAGCCAGGCCCGCTGGCAGATGGAGCTGGAGCAGCTCGAGCGCACTCCGGGCGGCGCGCCGCTGACCGTGATCCTGCTCGACCTCAACGGCTTCAAGCGCTACAACGACACCTTCGGGCACCCGGCCGGGGACAAGATGCTGGGGATGCTGGGCAGGCGCCTGAAGGCGGCCGTCGGCTCGGACGCGACCGCCTACCGGCTCGGCGGCGACGAGTTCCTCGTCCTGGTCGAGGGCGGCATCGTCGGCCTCGGCCTCGAGCGCCGCGAGGAGCTGGCCGTCCGCGCCGCCGAAGCCCTCACCTCGCGCGGCAAGGGCTTCGAGCTCAGCGCCTCCTGGGGGATCGCCTCGGCACCCGAGGAGTCGGACTCGCCGACCGAGGCGATGCAGCTGGCCGACGTGCGGATGTACGCGCAGAAGGAGTCGCGGCGCCTAGCCGGGACCCTGAGCCCGCTCGACCGCGAAGCTCTCGAGCAGAGCCACTAGGACTTCGGTCACCTCGGCCCGGCTCCCCGGCCGCTCGTCGCGGGCGAGCAGCATCGCCGCCTCATCGAGGGCGCCCATCAGCAGGTGGGCGAGCGGCTTCACCGGCAGCGCCCGGATCTCCCCCGCCTCGATCGCCGCCGCGAGGCTCGCTTCGATCAGGCCGAGGCCGTTGGCGGCGCCGATCTCGCGCCAGCGCTCCCAGCCCAGCACCGCCGGCGCGTCGTGGAGCGCGATCTGGCGCAGCTCCGGCTCGGCGCACTCGTCGAGGAAGGCCTCCACCCCGGCCTTCATCGCCGCCAGCGGGCTGTGCAGCTCCGAGCCGAGGACGACCCGGGCCACCCGCTCGGTCGATTCTGCCTCGATCCGTTCGTAGACGGCCCGCAGCAGGCTCGCCTTGTCGCCGAACTGGTGGTAGAGGGCGCCGCGGGTGACACCGGCCGCGCGGACGATCTCCTCGGTGCCGACCTCGTCGTAGCCGCGTTCGGTGAAGAGGCGGCGGGCGGCGGCGATCAGCGCCTCACGCGTCGCCTGCGTGCGCTCGGCCTGGGTCCGTCGGTCTGGATTTACATTCATACAGTCTGTATGTTACTCGCGAGACCCCACGAAAAGGAGCCATCGTGACCGACGAGCGCAAGGAAGTGCAACTACCGCAGGGACCGATCCGCTACCGCGAAGCAGGTCAGGGCAAGCCGGTCGTCTTCGTCCACGGCTTCCTCGTCGACGGCCGGCTCTGGGACGGCGTCGTCGACGTGCTTTCCGACCGCTTCCGCTGCATCGCCCCGGACTGGCCGATCGCCGCTCACCAGGTTGCGATGAACCCGGATGCCGACCTCACGCCGCCCGGGATCGCCCGCCTGATCGCCGACTTCCTCGCCAAGCTCGAGCTCGAAGACGTGACGATCGTCGGCAACGACTCCGGCGGGGCGATGTCGCAGGTCCTCGTCACCACCTATCCGGACCGGATCAGGCGCCTGGCGCTGACCAACTGCGACACCCACGAGAACTTCCCCCCGGGAATGTTCAAGGCGATGCCGCCGATCGCGAAGCTGCCGGGCGGCACCTTCGCCCTGCTGGCGCCGTTCCGGATCGAAGCGCTGGCCCGCCGCGCCTTCGCGCCCTTCGCCGCCAGCAAGATCCCCGACGAGCTCGTCGCCTCATGGATGGAACCGGCGAAGGTCGATCGGGGTGTCCTCCGCGACGCCGGCAAGGTCACGGCCGGGATGAACAAGCGGTACACCCTCGCCGCCGCCGAGAAGCTGCGAGGGTCGCAGTTGCCGATCAAGCTGCTCTGGGCGCCCGGCGACAAGTACTTCCCGATCTCCTACGCGGAGCGTCTGAAGAGCGAAGCCGGCAACGCCGAGCTGGTCCGGATCGAGGGGGCGAAAACCTTCGTTCCGCTCGATCAGCCCCGGCGGGTGGCCGAGGAGATCGCCGAGTTTGCGGGATCGTCCTGAGCCGTTAAGCGAACAAGCGTTCCCGAACAATCGCAAAGTGCATATTTTTCGTCCGACGGACAGGGGGAAACTTCACCAACCCCCGACACAGGACGGAGCAGCGATGTCCCAGCAGATCTTCGACCAGGATCGCCCCCGCAGCACGATGGCCCAGCGCCTCGACGAAGCGTTCGCGGGTTGCGACGAGTGGACGGTGATCGCCGCCCCCCGCCGCCGCAGCACCCTCGACTTCACCCCCACCCGCGCCGGCGCCGCGCAGATCTTCGACGGCGCGACGCTGCTCAGGGCCGAGGAAGCCGAAGCGCTGTAGCAGCAACCAACGTTCAGCGGTGGTAGCGAGAAACAATCTCCCCGACCCCCAGCCCCGCCGCACAAAGTAGGACGACGTAGGCGAGGAGCATCGTGTTCGAACTGGCGCCGATGAATACCAGTGCGCCGAAGGCAAGGACCTCGACCAGGAGAACGCCGATGGCGTACAGGATGAGGGCCGTTCGCTCTGTCATAAATTCTCCGAGTACAAAACGTTACCACTTGATCCCGGCGACCGCAGTGATCACTGAGCCGAAGAGCAGCCCGACAAGCCCTCCGAGCACAGTCGCGGCCCGTACCGTCTCGTCATCGCGGCGCCTCAATGCAGGAACCGCCTGGCCGATGAATCCGCAGACCGCAATCGTCGCGGCGATGAAGCCAGCGCCGGCCGCGAAGTCGTCGATCAAGGATCCTGCAGGGAGCACCCGCCGACCCTAGGCGGCAGATCCGCACACGTGGCGCGCGGATCATGCCGTTAGACGAACAGCTTCGTAACGCCTAGGTCTCTTGGTACAGCGGGCCGTCGCCACCCTCGGGGAGGGTGAGGCGGCCGCCCTTGGCGGTGATCGCGCCGCACTGGACGCAGTTGGAGGCGGTGACGTGGACGTCGACCTCGGTGGCGCCGTTTTCCAGCTGGTCCTCGGGGATCTCGTAGACCTGGGCCGGGCACATCGAGACCCAGGTCTGGGCGACCTCGCGGGGGACGTGGGTCTGGATGCGGACGTGGTTGGGGGCGTCGTCGCGGGTGGCGTTACCCGAGAGGAAGACCGAGTCGAGCTTGTTGAACGTCACTTCGTTGTCGGGCTTGGGGTAGCTGTCCCCCGCCTTGCCCTCGAAGACCGGGATCTCGGCGTTGTCCTCGATCTTCCAGTGGCCGCCCGGGAAGGCGCCTTTGGTCGCGACCATGGCGCTGCCCATCGCGCCGCCGAAGATCAGGCCCTTGGTCAGCGGCTGCTTCATGTTGCGCGAGCGGTAGAGGTCCTTCTCGATCACCGAGCCGCGGATCTTCTCGTCGTAGCTTTCGAAGTTGACCGAATCGATGTCCTTCTTCAGCGACTCGACGATCGCTTCCGCCGCGTACATGCCGGCGTGCATGGCGTAGTGGACGCCCGCGAGTTCAGCGATGTTGACCATCCCGGCGGCGTCGCCGGCCATCAGCATCCCGGGCACCGAGAAGCGTTTCGGCAGCGCCCAGTAGCCGCCCGAGGGGATCGTCTTCGCGCCCCAGCCGACCCGTTTGCCGCCCTCGATGATCTTGGCGATGAAGGGGTGGGTCTTGAACAGCTGCAAGGCGTCGTGGACGGAGAAGGTGGCGTCGGTGTTGTCGAGGCCGACGACGAGGCCGAAGCAGACCTTGTCCTCGCCCATCGGGTAGATGAAGCTGCCTCCCGCCTCCTTGTAGCGACCGCTCCAGCGGAGCGGCCAGCCGAGCGTGTGGATGACCCGGTCGAGCGGCTTCGGCACCTCCCAGACCTCCTTCACCCCGAGCTCCCAGACCTGCGGGTCGGAGCCCTCGCGGAGGTTGAAGTAGTCCATCGCGGCGTAGGTGAGGTGGCCGATCGTGCCCTCGGCGAGGACCGTCGCCTTGGCGACGACGTCGGCGCCGGGCTCGAAGTTGCCGAGCTCCTGTCCCTCCTTGCCGCGGCCGCGGTCGCCCGAGCGCACGCCCTTGACGATCCGGTCCTCGACCAGCAGCTGGGTCGCCGCGGTCTCGGTGAGGATGTAGACGCCGGCCTCTTCGGCTTTTTCGGAGAGGAAGCGGCCGAGTTTGGAGACCGACATCGTGTAGGTCCCCTCTTTGCGGAAGTTGGGCGGCGGCGGCTTCAGCGGGAAGGCTTTGCCCTTGGTGAGGAAGTACGTCGCGTCCTTCGTCACCTCCTGGTAGACCGGCGGCCACTCGGCCGGCGGCAGGTCGGGGAAGAGCCGTTCCATCGCCGAGGGGTCGACGTTGGCGCCGGAGAGCAGGTGCGCGCCGGCCACTTTCCCCTTCTCGACGACCGCGACCGGGACTTCGCCCAGCTTCTCCAGTAGCTCCGGCTCGTTCTCGAGCAGCTGCATCAATTTGTTGGCGCAGGCGAGGCCGGCGGGGCCACCGCCGACGATCGCCACGCCTACCTCGATCCGCTCGTCCTCCGGATCCGTCGGCGCCGTGATGACGCTCTCGGGATCGAACGGGGGCGGGAACTCGCTCGGAGCTACTGGCATCGCACTAGCCCTTCTTCGCCTTGATCGCCTCGGTCAGCTTGGGGACGATCTTGTGGAGATCGCCGACCACGCCGAGGTCCGAGAACTCGAAGATCGGCGCGTTCGGATCCTTGTTGATCGCAAGGATGTTCTCCGAGTTCTGCATCCCGACCTTGTGCTGGATCGCCCCGGAGACGCCGGCGGCGAGGTACAGCTTCGGCGCCACCGTCTTCCCGGTCTGGCCGATCTGGGCCGCGTAGGGGTACCAGCCCGCGTCGACCACGGCCCGGGTCGCGGCGACGGCGCCGCCCATCGACTCGGCCAGCTGCTCGCAGAGCTCGAAGCCCTCTTTGGCTCCGAGGCCGCGGCCGCCGCCGACGAGGATGTCGGCGTCCTCGATGTTGACGTCGGCACCGCGCTGCTCGCCGCGCTGGACGAGCTTCGCCTTGGACGACCACTCGGAAAGCTCGACGTCGACGTCGACGACCTCGGCGGTGCCGCCGGACTCGTTGGTGTCGAAGGCGTTGAGGCGGCCGATGATGATGCCGGGCTCGGAGACGTAGCCGACGTCGGCGATCTCGGAGTCCTGCAGGATCGGGCGCTCGACGACCAGCTTGCCGCCGTCGACCTTGACCGCGGTGACCTCCATGGTCACGCCGGCGTTGAGGCGGGCGGTGAGGCCGGCGCCGATCTCGAAGCCGAGCAGGCCGCCGCCGAAGAGGGCGTAGGAGAAGCCCTCGTCCTGGATGACCTTGGCCATCGCGTCGACGATCGGCTGCGCCAGGCCCTCGGGCACGCTCTTGGCCCGGTAGACCTTGGCGGCGCCGTATTTGCCGAGCGAGGCGCAGGCGTCGTCGGCGACGTCGCCGACCACCAGCGCGGCCGCATCGCCGCCGATTTCGCCGGCCAGCTTGGCCGCCTCGGAGATCGCTCCGAGCGAGTTCTTGTTGAAGTTGCCCTCGTCGTCGTGGAGGGCGTAAACCAGGATCCCTGCCATCTAGATCAGCTTCCTCTCGTCCAGCCAAGCGACGATCTTTTCGACCGTCTCGTTGGTGTCCTCGTCCTCGATGATCTCGCCCGCTTCCTTGGCCGGAGGCGGGTTGAGACCGAGGACCTGGGTCTTGGAGCCGTCGGCGCCGACCTGGCCGGCCTCGATGCCGACGTCGCCGGTCGCCTTCGAGTCGAGCGGCTTCTTTTTCGCGCCCATGATCGCTTTCAGGCTCGGGTAGCGCGGCTCGTTGATCGCGTCGCCGACGCTGATCACTGCCGGCAGCTCGACCTCGACGGTGTCGTAGCCGTACTCAGCCTGGCGCTCGCAACGCAGCTTGCCGTCGGTGACGTCGATCTGGATCACCTGGGTCAGCGAAGGCATCTTCAGGTGGTCGGCGACGACGGCGCCGATCGTGTAGCACTCGCCGTCATCCGACTGCTGGCCCAGCAGGACCAGGTCCGGGCTCTCGGACTCGAGCACCTTCGCCAGCGAGTAGCCGGTCGCGCAGACGTCGGAGCCGGCCAGCGCCTCGTCGGAGAGGTGGACCGAGCGGTCGGCGCCGAGGGCGACGGCCTTGTGCAGGGCGCGGACAGCCGAGTCCGGGCCCATCGTCACCGCCACGACCTCCTCGACCGGGATCGCTCCACCCTCCTTGATCTGCATCGCCGCCTCGAGGGCGTGCGTGTCGAAGGGGTTGAGATTTTTCTCGCCGCTGCGGTCCAGTCGCATCGTGTTGGGATCGATGCGCTTCTGGACGGCGGCGTCCGGTACCTCCTTGACCAGGACGCAGATCTTCAAAGCAAAGCCTCCTTGGGGACGATTCTCAGGTCTTTCGCGGGGCGCGATATTAACGCCTGCCGGCGGTTGACTGACGAGTCAATCAGGATGATACCCCGATCGGACGGACCTATGCACCGATCCGTGTCAAATGTCACGGAGCGGCTTGGAGAGGGCGGATCAGCCTTCGGCGTGGCGGGCGGTGGCCCGCTCCTGGATGAACTCGACGATGTCGTCGGTGCCTGCCCCGGGCGTGAACACCTCGGCGACGCCGAGATCCTTCAGCTCGGGGATGTCGTCGGCCGGGATCGTGCCGCCGACGGTAACGAGAACGTCGTCCACCCCTTGAGCCTTCAGCAGCTCCACCACTTTCGGGACCAGCGTCATGTGGGCGCCGGAGAGGATCGAGAGACCGACGGCGTCGGCGTCCTCCTGGATCACCGTCTCGGCGATCTGCTCGGGCGTCTGGTGCAGGCCCGTGTAGATCACCTCCATGCCGGCGTCGCGCAGGGCGCGGGCGATGATCTTGGCGCCGCGGTCGTGCCCGTCGAGGCCGGGCTTGGCGACGACGACGCGGATCTTGCGTGCAGTTGCTGCCTCCATCCGGCCCGGAACCCTAGCGCCCGACACGAATCCGGCGCGGCGGCGGCACCCGGCGGCGGGCGGCGACCCGCGAAGCGCCGAAGCCGGCGACGGTGGCGAGGAAGGTGACGGCGAGGGCGACGAGACGGCGGCCGAGGCGCTCGAAGCGGAGGACCTGCCAGCCCTCCTCGCGGGCGATCGCCGCCAACGGCGGGTCGGGGTTGACGGCGACCGGGTTGCCGACCGCGCGCAGCATCGGCAGGTCGGAGAGCGAGTCGGAGTAGGCATAGGACTCGGCCAGCTCGATCTCGTGGCGGGCGGCGAATTCCTCCATCGCCGTCACCTTGCCCTCGCCGTAGACGAAGGGGCCGTCGAGGCGGCCGGTGTAGTTTCCGTCGCCGTCGACGTCGTAGCGGGTGCCGATGCCGCCGTCCATGCCGAGGACGTGGGCGAGCTGCTCGACGACGCCGTTGCCGGCGGCGCTGACGATGAAGGTCGGCCGGCCGGCGTCCTGGTGGACGTAGACCTCTTCCAGCATCTGCGGGAAGACGCGCGGCAGGATCGCCGCCATCACTTCCGGCCCCATCCGGTCGATCGTCTTCTCAGGCAGGCCGCGGATCAGCTCCCGCGCCACCTTCAGGACCTCGGCGGTGCGGGCATCGGTGGTGCCGCGGAGGCGGTAGCGCAGGTGCTCGAAGCCCCAGCTGGCGAGCTGGCGCCGGCCCACGACCCCCTGCTTGGCGGCGATGCGGGCGAACTGCATCCCGCTCGACCCCGCCATCAGGGTCTTGTCGAGATCGAAAAAGGCCGCAGCCCGCGGCGCACTCTCGCTCGCGGGCTGCGGGTCCAAGGTTCAGCCTCCGCTGACCTCGACGACGATCGCGTCGCCCTGGCCGCCGCCGCTGCAGATCGCGGCGACGCCGAGACCGCCGCCGCGACGGCGCAGCTCGTGCACGAGGGCGCCGACGATGCGGGCGCCGGAGGCGCCGATCGGGTGCCCGAGGGCGATCGCGCCTCCGTTGACGTTGACCTTCTCCTCGTCGACGCCGAGCATCCGCACGCTGTTGAGGGCAACCGAGGCGAAGGCCTCGTTGATCTCCCAGAGATCGACCTCGTCGGCGCTCTTGCCGATCTTCTCCAGCGCCTGCTTGGCGGCGTTGGCAGGCGTTTTCGCCAAGTACGGGAAGTCGTCGGCAACCGTGCCGTAGGAGAGGATCCGGGCCAGCGGCGTCTTGCCTTCCTTCTCGGCCCACTCCTCGGAGGCGACGACGATCGCGCCGGCGCCGTCGTTGACGCCCGGGGCGTTGCCGGCGGTGTGGGTCGCGTCGGGGCCGCCGATCGCCTTCAGGCCAGCCAGCGTCTCCAGGGTGGTGTCGGGACGGATCGCCTCGTCGGCCTCGACCGTCGACTCGCCCTTGCGGGACTTGACGGTTACGCCGACGATCTCGTCGGCGAGGCGGCCGGCTTCGGTCGCCTCGTGGGCGAGGCGGTGCGAGCGCTCGGCGAAGCGGTCCATGTCGACGCGGGTGATCTCGAGCTCGTTGCCGACCTCGCTCGCCTCGTTGATCATCTGCTTTTCGGTGAACGGGTTGGTCAGCCCGTCGTGGGTCATCGCATCGATCGCCTTGACGTCGCCCATCCGGAAGCCGAAGCGGGCGCCGGGCAGCAGGTAGGGAGCCTGGCTCATCGACTCCATGCCGCCGGTGACGGCGACGTTGGAGTCGCCGGCGCGGATCGCCTGGTCGGCTAGGCCGAGCGAGCGCATGCCAGAGGCGCAGACCTTGTTGATCGTCTCCGAGGGGACCTCCTTGGGGATCCCGCCCTTGATCTGGGCCTGCCGCGAGGGGATCTGCCCCTGGCCGGCCTGCAGGACCTGGCCGAAGACGACCTGCTCGACCTGCTCGGGAGCGACCCCGGAGCGATCGAGCGCGGCCTCGATCACGGTGCCGCCGAGGTCGGTGGCGTCGAGGGAGGAGAGACCGCCGCCCATCTTTCCGAAGGGGGTGCGCGCGGTTCCGAGAATCACTGAGCTGGGCATCTACTGCCTTTCCTTTCCGAAGTTCGCCGACCTGGGCCCTGTCTGCCAGGTCCGGCGGATGACGATACCGACAGGGCATAGACTCGCGGCCGATGAAGGTCGAGGTAAAGCAGGCGGAGCTGGCCGAGAGCGGTGCCGATCTGCTTGCGGTCGGGCTGTTCGAGGGTGCGGAGCTGCCGGAGGGAGTCGCCTCCGCGAAGGGCGCCGATCAGGCCAAGGCCGGCTTCAAGAAGCTTTCGCTGCTGCGGCCGGACGGCTTCCCGCCGGTGCTCGTCGTCGGGCTGGGAGCGCGCGACGACGTCGACGCCGAGAAGCTGCGGGTCGCGGCTGCGCTCGCTGCCAAGGAGGCGAAGCGGCTCGAGGCCGGCTCGCTGGCCTGGGCGCTGCCGGATGCCCCCGCGGCGGCCGAGGCCGGCGAGGCGCTCGTCACCGGCACGATCCTCGCCTCCTACCGCTTCGACCGCTTCAAGTCGGGCAACGGCGACGACGCGCCGCGGCTGGAGTCGCTGACCCTGCTCGGCTCCGCCGAGATCGGGGACGTCGTCGCGGTTGCCCGGATCGCCGCCGAGGCCCAGAACCGCGCCCGCGACCTGCAGCTGACCCCCGCCAACGTCGCCACCCCCACCTTCCTGGCCGAGCGCGCTGAAGAGATCGCCGCCGGGGCGGACGCAATTACCGTCGAAGTCCTCGGCCGCGCCGAGCTCGAGCAGAAGGAGATGGGCGGGATCCTCGCCGTCAGCCAGGGTGGGCCACAGGAGCCGAAGCTGATCGTCCTCCGCTACAGCGGCGGTGGCTCCGGCTCCACCCTCGCCTACGTCGGCAAGGGAGTCACCTTCGATACCGGCGGCATCTCGCTGAAGCCCGGGGCCGGGATGCAGGAGATGAAGATGGACATGTCCGGCGCCGCCGCGGTGCTGGAGGCGACCGCGGCGATCGCCGAGCTGGAGCTGGCGATCGACCTGATCGCGCTCGTCCCGACGACCGAGAACATGCCTTCCGGGACCGCGATCAAGCCCGGCGACATCATCACCCAGTACAACGGCAAGACGGTCGAGGTCAACAACACCGACGCCGAGGGCCGGCTGATCCTCGCCGACGCCCTCGCCTACGCGGTCGAGCTCGGCGCCGAGCGGATCGTCGACATCGCCACCCTGACCGGAGCGGTCGAGATCGCCCTCGGCTCCACCTACGCCGGCCTGATCGCCAACGACGACGCGCTCGCCGGCGCAGTGAGCAACGCCGGCGATGTGACCGGTGAGCTCGCCTGGCGGCTGCCGCTGCACGCCGAGTACAAGGAGCTGATGAAGGGCACCGTCGCCGACCTCTCCAACCTGGGGAAAAAGCGCAAGGCGGGGACGATCACCGCCGCCTCCTTCCTCGAGGAGTTCGTCGGCGAGACGGCCTGGGCGCACCTCGACATCGCCGGCAGCGCCTGGGACATCGGCCGCGAGTACGTCGGCAACGAAGCCAACGGCTTCGGCGTGCGGCTCCTGGTCGAGATCGCACGCCACAGCGCCTCCTAGGCCCCTCCGCCGAGGATCATGCAGGTGGCGATCCCGTGGGCGATCAGCTTGCCGCTGTCGGCCGCCGTCAGCGTCGCCTCCGAGGTTGCCTGCTTGCGGCCGCGGTAGAGGACCGTCGCCTCGCAGAGGACGCGGCCGGTGTCGCGGGTGATCGGCCGCACGAACTTCGCCTCCAGCCCCAGCGACGTGTAGCCGACGCCGGCGGGCAGCGTGGTATGGACGGCGCAGCCGAGCGCGCTGTCCAACAGGGTCGCGGCGTAGCCGCCGTGGACGACACCGATCGGGTTGTAGTGCTCCTCGCCGGGTTCCCCCTCGAAGACCACCCTCCCCTCCTCCAGCTCGACCGGGCGCAGCCGCATCGTCACCGCGATCGGCGGCGGCGGCATCTCGCCGGTGACAACCGCGGTCATGTACTCCATCCCGGTCATCGTCGCCCCGGCCGCCGCGGTCGGGACCGGGTCCTGCCAGATGAGGGTGCGCGAGCGCGAGCCCTCGGGGTTCGATGCCGCAAAGGCCTCGGCTACCTCGGCGGCGGTGCCTTCGGGCGCGGTGACCACGCCGTTGTCGCTCACCTGACCCCCAGCCTCTGGACGGCGGCCGTGCGCTGCGGGCGCCTGGCGATGGCCGGGTAGTGCAGGTCGGCGCTGATCTCCGCCTCGCTGATCGCGATCCGCGGGCCCTTGGGGCGGCGGTGCCTGTGTCGTGGAATCAGCCTCATCTCGGGCCTCCGATCGGACTTGGTTGCATGAAGCAACTCTGGACGGCGCGAGCCTACCGCAAGTCAGTTGCTTGATGCAACCCAGTGTGCGAAGATTCACACGTGCTGCGCCGCGACTACCCCGCCCTCGACTGCTCGGTCGCCAAGGCCCTCGAGGTGATCGGCGAGCGCTGGTCGCTGCTGATCGTGCGCTCGGTGATGCACGGCAACCGCCGCTTCGGCGAGATGCAGGAGTCCCTCGGGATCGCCCGCAACGTCCTCTCGGCGCGGTTGCAGAGGCTGGTCGACGAGGAGATCCTCGAGCGCCGCGCCTACCAGGAAAGCCCGCCCCGCTACGAGTACTTCCTGACCCAGAAGGGTCTCGACCTCTGGCCGGCCTTGATCGCCCTCCTCAACTGGGGCGACCGCTACTCCCCCGACCCCGACGGCCCGCGCCGCCTGATCGTCCACAAGGAGTGCGGCGGCACCGTCAGCGAGCGCGGCATCTGCGAGAGCTGCGGCAAGGTCCTGACGGCACGCGACGCGAAGCAGGTCCCGGGCCCGGGAGCAAAGGCCGAGGCCGACGCTCTGACGACTGCGGTTTAGCGTTCAGAGGAGTTTTCGCCTGATGGGCGCTACGTTGTCGGGGTAACAGCGGGCGACTTAGGAGGACGGATGGCGACGGCGGCTGAGCTTCAGACGTGGGACCGGATCTTCATCGGCGGTGAGTGGGTCGAGGCCAGCGGCGCCGAGCCGCTCGAGGTCGTCAACCCGACGACCGAGGAAGTGATGGGGACGATCCCGGGATGCTCGCCGGTGGACGTCGACCGGGCCGTCGAGGCCGCGCGCGGGGCGTTCGACTCCTGGTCGCAGACGCCCCGCGAGGAGCGGGCTCACTTCATCACCGCGATCGCCGAAGGGCTGCAGGGCCGGGCCGAGGAGATCACGGCGACGATCACCCAGGAGCTGGGGATGCCGCTGAAGCTCAGCGGGATCATCCAGGTCGGCCTTCCCACCTCGCAATTCGCCGCGATGCCGAAGCTGATGGAGGAAGTCGCCTGGGAAGAGGAGATCGGCAACTCGCGGGTCCTGCGCGAGCCGGTCGGCGTGCTCGGCGCGATCACTCCCTGGAACTACCCGCTGAACCAGATCGCCGCCAAGGTCGCCCCGGCCCTCGCCGCCGGCTGCACCGTCGTCCTCAAGCCCAGCGAGGTAACGCCGCTGAACGCCTTCCTGCTCGCCGAGGTGATCGAGGCGGCCGGGCTGCCGGCCGGGGTATTCAACCTCGTCACCGGGGTCGGCCCGATCGTCGGCGAGGCGATCGCCGCCCATCCGGGCGTCGACATGGTCTCCTTCACCGGCTCCACCAGGGCCGGCCGCCGCGTCTCCGAGCTCGCCTCGGCAACCGTGAAGCCGGTGGCGATGGAGCTCGGCGGCAAGTCCCCGAACGTCATCCTCGACGACGCCGACCTCGAGCGGGCGGTGCCCGACGGGGTCGCCAAGTGCTTCCTGAACAGCGGCCAGACCTGCAGCGCCCTGACCCGGATGCTGGTCCCGCGCCAGCGCCTGGCGGAGGCCGAGGAACTGGCCAGGGCCGCGGCCGAGGGCTTCACCCCCGGCGATCCCTTCGAGTCCTCGACCCGGCTCGGGCCGCTGGTCTCAGACGTCCAGCGCGAGCGCGTCCGCGGCTACATCGCCAAGGGAGTCGAGGAGGGGGCGCGGCTGATCACCGGCGGCGCCGAGGCGCCCGAGGGCCTCGGGCGCGGCTACTTCGTCCGCCCCACCGTCTTCTCCGAGGTCGAGGCCGAGATGACGATCGGCCAGGAGGAGATCTTCGGCCCGGTGCTGGCGATCCAGCCCTACGAAGGCGAGGACGACGCGGTCCGCATCGCCAACTCGACTGACTATGGCCTTGCTGGCGGGGTGTGGTCGGCAGATAACGATCGCGCGATCGCCGTCGCCCGCCGCATCCGCACCGGCCAGATCGAGATCAACGGCGGCGCCTTCAACCCCCTGGCCCCCTTCGGCGGCTACGGCCAGTCGGGCCACGGCCGCGAGAACGGCCGCTACGGGATCGAGGAGCTGCTGCAGGTCAAGGCGCTGCAGCTCTAGCTTTCTTCGCCCCCGGGGGTCTCACCGGTCCCTCCCTGCAGGTAGGCGTTCGTCATCACTTCGTCCGCCGGCGCTTCGTATTCGATCATGCCGCGGTCGAGCATCCATGCACCGAGCCGATTCGCCAGAGGGACGCTCATGCGACCGCTTCTGGAGAGCAGCGGCAGCGTCGCCTCGAGGCTCGGCAGCCATTTCCCCGCCGTCCCCTCCGGTTCGGACAGTTCCGCCGCGAGCGCCCGGGCGGCAGATTCGGGGTCTTCGATCGCGTCTGAGGTGCCGCGATCGATCGCCGCGATGAGGCCGATGAGGGTGTCTTCGCTCGGCATGCGAGTCGAATCCGCCAGGAGCATGGACTGTTCGAAGCCGGGAATGCCGAACTTGCTCAGTGGCGTGAATACCGGCTTCAGTCCCTTTGCCTCCAGTTCGAGGCCCTCGACGTTCCGGGACCCCCCGAAGATGGCATCGACCCGGCCGGCAGCCAGGGCCGCGGCAGCCGTGTAGGGGAGCGGCCTGAGCTTGACGTCGGTTCGATCGAGCCCGGCTTGCGCGAGGACGACCTCGAGGAACTCTTCCTGGAAGCTGAGTCCGGGGATCGCGATCGTCTTGCCCTTCAAGTCGGCGACGCCGCCGATACCCGAGCCGTCCAGCCAGATCAGCCCCTCGGTGGGCCGCTCGACCACGCTCCTCAGCCCGATCACCGGCAAGCCCCCGTCCTGGGCCAGCGGCACCTCCGGCTCCGGGGCGACGATCAGATCTGCAGAGCCGCCGCTGAGATAGCCGAAGGCGTTCGGCCAGCTGACCGGCCTGCCGAGGGTGACCTGGAGGCCGGCTTCCCGGAAGTACCCCCGCTGATTCGCCATCACCAGCCCGACGTTTTCCACCCCGGGGCTGGCGTCGATTCGGAGATGGACGAGATGGCCGGGATCGGATTCCCCGTCCTTGGTAGCTGCCTGACCCTCCGCTCCGTTGCCGCATCCGATCAAGAGCAGAGAAAGCGCGACGACCGCAAGTAGAACTGCACAAGAATTCCTCACCATTTAGGAACTCTACTCGTTGCTTCTGGGAACAGCTTGGGGCCTGGACGAGCTAGCCAGCTGACCGGAGAATGCCCCCAGGCGGGAAGCTGCGATCGATCATCCCCTTCGCCCTCATCCAGTCGATCAGGCGGCGGGTGCGTTGCGCCGACATCGAGGCGCGCCGGGCGAGCAGCGGGACGGTCGCTTTCACCTCTGCCTCGATCGCCTTGGCGCTGAGCTTGGGGTCGCGTTCGTCCGCCTGCTCGACCGCGGCGACGGCGGCTGCGGGATCCCCGACCGCGACGGCGGTGCCGCGGGCCACGGCGGCCATGAATTTGCGGATGAGCCCGCGATCCGCCGCCAGGTGATCCCTACGAGCAGCGATCACGAGATCATCGTAGGCGGGAATTCCGAGATCCCCCAGGGGGATGACCACAGGCTTCACTCCTCGGGATCTCAACGCCGCCCCCTCCAAGTTGCCCGAGCCGCCGAAGATGGCGTCCGCGCGCCCGCTCGCCAGCGCAGGCACCAGTTCGTAGCCGACGCTCTCGACGCGCACGTCGTCGAGGGTCAGGCCGCCCCGAGCAAGAGCTTGCGCCAGGAACAACCTCTCGAAGGGGAGGCCCTCGATCGCGATCGTGCGCCCCCGCAGGTCGGAGACGTCCTCGATCCCGGAGCCCTTTTTCCAGATCATCGCCGCGGTCGCACGCGGCACCAGGCTGCCGATGGCGACCACCGGCGCACCTTTGTCCTTGGCGGTGACGATCTGCGGCTGGTGGACCACCGCCAGCTCGATGCCACCCTGAGCGACGTACTTCAGCGCCGCCCCTCCCCCGGAGACGAGGATGGTGGCCGCGACCCCTTCGTCGGCGAAGAATTCGCGCTGGTAGGCGATCAGGAGGCCGACCGTCGCGGGACCTTCCCAGCCGTCGAGAGAGACGCTGACTTCCGGCAGCGGCGCCTCGGGGGCTGATGGAGCCGCCTTCTGAGTCACCGCCTCTGAACCCGTCGAGTTCCCTTCCGTCCCCCCGCAGCCGGCGACGCCGAACAAAGTTACGAGCACCGCGAGCAGGAAAGAACACCGCATTACTCAAAGAATAGAGACGAAAGCGGGGTGGGCCGTGTCCGGAAAGGATCAGGCGGTGGGCGGCGTCGCGGTGATCGCGCCCGCTTCGCGCCCGCTCACCGCTGCGGCGCGGCCGACCTTCTCGCCGATCCCGAAGTGGGCGCAGATCGTCAGCTCGTGCTCGCGGCGCAGGGGGCGGGTGGGATCGACGACCGGGGCGCTGCGGATCGCGTCGGCCTCCTGGGCCGCCCAGACGCCGAAGGGGGCGCCCGCGCAGGTGGAGGCGGGAAGGGCGACCACCCGGGCGCGGCGGCGGCGGCCGAGCCGGGCGACGACCCAGGCGGGCTCGCCGCTGTCGGCGTCTACGTAGAGGGCCTGCACCTGGCCGACGGAGGCGCCGCCCAAGTCGGCCAGCTCGGCGCCGATCCAGTCCTTCGCGTCGCCGGCCTCAGCCATCGGCGTGCTTCTCCAGCAGCTCGCTCGCCGCCGTCGCGGGATCGAGCTCGCGCCGGACCACGCGGTCGAGCAGCTGCGCCGTCGCCGGGTCCTCGGAGACGGTCTGCTCGAGCCGGCGGCGCATCCGCGAGGTGGCGATGCCGAGGACCTCGCTGCGGAGGTTGCGGGCGCGGCGCTCGGCCAGCGTCCCTTTGGCCTCGATGAACTCGCGGTGCGCCTTGATCTCCGCCGCCAGCTCCTCGACGCCCTCGCCGCGGGCGGCCTCGGTGCGCAGGATCGGCACCTTCCATCCCTCGGGGTCCTGCGAGAGGGCGAGGACGCCGCGGACCTCGCGGACCATCGTGTCGGTCATCGGGTGGTCGGCCTTGTTGACGACGATCACGTCGGGGATCTCCATCACCCCCGCCTTCAGCGCCTGGATCGAGTCGCCGGACCCCGGCATCAGCGCCAGCACGATCGTGTCGGCGTGGTCGACGATGTCGATCTCCGCCTGACCTACGCCGACGGTCTCGATCAGGACGTCGTCTTTGCCGGCGGCGTCCATGATCAGCGCCACCTGCAGGGCCGCCTCGCTGAGGCCGCCGAGAGCGCCGCGCGAGGCCATCGAGCGGATGAAGACGCCGGGGTCGAGGAAGTGGTCGGTAAGCCGGATCCGGTCGCCGAGCAGGGCGCCGCGGGTGAACGGGCTCGAGGGGTCGATCGAGAGCACCGCGACCTCGCGCTCGGCTTTGCGCAGCTCGCCGGTCAGCGCTCCGATCAGGGTGCTCTTGCCGACTCCGGGAGGGCCGGTGAACCCAATGATCCGGGCCTTGCCGGTGCGCGGGTAGACCTCGCGGACGAGCTCCCAGCCGGCGGGATCGTCGGACTCGATCAGCGTGATCGCCCGCGCCAGCGCCCGCTTTTCGCCCGCGACGAGGCGCTCGGCGAGCGGGGCGGTTTTGGCGGCGTCGGCCAAGGGCGGCCCAGTCTAAGAGGCGCCCTCTAAAGTTGCGCCGCCGTGTTCCGCTTCCTGTCCCGCAACCGGATGTTGACTCCGCGCTACGCGCGCCTCCTCTGGCGCTATCTCTGGCGCCGCCTGCTGACCAGCGCCGGCCGGCGCTGGCGCTCCGAAGGCCCCTTCTTCCTCGGCAGGGGGCTGGAACTGAAGATCGAGCCGCGCGGCGAGATCCGCTTCGGCCGCTTCGTCTGGATCGGCGACGGGACCAAGATCCGCTGCCACGAGGGCGTCGTCGAGATCGGCTCGAAGACGGTGATGGGGCAGGAGTGCACGATCTCCGCCTACCAGCGGGTGCGGATCGGCGAGGAGTGCGTGATCGCCGACCGGGCGATGTTCATCGACTTCGACCACGGCATCGTCGAGGTGGAGCGGCCCATCCGCTCGCAGGGCATCTACAAGCGCGACGTCGAGGTCGGCAACAACGTCTGGATCGGCTACGGCGCCTGCGTCCTTCGCGGCGTCAGCGTCGGCGACAACTCCGTGATCGGAACCAACTCGGTCGTCACCAAGGACATTCCGGCCAATGCCGTCGTCGGCGGCATCCCCGCCCGGATCATCCGCATGCGCGAGGCGCCCCGGGACTTGCGCTGGGAGCGGCCGGTCGAACCGGACCCGCAGGCGTGGACGACGATGCAAGAAGTCGGTCAGGCCTGACGCCTATTGTCTGGCTGACAATGAATGTCCGGCGACAAGCTGTCTGCATGGCCCCCGACGGGAGGATCAGATCGCAGGAGGTGGCGACCAAGTTCGGCCGCAACCTCTACCGCTGCCGCCGCCGCGCGGCGATGTCCCAGGAAGAGCTGGGCTCGCTCGCCTCCCTGCACCGGACCGAGATCGGGATGCTCGAGCAGGGCACCCGCCTCGCCCGCGTCGACACGCTGATGAAGCTGGCCGGCGCCCTCTCGGTATCGCCGCTGGAGCTGCTCGACGGGATCCACTGGGTCCCCGGCAACAGCCCCGAGGGCAGCTTCAGCATCACCGACCGTAGCCTCGCCCGGCGCTAGGCGGTCTTGGCGCCGGAAAGTTCGGCGTAGACCGCCGCCGTCTGCTCGGCGACGTCGCCCCAGTCGAAGCGGCGAAGGTGCTCGTAGGCTTCGCCGACGAGGCGGCGGCCGAGCTCGTCGTCGGAAAGGACCCGGATCGCCACCTCGGCCAGCGCTTCGGGGTCGTGGGCGCGGAAGCGCAGCCCCGCCTCCTCGTGCGGGACGACCTCGCGCAGGCCGCCGGTGTCGGCGACGATGCAGGGGCAGCCCGAGGCCATCGCCTCCAGGGCGACGAGGCCGAAGGGCTCGTAGATCGAGGGGACGACCGTGAGGTCGGCGATCCGGTAGAGGGAGTGGAGGACGTCGTCGCCGATCCAGCCGAGGAAGGTGCCGTGGTCCATCAGCCCCAGCTCCTCCGCCTGGCGCTTCAGCTCGGCCTCGTGGGTGCCGGAGCCGGCGACCAGGAAGCGCGTCCCCGGCGCCTCTTCGATCACCCGCGGCATCGCCTCGAGAGCAAGCTGGAACCCCTTCTCGTAGACGAGGCGGCCGATCAGCAGGACCAGCTTCTCGTCCGGTGTGGCGAACTCCGCTCGCAGCCGGGCCAGGTCCTCGGCGGGCTGGGCGGGCAGGTCGTCGGGATCGATCCCGTTCGGGATAACCGTCACCCGCTGCTCCTCGACGCCGAAGATGTCGGCGACCTGTTCGCGCATGTAGTGGGAGCAGGTGATCACCCGCTGGGAGCGGTTGGTGATCCAGCGCTCGACGCCGTGGATGTAGGTCTGCGGGTGCTTGTCGACCCAGCCCTGGTGGCGGCCGTACTCAGTCGCGTGGATCGTCGTCACCAGCGGCGCGTCGAAGCGCTTGGCGAGGTGGTCGCAGGCGTTGGCGACGAGCCAGTCGTGACCGTGGACGAGGTCGAAGCTGTAGCGGTCGCCGAGCTCTACCCCGGCGGCGAGCATGTCGGAGTTCATCCGCTCGACCCAGGCGACGAACTCGCCGAGGTCGGTCGGTCGTTTCGGCTCGCGGATCCGGTGGATGATCACCCCGTCGCGGTTCTCCCGGGCCGGCGACTCCTCGCCGCCGCGGGTCAGCACGTGGACCTCGACGTCGCGTTCGACCAGGGCCTCGGAGAGCTTGCGGACGTGGCGGGCGAGGCCGCCCTCGATCAGCGGCGGGTACTCCCAGGAGAGGATCAGGACGCGGGTCAAGTTCAGTGGCTGGTCAGGGTTCCAGCAGGGGAGCGGTGCTGAATTCCGGGGCGAGGGATCGCATACACGGGTTGGTGGCGCGGTCGCAGTCTATGGCCTCCAACATCGCCCGTGAGTGGTCGGTCGCCCGCTGGTAGGCGTAATCGCCGGCCTGCTTGCGCTGGTCGAGGAAGGCCCAATCGCTCGCCTGCAGGGCAAGGAGCTCGCGGGCAGCCCGCTCCAGCCGCTCTCCCCGGAGGCCGCCGGCGACCGACCGCAGCAGCCGCAGCTCCGCCCGCCGCGCCCCCCAGGCGAGGTCGGCGACGGCGGGCGAGTCCCAGGTGTGGAGGTTCTTGTCCTCGCCCCAGGTCGAGGCCCGTAACGGCCGCTCGACCGGCTCGTGCTCGGCCAGCGCCTGCGGCACGGTGACGAGGCGGACCCCGGCCGCCTCCGCCCCCTCCAGCACCGTCCGCAGCCAGATCGGCCCCTCCGACCACCAGTGACCGAGCAGCTCGGTGTCGATCGCGAAGACGAGAAGGCCGCGGCGGTCGTGACGCTCGGCGTAGGTGCGGAGCCGCTCGACGGCGGCGGCGAGGAACTCCTGCCCCTGGCGCCGCGCGGCTGCCTCGGCGGCCGCCGGCTCGTAGGCGCCGCCGCCGACCTTCCAGATCCGGATTCCCCGCAGCGATTTGCCGGCGAACTGGGCGTGGGCGGGATCGGACGGGTAGCCGTCCAGCGACCAGAGCCAGGAGATCGCCTCCCAGTCGATCGCCAGGGCCACCGGCCCGGCCTCGGTGGCCGCGGGCGCCAGCGCCGCCAGCGGCTCTGAGTGAGCGCTCTGGTCGACGCAGAACCAGCGCACCCCCTGCTCCGCCAGCCGCCACTCGAGGCCGGGGACGTAGGCGCACTCGGGCAGCCAGAAGCCGCCCTCCCAGCCGAAGCGGCGGCGGTGGGAGCGGATCCCGGTCTCCAGCTGCAACCGCAGCCCCGGTCGCGTCGCCAGCAGCGGCAGCACTGCGTGAGTGGCGCTGGAGGCGGCGAGGGCGATCCTCCCCTCCGCGGCGGCCCGCTGGAAGGGGGCGAGCGGGTCGCCTCCGGCCGCGTCGAGCAGCTCCAGCGCGTGGCCGTAGCGCTGCCGCTCGCCTTCGCAGGCCGCCCGGCACTCCTCCGGCACCTGCTCGAGGTCGGCCTCGGCGGCGCCGATCCGCCACTCGAGCAGGAAGCGGCGCAACCGCTCGGCGGCGCCGGCGTCCTCGAGCTGGTCGGCGAGGACCGGCGTCACCGTCATCGTCAGGTCCCGCGCCATCTCCAACACCGGCAGGTAGGAGCGGATCACCGCGTCGAACAGCCACTCCTCGCCGAAGGGGTAGGTGCCGAAGCCCTCGACGTAGGGCATGTGGCTGTGCAGGACGATCGCCAGGTCCCCGGCGGTCCCCTCCCGGCCCATTACCCGGCGTGGCAGACCGCGAGGAAGTCGAGTGCGCGGTCGAGGTCGCCCTCGTCCAGGCGGAAATCGGAGGCCGCGATCGCCGGAGTGAAGCGGTCATAGAAGGGCTTCGTCAGCCGCAAGCGCTTGTGGACGCTGTCCCAGCCGAGCTTGATCGCCAGCTCGTGCGCGCGCAGCTTGCGGGCGTGGAAGAGCCCGAGCATCTCGACCCGGGGGAAGTGCGCCTCGCAGAGCTGCCGGAACTCCTCGGCCCGGTACTCCTTCACGTGCCAGGGGTTGTCGGACTTCTCCGCCCCGGGGGGAGCCAGGGTCAGCAGGTTGGGGGTCGAGACGAAGGCCGTCCCGCCCGGAGCCAGCATCGACTTGAAGTGCTCGAGGATCGCCCCGGGGTCCTGGACGTGCTCGATCGTCTGCAGGAATACGACGGCGTCGCAGGGCTCGCTGAACGTCTCCACCAGGTCGCGCTCGAAGCGCAGGTTGGGCCGCTGGTAGCGCAGCCGCGCGTGGTCGTGGGCTTCCGGGTTGGCGTCAACGCCGACGACGCCGGCGGCGCTGCCGGCGAGGACGTTGGAGCCGTAGCCCTCGCCGCAGGCCATGTCGACGACCCGCTGCCCCTTCACCCGCTCGGCGATCCACTCGTAGACGACCAGATGGCGCCGGAACCAGTAGTTCTCCTCCGGCACGTCGGGCAGGGTCCGCTCACCCGTCAGCGGCAGCGGCGGCACCCCGGGCGGCTGGTTCTCCTGGAGGTAGTGACGCTCCACGGGCCGGACGCTATTAGAGTTCCGCGCCATGCCGGCCTCCCCCACCGCCACCCACGAGCACATCAAGGACGTCAACACGCGCTACCACGACGCCGCAGCCGAGGAGTACGACGCCAAGTGGGGCATCGACTTCGGCGAGGTCGGCCAGCGCCAGGTGCGGCTGAAGCTGGTCAAGGCGCTGGGCGGGCAGAAGGGCCGCTCCTTCGGCGACGCCCTGGAGATCGGCTCGGGCACCGGCTACTTCTCGCTCAACCTCGTCCAGCTCGGGGTGATCGAGCGGCTGACCGCGACCGACATCTCGCCGGGGATGCTGAAGCGGCTGGCGGCGACGGCCGATGCGCTCGGCCTCCCGGACGTGACCACGGTCCAGACCGAGGCAGAGTTGCTGCCCTTCGAGGACGAGAGCTTCGACCTGGTCCTCGGCCACGCCGTCCTCCACCACATCCCCGACCTCGACAAGGCCTTCGCCGAATTCCGCCGCGTCCTGCGGCCCGGCGGGATGATCGCCTTCGCCGGCGAGCCCTCCCGTTACGGCGACACCCTGGCGGCGCTGCCGAAGCGCGCCGGCCTCACCCTGGCGCCGCTCTGGCGGCGGGCGATCGGGGCCAAGGAGCGCGCCGTAGCCGAAGGCGAGCAGTCCCACGACCACTCGCTCGAGGCCGAGGTCGACGTCCACGCCTTCGCCCCCCAGGATCTGCGCCGCCTGCTTCGCGATGCCGGCTTCGACCAGCGCCACGTCGGCGGCGAGGAGCTCCTCTCCAACGCCTGGGGCTGGGGCCTGCGCACGGTCGAGTCGAGCGCCGAGCCGGAATCGATCTCCTTCGGCTGGCGCCGCTTCGCCTTCAACAGCTACATCGCCCTGCAGAAGGTCGACACCAAAGTCCTCGAGCCCTACCTCCCGGCCGAGCTCTTCTACAACCTCCTCGTCTCGGCCCGCAAGCCGCTCTGACGAAGGCTTCTCGGTAGAGGGCCCGGTCACCCTCCGCGTGAATTAGTCGCGCCCCTATGGCGGGGCTGCTCCCTCAGATGCTGCCCGCCTATGGCGGGCAAAGATCAGATTGCATATCGCCGCTTCGCGCACATTCCCGCGGAGGGTGACCGGGCCCTCTCTCGACGCGCGTTTCAGGACAGCCAGCTCGCGAGACCGCAAAAAGGTGGCGTATAGACGTATTTCTGCGGTCTCGGTGATCGGCGAGCAACCGGAGCTCGCTGGTTGGGAGGGGCCGGTGGGGGTCCCCTGGGTACTTGGCACGGAGACCGAGCGTTGCGGCTTGATGCGCCAGCCGTCCCCGACCGACTCGGCGGAGGTGCTCCCAGGGACCCCCACCGGCCGCTCCCTCCCACTACCGCTTCTTTTCACCCGGCCTTCGTGCTCGGTAGAGCTTCACCCGGTAGTCGAGCCCCTTCAGCCGGCGTTCGCCGACGTAGGAGTAGTCGAAGCCGTCTCCGGCGGCCTCCTTGGTCGCCTCGTCGAGGACGGCGCTGCCGGGGCGGGCGACGTTGGTGATGCGGCTGGCGAGGTTGACGGCGCGGCCGTAGTAGTCGCCCGACTGCGGCAGGGTCGGGCCGCTGGCGATGCCGGCGCGCAGCCAGGGGAACTGCTGGCCTTCCTGCTCGGCGGCGTGGATCAGCTCCAGCGCCGCGGCGACCATCGGCTCTGGCTCGGCCGAGACCAGCATCACCGCGTCGCCGATCGTCTTCACGAGGCGCACCGGCGGTTCGGCGACGGCGGTTGCCATCTCCTCGAGACGGCCCGCGACCATGCCCAGCTCCTCAGGGGCGATCTCCTCCCCCAGCCGCGTGAACTCGACCAGGTCGGCGAAGCAGATGGTGAGGTCGACGGCGCCGCCGAGCCCCCCCGAAGCGATGTCGGTGGCGCCGATCACGTCGTGGCGGATCTGTTCGAGCAGGTGCTGCTGCAGGGAGTAGACGACGGTCGGCCCGGCCAGCGGCAGCATGTACTCGGCCGCGGCGGCGAAGCGGAGGGCGACGTCGCGCTCGGTGTCGCCGGGCTGGGTGAGGGTGCGGATGATCAGCTCGCGGTTGGCTTCGGCGATCCGCGCCGTCCCCATCCCGATCGTCCGCGCCACCTGCAGCATCCCGTCTTCGGGGAGGCCGAGCTCGAGGAACCGCTTCATCGCCCGCGCCGCCTCGACGTCGGCATCGGTGCCGAGGTGCTCGTCGGGATCGGGGACCGGGATCCCCAGCGCGGAGCGGAATCGCAGCAGCATCTCGAGGTCGATCTTGGCGATCTCGGCGATCTCGCGGGCGGTGTAGCGAGGGCCCGTTCCCGCCAGTTTCCGCTCCACCGGCAGCAGCGTCAGCCGGTGGGAGGCGACCGCCTCCTTCAGCTCATCCAGCGTGCAGCCTTCGCCGTGCAGCTCCTCGAGCAGCCGCAGGCGCGCCTGCCGTGCCTCGGCCTCGACGCCCTCGAGCAGGCCCTCCGCCTCGAAATCGATTTCAGGCCCCGCCGCCAAGGTCAGTCAGCGTATGCGACGGCGCCGCCGCGACGAGGGTCGCCGCCGCCCGCGAGGGCGCCGCTGGCCGGGTCGCGGGAGACCGCCTGGACGCCGCCGAAGAAGAGGTTGAGCGAGGGCCAGCGGGCGACCTCCAGCCCGCGCTGTTCGAGCCGGTCGAGCGCCTCCGGGTCCACCCCCTTCTCCGCCTGCACGATCCCCTGCTCGAAGTGCACGCGCGGCGCTTCCACCGCCGCCTGCACCGGGTAGCCCTGCTCAACCGCTCGCACCACCGTCTGCAGGATCGCCGAGCGGATCCGGTTGGAACCGGCGCTGCCGAGCGCGAGGACGATCTCGCCGTCGCGCAGGACCACGGTCGGCGCCATCATCGAGGGGACCCGCCGCCCGGGAGCGATCGCGTGGAAGCCGGCCGGGTTGAGGTCCTCCTCGCCGAGCATGTTGTTGAGGATCACCCCCGTCCCCGGAACCAGCACCCCAGAGCCGGAGCCATTCGAGCAGGTGACGCTGGCGCAGTTGCCGTCGGCGTCGAGGACCGAGATGTGGGTGGTCGAGCCGAGCAGGTCGGCGGCGGCGAGGTCGAGCCCGATCCGGTCGAGGAAGCCGACCTCCATCCCCTCCTCGTAGAGGGACTCGGCGAAGGCGAGGTCCCGGCGCGAGTTGGCGCCCTCCATCGCCAGCACCAGCTGCTCAGGTCCGCTGGTGGGGCCGAAGCGCTCGAGCAGGCCGAGGGTGTAGGCGATCAGGATCCCGCCCGAGGAGGGCGGCGGGTTGGTGAGCACCTGGGCGCCGCGGAAGGGGGCGTCGATCGGCTTGCGCTCGATCGCCTCGTAGCTGGCGAGGTCCCCCGGGCCGACAAGGCCGCCATGCTCGATGACGAAGTCGCTGATCGCCGCCGCCACCGCGCCCCGGTAGAAGGGCTCGGCCCCCTCGGCGCCGTAGCGTTCCAGCGCCTCTGCCAGCTCCGGGAAGCGGAAGACGTCCCCCTCGCCCAGCGGCCGACCCTGTGGCGCGTAGAGCTCGCGCGTGCCCGCCATGCGATCGTGGATCGGGGCGAGGATGTCGAGGATGTAGGCCTGGCCGCGGTTGACCGGCGCTCCCTCCCGAGCGAGCTTCACCCCCGGCCCGACCAGCTCCGCCAGCGTCCGCGTCCCGAACCGCTCGAGCGCGTGCGCGAGCCCGGCCGCGGTGCCGGGGACGCCGCAGGAAGCGGGGCCGACGTAGAACGTCTGCGTGGTGTCTGCGTCGAAGCGGACCGGGACTGGGACCAGCTCCGCGGTGCGCTCGATCTCGTCGAGCCCGGGGGCGGCGACGAAGAAGTCGATCAGGGTGGTCTCGCCGCCCTCGTGGACCATCATGTGGCCGCCCGCCCCGAAGCCGGTCAGCGGGCTCTCGACCGCGAAGGAGGCGAGCACCGCGCAGACGGCGGCGTCGACCGCGTTGCCGCCCGCGCGCAGGACGCCGGCGCCGGCCTCGGCGGTCAGCGGATGGCCGGCTGCGACGACCCCTCGCATGGGGCCGCGGCTCAGCCGGGGAGAAACTCGGGGACGTCTATGCCGAGCTCGCGCTCGCCGCTGCGGCCGCGGCGCGAAGCCTCGGCCTCTTTGGTGCGGCGGATCGTCGGCTCGGCGGCGCGGCGCTGCGGCTGGGCGCGACCGTCGAAGCGGGTGGCGACGACGGTGACCCAGATCTGCTCCGAGAGCTCGTCGTCGACGTTGGCGCCGAAGATGATGTTGGCGTCAGGGTGGGCGGCCTCGCCGACCACCTTGGCCGCCTCGGAGACCTCGACCAGCGAGAGGTCGGCGCCGCCGGTGATCGAGAGCAGGATCGAGCGGGCGCCCTCCATCGAGGTCTCGAGCAGCGGCGAGGAGATCGCTTTTTCGGCGGCGAGGACGGCGCGGTCGTCGCCGTAGGCCATCCCGATCCCGAGCAGGGCCCGGCCGGCGTCGGACATGATCGAGCGCACGTCGGCGAAGTCGAGGTTGATCACGGCGGGCAGGGTGACCAGGTCGGAGATCCCCTGGACGCCCTGGCGGAGGACGTCGTCGGCGACCTTGAAGGCCTCGACCATCGAGGTCTGCTGGTCGAGCACGTCGAGCAGGCGGTCGTTGGGGACGACGATCAGGGTGTCGACCTCGTCGGCCAGTTCTTCGATCCCCTTCTGGGCCTGGGTGCCGCGGCGGCTACCCTCGAAGCTGAACGGCTTGGTGACGATGCCGACGGTGAGCGCGCCGACCTCGCGGGCGAGGCGGGCGACGACCGGGGCGGCACCCGAGCCGGTGCCGCCGCCGGCACCGGCGGCGACGAAGACCATGTCGGAGCCCTTCAGTAGGCGCTTGATCTTGTCCTGCTCCTCGAAGGCGGAGCGGTGGCCGACCTCGGGATCGGCGCCGGCGCCGAGGCCGCGGGTCTGCTCGTCGCCGATGTGGACGGTGACGTCGGCGACGCAGAGCTGGAGGGACTGGAGGTCGGTGTTGACGGCCATGAACTCGACCCCGGGAATGCGGGCGTCGACCATCCGGTTGACCGCGTTGACGCCGGCGCCGCCGACGCCGACGACCTTGATCACGGGCTGGTGCGGCTCGCCGCTCCCGGGCGGCTCATAAGCAGGCTCCTCACGCCCGTAGCGCGGGTTTTCGGTCGAGAACTGCTCCCGACGAGGCAACGGCTCCTCGGAGAAGACTCTTTTCAGACGCTCGGGAGCGGACTCGGTCGAGCTTTCGATCTCCTGGTCGAAGAACTCAGGCGCCTCGTCCTGCTGCAGCGGAATTTCCCCCTGAGGAGCATCCTCAGGCGCGTCTCCCGCGGGTGGCGACGATGGACCGCTCCCGCCAGTTGGCGGGAGGGGGCTATCGGAGACAGGACCCGCGGGTCGATCCCCTTCGTCCTGCACCTTTTTAGCCTCGGCCGGATCCTGGCGCCCGTACCGCGGCGCCTCGGGCGGATCGACCGGCGCGTCGTCAGCCGTCGATCGGAACAGGTCGGACAGCGGCCCCTCGCGCATGCTTGCGCGCTTGTTACGCCGAGCCATGGGACAGAACCTCCTTCGCCAGCTCCCGGTAGTAGTTCGCTGCGCTCGAGTTCGAATCGTACTTGAGCACGGAGGACCCTTTGACGGGAGCCTCGGCGAATTTGATCGCCTTTTTGATCCGGGACTGGAAAACGAGGTCGCCGAAGTTCTCCTCGAGGATCTCCACCGCCTCCTTGGCGTGGATCGTCCGCGAGTCGAGCATCGTCGGCAGGATCCCCTCGATCCGCACGTCGGGGTTGAGGTTCTCCTGGATCATCCGCAGCGTGTTCTGCAGCTGGACGAGGCCGCGCATCGAGAGGTACTCGCACTGGACCGGGACGATCACCTTGTTCGCCGCGGTGAGGGCGTTGATCGTCAGCAGGCCGAGGCTCGGCGGCGTGTCGATGCAGACGAAGTCGTAGACCCCCTCGACCTCTTTCAGCGCTTTCTCCAGCGAGCGCTCGCGGCCGATCTTGGTGCTCATCGCGATCTCGGCGCCGGCCAGGTCGATCGAGGCGACCGCGATGTCGATCTCCCGCTTGATGATGATCTCGGAGATCGGCATGTCGTTGACGAGGACGTCGTAGAGGCTTTTCTCGACCTTGTCGGGGTCGATCCCCTGGCTCATCGTCAGGTTCCCCTGCGGGTCGAGGTCGATGCAGAGCACGCGGTAGCCGGACTCGGCGAAGGCAACGGCCAGGTTCAGGGTCGTCGTCGTCTTCGCGACGCCGCCCTTCTGGTTGGCGAAGGCGATCACTTCCGCGGTTTTCACCGGCGGCTCCGCAGCAGCCTCCTTCTCGGCCAGGAAGTCCAAGCGCGTGGGCGCGATCAAATCGATCGCCTTCATCCGCGCATCCCCTTCCTCTTCATCAGGATCCTGCGCGTTGAGAGGCGGCTCTTCCTCGACCTCAGAAGAGTCGTCTTCCACCGCGGCCTCGGGCTGCTCGGTCTCCAGCGCCTCTCCGGCGGGTGGCGACGATGGACCGCTCCCGCCAGTTGGCGGGAGGGGGCCATCGGAGACAGGACCCGCCGGCCGAGCGTCCTCATCCCTAATCTCGTCCCTGAAAGGCACCGCCTCTTCCATCTCCTGGAGCTCGTCGACCATAGGCGACTCCTCCTGGATCTCGACGGGAGCGGGCTTTGGCTTCTTGCGGCTTAGAAATCCCATTGCGCGGATATTCGTATGGGACCTCGCTTTTCCTGCCGCCCCCCGAAATTGCTAGGAATCAGCCAATCCCCGACCTCCTCGACAAGCGCCTCGTAATCGTCACCGGCAAGGGCGGCGTCGGCAAGACGACGGTCGCCGTCGCCCTCGGCCTGCGTGCCGCCAGCGAAGGGAAGCGGACGATCGTCTGCGAGGTCTCCTCGCAGGAGAACGCCTCGCGGATCTTCGACCACGCATCCGTCGGCTTCCACGAGGTCGAGATGGAGGAGAACCTCTGGTCGATCTCGATCGACCCCGACGAGTCGATGCGCGAGTACGTGCTGCTGCAGCTGAAGGTGCGGGCGATGCGGGACATGCTCTTCCGCAGCCGCATTTTCAACTACCTCGCCGCGGCGACCCCGGGGCTGAAGGAGCTGGTGACGATCGGGAAGATCTGGGAGCTGGCGCAGCTCGACCGCAAGGTGAAGAGCGGCCGCAAGTACGACCTGGTGATCGTCGACGCGCCGGCCACCGGCCACGGCGTCGGCTTCCTGCAGACGCCCCGCACCTTCGCCGCGATCGCCCGCGTCGGCCCGATCCACTCGCAGGCGGAAACGCTTGACCGGTTCATCACCGACCACGAGAACACGGGCACCGCGATCGTCGCCCTGCCCGAGGAGATGCCGGTCAACGAGTCGATGGCGCTGGAGAAGGACCTGCGCGACGAGGTCGGGGTCGCGGTCGACCGCGTCTACCTCAACGGGCTCTACCCGGAGCGGTTCAAGAAAGGCGAGGCGGAGGCGCTCGCGCAGCTGGCGGAGACTGAAAACGGGGCCTCGCGGGCGGCGGCGCGGGCGGCGCTCTCGGAGTTCGGACGGGCGAAGTCCCAACGCCAACAGCTCTCTCGCCTGAAGAAGGGTGTCGAGGCGCCGGTGAAAACGCTCCCCTTCCTCTTCGAGCCCGAGCTCGACGTCGCCTCGGCGCGCAAGCTGGCGGGGAAGCTCGGCTGATGGCCTCGCTTGGCGAAGTCCTCGACGGCAAGTCGATCTGCATCTGCGCCGGCTCCGGCGGCGTCGGCAAGACGACCACCTCGGCGGCGATCGCGACCGGGATGGCGGCGCAGGGGCTGAAGGTCTGCGTGCTGACGATCGACCCGGCGAAGCGGCTGGCGGACTCGCTCGGGCTGGACGAGCTCGGCAACGAGGCGCGGCGCGTCGACCCCGCCCTGATCGAGGAGCAGGGCGTCGAGATGAAAGGCGAGCTGTGGGCGATGATGCTCGACGCGAAGGCGACCTTCGACGAGCTGATCGCCCGCCAGGCCCCCGACGAGGAGTCCCGTGACCGGGTGCTGAACAACCGCATCTACCAGCAGATCTCCTCCGCCCTCGCCGGCTCGCAGGAGTACATGGCGATGGAGAAGCTCTTCGAGCTGCACACCGAAGGCGGGTTCGACCTCCTCGTCCTCGACACGCCGCCGACCCGCAACGCACTCGACTTCCTCGAGGCGCCGAAACGGCTGACCCAGTTCATCGAGGGCAAATCGATGCGGATGTTCATGAAGCCGACCGGCCTGGCGGCGAAGGTGACCGGGCGCGGCGTCTCCGTCGCCCTCGGCATCTTCAAGAAAATCGTCGGCTTCGACCTGATCGCCGACCTGGCCGAGTTCTTCAACGCCTTCAGCGGCATGGTCGACGGATTCCAGGCACGGGCTAAGCGCGTCAACAAACTCCTCGCCGACCCCGAGACCCTTTTCCTCGTCGTCTGCGGCCCCCAGGGGGAGCCGATCGACGAGGCGGTCTACTTCCACCGCAAACTCGTCGAGGCCAAGCTCCCCTTCGGCGGCGTCATCGTCAACAAGGTCCACTACCCCGCCGACGAGCTCCAAGCCGAGGTCGACGACCTGCCGGCGGCGCTGACAGAAAAGCTAGGCGACGCCAACCTCGCCAAGCGCGTCGCCGACAACTTCGCCGACTACCAGGCCCTGGCCGAGCGCGACGCCCGCAACATCGACCACCTTGCAGGAGAGCTCCGCACCAGCTGCGTGATCCGCGTCCCCTACCTGGACGAGGACGTCCACGACCTCCGCGGCCTGATGGAGATCGACCGCTACCTCTTCGCGACGGCGGAGGAGCGGGTCGAGATGGCGGCCGGGCGGGCCTGATAATCCTGCCGCTAAGTTTTTATATTTCTGCCGCTATGTTCCTTGTAATTATGCCTCTGTATATTTACAATCGTGCCGTTGCAGTCTTTGGATTACCAACCCCGTATTGCCGACGAGGAGCTGCGGCGCAGGCTGAGCACCAGCGGTGCAGTGCTGATCGAGGGGCCCAAGGCCTGCGGTAAGACGGAGACCGCGCGTCAGCAGGCGGTCAGCGAGGTTCTTCTGGATGTTGACGAGCGGGCTCGAGCGGCCGCCGCGGTCGATCCGGCTCTGGTCCTGGATGGGAAGACTCCGCGGCTGATCGACGAGTGGCAGGCCGCGCCGCGGATCTGGAATCACGTCCGCCGGGCCGTCGACGAGCGCCGCCGGCCAGGGCAGTTCATCCTCGCCGGTTCGGCAGTCCCGGCGGACGACGCAACGCGCCATTCGGGTGCCGGCCGGATCAGCCGCCTTCGCATGCGGCCGATGTCGTCGTTCGAGTCAGGATTGAGCAGCGGCGCGATCTCCCTGGATGATCTGCTGAACGGCAGCGATGCTTCGGCGGAGGACGGCGGCGTGACGCTGGCGGAGGTCACCGAGGCAACCGTCCGCGGAGGATGGCCAGCCTTGCAAGAGGCACCGCTCGAGGTCGCAATGACCGGCGTCGTCGATTACCTGGAGGAGGTCTGCCGCACGGACGTCAACCAGGTCGACGGAGTGCGCCGCGACCCCCTGCGCGTGCGGCGGCTATTGAGCAGTCTCGCCCGCAACGTAGCCACCCATGTAGCAATGACCACGCTTGCCGCCGATACCGCCGATGGCAACGCGGACTCCTTGAAGCAGCACACCGTGGCCGAATACCTGTCAGCGCTGGAGCGCCTTTTCGTGATCGAGAACCAGCCTCCATGGGAGCCTCATCTCCGCTCCCGCTCCATCCTCCGCAAGACGCCAAAACGGCACTTCGTCGATCCATCGCTTGCGGCGGCGGCGCTGGGCGCGAGCCCCGAAGCCCTCTTGCGCGACCTGAATCTGCTCGGCTTCCTCTTCGAGTCCCTGGTCGTACGGGATCTGCGGGTCTACTCGCAGCCGATACGAGGCGAGGTCAGGCAATTCCTCGACAACAAGGGACTCGAAATCGATGCGATTGTCAGAGCCGACGGGCGATGGGGAGCCTTCGAGGTCAAGCTCGGCGGTGAGGGCAATGTCGAGACCGCCGCCGCCAACCTCCTCAAGTTCGCGGGTGAAGTCGACACCGATCGCAGTGGCGAGCCGGCGGTCCTCGGCGTCATCGTCGCCGGTGGATACGGCTATGCGCGGAAGGACGGGGTCCAGGTGATCCCGATCACCGCGTTGGGCCCATAGTCAGTTCAGTTCAGCGGGCGCGGCGCGAGTACTCGAACTCGAGGTGGCTGACTTCCCAGTCGGCGTCCTCGGGGACCGGGAAGAGGTGGCGGACGCGGGGGGTGTCGACTTTCTCGCGGTGCTGGAGATCGCGCTCGGCGTCGGCGGGCCACTGGATCGTGTCGCCGCCGCGGGGGTCGGAGACCTCCTCGAGCCACGGGGTGGCCGTGATCCTGATCTCGTCTTCGGCCGGAATCGGCTCCATGATGCGGGTCTCCTGCTCCATGTACTCCTCCTCCGGTAGTTCCTCGACGGGCAGTTCAAGTTCGGCGGACGGTTCGGGCTCGAAGGCCTCGATCGAGATCTCTCCATCCTCGGGCTCGGGGACTACCGGCTCGGCGTAGGGCTCCTCTTCGACGACCAGGTCCTCGGCGACGGAGACGCTGATCTGGGCGTCGCCTTCGGCGAGGCCGTCGACGATCAGGGTCTCGTCGGCGACGGTGCTGAGGTCGTTGCCGAGCTCTCCCAGCGCCGCTTCGCGGAGGAGGCGGCGGGTGCTCTCCTCGATCCAGGTCGCCAGCTCGACGGCCCGCTCGGCGGGGCGGCCGTTCATCATCGCCCGCTCCAGCCCGAGCACCTGCTCGACCCGTTCCCCGGCTTCGATCCGGTCTATCTCCTCGCCGGCGATCAGCGCCGCCGCGCGCAGCGGCAGCGAGGCGCCGACCGGTCCATGGCCCTCGAGCACGGCCCGCATCGCCAGCAGGTGGTCGCTCAGGCCCTCGAGCGCGCTCGCGCGCTCGCAGCCCATCTCGAAGCGGCCGACCGCCCAGGTGAGGGCGCTGTCGGGGTCGGGGCGGGCCTCCAACTCGGCGGCGAACTCAACGAGCTCATCGGCCTCGGCCTCGCTGAGGCGGTAGCCGCCGGGCCGGGTCGCGGGGGCACCGGTGGCGATCCGCCGCCAGCAGCCCTCGCCGGTCGGCGCGAAGGCGTAGGGACCGAGCCCGATGCCGCCGGCTTTGAACATCCTCATCACGCTGACCAGCTCGCGCAGCTGCTGCAGGGCGCTCTCGGCGCCTCCCTCGGAATCCTGATCGGCGACGGCGAGATACTGGGGCTCCCAAGCGGCGCGGCCCATGCCCTCGCTGCGCATCGCCTCGACCGGGGCCTCGATCGAGTCGGCGCGGACGATCCGCATCCCGTGGGGTAGCTGCAGGCGCGGCATCGACATCCGCAGGCCGACGACGGGGGCCATCAGCACCTCGGCCTCGTCGGCGTCGCGGGATTCGGCATCGAGGGTGGCCAGCTGCGCCTCGAGGCGCTCGCGGTCGAGCGCGAACCCGCCGGAGCCCTCCCAGAGCTCGGAGAAGAAGGTGACCAGCATCAGCTCGGCGCGGGCGCCGGGGTCGGCGGGAACGGTCTCGCCGCGAGCCTCCAGGAAGGAGGCGGCGACGCCGGCTTCGACCGTGGCCTCGCGGGCGGCGGCGAAGCTCGGCAGCCCCCGCAGCTCCTCGGCGTGCTCGGCCACATAGCGGCCGGTCATCGGCACGTAGCTGTAGAAAGACGATTCGTCGCCGGCGTCGGCGGCGACGTCGAACGGGATCTCCTCCCCCATCGCCACCAGCGAGCTCAGCCGCGAGGCGGTCTCGGTGGCAAGGCGCTTGATCGATTCGTTGAGGAGGAAGTCCCGCACGGCTCAGGCTTCAGCCCGGGCACGAACCCTCCTGCGCCTGCACGATCGCTTGCAGGCGGTGACTAGACGGCGGCCGGCTCGCGGCCGGCGACCGGCTCGGCCGCGTCGCCCAGCAGCCAGCGCATCCCGTAGCTGCGCATGTCCTCGACCAGCGGCACCAGGGCCTTGCCCTTGGCGGTCAGCGCGTACTCGACCCGCGGCGGCACCTCGGGGTAGGTGTGGCGCTCGACGATCCCCTCCTCCTCCAGCGCCCGCAACCGCAGCGACAGGGTCCGCGGGCTGATTCCCTCCAGCGAGCGCTCGAGCTCGCAGAAGCGGGCGCTGCCCACAGCCAGGTCCCGGATCAGCAGCAGCGTCCACTTGCCGCAGACCACTTCGGCGGTCCGGCAGACGGGGCAGGTGGAGTTGCTCTCAGCGCTCATGGTCCCATCGAGACGGGCGATCAACCGATCTCGCTTCAACAAGTGTAGCGCCATGGCTTCACTTACTGAAGCAATGGGCGAACGGCGCTGGAATCAGAGATGCCCGTCGCGGGCGATCTCGATCTTGAGGACGTTGAACTTGTAGCGCACGTCGTTGGGCCCGTATTCGAATACCTCGGGGAAGCCGGGCTCGATTTCCAGCAGTTCGCAGTTGTCGGTCCCGGAGACGCAGTGGGCGTCGCCGAAGACGGCGCTGACGTCGCGCGAGACCATCACAAGCGCGCGCGGTTTGCCCTTGACGTAGTTGACCCCGAGGTAGGTGACCACCGGCGCTTTGTCGCCGGGCAGCGGCGCCGGGGGCTTGACGCCCTTGCGGACGCTCGGCTCGCCCATCTTCTGCGTGCCGTTCGGCTGTTCTTCGGTTCGCGAGACCTGCACGTCGATCGTGAAGGTGTACAGGTGGCCGCCCGAGAAATCGGCGTTGGGCGAGTTGCCGTTGCCACTCGAGCCTCCGGAGCTTTCCGGGGCGCTGGATTCGACCGGGACAGTGGTACCGGTTGACGTCCCCCCTTCGGTGGCAACGGCCCCTCCTTCGGTGGTGGCCGTCGTGCTCGTGTTCTCGTTCGGCAGGCCGCCGTTGCGCGCCGAGCCGGTGTAGCGCTGGGTGAAGGGGTCCGTGGGGGTGCGGCCGGCGAGGCGCTTGCTGGGAGCCCGGAGCCCCGGATGCGCCTCCACGACCGTCAACGAGCCCGCGTCTGCAGCGGAAGCAGAGGCGGCGGGCGGCGGGACGGGCGCTTCTTCTTCGCTTCCGGACGACCCGCCCTGGAGCAGGATCGGCGCGGCGACTATTCCCACCAGGAGAAGGGCGACCAGAGGCAGCAGCCGGCGGTCTCGCAGGTCCTCGTAGAGATCGGTGAGGAAAGCGGGCGGCTTGAAGCCGCCGCCCCCGGGCGACGACGAGCGCGAGCGCAGCTTCGGCAATTTCAACTCAGGCCCGAGGCGCTTCATGGCGTCGCCCCCACGGTCGCCGAGACCTGCGTCGCTTCGGCGGGGCCACCGGAGACCGCGCCGCCGGTGACGCCCTGTTCCGGCGGGGTCAGGTAGGTGGTCACGCTGAAGCTTCCTTCCAGGTCCGGGAACCCTTTGCCCTTGTTCCCTTTCAAGGCGAAGCCGTTGATCGTGATCAGGCGGCCGGTTACTGCCACCTTTTCGTTTTCGGTCTTGACCAGGGAGTCGAGGCCGTGAAGGAAGCGGGCGATGTTGAAGAAGTTCCCCTCGAAGCCCAGTTCGTACGGCATCACCGCCAGGCCGGCAGCTCCGATCGTTGCCCCGAGCGGGAGGGTCGAGGCAGCGACCTCCGTCGGCGAGGCTCCTTCGGCAGGCGGGGCGGTGGCGGTTTCTTCGGGCGCGCCTGCAGCAGCCGAGGCCAGTTTGAGGTTGCGGAACTGCACCCCCGCCGCGGCCGAGATGCGGTTCAGCTGGACGATGAAGGAGGCGGTGTCGTCGTCGCCCGGCACGGCCTTGCCGAGCACGATCAGGTTCCGGTAGTCCTCCGCGTAGTTGTCACGCGCTTCGAGCGCCTGGGCGATTTCGCTTTCATGCGTCGCCAGCGACGTTTCCAGGGTCTTGGCCTGCGCCGTCAGCTCGTCGGCTTCTTCCCGCTTGGGGCCGAGGATCATCGTCCAGAAGAGGAAGGCGAGGACGGCGAACCCGACCATGCCGATGATCAAGCCGTTGGTGGATGAGACCTTGAGCTTCATCTCAGCCTTCTTCCCCTTCTTCGCTTTCCGCGGCTTCGCCTTCCGCCGGCGCTTCGGTCGCTACCGGCGCTTCTTCGGCGTTCGGCGGAACCGGGGCGGCGTCGAAGGCGACGACAATCGAGAACTGGGCGATGAAGGCTCGGGTGCGGCAGTCTTCGTTGGCGCCTTCTTCGCTGCCGCCGGAGGCCGAGTTTTCGGGGTCGCCGAGTTCGGAGGATTCGACCCCCACCCTGGTGACGCCGTCGATGTCCTTGAGGGCGGTGACGAAACCCGCGACGGCCTCCTGGCCGACGGCGCAGCCTTTGAGTTCAAGGGCCGGCCCGTGGGCGCTCGCTCGCAGGCCCGCTCCACCGCCGCCACCTTCGCCGGCTTCGGCTTCCGGCGATGCGGAAGCGTTGAGTTTCACCAGCCAGGCGTCGTCGGGGAGGATCAACGCCAGTTCGCCCATCACCCGCTCCCAGTCGAAGCGGCTGTCGGCCAGGCTGGCGATCGTTTCCGTGCGCGCCTGCTGCATCTGCTGGAACTGGGTGAAGGCAGCCAGCTTTTCGGCTTTCGCCGCCGCCTGGGCGTCTTCGCGTTCGAGCCTCGCCACTTCGGCTTCGCTATCGCTGACGGTGTTGCCGGCGAGGACATAGAGGGCGACCCCCGCCAGCACCAGCGCCAGCGCTCCGAGCACCAAATAGGGCAGCGGGCCGGTCCGCATCGGCGCCGAGGCGCCGCGCCGGGACTCCGGGGGAATCAGGTTGATCGGCCGCATCAGTTCTCCAGCGCCAACCCGTAGGCCAGCGTCAGGCGGGCGGCGACGCCGTCGTCATAGCCGGCAAAGGCGGCGGGCCGGGCAGCGATTATCGGCAGGCCCACGTTTGCTTCCATCGCCGAAGCCAGGCCGGGGACGGCGCTGCCGGGACCGCAGACGACAATTCGATCGACCGGGACCGCGCTCTCCTGGGCTCCGTAGTAGTCCAGTGAGAGCCGCAGCTCGTCGACGAGATCCGAGACGCCGTTGGTGAGCACCGCCCTGGTCCGAGCGACGATCTCGGGATCGCCCGCGATCTGCTCGGCGGGCAGGCTGAGCCCGACATGTGAGAGCCACTGACGGGCGTGTTCGGGCGCCAGCCCCGCCTCGTCGGCCAGGCGGTTGGCGATCGGCTCCATGCCACCCGGAGAGACGCGGGTGAAGAGGCAGGAGCGGCCGCGGGCCACCGCCAGGTTCATCACGTCGCCGAGGTTGCAGTAGAGGACGGCCTGGTCGGACTGCTGCGGCTCCGCGGGCGCCCCGTCGGCCGGCATCGCCGCCCCACCGTCGCCGACGCCGGCGAGGGCGCGGATCATGCCGAAAGCGGATAGATCGATTCCCACCGGTTCGAGGCCTGCCCGTCGGATGGGTTCGACGAAGCTCTGGACCATCTCGCGGCGGGCGGCGACGACGACGACATCGACCTGAGGCGAGCCTCCGTCTCCGCCGGCAACACCGCCGACCACCTGGTGCTCGAGCACCGCCTGGTCCAGCGGCATCGGCATCTGCTCCTGGGCCTGGAATCTGACCGCGGCCTCGAGCTCCGCCGGGCTCTCGATCGCCGGCAGGCGCAGCGTTCGCACCACCACCCGCTGGTTGCCGATCCCGACCCGCACCTGTTTCGGCAGCTTGTTCTGCGACCAGAGCTCCTTGAGAGCGGCCACGACGGCATCGGCATCGGCGATCTCGCCCTCGTGGAAGGCATCGGGAGGCAACGGGTGCAGAGCTCCGTTCACCCGGTTCGCCGCGTCGACCTCGGCCGCCGCGATTCCCGCCGCCTCGATCTCCAGCCCAACCACGTGATCGGGCTTCTTCTGTCGTCTGATTTGCAGCACGCCCTTCGCTAATCGACAGAAACGCCGTCAGACTTTCGTCCTGCAACTACCTATTTCTAAAAATTGTTCGGCGCGGGCTCAAAAGGTGCCCAGATAGAGGTCGAGCAGCTGGTCTCCGACCAGCAGGCCGACGACTCCACCGAGGGCGAGAAAGGGGCCAAAGGGGATTCCTTTCTTGCGCGCCGCCGCTCCCTCGCGAGCGATCATCGCCAAGCCGACGGCAGCACCGGCCAAAAGGGCGACGAAGATCGCGGGCGCGACGTTGCGTCCCAGATAAAGGCCCATCACCGCCGCGAGCTTGACGTCGCCGAGGCCCATCCCCCGTGGATAGGCAAGCGCGGCGGCGAAGAGGAGACCGCCCGCTGCGGCGGCGGCGATCGCCCTTTCCGGCAGCGAGCCCGGGTCGAACACCGCCGCGACCGCGACCGCGAGCAGGGCCGAGACGAGGAGGATCTTGTTCGGGATCAGCCGCAGCTCGAGGTCGGTCACCGTGACCGCGACCAGAGTCGAGACGAAGAAAAGGCCGAGAGCAACCTCCCAGGGCTCGTCCCAGAGGACGAGGACCACCGCTGCGAAGAGCAGCCCGACGGCCAGCTCGGTCAGTGGATATCGAGGCGAGATCGCCGCACCGCAGCATCGTGCCCTGCCGCGCAGCAGGAGCCAGGAGAAGACCGGGACGTTGTCATATGCGGCGATCTGCTCACCGCAGGCAGGGCAGCGCGAGCGCGGCCCGACGATCGATTCGCCGCGCGGGACACGGTGGGCGACGACGGTGAGGAAGCTGCCGACGAGGAGCCCCCCGAGGAAGGCGAAGACCACAACCGCCGCGGTCATCTCAGCCGCCGTCTATCGGCGTGTTGGTGTCGACCTCGATCCGCGTCGGGTATTTCGGATGGTCGTACATGAAGGCGAGCGCGTCACCGGTCGTTTCGCTGCGCTCCACCGCCAGCGCGATACCGAACCGGTCGCCGGCGGGGATTTTATAGGGGCTGCCGTTGAAGCTCATCGGCAGGCGTACCTTTTCCCATTTGCCACGCCACCAGCCGGTGCCGCCGGGGTTGTAGGTCCAATAGCTTTTCCCGTCGGCCTTGTTGGTGAGCAGGGTGTCGGTGGCGACGCCGCCGGCTTCGTGGCGTTTGAAGAGGAAGACGCAGAGCTTGCCGTTATACGATTCGTCGTTCAGCGTGCGGGTGTAGAACTCGAGGGTCGCGCTTTCGACCATCATGAATTCGGTTTTCATCGGATCGGTGACCCAGCGGTGGATCCTCGCCTCGCGGTGCAGCGATTCCGGCGGCGAAAAGGCGCAACCGCTCGATTCGCCCCTGAGGACCTGGACCCCTTTGTCGGTGTCCGGGTTCGGCTCCAGGTAGAAATCGTCGGAGTAGTCGTAGAGCGGCGGGTTGCTTTCGTCGGCCGGATCGGGGTCCGGCGGCACACCGAGGACGAGCGCATCCGGAGCGCCGGGCGTCGCTTCGGTCTGCATGCCGCTGGCGCAGGTGCCGAGGGTGTTGTGGAGTTTGTGGTTGCCGGCGATTTCTTCTCGGGTGGTGGTGCCGGAGGCCGAACAGGGGGTGTCGGAGAGGTAGAACTGCTGCCCCGAGACGACTCCTTCGGCCCCCCCGACAGGGTCGTTGAGGTAGTTGTCGGTGGGATCGACGAAGTTGGAGGTGACTTCCACGTAACCGCGTTCTCCCGCCTGGTTGCCGGCTTTTTCCAGCCTCACGGCGACGACGATCTGTTTGTAGTCCTGGGTCCCGGGGCAGGTCGCCGCCGGGCAGGAGGGGTCGTCGCGCCAGACGATGTAGCGGTAGATCTTGCCCTTGACGTCGCCGCTGGTGAACGAGGTCGGGCCGGGGCTGACGATGCCGCCTTCGATCGCTTCGCCGCCGTATTCGCTGCCGCCGTTGACGACGAGGTTCGCGTAGGAGCCAACCGGCTGGCGCACGGTCGCGAAGGTACCGCCGCTGACCCTGAAGTTCGGGCTCAGTTCGTTGGTCGAATGCGGCGGAGCCGCAGTCAGGGCAAGCTGGCTGTCTTCCAGGCTCCGCAGGGCCTCCATCTCCGACTGCGCTCGGTCCAGCGCCACCTGGGTGGCTTTTGCCCGCTGCGCGTTTTTGGTCGCGGCGGTCAGCACTCCGAAGGTGGCCGCAGCGGCCAGCGCCAGGACCAGAGCGGCGACGACGACCTCGATGATCGTCAACCCCTCCTCGGAGCCGTACCGCGCTTGTCTCGCGGGGCCGGTCATTTGAGGAGGGTGGCGTTGCGGAGACTGGCGCCGTCGGAGATGGTCAGCGAGCCCGAGCCGCTGGGACCGGGGACTTGAAGCTGGACTTTCACGTAGGTCACTTCGGCAGCCGCTTTGGCGCTGCCGCAGGTGAGCGGGTCCGCTTCCGCGCTGGGGACGAAGCAGAAGACGTTCGAGCTGTTGATCCCGGAGAAGAGAGTCCGCGCGGTCCCCGTGAAAACGCCTTCCGCCCCCTCGGTCCGGGTGCAGGCGGTGGTCGAGCACTGGTAGGTGACCTCGCACTTGATCGAGGCCGTGCTGGAGCTGGGAAGGGTCGTGCTGCCGCAGCTGGCGTGCCTCACATAGGTGAGAAACGAGACTTTCGAGGAGGTCGCCTGATCGACCCGGATGCCGTTGCGAAGCTCGCGCGTCATCCGGTCGAGAACCCAGCGCGCCGAGGAGATGTTCTGGGCACTTTTGCTTACTTTCGGCTGCGTGCGCATCGTGCTGATCACCATCGAGCCGATCGCCCCCAGCAGGACGACGCTCATCGCCGCTGCAACGAGAAGCTCGACCAAGGTCAGCCCGAGCTCCCCCGAGCGCTCCTCCCGCAGCCGCCGCAGGCATGCCATCACTTCACCACCTTGAAGGCGCGGCTCGCGGGAACCGGGTCGAGGACCCCGAGCGCGTTTGCCGCTCGGACCCGCAGCCTGTGCCTGCCGAGCTTCAGGCGTTTCAGCTTCATCGGCGAGCTGCAGCTGCGCCACGCCTCGCGATCGAGCTTGCACTTGAAGCTCGACCCCTGTTCGTTGAGCGGATCGGTGAAGCGGAAGACCGGTCGCCTGACGCGGGTGACGCCGGCCGGCGCGAAGGTGATCTTGGTGTCCGGGGTGAGGTAGGTGACGCCGGCCCCCTTGCCCTTGCCGCCGGTTTTTCCAGAGCCGCCCCCGGTTCCCGGCGACGTGGACCCCGGGCTGGTGCCCGTGGTTTCCCCCGGGTCGGGTTCGGGATCAGGAGGCGGCGGCGTCGCGTCCTGCTGCGTGTAGCCGATCGGGGCCGAGCAGGGCGAGGTATCGCCGCTGGCGTCGGTCGCCGTGGCGCGGAAGTTGGTGCTCGACCCGGTGGCGACGGCGACTTCGATTCCCGGGGAGTCGAGTTCGGCCGCAGTGCCGGTCGCGGCGGGAACGCCGGAGCAGTCCGAGCTCGTGTAGATCTTGATCGCGCTGGCGAGCTGGGCCTGCCCGATGATCCGTGGACTGAGCGAGGTCCCGGGTGAGCCTGGATTGGTGCCGGTCAGGGTCGGCGTCGGCGGCCCCAGAGGAGCGGTGTTGCCGGTGGAGGCGAGGAGCGTCCCGGCGGCGGAGTGGTCGTAGACGTCGTTTTCGGCGTCGGGGTCCCCTTCGGTCAGCCGCTCTTCGGTGATGAAGAAGACGTGCGAGCCGTCCTCCGCGACGGCACCAGCGGGCAGTCCCGCCGGGATCGACGTTTTGACGGCCGCCGGCCCCGTGGAAACCAGCGTTGCGACGCCCGCCGTCACCTCGTACACGTCGAGCGCGGTATCGGTGTCGAGCGATGGAACGAGAGGCTCGGAAGTGACCAGGAAGATGTGCGCGCCGTCATTCGAGGCTCCGGCGAAGCTGGCGTTGTAAGGGCCGTTTCCGCCGGTGCCGGCCAGGGAGCGGAGCGACAGGCTCCCGCCGCTGCGCCCGTAGACGTCCTGGAATTCGTCTTCGTCGGCCGAGACCAGCGCCTCGGCGGTCCCGAAGAGGACGGTGGAAGTGCTGCCGTCGGGTGAAAGCCATTCCAGCGAGGCGGCCGAGTCGCCGTTTCCGCCGGCGGGGCCGATCGAGACCAGCGAGGTCGTGCCCCCGCTCCTTTCGTAGACGTCGGTCGCTTCGTCTTCGTCGGCGGCGAGAAGGCTCTCGTCGGTTTCGAAGTAGACCCGGGCAGCGTCGAAGCTGGCGCCGGCAAAGGTGGCCGCACGGGCACCGTTGCCGGTACCGGGGCCGGTCGAGACGAGGGCGGGGCCTCCCCCGAGCGACCAGTCGTAGACGTCCTGGGAGTCGTCTAGGTCGGCTCCGACCAATCGTTCGCTGGTCTCGAAGTAGGCGTGGGCGCCGTCGGTGGAGACCCCGCCGTAAGAGGCGCTGCAGTCGGTTGCCGCCGGGCAGAAGCCAGGGACCGAGACGAGGGTGGTGACGCCGTCTTCGAGGTCGCGCCGGTAGATATCGAGCAGGTTGTCGGTGTCGGCGCCGTCGAGCTGCTCGTCGGTGGTGAAGAAGACCTTGGTTCCGTCGGCGGAGGCACCGCGGAAGGTCGCGGCGAAATTGCCGGTGCCGCCGGCGGAGACGAGCGTCGTCGTCCCTGCTTCGAGATCGCGAACGTAGAGATCGATGAAGCTGTCGCCGTCGGCGGGATCGAGGGCCTCGGAGGTGCGGAAGAAGACCCTGTCGCCGCTGGAGACGACACCTCCCGGGGAGAAGTTGGCGTCGATTTCGGCGTTGCCGCAGTTGCCCGCCGAGCAGCTGGGGTCGCCGGCCGAGACGAGGGTGACGGCATTGGTGGTGAGGTCGCGCTCGTAGATGTCCTCGCTGCGGTCTTTGTCGACGCCGACCAGCTGCTCCTCGGTCGAGAAAAAGACTTTGGTCCCGTCGGCGGAGATCCCGTCGTAGAGGACCGGGTAGGCGTCGTTGCCGCCGGTCGGGCCGGTCGAGACGAGACGGGTGACGAACCGTTCGAGCGCTTCGTCGTAAGAGCGCTCGTAGACGTCCTGGCGGCTGTCGGTGTCTCCGGGGACGAGCTTGTCGGTAGTGGTGAAGAAGACGGTGCCCCCGTCGGCGGAGGCGCCGGCGAAGTTCGCCGGCGCGGCGAGCGAGGCCTGGGGCGCGAACGCCGAAAGCCCGAAGGCCATCGCGATCGCGGTCACGACCAAGAGGCGGCGGGAGAGATGCGTGTGCGCGGGCATCACGGCTCTATCGACTGAAGTCGGCAATCGCTTTATCGGCTCTGACCACGAAAACGAGCGAGGGGCGGACCGACCGGTCCGCCCCTTGCGAGCTCAGCGTTGGCTAGGCCAACCGGAGGCGATCGGGATCAACCGCCCCAGCCTGCGCCGCCGCTCGGGCAACCGCCCTGGCCTGCGACGGTGCAGGGGTAGGTGAGGGTGCCTTTTTCGTTTTTGACGGTGAAGGTCTGGGTGGCTTTAGCGCCTTCCATGATGATTTCGTAGCCTTCAGCGGTCGCGCTGGCGACTTTGGCTTCTTTGAAGTCGGCGTTCGCCAGCGAGGGCTCGATTTTTTCGAGTTCGGCTTTGGTGGCGCCGACGTAGGTGCCGTGGTCGGTGTAGTAGGTCTCCATCGCGACCTGCGCGGAGTGCGCGTACTCCTTGGCCTTCGCGTCGCCGGCCTTGTCCTTCTGGTTGAAGAACGCGGGCAGGGCGATCGCCGCGAGGATTCCCAGGATGAGCATGACGACGAGGAGCTCGATCAGGGTGAAGCCCGCCTCGCTGTCGCCGTTGAGCCGGGCGCCAACTTTGGCCCGGAGATTCTGGAGAAACATTAGTGACCTCCTATGGTCCTAATCGTTTGCGCCAGAGCCCCGTCGCATGAAGCCACGTGGTGTCTGTCGACCCCGGTGGTAGCCCGGCCAACTCGCAAGGAGTCCCGACAGCTTTGCGCCCCCGCCTCACAGCGAGTTTGCCTTTGGCACCGAAGCACTGGCAGATTCATCACCTGCCCTTCATCGGCCCCTGAGCCAGTTACTTGATCCCTGAAATTGGGGCTGCTTAGAGCAAAAAGTTGAACCGGTGATACGCCTGTCCAGCGCAGCGGCCTAAAACAGATGAGCCGCGACGATCAGCGGATCTTGTCGTAGAGGGAGAAGATCGGCAGGTACATCGCGATCACGATGAAGCCGACGATGCCGCCGACGAAGACGATCATGATCGGCTCGATCAGAGAGGTGAGGGCTTTCACCTTGGCGTCGACCTCGGCCTCGTAGAAGTCGGCGATCTTGGACAGCATGTGTTCGAGCTGCCCGGTCTCCTCGCCGACCGCGACCATGTGGCCGACCATCGGCGGGAAGATCGGATCGCGCTGGATCGGGCCCGCCAGCGAGCCGCCCCGCTTGACCGAGGAGTACATGTCCTCCATCGCCCGCTCGAGGACGATGTTGCCGGAGGTTTCGCCGGTCAGCTTGATCGCCTGCAGCATCGGCACGCCGGCGGCGACCGCGCCGGAGAAGGTGCGCGACCAGCGGGCCAGCGCCACTTTCTGGATCACGTCGCCGATTTTCATCGGCAGCCGCAGGATGAAGCGGTCCCAGACGTCTTTGCCGCCTTCGGTTCGCTTCCATTTGAAGAAGAGGACGAAGGCGGCGATCACTCCCGGAAAGAGGATGAACCAGAAGCCGGTGATCAGATCCGAGGCCGCAACGCACATCTGGGTCGGCAGCGGCAGCGAGGACTTTTCGGCGGGGTTTTCTTCGGCAATCTGTTCGAAGATGCCGACGAAGGTGGGGATCACGAAGGCGACGATCGCGACCAGCACCACCATCGCGAAGCCGAAGATCAGCGCCGGGTACATCAGCGCCGATTTCACCTGCCGCCGCAGCGAATCGGATTTCTCCACCTGGTAGGCGATCCTGTCGAGCGCGTCCTCGAGCTGCCCCGACTGCTCCCCCGAGCGCACCATCGCCCGGTAGAGGCGGTCGAAGACTTCGGGGTGGCGCTCCATTGCCTGCTCCAGCGAGCTCCCCGCCTCGACGTCGGCCCGGATGCCGGCGATCGCGGCTTTGATCCGTTCGTCCTGCGTCTGCTCCTCGAGCGTGTGCAGGCTCCGCAGCATCGGCATTCCGGAAGCGACGAGGGTGGCGAACTGGCGCGAGAAGATCGACAGCTCGCGCATGTCGACGCCTTTCCACGTCTGCCAGAGCTGCTCGATTTTGAACGGCTCTGACTTTTCCGAGACGTCGAGGACGATCAACCCGCGCTGGCGCAGCTGCTCGCTTACCGCTGCCTTTGACTCGGCCTCGATTTCACCGGCGGTGGCGACGCCGCCGCCGTCCATCGCCCGGAAGGCAAAGGTGGTTGCCGCCGCGGCCATCGCCTACCCCCCTTGCACGTAGTTGGGGGTGACCGGGGTGTAGCCGTTGGCTTCGGTCGTGTAGCCGCCCTCGGCGGTGCCGCCGAGAAGCCGTTTCAGCTCCTCGGGCACCGAGGCGCGCTGTTCGGCCAGCGAGCGGGTGATCGTGCCCGCCCGGACCAGGCGGGCGAGGTCGGCGTCCATCGTCTGCATCCCGACCGCGCCCGCGGTCTGGATCGCGGCGTAGATCTGGTGGGTCTTGCCCTCGCGGATCAGGTTGCGGATCGCCGGCGTCGGCACCAGGACCTCGCAGGCGACGGTGCGACCGAGCCCGTCGGCGGTCTCCAGGAGTTGCTGGGTGACCACGCCCTGCAGGGCGATCGAGAGCTGGGTGCGGACCTGGCCCTGCTGCTGGGGGGGGAAGACGTCGATGATCCGGTCGACCGTCTGCGCGGCCGACTGCGTGTGCAGGGTGGCGAAGACGAGGTGGCCGGTCTCGGCAGCGGTCAGCGCCGTGGAGATCGTCTCCAGGTCCCTCATCTCGCCGACCAGGATCACGTCGGGGTCCTCTCGCAGGGCGGCGCGGAGGCCGAGGGCGAAGTCCTCGGCGTCGGAGCCGACCTCGCGCTGGTTGACGATCGAGCTTTTGTGCTGGTGCAGGAACTCGATCGGGTCCTCGATCGTGAGGATGTGGTCCTGGCGCTCGCGGTTGATCACGTCGATCATCGCCGCCAGCGTCGTGCTCTTGCCCGAGCCGGTCGGACCGGTGACGAGGACGAAGCCGCGCGGTTTCTGAGTCAGTTCGCGGAGGATCTGCGGCACCTTCAGGGAGTCGAGGGAGGGGATCTCCTGGGGCACCAGCCGGAAGGCGGCGCTGACCGCTCCCCGCTGCATGAAGCAGTTGACGCGGAAGCGGGCGACGTTGGGGATCGCATAGGCGAAGTCGAGCTGTTTGTGGTTCTCGAAGCGTTTGCGCTGGTCGTCGTTGAGGATGCTGAAGACGACCTCGCGGGTCTCCTGGGTGCCGAGCACCGGGAACCCCTCCATCGGGATGATCTTGCCCTTGTCGCGCATCGCGGGCTGGAATCCGGCGGTCAGGTGGACGTCCGAGGCCCTCGCCTCGACCATCCGCCGCAGCACCTCTGAGAAGTCGAAGGACATCGGAAGTTAGATCGGCAGCAGGGGGCGAAAACTGGAGCCCGGGGAGGAATCAAGCGGTGACACGGAGGACCTCCTCGAGGCTGGTCTGCCCGCCCCGTACCTTCAGCAACCCGTCCTCGCGCAGGGTGAGCATCCCCTCTTCCCTCGCCGCCGAGGCGATGTCGGCCTCAGCCGCCTGCGAGACGGTCATGTCTTTGATCCGCTCGCTCATTTTCATCACCGAGTAGATCCCGACCCGGCCGCGGTAGCCGCTCTGGTTGCAACGGGCGCAGCCGACCGGCTCGTAGGCCTCCAGCTCGACGCCGACGCGCATCCCCATTTCGCTCAGGGCCTGAGGCGGCACGACGGTCCGGCGCTTGCAGTGCGAACAGAGCTTGCGCGCCAGCCGCTGGGCGACCACGCAGTCGACCGAGGAGGCGGTGAGGAAGGCCTCGATTCCCATCTTGGTCAGGCGGGTGATCGCGCCGGGGGCGTCGTTGGTGTGCAGGGTCGAGAGCATCATGTGCCCGGTCAGCGCCGCCTCGATCGCGATCCGCGCCGTCTCGCCGTCGCGGATCTCACCCACCATCACGATGTCGGGGTCGGCGCGGAGGATCGAGCGCAATCCGGTGGCGAAGTCGAGGCCGGCCTTGCGGTTGACGTTGATCTGGTTGACGCCGTCGAGCTGGTACTCGACCGGGTCCTCGACCGTGATGATCTTCTTGTCGACGGTGTTCATCTCCCGCAGGGCGGCATAGAGCGTCGTGCTCTTTCCCGAGCCGGTCGGGCCGGTGACGAGAACGGCGCCGTAGGCCTGCCGGAAAGCCTCCTTGAACCGCGCCTGCGCATCGCCGTCCATGCCGAGTTCGTCCAGCGTCCGCTGGGCGTTTTCCTTGTCGAGGATGCGGATCGTCGCCCCCTCGCCGCGCTGCGTCGGCAGGGTGGTGACGCGGAGGTCGACCTTCTTGCTCTCGACGGTGACGCTGACCCGGCCGTCCTGCGGAACCCGCTTCTCGGCGATGTTGAGGTCGCTCATGATCTTCACCCTCGAGATCACCGCGCCGACCATCCGGCTGGGCACGTGGGCGGCCTCGCGGAGAACCCCGTCGATCCGGAAGCGGACTCGCATCTCGCCCTCCGCGGGCTCGAAGTGGATGTCGGAAGCCCCCTCCCCCACCGCCTGGCCGAGGATGCTGTAGACGAGCTTGATGACCGGCGCGTCGTCGGCGCTGACTTCGAGGTCGGCGACTTCGGCGAGTTCGTCCTCGGCCTCTTCCTCGCCTTCGACCACCGCCTCGGAGACGGCGCTCTGCAGGGTGTTAAGTCGCTGCACCAGCGCTTCGATGTCCTCCTCCGCAGCGACCGCGACGCGGCAGTCGAGGCCGGTTGCGATCTGGATGTCGTCGACCGCCAGCACGTTGGTCGGGTCGGCCATCGCGACGAGGAGGGTCTGCTTGTCGACGAACCCGACCGGCAGCGCCCGGTAGCGGCGGGCGGTGTTGACGGCGATCAGGTTGGCCGCCGCCATGTCGACCTGGTAGCCGGAGAGGTCGATGTGGTCGAGCCCGTAGCGCTCGGCGATCGCCCGGGAGAGCTGATCGCCGTTGATCACGCCCTCGGTCAGGAGCAGCGCCTCGGGCGGCGCGCCGGCGGTCCGCGCCGCCTCGATCGCCTGGCTGACCCGCTCCTGGTTGACGTAGCCGAGCTCGACGAGGACGTCGGTGACGAAACCGGCGGAGCGGCTACGGGAACGGGGCGGCGTCAGGCCGGGAGTGCCGCCGGTCTGGGGGTCGAGCTGGGGGGCGGTCGAATCGCCGGAGTCCGGTACCGGCCGCAGGTGGCCCGGGTACTCGCTGGAGCCCATGCTCACGGGTGGTAGTCGAGCGTCGGGCCCTTGTAGCCGGCGTCGGTGATCGCTTGGCGGACAGTGGCCGGCGTCTGGTAGCCGTAGAGGACGGAGGCGCTCGCGACGCCATGATCGATCCCCTTCGGCGTCATCACGACCAGGGCCGGCACGCGATCGACGCCGACCCCTCCGGTGATCGAGGTGTAGCGGGCGATCTGGTCGGCGGGAACGACGAAGAAGGAGACACCCGGGAGCGAAGAGAGAACGCCCGCGGTGCGGCGAACGAGGCGGTCGTCGACCCCGCCCTCGCGGATGAAGAGCAGCGCTACGGTGGCCCCCGAGTCATAAGCGCGGAGAACGTTCTCGGGCGTCTTCACGGGCGGCAGGGCGGCGGGAGCGACCGGAGCCGGTTCGACGGCGCCCGCTTCGAGCCCTTCGACCGCCCCTTCGACGGCTTCGCCGGGAGTCGCACCGGTGGCGGTGACGCCGTTGACGCTGGCGCTGACTTCGCCGCCTTCGGGGGTTTCTTCACCCCCGCCCATCCTGGTCATCAGGAAGATCGCGCCGACGACGAGGAGGACGGCGACGATGCCGACCTGGGCCATCGGGTTGTTGTTGAGCTGCTCCCTCATACGTTCGCCTATAGATCGACCATCGAAGGCGGCGCCTTGAGCGCCGGATGTGAGATCCCGCCGAGCGGGACCGGCCGCTCAGCAGTTGGCGTTGGGGGGCGAGCCGGTCGGGCCCGTGCACTCGACGAACGACTGCCGCTCGAAGATCGTCGCGCCGCCGATTTGAGGCGGTTCGTATCCGTCGTCCTGTTCGAGGGTCGCCTTTTCGAAGTGCACCTTCTTGCCGGCGATCACGCCCTTGTAGATGGCGTTGTTTTTGATCAGGATTTCGGTCTGCGGCGCGTAGAGGAGGAATTCGTTGGTGCCGCTGTTGTTCGAGAATTCGACCTTGGTCGGGATCGTCGGCGAGCCCATCAGGTAGAAGCCGGGCATGCTGAATTTGCCCAGCGAGGCGTTGTAGTCGGTGGCGGTGATGTCGGCGTTGTTGCCGAGGTCGATCTGCTTGGCGCCGGCCGAGAGGCCGCAGTTCTCGGGCGTGTCGAAGAAGATCCGCACGGTCGCCCCCGAGCCCATCACGAAGTGGGAGTTGTTGCCGAGGATCAGCTTGCACATGAAGTAGTCGCCGCCGCTGAGGGTGATCGTGCTCTTGATCCCGGTGGTCAGGGTCCTGGTTCCCGAGTTCCAGGGGGAATTCGTCCCCCACCCGTCCGTATAGGTGTCCTGCTGGCAACCGGCGGGGACCCGCGTCGGGCTCGTCTGCGTGCAGGTGACGAGCCGGTAGTTGCTGTTCACGGTCGCGATGTTGGTCGGCATGAAGGAGCTGACCGGCGGCAGGGAGACGTTGCCTTCGGTGGCCCCGTAGCCCTGGCATTGGGTCGAGTTGTTGCCCCAGGTCGGTTTTTTCCCGACCCCGTAGCGGATGTTGCCGCAGATGTCGGCGTTCTCTTCGATCGAGATGTTGCCGTTGGTCCCGGCGCTTACTTTGACGTCGGCGTTCTGGTCGATCTGCATGTCGTCGAGGCCGATCAGGCCCTCGTTGGCGAGGGCGCTGCCCACGGTGGTCGTTTTGTAACCGACCGAGATCCGCCGCCTGACGACGCCGTCGCTGCCGGTCGCGACCACGGTCATCGCCCCGGTGACGCTGAGAGGGGTGGTGCGATACGCGTAGGTGGAGGAGCCGACCGTCCCGGTCACTTCCGGACACCAGCCGTCGGCCGAAGCTTTCGAGAGCACGAGGGTGCCGTTGCTGACGCCGAGGCAGGGGTTCGCCGTGGTCAGCACCGAGGCGTAGCGGTTGAGGCGAAGCAGGGCGATGTTGGCGCCGGCGTCGGCGGCGGCGATCGCGCTCTTGGAGTCGCTGTCGCGGTGGCTGCCCTGCTGGACGTCGACCGAAGAGAGCACAGCGGCGCTGCCGAGACCAAGGGTGGCGACCATCGCGAAGATCGCGGTCGGCAGCGCCATCCCGCGCTCGTTGCGCCGCAGATCGCGGATCAGCAGGATGAAGCGGTCGATCGCGAGCATCGCCGTTCCCATCGGCTATCGCCGCCTCGGGCTTGAGCCGATCGGTGCGAGGTCCTTTTTCAAGTGGACGCCCGCCCTAGTCAGTTGCGGGTGCGAGCTGCTCGATGCCGCTCGCCCGCTGGCCGCCCGCCGCCAGCATCAGTTTGAAGTCGTGCGGGTTGGAGGCGAACTCCAGGGCTACCGACTCGGTGACCTTGCCCTCCATCACGTAGTGCATCAGGGACTGGTCGAAGGTGCGCATGCCGTAGTACTCGCCTTCGGCGATCACTTCGGTGATCTTGCCCGTCTCCTCCGGGTTCATGATCAGGTCCTGGACCCGGCCGGTGACGATGAGGATCTCCGAGGCGGGGACGCGGCCGTCGCCGGTGACGTCGGGGACGAGGCGCTGGGCGATCGCCCCCCGCAAGGTCGCAGCAAGCATGACCCGGGCCTGGTGCTGCTGGTGGGGCTCGAAGAAGTCGACGATGCGGTTGATCGTCTCGGTCGCGTCGAGGGTGTGGACGGTCGAGAGGACGAGGTGGCCGGTCTCGGCCGCCGAGAGGGCGGTGCGGACCGTCTCCTCGTCGCGCATCTCGCCGATCAGGATCACGTCGGGGTCCTGGCGCAGGACCCGGCGCATCGCCCGGGCGAAGCTTTCGGTGTCGGAGCCGACTTCGCGCTGGTTGATGATCGAGTTTTTGTCCGGGTGCAGGTACTCGATCGGATCCTCGAGGGTGACGATGTGGTCCGAGCGGGTGCGGTTGATGTGGTCGATCATCGCCGCCAGGGTCGTGCTCTTGCCGGATCCGGTGGTGCCAGTGACGAGGATGATCCCGCGCTGCTCTTCAGCCAGCTTCGTCACCACCGGCGGCAGCCCGAGGTCGTCGACGGAGCGGATGTCGAAGGGGATCGCCCGGCAGACGATCGAGATCGAGCCGCGCTGCTTGAAGGCGTTGACGCGGAACCGCGACAAACCTTTGATCGAGTACGAGAAGTCGGCCTCGCCGCATTCCTCGAATTCGGTCAGCGAGCGGACCTCGCCCATGTCGTGGAAGGCCTGTTCGGTGTCTTTGGGCTCCAGCGGCTGGTAGCCCTCCAGCGGCGCCAGCTCACCATGGAGCCGCACGGTCGGCGGCACGCCGACCTTGATGTGGAGGTCCGAGCCCCCGCGCTCGATGAGCGTCCGCAGCGCTGAGTCAACGTCGAACATCCCGGCCTGTATCGGCCGGGACGTTCGATCACTTGATTCTTGTTACGCGACCTCGCGGAGTTTCTGTGCCTCGCCGAGAGACTGGAGCTTTTTCAGGCTCTGGTTCTCGATCTGGCGGATCCGCTCGCGGGTGACGTTGAAGGTGCGGCCGACCTCGTCCAGGGTCCGCGGGTGCTCGCCGCCGAGCCCGTAGCGGAGCTCGAGCACGCGGCGCTCGCGGTAGGAGAGGTTCTCCAGCGCCTCTTTGAGGGCCTCTTTGGTCAGCAGGTCCGCGGCCCGGTCGAACGGGCTCTCGGCCTTCTCGTCGGCGATGAACTGGCCGAACTCCGACTCCTCCTCGTCGCCGACCGGCTTCTCCAGCGAGACCGGGGCCTGGGCGGAGCGCTTGATCGAGTCGACCTCCTCGGGATCGATCCCCGTTACCTCGGCGATCTCCTCCGGGGTGGGCTCACGGCCCAGCTCGGTGACCAGCTTGCGCTCGGCGCGGCCGATCTTGTTCAGCTTCTCGACGACGTGGACCGGGATCCGGATCGTCCGCGCCTTGTCAGCCAGCGCCCGGGCGATCGCCTGGCGGATCCACCAGGTCGCGTAGGTGGAGAACTTGAACCCCTTGCGGTAGTCGAACTTCTCCGCCGCGCGGACCAGGCCCAGCGTCCCCTCCTGGATCAAATCGAGGAAGGGCAGGCCCTGGTTCCGGTAATTTTTCGCGATCGAGACGACCAGCCGCAGGTTCGACTCGACCATTTTCTGCTTCGCGTCGAGGTCCCCGCGCTCGATACGTTTCGCGAGTTCGACCTCCTCCGCGGCGGTCAGCAGGCGCACTTTGCCGATGTCCTTGAGGAACAGCTGCAAGGAGTCGGTGGTCATGTCCGGTTTCAGGTCGAGCGCCTGTTTCTGGCGCCGGCGGCCTTTTTTGCCGGTGTCGGCGGGAAGCGCTTCGGCGGCTGCTTTCTGCGCCGGGTCCATGTCCTCGACAAGCTCGATCCCCGACTTCTCGAGGTGGCCGTAGAGGTCCTCGACGTCAGACTCGTCGAGATCGACCTCGGAGACCGCCGAGGCGATGTCGCCGAAGGTGAGGACCCCGAGCTGCTGCCCGCGATTGATGAGGTTTTTGACCTCGTCCAGTTCCTGAAGCTCTGCTACCAGCATCCGTTCTTACTCGTTCCCTTGCGCTCGATGTTTAGTCCCGGCGATGAAATACCGTCGCGGCCCGAAAGTCGCGCAGTACCGACAAAAAGCGGACCGAAGGCTTGGTCCGCGAAGTAGCGTCTAAATCGTCATTGTGCCCAGGTGGGCGACGTCTGATCCAGGTCAAACGCCTGTTCGCATGGTACCCGCTTCAGTTTGTGAAGTCAATGCCCAGCTCCCTCCGCCATCCCTCCCCCTGGCTGCGCGCCTTCTGGCACCGCGCCTACCGCGAGAACGTCACCGGGCTCTCGGCGATGGTCGCCTACAACCTGATGCTGGCGGTCTTCCCCTTCGCCCTCCTCGTGCTCTTCGTCTTCGGCCAGGTGCTGAAGATCGGCGGCGTCGAGAGCAGCGTCCTCGCCGACCTCCAGCGCCTCTTCCCCGACACCGAGCAGACGACCCTGACCGACGCCCTCAGCCGGATCGAGAACAACACCGCGACGATCGGGATCGCCGCCTTCGCCGGCTCGCTCTGGATCGGCGCCTCCTTCTGGGGGGCGATGGACACCGCCTTCTGCCGCATCTACCACGTCGAGTGCCGCGGCTGGGTCGAACAGAAGCGCTTCTCCTTCGCGATGCTGGTCGTCGTCCTCCTCTTCATCGCCGCCAGCATCTTCATCCCGACGCTGGAGAGCGCCGTCGTCTCCAGCACCGACCGCCTCCCCCTCGGCCTCTCCGACATCAAGGCCCTGGACACGATCCTGCTTCTCGGCGCAGCATTGCTCGTCACCTTCGGCATCTGCTCGGTGATCTTCTGGGCGGTGCCGAAAGGCCACATGCCCTGGCGGGCGGTCTGGCCCGGCGCGCTCTTCGTCACCATCGGCGCCGGCCTCGCCAACTGGCTCTTCCCGATCTATCTCTCCAACGTGTCCAGTCTTTCGCGGTTCGGCTCGACCCTCGGCTTCATCCTCATCGCCCTGCTCTGGTTCTACGTCCTCAGCCTCGCCCTGATGGCCGGCGCGGTGATCAACTCGTTGCGCTTCGAGTACCACGACACCGGTGAACTTCCCTACGCCACCGGCCCCGGCCGCCCCTGCGAAGGCTGTGACGAGAAGTCTCCCCCCGCCCCGCGGGCCTCCTCGACCAGCTGACGAACCCCTCCCATCCTCAGGCATGGGAGGCCGGAAAAAGCTGGACCCGGAGTCCAATAGGGGGCTAGGGTGGAACAATCCGCATTGATGCAAAAACATCGGAGTTCTGAAGGGGAGGGCAGCGTGCTGCAGCCAACCATGCCCCCGGACATCGCCAGCCGGACACAGCGGGCCCGGATCGTCGACGCGATGATCGAGAGCTGCGCCGAAAAAACCTACGCCGGGACCACGATCACCGACATCGTCGGCCGGGCCCGGATCTCCCGCACCACCTTCTACAAGCACTTCAACGACAAGCGCGCCTGCTTCGACGCCGCGATCGACCACTGCCTCGCCGAGCTGCGAGGGGTCGCCGCCGGCGCTCACACCCCCGGCGACGAGCCCGCCGACGCGGCGAGGAAGGCGGCGGCGGCCGTCCTCGGCGCCCTTGCCGAGCGGCCCGGCTTCGCCCAGCTGCTCAGCGGCGACGCGATCGCCGTCGACCCGGCGGTGATCGAGCGCTACCGCCGCGCGACGATCCCCGCCCTGGAAGCGCTCTGGGTCGGGCGCGTCGGAAGCCCGCGCGCCCATCTGGATCCACGGCTCGCCTTCGGGCAGGCGCAGGTCCTCCTCCTCAACCAGATCGCGACCGGGAAGACCGACCAGCTACCCGCGCTGCTGCCCGAGATCGTCTACCTGGCGGTCAGCCCCTTCGGCGGGCACGAGGAGGCGCTGAGGCAGTCGCAGCTCGCCGGCAGCGACGAGACCAGCGGCACCGCGAAGCGGTGATGGAAGCCGATGACCTGCGCCGCTGGCGACTCCCGCGCGGGCGGCACGGGCTGCCGCGGGAGCTGATCGAGCGCTCGCAGCGGGAACGGCTGCTGGCGTCGGTCGTCCGCGTCACCGTCAGCAAGGGTTACGACGGCACCACCGTCGCCGACATCCTGGGCGAAGCCGGAGTCGGCCGCGAGAGCTTCTACGAACTCTTCGACGACAAGCTCGACTGCATGCTCGCCGCCCACAAAGTCCTCCTCGACGACCTTGAGGAGCAGGTGCGGGCCGCCTACACGGCGCCGGGGCCGTGGCCCGGGAGGATGCGCGAAGCGCTGGCGGTGACCCTGCGATGGTTCGCGGCCGATCCCGAGGCCGCCCGCTTCACCCTGGTCGAGATGAGCACCGTCGGCCCTGCCTTCCGGGCGACCTTCCAGACCGAATATGCGCGCTTCACGAAGCTGCTCGACGAGGGCCTCGCCGACGACGGCCCCTCGCCGGCGCTGAACCAGGCGACCCGGCTGGCGGTCGGCGCGATCCTGGCGCGGATCTACGAGGAGACCGTCCTGGACCGGGCCGCCGAGCTTCCCCGCCTGCTGCCGGATCTGACCTACAACCTGCTGGTCCCCTTCGTCGGGGAACAGGCGGCGCTGGATGCCGGGCCAGTTGCCCAGCGGCGGCGCGATCGGCGGCGTGGCGGCTTCCAGCGCCGACAGGCGTTGCTGCCAGATCTGCGCGGACAGGCGCACGGCGGCCGAGTCGCGCATCAGCGTCTCGAAGCGGCGG
>Ga0207649_10000074_pt1 | contig 85018 bp, 74 predicted proteins | sample KBSC43metaG_FD_184317 | JGI IMG/M metagenome (GOLD analysis project Ga0207649, IMG submission 184317) | Corn rhizosphere microbial communities from Kellogg Biological Station, Michigan, USA - KBS C4-3 metaG (SPAdes) (version 2) | ecosystem: Host-associated > Plants > Roots > Rhizosphere > Soil ... | reverse complement strand
TCCCTTCGGTAGCCGTCGCCATCACGCCCCCAGCGCTGGTTCAGGCCGGCGATAGCATGGCGTCCGCGCCCTTCGCTAGCTCTCCCCCCGCACGCGGGGAGGGGCGGAGAGAGGTGAAAGGCCGCTTCGTTGAGGCTATGGGCGATCAATGGCTTCCCCGCTTCCCCTCCACCAACTCGTTGCCGCGGAGCTGGCCGAGCCGGTCGATGCTCGCGTGACGGAGATGGCGGCGGCGGTCGCCGCGCTCTATCCGGGCTCGGCGCGGGCGGTCCTGTTCTACGGCTCGTGCCTTAGAGAGCGGCAGCTCGACGGGCTGATGCTCGATTTCTACCTGATCGTCTCCGATTACCGCGCCGCCTACGGCAAGAGCTGGCTGGCCGGCGCCAACCGGCTGATCCCGCCCAACGTCTTCCCCTTCGAGCATAAGGGGCTGACCGCCAAATATGCGGTGTTGAGCGAGGCGGATTTCGCCCGCGAATGCTCCCCGGCCGCCCGCACCGCCTCGGTCTTCGCGCGCTTCGCGCAGCCCGCTAGGCTGGTCTGGGCCTCCGACGAGGCGGCAGGGGCGAATGCCGTGGACGCCGTGAGCCGCGCGGCGCCGACGCTGCTTCACCTGACCCGCGCCAGCCTGACGGACGAGGAGGCGCGCGACCCGCTCGATCTGTGGCGCCGGGCGTTCGCCTTCACCTACGCCGCGGAGCTCAGGGCCGAACGAAGCTCGCGGCCGGGCTCGATCGTCGACTCCGATCCCGAGCGCTACCGAGCCTTCGCGGCCGCGGCGGGGTACCCGCGCGACGCGGGCCTGACGGCGGAGCAACGCGCTCGCTCGCAAAGGGAATGGCGAAAAACGGCGCGGCGCGGCAAGCGCGCCAATGCGATGCGGCTGCTCAAGGCCAGCTTCACGTTCGCGGGGGGGATCGATTATCTCGCCTGGAAGATCAACCGCCACGCCGGGACGAACATCGAAGTGAAACCCTGGCAGCGGCGCTGGCCGCTGGTCGCCGGGCTCATCCTGTTGCCGCGGCTGCTGAAGCGGGGGGCCATTCGCTGACCTTCCGCGAAAGCGCGGCCCGCACCGCGTCGGAGAGGCCCGAGACGGTGAACGGCTTGCGCAATATGTCGTAGCCGGCGAGGTCGTCGGCATCGCCGGCCTCCCCGACATAGCCGGTGACGAACAGGATCGCGATCCACGGGTAGAGCGCGCTGGCCTTGCGGACCAGCTCGGTGCCGGTCATTTCCGGCATCATGACGTCGGTGATGACGAGCTCGATCGACGTTTCCCGGGCGAGGATGTCGAGCGCGTCGCGCCCGCTGGCACAGGCGATCGGCCGGTAGCCGAGCTCCTCCAGAGCGCCGACCGTCGAGCGGCTGACCCGCGGATCGTCCTCCACGACGAGGACGAGCTGGCCGGCCGGGACCGCCGACTCGACGGCGGACGATTCGAGCGAGGCGCTTCTTTCGGAGCCCGCCGCGGCTTGCGCCGAGCGCGGAAGATAGAGGGACACGGCGGTGCCCTCGCCGACCGTCGAAGCGATCGTCACGTCCCCGCCGGACTGGCGCGCGAAGCCGAATATCTGGCTAAGGCCGAGGCCGGTGCCCTTGCCGACCGGCTTGGTGGTGAAGAAGGGCTCGAACACCCGCTCCATCACTTCGGGGGGCATGCCGCCGCCGGTGTCGGCGACGACGATCCGGACATAGTCGCCGGCCGGAAGCTCCCCCACCTCGCCGTCCGAAAGGACCGCATTGTCGATGTCGATCTGGATTTCGCCTTCGCCGTCCATCGCGTCGCGGGCGTTGACCGCGAGGTTGACGATGGCGTTTTCGAGCTGGTTGGTGTCGACCCGGACCGGCCAGGAATCGGGCGCGAAACGGGTTCGAACCCGAATCCGCTCGCCGATCGAGCGGTCGACCAGGTCGAGCATCCCCTCGACCAGCGCGGCGGGGTCGACGGCGGTGGGAAGAAGCGGCTCGGCGCGGGCGAAGGCGAGCAGCCGGCGGGTGAGGGCGGCGGCGCGGGTCGCGCCCTCCATCGCATTGTCGAGGTGCATCTCGACCTCGCGCGGGTCGCCGGTGACGCGCCTTCGGGCAAGGTCCAGGCCGCCGACGACGACCGCCAGCATGTTGTTGAAATCGTGGGCGATCCCTCCAGTGAGCTGGCCCACCGCCTCCATCTTCTGGACCTGGCGGAGCTGCGCCTCGGCGGCCTCGCGCTCGGCCGCTTCGGCCTTCAGCCGCTCGTAGGCGGCGCTGAGCTCCTGGGTCCGCTCGAGCACCGCCTGCTCGAGGGTCTGCGCCCTCGTCGCCTCGTTGTCGGCCTCGCGAAGGGCGTCGATCCGCTCGCGCATCGCCCGGAAGGCGAGGAAGCCGAGGGTGACCGCGCCGAGGCCGATCAGGACGGCGAGCCAGCCGAACCATTCGGTGAGCTGGTCGGCGCGATCGGAGGAGGCGCGGGTGTCGGCCATCCGCCGCCGAAGGTCGTCGCGCTCGGCATCGGCGATCTCGCCCAGGCGGCCGCGAATCTCCGGCCCGAGCGGCGACTGGCCGGCCTGGTAGAAGAGCGGAATTCCCCCCGTCGCGCGATGCCGGGCGGCCGCCGCCGCCGCCGAAGCGAGCTCGTTGTCGCGCTTGCGGTAGAGGATCTGGAGCTGGTCGACCCGGGCCAGCTGCTCGGGCGTGTCGCCGACCAGCCGGCGAAGCTGGGCCATTTGCTGGCCGGCGAGGATCCACTCGCCGTAATAAGCGGTGCCGGTCCTCGGCTGCTCGTCCATGACGTAGCGGCCCAAAGTCGCCTCGGCCCGGGCGAGGGTGGCGTCGACGGTTCGGGTGAGCAACATGACGTCGTAGCTGTGCCGTTCCTGCGACAGCGCCTGGTCGCGCGCCGCGTTGGACGAGGCGACCATCATCATCAGAGCGGCGAGAAGCGCCGTCGCGAGCAACGCGCCGACGCTCGCCGCTACCCCGCGCCACCTGCCCGAACCCGGCGCGGCGCCGATGTCCTCCACCGCCATGGCCGGGATTCTAGACGAAGGCGGGAGGGGAGGGAAGTCGGTCAGCGCCTTAACGCAGATACCCAGTCGCCTTGCCGGCGGATTCGAACATGCCGAGGATGTCGCCGACCTGTTCGGTGCTGTGGTCGGCGCAGAGCGAGCAGCGCAGGAGGTACATTCCGGCGGGCGTGGCGGGGGGGCGGGCCATGTTGACGTAGACTCCGGCCTCGAGGAGCGCCTGCCACATTCGCACGGTGGTGTCCTGGTCGGGGAGGAGGACGGCGATGATCGCCGACTGGGCCTCGGGCGTGGCGAGCTCGAAGCCGAGGTCGCGAAGGCCCTTGTGGAGGCGGCGGCTATTCTCCCACAGGTGCTGGCGCTTGTTGCCGGCGAACTTCAGCTTTCGGATCGAGGTCGCGGCGGTGGCGACGACCGAGGGCGGGAGCGAGGCGGTGAAGACGTAGGGACGGCAGACGAGGCGCAAGACCTCGAACTTGGGATGGTTGGAGACGACGAAGCCGCCGACCGTTCCGACCGACTTGGAGAAGGTGCCGACGACGAAATCAACCTGGTCCTCGACTCCCGCTTCCTCGAACACGCCGCGGCCGTTGGGGCCGAAGAAGCCCATTCCGTGCGCCTCGTCGACGACCACCATCGCTCCGGCCGCCTTGGCGACCCGGACCATGTCGGCGAGCGGAGCGATGTCGCCGAGCATCGAGTAGACGCCTTCGAGCACGACCAGCCGCCCGCCCTCGGCGGGAAGGCGGCGAAGGCGCTTCTCGAGATCCTCGACGCTGTTGTGGCGGAAGCGGACGATCTGGGCGCTTCCCAGAGCGCAGCCGTCGTAGATGGAGGCGTGGCTGTCGGCGTCGAGGATGATGTAATCCTCCTTGCCGGCGATGGTCGACATCAGGCCGAGATTGGCCTGGTAGCCGGTCGAGAAGACCATGGCGTGATCGGTGCCGTAAAAGTCCTTGAGCGCCTCCTCGCACGCCTTGTGGCCCTGGTAGGTGCCGTTGAGGACCCGGCTCCCCGTCGTTCCCGAGCCATATTCGTCGAGCGCCTTCTTGCCCGCCTCGATCACGTCGGGGTCGAAGGTCATGCCCATGTAATTGTAGGTGCCGAGAAGGATCGTCTCCTTGCCCTTGACGATGGCCCGGGTGGGGGAGAGCACCTTCTCCATGACCAGGCCGAACGGATCGCGCACCCCGGTGTCGAGGAGCGCCTCGCGCTCGGCGATGAGGGCGTCGAACTTCGAGAAGAGGTCGCGGCCGTGCGAGGGGGCGACCGCGGTCTCGCGGGCCGGGTCGTCGGCGGTCTGAACGGCGTCGGTCATCGGAATCCTCCCTGGAACGGGGAGGGGAGCCGACTCCGCGGGCGGTGGTGGAGGGGCGGGCAGGGGGGCGGTGTAGTGCCAGCCCCTCCACCGCACTTCGCGCGGTCCCCCTCCCCGTCCCGGGGAGGAACTGGTCGAAGCCCCCTCATCCCTCGTTCCGGAGGCGCTCGACGGCGTCGACCAGCTGGCCCACCGTCTCGATCTCCGCCTGCATGTTCATCGTGATGAGGATGTCGAACTCGTCCTCGGTGGCGGCGACGAAGTCCATCACCGTCAGGCTGTCCCATTCGAGATCGCCGGCGAACGTCGTCGCCTCCGTCAGAGCGACGCCCTTCTTGTTGAAGGGGCCGATTAGCTGGGCGACCTTGTCGAAGGTCTCGTCTCTGTCCGTCATCCCCGTCCCTTAGGTTCCGACGTTCGCCGTGCCAAGGAAATTGGGCGCAATCGGGGCGGGAGCGAGGCGGCTTGGCAAGAGCGCGGAGGTGCGGCACCTTGCCGGCGGGGAGACGATGATGGCCGACGAGACAGGCTCAAACACGACGAGGCCCTTTCCGCCCAACGCCGTCCATGTCGTGCGGACGAGCCAGCAGATCCACGTCCAGCTTTCCGGGATGGCGGACCAGAAGGCGAGCATCCTGATGGGCGCCGCCTTCGTCATCTTCACCATCGCCATCCGAGAGGCGGAGACGGCTCGGCCGGCGCTGCCCCTGCTCATCCTCGGCGGCTCGGCCTTCCTCGCCGCCGTCTGCGCCGCGCTGGCGGTGATGCCGGCGACCCGCCCTGGCGGGGGAGGGGCGCCGAACCTGCTCTTCTTCGGCGGCTTCAGCCGCATGAGGGAGGAGGATTTCGTCGAGGAGATGGTCGCCTTGATGCGCAGCGACGAGGACTCCTATCGGGCCATGGCGCGCGATCTCCACCAGAACGGGGTGGTGCTCGCCCGCAAGAAGTACCGGCTGCTCGGCTGGGCCTACCGGATCTTCCTGGCGGGGATGAGCGCGGGGCTGGTCGCGTTCGTGGCGCAGCACCTCCGGCCTTAGTCGAAGGGAGACGCCGGAAGAAGAAGGTGGATGCCGGATCAAGTCCGGCATGACGATTCCGCCTTTTTACTTCAGCCAGCCTTCGGAGCGGTACCATTCGGCGGTCTGCTTGAGGCCGGTGGCGGTCTTGACCTTGGGCTGCCAAAGGCCGGCCGGCGGGCGCCGCTCGGCGGCGACGACCCAGTCGGGATGGCAGAAATAGCCGACCCGGTCGGCGGTGAGCTTGGCGCGCTCGCGGCGCAAGAGGCGGTCGAGGCCCGAGGCGACGCGAAGCACCGGCTTGGGCAAGGCGAAGGTGGCGGCGCGCTTGCCGTAGAGGCGGCCGAGCGTGCGGGCGAAATGGCGATGGTCCCAGCCGCCCTCGCGGCCGTCGTCGGGCTCGTAGATCTGGCTCCAGGTGTCGGCTTCGTCGAGTAGGGCAAGGATCAGCCGGCACAGATCGTCGACGTGGATGACCGAGAAATGCCCCTTGGGCGGAAGCGCGACCAGGCCTCGCCGGGCCATCTTGAACAGCTCGAACGTCTCCTTGTCGCCCGGGCCGTAGACGGCGGGGGGACGGACGATGGTCCAGTCGAGGCCGGAGGCGGCGACCAGCCGTTCCGAGCGCGCCTTCGACCAGCCATAGTCGGAGAGCTTGGGCTCGCGGGCCGAGAGGGAGGAGATGTGGACGAAGCGTCTCACCCCGGCCTTGCGCGCGGCGTCGATCATGTTGGCGGTGCCGGCGACGTTGATCGCCTCGAAGGCGGAGCGGGACGGGGCGTTGATCGCTCCGGCGACGTGGACGACCGAGTCGGCGCCGGCGCACAGCTTCGCGAGGGTCTCCGGGCGGTCGAGCGCGCCGTCGACCCACGTGATCTCGTCCTCCGGCGGCTTCCAGCCGCGGGTCAGGGCCCGGACGTCATAGCCTTCGTCGAGAGCATGGCGGAGGAGGTGGGTTCCGACGAAGCCGGTTCCGCCGGTGACGGCGAGGGTCCGGATGGTTCGGGCGCGGCGGCGCATCAGATCCTTCCCGGAACGGGGAGGGGGACCGGCCGAAGGCTGGTGGAGGGGCTGGCACGGACTTTCGAGCAGCCCCTCCACCACCGGCTTCGCCGGCGGTGCCCCTCCCCGTGCCGGGAAGGATCTAGAGCGGCGACCATCCGGCTTCTTCCTCTTCCGCTGCGGCAGCCGTCTGCGCTGCGAGATGGGGGAGGATCGCGTCGAGCACGGCTTCCGCTCCGTCCCCGGTCGCTCCGGACAGGCGGTAGGGGCGCACCCCCGCTTCGGCCTCCAGCTCGGCGGCGAGCGCGTCGAGAAGCTCGTCGTCGAGCGTGTCGGCCTTGTTGAGGGCGAGGATCTCGGGCTTGTCGGCGAGGCCTTCCCCGTAGGCGTCGAGCTCGTCGCGGACGATCCGGTAGGTCTCGGCGACGTCCTCCTGATTGGCGTCGACGAGGTGGAGAAGGACGCGGCAGCGCTCGATATGGCCGAGGAAGCGATCGCCGATCCCGGCGCCTTCCGCGGCGCCTTCGATCAGGCCGGGAATGTCGGCCATGACGAACTCGCGGCCCTTGTGGCGGACGACGCCCAGCTTCGGGTGAAGAGTGGTGAAGGGGTAGGCGCCGACCTTGGCGTTGGCGTTGGTGACGGCGTTGAGCAGGGTCGACTTGCCCGCGTTGGGTAGACCGACCAGGCCGACGTCGGCGAGCAGCTTGAGCCGAAGCCAGACCCACATCTCCTCGCCCGGCCAGCCGTCGCCATGCTGGCGCGGGGCGCGGTTGGTCGAGGTCTTGTAGCTGGCATTGCCGCGGCCGCCGTCGCCGCCCTTCAGGAAGACGATGCGCTCGCCGACCCGGGTGAGGTCGGCGAGGACGTGCTCCTTGTCGTCGGAGATGATCTGGGTTCCCACCGGAACCTTGACGACGAGGTCGTTGCCGCCCGCCCCGGTGCGGTTGGATCCCGATCCGCCCTTGCCGCGCTCGGCCCGGAAATGCTGGGTGTAGCGAAAGTCGATGAGCGTGTTCAGCCCCTCGACCGCTTCGAAGACGATGTCGCCGCCCTTGCCGCCGTCGCCGCCGTCCGGCCCGCCATATTCGATGAACTTCTCGCGCCGGAAGCTGACCGCGCCGGGGCCTCCGGCGCCGGAACGGACGAATATCTTGGCTTGGTCGAGGAAATGCATGGCGGGCTCTTAGGGGAAGCGGCGCGGTTCGTCACGGGCGTGCGTGGCGCGCCTCGTAGAGACCGACGCTCCCGCCGCCGGGAAGGGGGATCGCGGTGAAGCGGCCCCAGCTGGCGGCCTTCGGTTCCTCGCAGTCGACTCCCTTGCCTGCCAACCGGGCGAGCGCCGAGTCCAGGTCGTCGCAGATGAGATAGACCTGGTGATGGTCGTTGCGCTCGCCGCCATGCACTCCAAGCTCGGTCGGCGGGAGCTTGAAGATCAGCCAGCCGCCACCGGCGTCGACGCAGGGAAGCTCCAGCACGTCGCGAAGGAAGGCGCGGTCTGCGGCTTCGTCGCGGGTGAAGATCATGACATGGGCGCCGGTGATCATGGCTGGCTCCTTTCTTCGGGCGGACGGGCGGCCCGCAAATGCTCGGCGGCGATCTCCCTGGCCTTGTCGCGACCGAGGCCGAGCGCCGCCGCCATCGGCGCCCCGAGCAGGGAATCGCCCAAGGCGGTGAGGACCAGCCACAAGGTCAGCTCCGGCACCGGCCGGTCCTCATGCCCCTCGCGAAGCCGGTCGACGAGGCCGTGAATGGCGTCGAGCACGGGATCGAGCGCGTCGCGATTGCCCGACAGGATCATCCACGCCGCGAGCGCTCCGGCGCCTTCCTTCCCAAAGGCGTCGAAGGTGCCGTCGACCACCTCGCGCGGATCCGCCTCGCCGTGGCGGGCGCGCTCGACGGCGGCGGCGATATGGGTGGAGACTCGCTCGGCGATGAAGCGGGCAAGCTCCGCCTGGAGCCCGGCGGCCGTTCCGAAATGGTGGAGGAGGTTGGCGTGGGTCTTGCCGATGCGGGCGCCCACCGCCTTCAGGGTCACCGCCTGCGGGCCGCTCTCCAGCAGAAGCTCGCGCGCCGCCTCGAGCGCGGAGGCCCGGCTTTCCTCCGGGGTCAGGCGCAAGCGAGTTGTTGACATTGGTGTAAGTAGTGGCTATCCATAGTCCAGGAGATACAGCATGGCGAGCCGCTCGGCACCCCTAGACCTCAATATCACCCCCCGCGACCGGCGCTTCGGGCGCGGTGCCGAGACCAGGCGTTGGTGGCTCGGCGGAGATCCCGTCGGCTCGGTGCTTTACGACGCGCTTTCGGTCACCTTTCCCAAGGGCGAGGCCTATTTCGTCGAGAGCGTACGGGCGTTCCGCGAAGGCACGCCGCCCAAGCTCGCCGCCGAGATCCGCGCCTTCACGACCCAGGAGGTGATGCACAGCCGCGAGCATGTGCAGTTCAACCGCCGGGCCGTCGAGGCCGGCTACGACATGACCGTTCTCGAGAAGCGGGTGGACGAGCGGCTCGCCGTCTCGAAGACCCGCCCGCCGATCGTCAACCTTGCCGCGACCATGGCGCTCGAGCATTTCACCGCCATCCTCGCCCACGAGCTGCTGCGCGATCCCCGCCATCTGGCCGGAGCCGACCGGGAGTCCGGCAATCTCTGGCGCTGGCACTCGATCGAGGAGATCGAGCATAAGGGCGTCGCCTACGACACCTGGCTCCACGCGACCCGCGACTGGCCGCGCTTCCGGCGGTGGAGCGTCAAGGCGCGGGTGATGCTCTACGTCACCCGGAATTTCGTGGTCGACCGCACCCACGGAGCGCTCGAGCTGCTCCGCCAGGACGGGATCACCGGAGTCAAGGCATGGACTCGCCTCATGTGGCACGTCTGGGTCCGGCCCGGCATGTTCCGCAAGATCATGGGCGCCTGGTTCGCCTTCTTCATGCCGGGCTTCCACCCCTGGAACGAGGACGACCGCGGCCTGATCGCCTCCGCCGAGAAGGCTCTGGCGCAAGACTAAGACATCGCCCCGCCACTGTTTCCCGGCGAAGGCCGGGACCCAGTCCTTCCGCCTGCATCGCTGGGCCCCGGCCTTCGCCGGGGAACACATATCAACGCCTGCGTCGCTGGGCCCCGGCCTTCGCCGGGGAACACATAACAACGCCTGCGTCGCTGGGCCCCGGCCTTCGCCGGGGAACACATATCAACGTGTGCGTCGCTGGGCCCCTGCCTCCGTCGGGGAACACGCTTATCCACTAGCCGACGCTGTCCTCGCCCTTCTTCTCCATCGGGCTGAACTCGGCGGCGAGGACCAGCGCCACCCAGATAACGAGCGTCGCGATCAGCCGGTGAAGGTCGCCCGGGTCGAGGCCCTTGGGCTGCAATCTCGGGACGAGCGCGACGAGCCCGAGAACCGCGACGTAGACCAGGATCGTTCCCACCATCATGCCCTTGCGCGGCGAGGTGGAGACCATGCGAAGCGCCATCACCATCCCGGCGAGCAGCAGGATGAGCAGCACGTAAGGGTAGAGGGCGAGCCCGGTCACCGTCCCCAGATTGGCGCCGAGCAGCGCTCCGAAGAAGAGGTTGAGGCCGTCGATCGTTCCGGCCTTGCCGCCTTCGGTACTGGTGAGCAGCTTCTTCATGGCCTTCCCCCCGGCCGCCGAGCATAGCGGCCGGGGAAGAAAGAGAAAGCGGGGAGGGGCCTTTAGGCGGCGATCATCGCCGGCGCGTCCTCCTCCGGCTCCGCGGCCTGGACGCCCGTGCGAAGCTCCAGCGAATAAAGGCGGCACGGCGCGGGCTGGCCGCGCCCCGTGCTGAAGCGCGATTCGATCTGCCCGGTCGGGCGGAAGCCGAGCTTCTCGAGCACCCGGCCCGACGCCGGGTTGTCGAGGAAGTGGCCGGCGTCGAGGCGCGGAATCCGGAAGCTTTCGCGCGCCATCGCGACCACCGCCCGGCCCGCCTCGGTGGCGTAGCCGCGGTTCCAATGGGGCCGGGAGATCCAGTAGCCGAGCTCGACCGATCCGCCGGGCACCGGCGCGACTCCGATGGTTCCGATCAGCCTGGGCTCGACCGGGGTCCGAAGGAAGACGAGCATCACCGGGTTGTCCGGGCCGCGGTCGGCGGCGAGGAAGGCTTCGGCATCCTCGATCCGATAGGGCCAGGGGGCGGTTGCGAGATTGCGGACGATCGCCTCCTCCGCGAGCGCGCGGTGAAGGGCGGGGGCGTCCTCGATCCAGCCGGGCCGCAGCAGCAATCTTTCGGTCCTCGCGAACATCGTTGTTCCTTCCCTGCGATGCGCCGGCCCTTGCCCGCGAAGGGTTTCAGGCCGGAGACAGTTTCGAGGGAGAAACGAAAAAGGGAGAGGGACCCGGTCCCTCTCCCTCGATGGTTCTCTTGCGAGTACCGGGACCGTCCCTTGGGACGACCCCTTTTCTGGTCGTCCTATTCCGCCGCTTCCGCCGTCATTTGCATGTCCACGCAGACGAACTTGCGGCCGAGCTTCCCGTCGCGAAACGAGACTCGTCCGTCGGTAAGCGCGAAAAGGGTGTGATCCTTGCCCATGCCGACGCCCGCGCCCGGATACCATTTGGTCCCGCGCTGGCGCACGATGATGTTGCCGGCGAGCACGACCTCTCCGCCGAACTTCTTCACGCCGAGGCGACGGCCCGCGCTGTCGCGACCGTTGCGTGAGGATCCGCCTGCTTTCTTATGTGCCATGACTAGCTACCGTATCTCTAAAAGGGTTTACGCGTCTTTATCAGCGGCGGGCTTCTTGGGGGAAGCCTTTTTCTTCGCCGCCGGGCTGTCGGTCATCGCGCTTTCCGCGCCGTCCACCTTGAGCGGAGCCTGGGGCTGCGCTTCGGTCGCGGCGGGGGCCTCGGTCGCGGCCGGAGCCTCGGCCGCGGCCTTCTTCGCCCGAGGCGCCTTGGCCGGAGCCGAAGCCTCGGGAGCCGCGGCGGGATCGGTGATCTGGTCGTTCACCTGCGTCGGAGCGGCGGCGGCGGCGGCCGGAGCCTCGTCGGCCTGAGCGGGAGCGGCTTTCGCCTTCTTCGCCGGCTTCTCGGCCTGCTGGTCGCCGATCGCGGTGATCCGAAGGATCGTGTGCTGCTGGCGATGGCCCTTCTTGCGGCGGTAATTGTGCCGGCGGCGCTTCTTGAAGACGATGACCTTCTCGCCCTTGGCCTGGGCGACGATCTCGGCGGAGACGGTGAGGCCGTCCGTCGGCTTGAGGTCCGAACCCTCGCCGGCGAGCAGGATGTCGCGCAGGGTGATGGTCTCGCCGGCCTCTCCGGCCAGCTTCTCGACGACGATCTTGTCTCCGGCGGCGACGCGATACTGCTTGCCGCCCGTGCGCACGATTGCGAACATGGCTCTTTCCAATAACTGATCTGCTGCCCGCGCAAAACCGGCCGCGGCCATACCCCGCGCGGGAACCGGGCTGCTACTGGAGCGGGCCCGGTGTGTCAACGTCCCTAGTGGCGGTGCTCCCGCTTGAGCCGGTAGCGGCCGTCGGCGAAGGCGTCGAACAGGCCCGAAATGGCGGGATGGTCGACCGGCTCCTCGCTTTCGTCGGCGAGCAGGTTCTGCTGGCTGACATAAGCGACGTAGCTCGCCTCGCCATTCTCGGCGAGGAGATGGTAGAAGGGCTGGTCGCGGTCCGGCCGGATGTCCTCGGGGATCGCCTCGTACCATTCCTCGGTATTGGCGAAGACGGGGTCGACGTCGAACACGACCCCGCGAAAGTCGAACAGGCGGTGGCGGACCACCGCTCCGATCGCGAAGCGGGCGTGGGAGACCGCCGGGGCCAGCAGGGCGGCGGCCGCCATGTCGCCTTCGAACGGATCGGGTCTGTGCATCATAGCCTCTATGTAGGGAATAACGCGCCCGGAGCAAGAAAAGCTGCCCGAAGGCGCTCTCGCGACACCTTGGCAAGCCCGCCGCCTTTCGCTAGAGCCCCCCGCCTGTCGACCCGCCCCCAGGCGGGGGCGTGCTTCGCGAATGCGGAGAGGTGCCAGAGTGGTCGATTGGGACGGTCTCGAAAACCGTTGTGCCTTCACGGGTACCGTGGGTTCGAATCCCACCCTCTCCGCCATTTTTCGCACAGCTCGCGGAACCGCGTCTGAAGATCGTCGACGGGCGCCGGGGAGCCAGTGGTCGTCATGTCTACTCGTCAGCAGCGGATCGGATCTAGAGGCCTGCCGCAGCTTTCCGCGCTGGGCGGCCAGTGCCATGCGTTCCCCGTGGCCGTCACGGAAACCCACTGCCTCCACTTCCTGCCGTGGCACTGAACGCATTGCGCGCAACGCCGCTCGCCTTGAACCAGATATTCGCCCAGCCTCTGGTTTGACTGGCCACCATTCCGGGCGAACAGCGCGTTCTCCTCCCCCAGCCAGCGAAGAAGAACCGCATAGGCATTGTCGTTGTGATCGGAGCCATGATGAGGAGCCGTCACCAGCAATTTGCGCGATGGGGCCGGGAACGGGATCGGGAAGTCCGGTCCAGGCCTTTGGATGCCGTGCGCCAATCGCGAATCGCCGAGGAAAAGAACTCCCGGTGAAGAACTGGTCTCCGGCCGGTAGAAGACGAGGGATTCCACATTCTGCCGTGTCAGACGGAGGTTCAGGACAAGCGCGAGCGCGGACAGCCGGCCGGCCCTGCCGCCGTCTGGCACGACCTCCACGGAACACACCGGCTGCAACAGCCCCGCCTCGCCACCCCCAGGCTTTCCGTTTTCCTCATACTTGCCGAAATCGAACCAACGGATGCGGATCCGCCTGGTCAGAGCGGCCTTGGCGATCTTTCGGATAGCCTTCGCCGTATCGACGACCTCGGCGAAAAGAGCTTCCGCCTCTGTCCACTCGGACAGTGGCGCGGGTTCGATCGCGACCAGATCGTCGTCGAGAAAAATCAACTCGGGCGACAGCCTCCACGGCTGATGACGGTCCAGAGGCCAGTCGAGCGGCTCGACGGCGTCGGCCTCGCCGAGGTCCGCTGCGAGCGAGTCGAGCTCCTCGGGGGTGAGGCCGAATGCCGACGCGACCGGATCGTCGTCGTCGGAAGGGGTTTCAGGCGCCTCTTTCAGCCCGGGGGAAAGCCCTTCGTCTTCCAGATCCGCACGATTGTCGTACAGGTGCCGAAGCAGAGCCTCGCGCGGCAGGGCGCGCTCGTTCTCGTCCTCCGCCTGCGTTCGAGCGGCTCGCATCCGGCGCGCCAGCCTGCTCGACCCCTCTGCCAAGGAGGAAATGAAGCCGGGGAGATCGAGCAGGATCGCGGGCATGGCATGCGCCCACCGGCCCGGCAGCCAGAACTCACCGATCGTCCGACCCATGTCGTACCAATCGTCCGCGAAATGCCAAAGGCCCTGCGCATGGTCCGCATCGGAGTGGGTACAGACGACGATGTCGATGTGCGAAATCCTTGGCCCCACCTCCTTCAGCTTCTTCGCGAGCTCGCGGCTCTTCTTCCCGTGCCTGATACCTCCATCGACGAGAATCGTCCGGTCACGTCCGGCGGAGTCGGTCGTGCGCAGGAGGAAAGATTCGCCCGAGCTGAGGGGAAGCGCGATGAAGGTAGATGCCATCCCGTCTAAACTCCGAACACCTTCATCACCTCATCGCCGAAATGGTTGATGACCTTGACCGCGATCCGGCCGCTCGTCGGACGGGGGAAGGGGCGGGAGGTGTCGCTGTAGAGGGTGGCCCAGGCTTCCTCGTCGATTTCCGCACGCAGGGCCGTCCGCAGATTTCTGTAAGGGTCGTTGGCGCCGAGGAAGTAGGCGTGGCGGACGAAGAAGCTTTCCTCGTCATAGTCGGTGTCGACGAACCAGGCGGCTATGCCCTTCGTGTCGTTGGAGCGGATGTTGCCGGTGTTCGGGTCGAACACGTCGACTCCGTTGACCTTGACCTGGATCGTCTCACCGCCGTCGTCCAGAATGTCGATGTCGGGCTCGCCGAAGACGATGAACATGTTGCCCTTGCCGTTATTCTTGAGCTCGCCGGCCATGTGCATGTCGGGGTTGATCCGAGCCTTGACGATGCGGAGCGCGCCGAGGCCGCCCAGCTCGGACGAAAGGGCGTCGAAGTTGAAGGCGCAGGCGACGACGAGGTCGAAGCGCGCGTCGACCGCCTCGCGCGCGGCGGCGACCAGATCGGAGCGGCCGACGGTGCCGTATTGCGGGCCGATGAAGATCGCGGCCCGCCGCTCGACCTGCGCCCCTTCCGGCCCCTCGAGGAAGGTCGCCTCGCCGCCGACCCACTGGCCGGGCCAGGGCTGGACCGACTGGAAGGTGATCCGGTCGCCTTTCTCGCCCTGCTGGATCGGGTTGGTGCGCAGATGCTCGATGACGATCTGGGCGAAATCGGTTTCCGGCGAGCCGGCGCGGACTCGCTTGCCCTCCGCCGCCTCGACCTCCTCGATCAACTCGATCTCGCTTGCCGGGAGCACCCGGTGGGGGGAAAGGCTCTCGACGGTGAACGGCCCGGCGACGCGGACCCGGTTCGAATCGGCATAGGGGCGGTCGTAGAGATATTCGACGTCGGCGGCCTGGGCGATGGCTTCGTCGATCTCCTTCCGGCGGGCGGTGCGGGCCGCCCACCAAGCGCCATGGCTGGCCCGGGCGCTTTCCGTCCATTCCTCGCCCGGCTCGCGCGGAATTTGCCATTCCTCCCAATTCTCCCCGAGGGCAGCGTTGAGCGAGGCGCGAAAGGGCTCGAGCGTAGCCTGCCATCTTTCCCAGATGTCGCCGACGCGCGCGTTCCTGGCGATGGAGCTTAGCATGATGTGGGGCACACGTTCATAGACGAAGCCCTGGCGGATGTTGCCGTCGAACGCCCGATCCTCGGGACCCCGGCCCGCCAGCTCCGCCTCCTTCGTCGCGCCCTCCTTGCTGTCGGCAAGCAGGTACCAGGGGAAGCGCGCCGCCATCAGCCGCGTGCGGGCCAGCGCCAGCGCCACGCGGCTGGTGTCGATGGTGATCCAGCGTCGACCCCATTGTTCCGCGACATAGGCGGTCGTGCCCGAGCCGCAGGTGGGGTCGAGAACGAGGTCGCCCGGGTCCGTCGACATCAAGATGCAGCGTTGGAGGACCTTCTCCGCGGTTTGGACGACATAGGTCTTGCCGAGCTGCCCGTATTGATTTTGCCCGACGGTGTCGGTCCAATTGTTCACGATTGGCATGACCGGGAAGTCTTCGAAAAAGCGAACATAACCGATCTTTCCGCTGCCGCTTTCCTCGATCCGATCGGCGCGGGCCAGCACTTCCATCCCAGCGAAAGAAGTCTTCCAACTTCCGGAATTGATGGTTCTCGCCCGTCCGCGAAACGTGAAGGGCAGACGAGACTGCTCCCCTCCGGCTTGGGAGGAAAGGTCTCCCACGCCAAACACTCGACAACCTTGGGGGAGGTTGTCGTAGGTAAATCCCCGGCCTTCACGCTTTACGAATGAGGAGATGGATTCGCGAAATCCATCGGGGTGTTGAAGGTGTTTGTAGAGTGTGGAACCTTCGCCGCCAAACTCCTTCTTCCGATAAAGTTCCCGGTACTTCATTGAAGACTTGCCGCTCTTGGAGAACCACAGCAAGTAATCCCCAACTTCCGGCGGCGCCAGCAATCTGGCTGGGCTGCCCGCGCCGGTCGTTTTTTGAACATAGATTTGGCTGACGAAGTTTTCTCCGCCGAACACCTCATCCATCACCGCTCTGACCCGGTGAACGTTTTCGTCCCCGATCTGAATGAAGATCGAACCGCTGTCCGTCAGCAGGTCCCGCATTACCGTAAGCCGGTCGCGCAGATAGGTGAGATATGAATGAATGCCGTCCTTCCAGGTGTCGCGGAAGGCTTTGACCTGCTCGGGTTCGCGCGAAATGTCGGTCTGCTTACCGTCCTTTACGTCGCGTCTTTGAGTCGAGACCTGCCAGTTCGAGGCGAACTTGATGCCGTAGGGCGGGTCGAAATAGATGCACTGGACCTTGCCGCGCAGCGCCTCGCGCTCGGCGAGGCTGGCCATCACCTGCAGGCTGTCGCCCAGGATGAAGCGGTTCGACCAATGCTGGTCGTGCTGGTAGAAGCCCTCGTCCATCCAGCTTTTGGGAAGGCCGTTGAAGTCGGCGAACAGGTTCGGGGCGTCGGTCGCGGCCTCCCGGCCTTCGTCGCTCCGGCGCCTGAGATCGTCGATGATCGCCTTCGGGTGGACCTTCTCCTGGATGTAGAGCGGCGGCACCTGGACGATCAGGTCGGACCAGTCCTGCCGATCCTTGCCGCGCCAGACGAGCTGGGCGTCGCCGATCTCGACCTCGCCCGTCTCCGCGAGCAGAGCGACCTGCGCGCGGCTTAGCCGGATGCGGGCGCCGTTCCAGACGATCTGCGGATCGAGATCCTCGTCGCGCTCGCGGGTCTCGCCCTCGGCGAGCGACCGAGCCCGCGGATAGTGAACCGGCGGCCGCGGATCGACATCCTCCTCGCGGCGGAAGAAGCTCTCCATCTCCGCCGTCGGGATGTTGCGCCGCCGCGCCTCGTCATGAGTGAGGGCGCCGACCTGCTTCGGACCTTTGGGGGTGCGGGCCATCAGTTACTCGCTTCCAGGGGCCTGGGCGTGCCTTCGTAGGAGAGACATTCCAACTCAAAGCGACGTTCGAAAGCGCTCAGACCGTAGATAGTCATTTTGCGCTCGGGTGAGCGCGCCTTCGTGACGATCGCGAGGCGCCATCGAGGATTCATTCTGAAATTGTACTCCCTGCGAGTGAGGTAAAATCTCTCTGCCTCTCCCGATGTGCCCTTCACCTCGACGCAGAGGATTTCGGATCCTTTCGTGAATTTGAAATCGTAGCCCTTATTCTTCTTGGTCATGTCCTCGCAGGCATAGCCGCCACGCTTGTAATGGGCGATAACAGCCTTCTCCGCGGCTTTTTCCACCGCGTTGCGATGCTCCGGGGAACCGAAGCTTCTGACCGGATCCGTCTCTTCGTCCCAATCTTCCCGGCCGGGATTTGCGATGGCGACGCGGCGCAGCGCCTTAATCCGTTCATCGATCAATCGCAGGACCTGCTGTTTGTTCTGGGTGCGGGCAACGCCCGGCCCGTCGAGGAACGAATATTTTCCCTGGCGCACACTCGGACTGGAAAATGGCCGCATGCGCTCTTCGACCGGAATTAGGAAGGCGCGCTCGCTTCTGATCGAGTAATACCAGGAGTCCTTGGTCCTCCGCCGCTGGGGTTCGCCGGTGTCGGGTGCTTCGGGCCGAAGCTCGTACTTCCCCTCCAGGGTAGCGTCCTCGTACCAGCCAACGATGTGAATGCCCTTTTGCTTCGGCTTTTTTGCGAGGCAAACAACCGTCCAGCCGTGCGGATCGGAGTGCTGCGGCTGGTGACCGCCCCGACCTTGTGGCGGAACGTAACAATAGTACGAGCCGTCGCTGTCCGGCTCGAAATTATACGTTTCGTGCCCGACCTTGCCTTCCGCAACCCAGGGAAAGTTCCCGTCGACCTTGTCGCCTGCATAGCTTTTCGCCCAGCCGGTTTTCACCCACAGGATTTTCCTTCGTCCGAGCGGAATCGCCTTCGCCATCAACCTTCCTCCACCAGCCGCTCGACCAGCCTTCCGAATTCCTCGTCCATCAGCGCCCAGTCGCGGAACTCGGCGAAGGACCAGCGGCCGAAGCCGCCGAGAGCGTTGACGCCGGGGACCCAGAAGACCTTCATCGTCTCCGCCTTGGCCTTGGCGTTCTCACCGCGATAGCCCTTGACCTCGAGGACGAGGTTGAGCGGCTCGTCGCGGCCGAGGTCGAGGCGGACAATGAAATCGGGGGCGTAGCGGCGGGAGACTCCGGCCTCCTGATAGGGGACCTCGAAGCCCATGCCCTGGTTCTTGGCATAAGCGAGGACGCGGGGATGGCTTTCGAAGACGTTGGCCATCTGCCCCTCCCAGTCGCTGTCGAGGACGACGTGGCTGAGCTGGCTCCTCGGCGGCTTGGCCCCGGTCGGCTGGCAGGGCTTCGAGGTGATGAAGTTGACGAAGCGGGTCGAGCCCTTCGGATTGTAGGGATCGAGGATCGCCTTGATTCCGGCCTCCTCCCCGGCCGCGCGGTTGCAGGCGGCGTCGATCCGCTCGGCGGCGCGGGAGAGCTGGTCGAGATAGAGGATGGCGCCGGGAGGGACGCCTTTGGGCACCAGATAGCCTTCGTCGATCCAGCGGCGCGCGACTCGCTGGATCTGCGGAAAGAGGTGCTGCTTGGGAACACCGTCCTGGTCTCGGAAGCAGGTGTAGAGGAGGTGCTTCGCGAGGTTGAAGCTGATCGTCGAGGGACGCAGGCCTTCGAGCACGTCCGGCGTGATCACCGCGCCCTCGCCGACAATGCCTTCCATGATCACCCTGGTCGGCCCGATGTCCTCGGGGGTGATCTCCAGCCGGGAATCGGGCGTGAAGCGGGCGGTGATCCGTTCCTCGGGCAGGTCGCGGCGATAGCCGGTGACACGAGGGAAAACGATCTCGAGGTCGGCGCGTTGGCGGATCGCATGGACACGGGTGACCGGCTTCGGCTTGATCGGCTTCGCGACCTGCGGCTTGCCCGTGAAATCGAACGGTATGCCCATGATGTCGGCATATTCCACGTCGAACAGGCCGCGTTCGTTGAGCTCGTAGGATTGGCGGCGGAGGCCGCGGCCGACCACCTGCTCGCATAGAAGCTGGGTCCCGAATGCGCGGATGCCGAGGATGTGGGTGACGGTGTTGGCGTCCCAGCCCTCGGTCAACATCGAGACGGAGACGACGCAGCGAATCTGCTCGCCGAGCCGGTTCTCGCGGCCGACGGTGTTCATCACCTCGCGCAGCAGCTCCTCGTCGCGCACCTCGCCGACGCTGCCGGCTCCGCCGCGCTGCTTGAGCTCGCGCTTGAACTGGTCGATCTCCGGACCGGCCATCTCGCGGAACTTGGGGTCGAGAGCGTCGCCCGCCTCGATCTGGCGGGAGTCGATGAGGAGGGTGCGCGGCTTGGGCAAGCGGGCGCCATGCTCGTCATAATTGCGGAAGAGCTCGAGATGCCCGGCGTGGAAGGCGGCGCGCTCGTCGCCGGTGCCGGCCGGCTCGCGCTCGAAGCCGGAGATCCACTCGAAGACGAGGCGGGAGATGGCCGTGTTCTGGCAGACCACTATGAAGACGGGCGGCACGGCGATCCCTTCCGAGCGCCAAAGCTCGAAGGTCTTCGCATAGTGACTGTAGAGGGCATAGAGCGCCGTCTGCAACGCGTTGGGCAGGTCGAACGGGCTGAGCTTGCCCGCCGCCGAGGCGCTTTTCGGCATCGACTTGCCGATATGCTTCCACAAGTGACGGTAGATGACTTCGTGCTGGGTCGGCAGGTTGTCGGTTACCGGCACCCGCGGAAGCTTGACGATGCCGCACTCGATGGCGTCCATCAGGCTGAAATCGGAGACCACCCAGGGGAAAAGATAGCCCTCGGGATAGCCTGAGCCGCGCAGGAAGAACGGGGTCGCGGACAGGTCGTAGACGGCACGCACGCCGGTCTTGCGCTTCAGGGCTTCGATGCCGCTGATCCAGAGGCGAGCGGCGACTTCATTTTCCTTGGCCTCCTCTTTCTCCTCCGCGGTCAGCGCTTCCTCGTCGCCGCCCGCCTTGTGGCGGTAGCAATGATGCGCCTCGTCGTTGACGACGTTGACGTTCCGGAAGCTGAGCAGCTTTCCGCAGGCGTCCTGGAGCATCTCGCCATCGGTCTGGCGGGTGCGGATGGGCTGCGCGTCATTGCCCTGCAGCAGTCCCTTGTGGACTTTCGACGCCTGAAGCGTCTCCTTGTGCTGGAAGGCGTGGTAGTTGGTGATCACGATCTCGGCCTTGCGGACTTCGCCGATCATCTCCGCAGGGACCAGTTCGCGGGTAACATAATAATTGTCCGGATCCTCCGGAAGCAGGACTCGCAGGCGGTCGCGGATCGTGATTCCCGGCGTGACGATCAGGAAGGCGCGGCTGAACTGCCCCGATTCCGGCTTGCGAACCGCGTTGACCGTCTGCCAGGCGATCAGCATCGCCATCACCGTCGTCTTGCCGGAGCCGGTGGCCATTTTCATGGCCAGTCGGAAGAGCTCGGGATTGGCTTCGCGGTTCGCCTGCCGGAGCTGGTCGATCAGGAGCTTGGTCGCGGTCCGCCTGGGCGCGACCTCGGTCAGCCAGATGATCGTCTCGACTGCCTCGACCTGGCAGAAGAACGGGCGGACTCCGGCAAAGTCGTGGTTCCGCCAATAGTCCAGCAGCCGTGCGCTTGCGGCGGTGACCCCCCAATCGGCCGGATTCGGGGTGTTCCGCCAGGCCCCGACATAGGCTCGGATCTCGTTGATCAGCGCGTTGTCCGTGTAGCTTTCGAGATCCAGAGTGCCTTGAGCGGCCGCTGCTCGCTTGCGTGACTTCGGCACGGGCACGACGAACTTGGACGGGCGCCGGCCCCGAGCGGGCGGCTGGTTCATGGGCTGGCCGTGATCGTCCAGCGGGTGATGAAGCGCCGGGATCTCGTAAGGCGAGTTCAATATCGGTCGTTCGTAAAAACTGCTGCCCACGATGGCCCCCTCACCAGCGCGACAGCTAGACCACCTTTTCGCGCGGCAGCAATCCCTTGCGGGCGGCCGGCTTCAATCTTGGTGTCGCCGTGCCGAGGGGCGGCCCGCGCTATCAGGGAAAATGGTACCGCAGGCCCGGCGGCGCGCTTCTCCGGTATCGGGAGCGGGGGAGTGGCAAGGTGCGGGTCGGGACGCGGCGACGTCCTTATCGAATTTCCTGCGAATATGAAAGCATTGCGGGTCAATTTAGAGGAAGTGTTTCAGGATTTCGTCGCTAAGCTGCCGGATATGCTGAAGATCCTATTATAGCGCGACTCCGCCGGCTTTAACTGACTCGTTGAATTCCGTATTTCGATGGGGACGGTCTTGACCATCCGCCACCGATAAAGCGAAGATGCAGCGGAAAAAACGGTTTTACCCTGCAGATGGGGACATCGAGGCTTGTCAGCTTCGAGAGTTGTTCGCGATTACGAGTAAGGCGTCACCGAGCCTTTGAGATCATAGTAAACCACAGGTTGCCCAAAACCCTTGACTCCACTTAAGTTGGGGAATCGAATCGCGGATGGGGGTAACTCCCGGTTTTTTCCGACAGGCGTCGAGCGAACTTCATTCGGGGGAAAACGAACATGTTGTCCAGGCGTGAGCTTATAACGGCCGGTGCGGCTTTCAGCGTGTTCGGATGCAAGCAAAGGCAGCAGAAATCGCTGATATTAGGCGGCATCCTGCCGCTTACGGGCGACGGAAGCGGCTACGGCGTTGCGGCGTCGAACGGCGCGAAGCTCGCGGTGGATCTCTTCAACCGAGGCGCGGGTGCCGGCGGCGCGCTCCGCTGGGTATCCGAGGATTCCAGAGGGGATCCCGTGGCGGCCGCGACGGCGGCTCGAAAGCTGCTCGACGTGGACGGCGCGACCGCCCTGATCGGCGATGTCACCAGCGCGGGCACCCATGCCCTCGTGCCCGTCGCCACGCGCGCCAAGGTGCCGCTCGTCTCGCCGGCCGCCTCTGATCCTGCGCTAAGCGGCATATCGCCGTTCTTTGCCCGGGTCTGGCCTTCGGACCAATATGAGACGGAGGTGCTGGCGAAATACGCCGCCGGGCGCGGCTACAGGCGGATCGCGGCGCTTTATTCGAACGACGATTATGGCGCGGGCTTCTTTCGCGGCTTCACCACGGCGGCGAGGGATCGGATCGCCTTCTCCGCGGCTTTCCCGCCGAATGCTTCGGACTTCAGGCCACTCCTCCGCCGGGTGGCCGGCGCGCGCGCCGATGCCGTTCTTCTCGTCTCCCTTCCGGAGAGGGCGAGGCTGCTGATAACCCAGATGAACGAGGCGGGCGTCAAGCTTCCGATCCTCGCCACAGCCTCGATCGAAGACCCGCAGATTGCCGCGCTGAGCAGCGCTTCCAACATCACCTTCGCCTCGCCGGTGCCGGTCGATCCGAACGGCTCAGCTCGGCGCCGGTTCGAGGTGGAGTATCGGCGTGCCTACCGAACCGAGCCCGGCGTCCTGGCGGACACCGGCTACGACGCGGCCAACCTCCTCATAGCCGCTTGGAAGACGAATCCGGATCCCGCCGCGATGATGCAGTGGATTCGCAGCCAGCACGGCTATGACGGCGCTTCAGGCCGCATGAGCTTCACTCCACAAGGCGACGTCGTAAAGCCGTACCGGCTGAAGCGCGGGGGCGCCGGTGGATTCAACTGGATCTGAATGACGAGGCCGCGGCACCTCGTACTCGGCGGATCCTGCGGCATCGGCTTCGCCTATGCGGGCGGGTTCGGGCAACGGGGCGACGACCTTTGGATCGTCGCGCTCGGCCGGGAACGGCTGGCCGGCGCCGCTCGTAAGTTGGCTGCCGCCGCCGGCGCGGCGGAAATGCGATCGAGCGCGGTCGATCTGATCGACCCGAAAAGGCGCGAAGAGTTCCTTTGCTGTCGCCCGCTGTCCGGCGTCCAGCGAGTCCAGACTGCCGGCGGGTTTCTTGATGCCGAGCTAGCATAGCGAGCAAATGGGGGAGGGGCGCCTTCATGAACCGTGGATCATACATGGGGACGGTTCAGCATGCCGTCGAATATCCAGGCAAACTTTCCAGTTTGGAGATCATCCTCGTTTGCCTGGCGATCGCACTAGTAGTCCTGACTCTGCTAAACCGGAAAGTAGTCCTAAAAAGTATAGATAAAGTTTTTTTCTTCTGGAACAAAACGCCGGTTCTTGTCTCGATCAGCATCCTAGCGGCGTTTATGTTGGCTATGGCCGAGAACTATTGGGTGATAATCGCCGCTTTCATCTTGGCGGTGGCGACGTTTGGGATAATGTGCAGCGGAGGTCATCGGGAGGAGAGTTTCGACTTCCTAAGGTCGGTAGGCGAGGTAATTGTCGCCAGCGTCCTTGCCACCGGTCTTCTGTCGGTCATCCTCCATGAAGGGAAGATCGCGCTCGAGCCCCAGCACATAGTCATCGCCGTGGCTTTGACGATCGTGCTTAGCGGGATCTCGATCGTGGCGCGCTCAACGCAGATCATCCGCCATGCGCGTGCCGATCTCGACGGGGCCGCGAACGCTTTTCGTGAGGCACAAAGAGAGCTCCGCGGCCGGGTTGGGGAAATATCCAAGCAGGGTCAGAAACTGAACGATAAAACCACCGAGATCCAGAGCGCGGCCGCCAAGACCAAGGATGCCGCGAAGCTACTTGGCGAAACCCTCACCTCGTTCAACGAAGAGATCGAAAAAGCGAAGTTGGTGGATATTGCCGCCCGAGCTCTGGGGTTGCAAAATCAGACAGTCGAATACCCTCCCCTCAAGACGCCGATCGAGGCGGCGATGGGCACCATGCGCACATGGGCAGAGTCAACGCGGTCTCATTTCCCGCAGCGCGCGGGCAGCACGGAGTGTGGACCGGCGGAAGCCAGCTGGTGGCGCTGCCTGGAATGCTACCACAACGAGGAGAGGTACGACCTGGCTCGCTTCGAGATGGTCACCAATGCGAGGAATTATACATACGTTCTCGTCGCCGTGCTCGATCAAATGCGGATAGCGGCAGGGCTGAAATCCACGTCAGTGAAGCTGGACGACCAAAGCACCGCCGCGCCGCCCCCGCCTGCCCGCGACATCGTGATCGTTCAATGTTCTACATTCAGCCCCAAGGACTTCTACAACTTCCCGAAGGGGCCGAAGGACTATCGTGAATATCGCGATGTGGAGTTTTACGGCACGTACCGTCGCGGGGTCAGCTTCCTGAACCGTCAAGCCGGTATGCTTCCGCACCGTATTATCTTCGTCGCCGAGAATCACGGCAGTGAGTTCGCCGAGGATCACCGTGAACAGACCAAGGACGAGAAGGAAGCGTCCAAGCTCGAGAGGCTGGGGTGGGCCGTCGATACGAGAGATGCGGTGTTTCTGGGGAGTTCTCGCTTGTTCTGTGCCCCTTATTCCCTCCCGATCCCGCGGACCACGAGCGAGGATGCGCCGGTGATGTTCTTCAAGGAGGATTGGCCGGAGCAACTCCCCGGGGGTAACGATCGCCTGAACTTAGGATCACGTGTCGGCAGGGGAAAGGAGCAAATTTGTCCTGTCGTGCCAAATCTCGCAAATGCCGGACTGCGCACTCGCTCTTGGGAACGCAAGGCCAGAAAGCAGATCGCAAAGGCTCTCGCCGGGAGCGGCGCCACCGGCGACGAGGTAGACAAGATTCTCGCGAAGGGACCCGACGACGTGCGGCTGCCCGACGTCCTCGCTTATCTGAGGGAGCGGGAGGCTTGGGCTTGGACCGACATCGTCACCAAGTCGCGGGACGATCTGCAAGACGCCCCCGAGAGCGACTTCGCACCGGTAAGACATGTCCACAATGAGCTTCAGAACACGCGGGACAGGCTTCTTCGCCTGGCGGAAAAAAGGCGGGACGCGGACTATGAAGAAAATATCTGCAGCCGGGTTCAAGACTTGATTGCCCAGAGCCAGAAGTACGACGCGGGGGTCGAGGAACTCCGCGCTAAGCGGCGCAACGACGTCGACAAGGGCGCCGATTGGACGAACTTGCGCTCGATGATCGGACTTCAAATGGGTCCGGGGGAAGCCTGGCTCTACCACGCGCTGAACCTGGTCAACGCTCTGCTTTTCCAGGAGCTCAGCCCCGAAGGAAAGCTGGTTCCCGCGTGGAACCTGTTCAGCTGGGACTTTCTGGGTCTCAAGACCCAGGAAGTCGCGTCGGGCGCTACCCTCACATGGGAGGGGCACGAAGCCGGATCGAGGACCCTCAAGTCCAGAGTGCGCTTCGTGCCTGTCCGCCCCGGATCGAGAGAAGACGAACCCTATGTCGGCGACGATGGGGTGCTATCCGCGCTCGGGTTCCAGTCGAAGTGCTTCGAAAGGGAGTTCACACTTATTGGATCGCGAGCACGAAATCCGGAGCAGGGAGAAAAGGCAAATCCGTTCGAGGACGTGAAATGGGATTTGCTGGTAACCTGCGAAATGGCTCCACCGTACAGCACCTGCAGGCTGAACTTCCACGTTCATGACGGTGAGACGCCGGGGGTTTTGGAAGCGTATGGCAATTGGGTGGCCGATACTTGGGTCAAGACCGAGCAATTTTCTAAGGGCGTCGCCGAAGACATAGCGAAGGAGATCACCGCGACCCAAGGCTCCAAGGCCGAGGAGTGATGATCGACCCGCTCGTTCCAGCTCTTCTCGTCGACATCGCGGTCGCCGCCGTCGGAGCGGTTTTCGTGCGTGCCCAGCTCGCGATCCACGAGGGCTTCGATATAAGCCTCGCGGCAATCGCTCTTTTGGGGGGAGAACTCATGGTCGCCTTCGTCGGCGCGGGGGGTGATCCGGCGGTCTGGGCCGCGGCCGCGATCGCCGCCGCCGGCGCGGGCGCGCTTCTCGGCGGCGTGTGGAGCGGTCTCCTGGCGGCCGCGCTGGGCGGCCATGCGGACCGCTCGGCCCGCGTTCTGATCGCAAGCCTTGGACTCGCGACGCTCGCAAGCGGAGGCGTCGGGGTCGCCCGGGGCCCCGGTATACGACAGCTCGTCGAAAGCGGGGGCTTCTGGATCCTCCCAGGTCATTTCGCGATGGCGGGCCTGCTTTGCGCGGGCGGGCTCGCCACCGTCCTGATATGGGCCTCCGGCCGTGCGGGGTTCGAGGCGTCGCTCCTCGATCAGGACCGGGAGTTTGCCCGCGAGCTCGGTTGCGGGGGACGCTATATCGCGGTCAGTTCGGGCCTTTGGTGCGGAGCGGCCGTGAGCCTGGCGGGAGCGGCCCGGGCCGTCATCAGCGGGACGAGCGCATCGGCGGGCATGGAGATGTTCCTCATCGCCGCCGCAGGCGCCCTGCTTCTGGGCCGGCGGGGATTTCGCGGCGCCGTCCTGGGCGCCGTCATCATCGCGAGTCTGCACATGGCGGTGCTGCTGATCGCCGATCCGGTGTGGGCGGATTTCTTCGTTTTCGGATCGCTCGCGATGCTGCTGATCTTCCGCGGCTGGGATCGGACGGCGGACAAGGTGCGCTAGGCGTGGGCTTCCTCGCGAACGTACTCGGCATCAGCCTTATCTACGCCGCTTGGGGCGTGGCTTCGGGGCTGCTCGTCGGGAGCCTGCGGATGCTCACCCTTGGAACGGCGGTGATCGCCGGGACCGCAGCCTACACGTTCGCGCAGGCAGGGAGTGAGCCTGCCGCCTGGGCCGGCGCGCTGACCTTCGGCGCCGCCGCCGGAATGGCGATGACCCTTGTGGCGCTGCGGGCGCGTGAGCACGATTTCGCGCTGGCAACCTTCGCGCTCGTCCTCGCCTGGCAGAGCTTCGTCGCTTCCGCAAATCCGCTGACCGGCGGCGCGTTCGGCGTGTCGAGCGCCGTCGCCTTGCCGGCGCCTTGGGGGATGGATCCGTCGATCGCGTTCGCGGCGTGTGCCGTGCTCCTTTTCCTCGTCAGCCTGCTGCTGGCTCTGGTCGAGCGCAGGCGACGGGTCGGAATCGCTGCAGCGATGACCGGGAGAAGCCAGGAATTCGCTCGCTCTCTCGGGGTGCCGGTAACCGCGTTGCTCCTCGCTTATGGAGCGTCGACAGGCGCCGTGTTCGGCTTGGGAGCGGGCCTCCTAGCCGCCTATATCGGCTATGTCGGTCCGACGCTTCTGACCATCTCGACTTCGGTCCTGGTGCTTGCGCTCGGGCTCGCCTGGACCGCCGGGCCGCGACTCTTCGCGGTTGCGGTCGTGGCGACGGTGGCGCTTCCCGAACTTCTGCGCGTGGTCGGATCGTCGAGCGTCGACAGTGCCGCCCTCCGCGTCACCCTGTCCGGAGCCGCGCTGCTGTTTCTAGGATTGACGACCTCGCGTCGCTGGGGGATCCGCTGAAATGCGACTGAATGCGGTTTCGGTGCGCCACGGTCCGGTCTCGGCGCTACGGGATGTGAACTGCGCGCTTCCAGCCACTGGAATCGTCGTGCTTTTCGGTCCGAACGGAGCGGGCAAATCCAGCTTTCTCGACATTGTCGCGGGGGCGATCGCACCGAGCGCCGGGGCGGTTCTGGATGCGCAGGGACTGCGCGTTTCGCGGCGGACCCTGATGCGCGGATGCGCGCGCTTGTTCCAACGCAACATCGTTCCGCCGATCTCCGCCGAAGCGCTTCTCGCCTTCGCAAGCCAGCACCACCGATCGAGCGATCTGCTGGAGCGGTCTCGGCCGGTCGATCTCCCCGCGGATGCCACCGCTCTCCTTCGAGATTGCGCCGTCGTCGATTGCGTCGATCGAACGCTGCCGCATCTCTCTGGAGGCCAGCAGAGGATGTGTCTGCTCGTGGCGGCGCTGGTCAGGCCGTCTCCCGTGCTTCTGCTCGATGAGCCCTTCGCAGGGATCGCGGCACCCGCGATCGAGCGGCTTATCGAAATTTTGCCGCGCGAGGCGAAGCGGCGGCTGATCATCGTCGTCGACCACGAGTCGGACCGGCTATTCGGCACCGCGGACCGGCTGCTCGGCCTCCGCGCGGGAGAGCTGCTGCTCGACTCCACTCCAGAGGCGGTGGATGACCGCCGGATAGCGCATGTCTATGGAGGCTAAGCCGTTGTTGCGCGTTCAGGCGCTCGTGGTGGGCTACGACTACGCGCTGTTGCAGCCCGTCAGCTTTGAGCTCGCGCGGGGCGAATCCCTTTTGATCCGGGGGGCCAACGGGGCTGGCAAATCTACCCTGCTACGTACCCTATTCGGGCTCCAGCCGCCCATTTCAGGATCCGCGCAATGGGTAGGCACCGGAACCGGAACGCGGCCGCGTGACCTCGTCCGTCATGGCCTGCGCTTCCTCGGCCAGGGCAATCGTGGTTTCGGGGAGCTGTCCGTCCCGGCCCAGCGCGGGGTCCTCGGGCGCTTATACGGCTTGGGGAAGGTCGATCGATCCGCGCCGGCCGGCGACGGGCGGAAAGTGGGGAGCCTTAGCTATGGCCAAAGGCGTCTGGCCGCTCTTCGCGTGCTGGAAGCCGGGGAGCCGCTTTGCTACCTGCTCGACGAGCCACTCGCGGGACTGGATCGCGAAGCAAGCGGTGAGGTGCTGGACTGGTGCAGGCGCGTGGCAGAGCGGGGCACCTCGTTTTTAGTCATTGAACACCGCTCGGGACCACTGCTAGACTTCTTCGACAGAGTGATGAAGATTCAAGGGCGATCCATTGAACTGGTAGGCCGTGCGAGTCCTCAGTTTCGTTCAACCACTCTCGATAATGGGGGAGTCGATGCCGCTAGTCAGCAGTGCTGAGCCTATTCGCCATAGGGACCTTCCCGGCGTCGAGATCTTTCCGATGGACGGATCGCCGCGCGTTGGCGAATCCCAGCGCGTGCTGGTCAAGTTGGCGCCTTTCCGTACAATTCCACTGCACACGCACAGCGTTGACGCCGCGATGTTCATCGTAGCGGGCGGCGGTCAGATCTTGTCCGAGGACGTATTTCGGGGTCGCGCGGTATCGGCGGGCGACCGAGTGCTGTTTGAGCGAGACGCGCCGCACGGATTCGCGGCGGGGGCGGAAGGTTTGACTTTCGTTTCCGACAATGGCGGGATCGTCGACGAGAGTGCCAGCGACGCCTGGGACCTCACATTCTCCTAGATTATGGTCGACCTGCCTGGGGCCTCTGCGTCGACTCCTCCAGGTTTGTTTTCGCTGCGGGAAGGCCCCGCGCTCAGCGGCACTTCGCTTCGGCTCGGGCGGCGGGGAGGCGTTGGCGGAGCCAGTCGCGCATGGTCTTGCCGTAGACGTCCTGAAGCTCGTCATAGGCCTTGCAGGCGTCGGCCGGCTTCTTGAGCGCGATCAGCGACTGGCCGAGGAAATAGAGGCTGTCGGCGGCGCGCTCGCCCTTGGGATTGCCCTGGTAGTTGGCGAAGAAGGCGCGGGCGGCGGCGGTCGGCTTGCCGTCGTCGAGATAGGCTCGGCCGGCCAGGTTCCCCGCCCAGCTTGCCCAGCGGTCGTTCGGATAGGCGCGGACGACCTCCTCGAGCGCCTCCACCGCTTCGGCGTAGCGTTTCCGCTCCCAAAGCTTGAACCCGGCATTGTAGGCGGCCTCGGCGCCGGCCGCGCCCGCGGCGGAGGCCGGCCCGGGAGGTGCGGACGAGGAACCGTCCCCGCCGGCCGGAACCCAGTCCGGCACCGCCCCGTCGGCGGCGAGGACCGGAGCGTCGCGGCGCCCGCCGGAGCGGGCGCCGGCGGGTTTCGCCGCCGGTTCCGCCGCGGGCGCCGCCGCGCTCTGGGCCTGCGGCCCCGCCTTTTCGAGAGCGTCGAGCCTTGCTTCGACCGACTCCTGCATTCGGCCCGCGGTCGCCTCCAGCTGGCGAAGCCGGTTTGCATTCTCCTCCGCCTGGCCGGTCAGCGCGCGAAGCTGCCCCTCGATCGAATCGAGTCGGGCGGTGAGATCGGCGACCGCGCTGGTCGCCGGAACGCCGGCGGGGGCCGGAGCGGCGGCGGCGGGCCCGACTTCGGGGCTTACCATATTGTCCTGGAAGACCCGGCGCTGGACGGCGCGCAGCTCCTGCTCGAGCCGCTCGATGCGTTTCTCGGGCGTTTCGGCGCGCTGCGCCGCCGCCGGCATGGCGACGCCGGCGAGCGCCGCCGCCGCGATCAGATGGAAACGCATGATCACTCTCCCCGCTCGCCCGCCGCCAGTGTAAGCGGGCAAAGCGCTGGGATGAAGCGCTTTCGTCGGCACCACGCCTCGTTCCGGCGCGGCTTTGCTACCTTGGCGCGGCTTCGGGGGCAGGCGCGGCCGGCGCCGGCGCCTGGGCCCGGCCGGCCAGATCGGCGGCCTTCAGGCTGACGTTGGAAACGGTCCGCTCCGGCGGGCCGACCGGCGGAACGGGGCGTCCGCCGACCGTGACCTGAAGAACGTTGGCGCGTCCGGTGCGAAGCCGCGGCGCCTGCGCCGTGGCGGGTACCTCGTAGCGCTGGCCGGCCTTGAGGATCCCCTGGAAGAGGGCCTTCGGCTGCCCCGCCTCGTCGATTCGAAGCCACACGTCCTCGCTCGCGGTGAGCGCCACCGGACCGCCGGCGGCCGGCGCGGCCGTGGGCGCCGCCGGCCGGGCGGGCGCCGCGCCGGAAGGGGCGGCGGCGGGAGGCGCATCGCTTTCCGCGGCGGCGATATCCGCCGGAGTGCCGTCGCCGACCGCCGAGCTTCGCCAGAGCAGGTAGCCGCCGACCAGGATAATGGCGACGACGATGGCGACGACGGCGATCCAGCGCGGCGGGACCCGGGCGGGATCGGCGGGCTCGTAGAAGGCGGCCGGACCGGAGGCGGGGGCCCGGCTAAGCCCCAGCTCGTGGCGCACCTCGGCGCCGAGCGCGGCGCCGTCGAGGCCGACGGCGTTGCCGTAGGAGCGGGCGAAGCCGACCGAATAGGTCGCGGCCGGCATGGCGTCCCATTCGCCCTTTTCGATATGTTCGAGGTGGCGAACCGGGATACGGGTCTGGCGTGCCACCTCGTCGAGGGTCACACCCTTTTTCTCGCGCGCCTCGCGAAGGCGCTCGCCGACGGTCGCGCCGCCCGCCGGGGTCCCGATCAAATCCTGCTGCCCATCCGGCATGGCCTTGCGGCACCCCTTCCTTTTCGTACTGGCCTTTCATGACACAGGAGCCCGGGAGCAAAGTCAACCGGACCGGCCGCGCCCGGTCGCTCTACCCGATCGACACGGCGTTGGCTTCCGCCCAGGCCGAGAGCGCTGCGCGCATGTCGGGCGGCGGAGCGGCGAGCAAGGCCTCCAGCGCACCGACCACCGCGGCCCGGTCGAGCGAGCGGATCATCGCCTTGATCGGAGCCACCGCCACCGGAGTGATCGAGAATCGGGTGAGGCCGATCCCGATCAGGGCCATGGCTTCGAGAGTTCGCCCGCCCATCTCGCCGCACACGCCCACCGGCACGTCCGCCGCCTGAGCCTCGCGAACCACCCTTCGCAGGAACCGGAGGATCGCCGGCGACAGCCAGTCGTAGCGCTCGGCGAGCTTGAGATTGGCCCGGTCGGCGGCGAAGAGGAACTGGGTGAGGTCGTTGGTTCCGATCGACAGGAAATCGATCTTCGGGAGCAGGATGTCGAGAGTCTCGGCGAGGGCGGGAACCTCCAGCATCGCGCCGTAGCGGACGTAGGTGGGCAGGCCCTTCTTGCGCTCGGCGAGCCAGGCGCGCTGCTGCTCGACGATGGCCCGGGCGGCGTCGAACTCCCAGGGCTCGGAGATCATCGGGAACATGATCCGAAGCTCGCGGCCGGCGCCGGCCTCGAGCAGCGCCCGGGCCTGCGCCTTCATCAGGCCGTCGCGGTCGAGGGCGAGCCGGAGCGCCCGCCAGCCCATCGCCGGGTTCTCCTCGGTCTCGCCGCCGGCCGTGTCGATATAGGGAAGGGCCTTGTCGCCGCCGACGTCGACCGTTCGGAAGACGACCGGCTTGTCGCCGGCCGCGTCGAGGACCGATTTGTAGAGCCGCTGCTGAGCTTCGCGGCGGGGAAGGGCGGCCGAGACGAGGAACTGGAATTCCGTCCTGAACAGCCCGATTCCGTCGGCGCCCATCATCTCCAGGGCCTCGACGTCGTCGCGAAGGCCGGCGTTGATGTTGACGCTGATCCGGGTTCCGTCGCGGGTGACCGGCGGAAGGTTGCGAAGAGCGGCGAATTCGGCGCGGCGCTTCTGGCTGACGAGGAGCTTGGCTCCGAACGCGTCCTCGATCGCCGCGGTCGGCCGGACGAAGGCGGCGCCCTCGGTCACGTCGAGCAGGATCTCGTCGCCCTCGCCGATCGACTGTCGGACATCGCGGACCCGGCCGAGCACCGGAACCCCCATCGCCCGGGCGACGATGGTGACGTGGGCGGTGAGCGATCCCTCCTCGAGGATGACCCCCTTCAGCCTACGGCGGTCATATTCGAGCAGCTCGGCGGGACCGAGGTTGCGGGCGATCAATATGGCGTCGGACTGAAGCCCCATCTGCGCCGCGGTCCCGAGCCGCCCGGAAACGATCCGGAGCAGCCGGTTCGACAGGTCGTCGAGATCGTGCATCCGGTCCTGGAGAAGCGGGTCGTCGATCTGGCGCATGCGCATCTGCATGCGCTGGCGGACCCGCTCGATCGCCGCTTCGGCGGTGAGGCCGGAGTCGATCGCCTCGTTGATCCGCCGCGACCAGCCTTCGTCATAGGCGAACATCTTGTAGGTCTCGAGGACCTCGTGATGCTCTCCGGCCGTCCCGAACTCGGCCATGTTGGTCATGTTGTCGATCTGCTCGCGCATCTTGCGGAAGGCGGAATAGACTCGGCGCCGCTCTTCCTCGACGTCGTCGGCGACGGTGTGCTCGATGAGGATCCTGGGCTGGTGGTAGACGGCCTGGCCGCGCGCCATTCCGGTGACGATCCGGAGGCCGGAGAGGCGGGCCGTGCCGTGGTCGCGCGCCGCGGCCGCGGCGGAGGTCGCCTTGTCGGCCAGGCCGGCATTGGCGATCAGCTCGGCGAGGACCATCGCCACCGTCTGAAGCGCTTCGATCTCGAGTTCGTCATAGGCGCGCGGATCGGCGTGCTGGACGGCGAGCACTCCGATCGCCCGCTCCTTGCGGACGATCGGCACTCCGGCGAAGCTGTGGAACAGCTCCTCCCCGGTTTCCGGACGAAAGGCGAATTCGGGATGGCTCGTCGCCTCGGCGAGGTTGAGCACCTCGACCTTGCGCGCGATCGTCCCGACCAGGCCCTCGCCCAGCGCGAGCTTGGTGACGTGAACCGCGCCCTGGTTGAGGCCGAGGGTGGCGAACAGCTCCAGCACGCCGTCGCGCAACAGGTAGATCGAGCAGACCTCGCTCGCCATCGCGTCGGCGATGATCTTGACCACCTTGTTGAGCTTCGCCTGCGCTCCGAGCCGCGACGCCATGACATCATGCAGCCCGGTGAGGATTTCCCGCGCGGAAGTGGCTGAAGCGGTCGGCATGTCCGGCCATCGGTAGCAGGAAGGTTCAGTCGCCGTCGAGCGGTTCCGGTTTCGAACACCGTTGGGCGACGCCCGACGAACGGCCCTTGCGACTCGGCGGTGTTCTGGTTATGTTCCAATCATGAACTGAAGCAAGGTAGACTCATACGTTGGGAGTAGACGCGCGTCGCAGGCCGCGCCCCCAGACTCCTTGATAGCGGCGGTAGGAGGAAGCCGTGCGGTTGGCACCGCGCGGAGGCTAACTCGCGGCAGCCGGCAGGTAGCGGATTAGAACCCGTTACCTGCGGCCCGGTCCTGAGCAGGAAGATCGATCCGCGAAGTCCATTTCCGAAAGGTCTCACACCTCGGGTGCTTGCCCGAGAAGTGGCGAGAGCGTAGTCCCTACCACGCGTTCCCGATCTTCGTCGTGAGGGAGCGTCCGCTATCTGCGTGTGGACACAGGCACCGGCTTCGGTCGGGTGGCCTGCGGAATAGAATACCTTCGGGAAATACGCAGGGCGCGGCTCCCTGTGTCCTCGCGCGACGAACCACCCGGCTTCCGGGGTGGAGCGGTGACACAGGGGAAAGTTATGTCCGACGTGGATCGGCGTGAGGGGCACGCCGTCGAACCCAGGCCGAAAGCCAAGATCCGAACCGAAATCGTTCTCATCGCGATGAATTGCGCCATTCTGGCGATGACCATCGTGGCGGCCGTCCGGATCGCGTCCGGCGGCGGCCGCTAAATCTTCCATCATGTGGTCGAACTCCCCTTCAACCGGCGAGGACCGGGCTCGGCGAGGCCGGGCCTGCCCGAGGGATCGATCAGACATTCGGTTGTCCCCGCCGTTAATCGGCTTCCCCTAGCCGGGCGGGGGCGGGGGCCGGGCGCATACCACGGGCGTTCCGGCCCCCAAATCACCGCCGCCGGCCGGTCTTCGCGGACGGCGGGCGAAGTCAGCGGGCTCGGAAGGGGATCACCCGGCCGCCGGGCAGGGCGTCCGGTCTGGCCGCCTGGAGGATGGCTCTTGCAAGATCGGACTGGGTGAAGGGCTTGGCGAGACGCGGAAGGGTGACTTCCTCCCCGGCGGCGACTTCCGCGAAGCCGCTGGTCAGCAGGAAGGGGAGGTCGGGACGGTCCGAACGCGCGGCTTCGGTGAGTTGGAGCCCGTTCATCTGCGGCATCGCGTAGTCGGTGATGACCAGGTCGATCGGGTGCGAGGCCAGAATCTGCAGCGCCTCGGCGCCCGATCCGGCCTGATAGACGGTGTGGCCGAGATCCTCGAGCATGGCCGCGGTGTTGAGTAGGACGAGACTGTCGTCGTCCACCGCCAGGATGCTGAGCGCCTGGGTGACGGGCGGGGGCTCTTCGCCGCGCTGGGCGGCGAAGGTGCGGGCGGCCTCGCGATTGACCTGGGCGACGGGCAGCCAGACCTGGACCGTCGTGCCCGCTCCGGCTTCGCTCAGGATACGGAGGCGGCCGCCGGATTGTTCGGCGAGGCCCTGGACCATCGACAGGCCGAGGCCGGTGCCTTTTCCGACTCCCTTGGTGGTGAAGAAAGGCTCCGCTGCCCTCGCCAGAACCTCCTCCGACATGCCTTCGCCTTCGTCGGCGACGGAGAGGCAGACATAGGGTCCGGGCTCCAGGCCCATCGCCTCGCCCTCCGCGACCGACTCCTCCTGGGCGGAGATCACCACCGGTCCCCCCTGGGGCATGGCATCGCGCGCGTTCATGGCGAGGTTGAGGAGCGCCAGTTCGAGCTGGTTCGAATCCGCCATGACCGGAGCGATGGTCAGCGGGAAGCGGGTCTCGATCGCCACCGTCGGCCCCAGCGAGCGCTGAAGCAGGTCGGCCATGCCGCGCACCAGCTCCGGAACCTCGACTGGGGCGAGGCTTAGATCCTGCCGCCGGGCAAAGGCCAGCATCCGCTGGGTGAGCGAGGCGCCGCGCTGCGCCGCCTGGTGGGCATTGTCGATCAGTCGGTGGACCCGCGGATCTTCGGGGACGCGCCGCTTGAGAAGCTCCAGGCTGCCGAGGACCGCCATCAGGAGGTTGTTGAAATCATGCGCGATCCCGCCGGTGAGCTGGCCGACGGCCTCGATCTTCTGGGCCTGGAAAAAGGCTTCCCGCGCCTTCTCCAGAGCGCGCTGCGCCTCCTTGCGCTCGGTGAGGTCGCGGGTGATCTTGGCGAAGCCGAGCAGGTTTCCGTCGTCGGCGCGGATGGAGTCGATCACGACATGCGCCCAGAATCGGGTGCCGTCCTTGCGTACCCGCCAGCCCTCGGCCTCGAACCGCCCTTTGTTCGCCGCCGTGGAGAGCGCGTGGGCGGGGAAGTCGATCGCCCGATCCTCCTCGGTGTAGAAGCGGGAGAAATGCTGGCCGATTATCTCCTCGGGCGCATAGCCCTTGAACCGCTGCGCGCCGAGGTTCCAGCTCGACACGATGCCGTTCGGGTCTAGCATGTAGATGGCGTAGTCGGAGACGCTTTCGACCAGCAGCCGGAAGCGCTCCTCGGAGAGACGCAGAGCCTCTTGAGCGCGCTTTCGATCGGTGAGGTCACGGGTGATCTTCGCATAGCCGATCGGGACGCCGGATTTATCGCGGATCGGGTCGATGACGACATGGGCCCAAAAGCACGTACCGTCCTTGCGGACCCGCCAGCCTTCCGCTTCGAACCGCCCTTCCCGGTCCGCCGTCTCGAGCGCGCGTCGGGGAAGCTCGGTGGCCTTGTCCTCCTCGGTGTAGAAGCGCGAGAAATGGTGGCCGAGAATCTCGTCCTCCTTATACCCCTTGAAGCGCTGAGCGCCGGGATTCCAGCTTACCACCGTCCCCTGCGCGTCGAGCATGTAGATGGCGTAGTCGGTGACGGAGTCGATCAGCAGGCGGAAACGACTGTCGTCGTTCCTTACGCCTGTACCCGAACCGGATTGCCCCACCTGAACCCCTTTTGGACGCGCGATTTTCCCCTCCGAAATTAGCGCGGCGGGAGCGATTTGCAGAAATCGCAAAACCTTCGGGAAGCGAAATTGTTCCGCCTTTCGCCGCGAAGCTAGGTCGAGCGGCGCTCCAGGGCCTGGGCGGCTTCGTCGATCAGCTGGCGCAGGATCTCGGCGGCGGGGGCTTCTTCCTTGACCATCCCGACCGACTGGCCGGCCATCACCGAGCCCGACTCGACGTCGCCCTCGATCACCGCCCGGCGAAGGGCCCCGGCCCAGTAATGTTCGATCTGGAGCTGCGCCTCGGCCATCTCGACGCTTCCTTGGTCAAGAAGGCCGGCGACCTCGCGCTGCTTGGCGGCGAACGATTCCATCTCCCGGTTGCGGAGCGCCCGGACCGGGATGACGGGGAGGCGCGGATCGATCTGGACGCTGGTGATCGCGTCGCGGGCGGAGGCGCGGATGAAGGCCTTCTTGAAATTGGGGTGGGCGATGCATTCGGTGGCGCAGACGAAGCGGGTGCCGAGCTGGACTCCGACCGCGCCCATTTCGAGATAGCCGGCGATGAGGCCGCCATGGCCGATCCCGCCGGCGACGAAGATCGGCACCTCGGCGGCGAGCGGCGGAAGGATCTCCTGGGCGAGGACGGAGGTCGAGACCGGTCCGATATGACCGCCCGCCTCCATGCCCTCGATGACCAGCGCGTCGACCCCGGAGCGGACCAGCTTCTTGGCCAGGGCGAGGGCGGGGGCGAAGCAGATCAGCTTCGCGCCATTGCCCTTGATCCGGTCGATCGAGCCGGGCGGGGGAAGCCCGCCGGCGAGGACGACGTGGCTCACCGAATGCCGGGCGCAGACGTCGATCAGCTCGGAAAGCTGCGGGTGCATGGTGATGAGATTGACCCCGAACGGCCGCTCGGTCCGCTTGCGGGTCTCGGCGATCTCGGTGTCGAGGAGCGCGGGGGTCATCGCTCCGCAGGCGATCACTCCGAAGGCGCCGGCGTTCGACAAGGCGGAGACCAGGTGGCGCTCCGAAATCCAGCTCATCGCGCCGCCGAGGATCGCGACTTCGGCGCCGAGGAAATCGCTGCCGCGCTTCATCAGTCGGCGGAGCCGGTCGTGGCCGACGGGGGAGGGGGGAGAAGTGTCGCTTTCGTTCATGAATGCTCCGTCGCCCCAGCGCAGGCTGGGGCCCCAGGGGGTGAAGAATGCGGGCGCTTTTCACCCGCTGGGGCCCCGGCCTCCGCCGGCTCGACGGGGCAAGTCATGCCCCTTCCCCCGTATCGTCCAGGCCGTAGGCGGTGTGGAGGACCCTCACCGCGAGCTCGGTATATTCCTCCGGGATCAGGACCGAGACCTTGATCTCCGAAGTGGTGATGGCGAGGATGTTGATGCCGCGCTCGGCGAGGGTCTTGAACATCCGCGCCGCGATTCCGGCGTTCGAGCGCATGCCGATGCCGACGGCGCTGATCTTGACGACGTTGGTGTCGGTGAGGATCTCCTCGAAGCCGATCGCCTCGCGCGCCTTGTCGAGCTCGGCGACCGTCAGCGCCAGCGAGTCCGTGGGAACGGTGAAGGTGAGGTCGGTCTTCTGGCCCGCCCTCGGCGCCGCCTGGACGATCATGTCGACGTTGACGCTCGCCTTGGAAAGCGGCTCGAAGATCGCGGCGACGGTGCCCGGCCGGTCGGGAAGCCCGGAGAGGGTGACCCGCGCCTCGTTCTTGTCGTGGGCGATTCCGGTGACCAGCTGGCGTTCCATGTTCATGTCCTCGATGGCGGAGTCGCCGGCGATCAGGGTTCCGGGCCGGTCCTCGAACGAGGAGAGGACCTGGATCGGCATGTCGTACCGCATCGCCAGTCCGACGGAGCGGGTCTGAAGCACCTTCGCTCCGACGCTGGCGAGCTCAAGCATCTCCTCGTAGGTGACGGCGGCGAGCTTGCGCGCGCGCGGCACGATCCGCGGGTCGGTCGTGTAGACCCCTTCGACGTCGGTGTAGATATCGCAGCGATCAGCCTTGAGAGCCGCCGCCAGCGCCACCGCCGACGTGTCGGAGCCGCCGCGGCCGAGCGTCGCGACGTCGCCTTCCGGGGTGACGCCCTGGAAGCCCGGGATGACGGCGATGCCGCCCTGCTCGAAGACTTTTTCGAGTATGTCGGCCTCGATATGGTCGATCAGCGCCGCGGCATGGCCGGTGGCGCGGATCGGGAGCTGCCAGCCCATGTAGGAGCGGGCGTTGAGGCCCATGCCCTGAAGAGTGATGGCGAGGAGCCCGCTGGTGACCTGCTCGCCGCTCGCGACCACCACGTCATATTCGCGCGGATCGTAGAGCGAGGAGGCCTCCCGGCAGAAGCGGATCAGCCGGTCCGTCTCGCCGGCCATGGCCGAGACGACGACGGCGATCTGGTTCCCCGCCTCCGCCTCGCGCTTCACCCGGCCGGCGACATGGCGGATCCGCTCGATGCCCGCCATCGAGGTGCCGCCGAATTTCATCACGATGCGGGCCATGGCCGGGCGTTAGGGGGGCGCCCGCGCCAAGGCAAGCGGAGGGCCGGCTGGACTTAGTCCAGCCACTCCGGGACGCTGTCGGAGTCGATCAGCGACTGGATGTCCAGCCGGGGCCGGACCACGGCCCATCGCCGGCCGTCGACCAGCACTTCGGGAGTCAGCGGGCGGCTGTTGTAGGTGCTCGACATGGCGGCGGCATAGGCGCCCGCGGTTCGGAAGACGAGGAGGTCGCCCGGCTCGGCCGAGTCCATCTCGCGCGCGGTGGCGAAGGTGTCTCCGGTCTCGCAGACCGGACCGACGACGTTGGCGATAACCCGAGCGCCGCTCGGCCTTACCGCCTCGATTCCGTGCCAGGCGTCGTAGAGGGTGGGGCGCATCAGATCGTTCATCGCCGCGTCGACGACGAGGAAGGGGTGCGCCGCGCCCGGCTTCACCCGGATCAGCCGGGTGAGGAGCACGCCCGCATTGCCCATGATCAGGCGCCCCGGCTCGAAGACGAGGCGCAGGTCCCACCCTTGCGTTATCCGGCGGACCATCTCGCCATAGGCCTGGGGGCTGGGCGGCGGGAGCAGGGCGGGGTCGTAGGGCACGCCCAGCCCGCCGCCGAGATCCGCGACGGCGATGGCGTGTCCGGCCGAGCGAAGGAGGCGGATCAGCGCCCCGACCCGCTCGAAGGCGGCCTCGAGCGGGGCGAGGCTGGTCAGCTGGCTTCCGATGTGGACGGCGACTCCGCGCACGGCCAGGCCCGGCAGGGCGGCGGCGCGGGCGTAGGCGGCCGGCGAGTCGCCGATCGGGATTCCGAACTTGTTCTCGGCGGCGCCCGTGGAGATCTTCGCGTGCGTGCCGGCCAGCACGTCGGGATTGATCCGGAAGCCGACCATTGCGGTCCGGCCCATCGCCGTCGCCACGCCGGACAGCATTTCGGCCTCGGCGACCGATTCCAGGTTGAACTGGTAAAGTCCTCCTTCGAGCGCGAGCGCCATCTCCTCCGCCGTCTTGCCGACGCCCGAGAAGACGATCCGCTCCGCCGGAACTCCGGCGGCGCGGGCGCGGCGATATTCGCCGCCCGAGACGACGTCTGCCCCCAGCCCCTCGCGGGCGAGGGTGGCGAGGACGGCGGCGTTGGGGTTCGCCTTCACCGCGTAGGCGACGAGCGGATCCGGAAGCGGCTCGAGCGCCGCCCGAAGCACCCGCGCGTGGCGGACCATCGTCGCGGTCGAATAGACGTAGACCGGTGTGCCGACCGCTTCGGCGATCTCGGGCAGCGGCACGTCTTCGCAGTGGAGCACGCCTTGGCGAAGCTCGAAATGGTCCATGCCGGGCGCTTTTGCGTTGGGGGCGGAGAGGCGTCCTGATAGGTGCTAAAGCATGACCACGGCAACAGGCACGACCGTCGACCCACGCGAGGCGGAGCATTTCGGGCGGATGGCGGCGGACTGGTGGGACCCGAAGGGCTCGTCGGCCGCGCTTCACCAGCTGAACCCCATTCGGCTCGCCTATCTTCGCGACCGGATCGACCAGCATTGGAGCCTCGACGAGTGCGATCTGAAGCCGCTGGCGGGCCGGCGCGCGGTCGATATCGGCTGCGGGGCGGGACTGCTGGCGGAGCCGCTGGCCCGGCTCGGGGCTCGGGTGACCGGAGTCGACGCCGCGCCTGAAAACATCGCTGCCGCCCGGGCCCATGCGCTGACCCAGGGGCTGGAGATCGACTATCGGGTCGGAAGCGTCGAGGCGCTTGATGGGCGATACGATCTCGTCACCTCGCTAGAGGTGGTCGAGCATGTCCTCGATGTCCGGGGCTTCGTCCAGGGCCTGGCCGATGCGCTTGCCGACGATGGGCTGCTCATCCTCTCGACTCCGAACCGGACGGCGATGTCGCGGCTGATGCTGATCGTGATCGGGGAGGGAACGGGGCGGATCCCGCGCGGCACCCACGATTGGGAGAAGTTCCTCGCTCCAGAGGAGATGTGCGCTCTGCTTCGCGACTGCGGGCTGGAGGTGGTCGACTGCCACGGCCTCGCCTGGGGCCCGGCGCGCGGCTTCCACCTCTCGGACAATAAGAGCCTGGATTATTTCGTCACGGCGACACGGGCTTAACCGTCGTTCCGGCGAAGGCCGGAACCTTGCCCCGAAAGGGGCGCCGGCCGGTGCAACGGGATCCCGGCCTTCGCCGGATGACGCTTCGCGTCAGAAATCCACCTTGTCGTAATGGGCGGGCGGGGAGATCACCTCCATCCGCTCGGTGAGAAGGGGCCGGAAGCTCGGCCGCGACTTCATCACCATGTACCAGTCGGCGGTCTGCTTGTGGCCGCGCCAGTCGATCCCGCCCAGATAGTCGGCGACGGAGAGATGCGCGGCGGCGGCGAGGTCGGCGAGGCTTAGCACCGGGCCCGCCAGCCAGCGGCGATGGTCGAGCAGATAGTCGAGATAGTCGATATGGGCGTTGGCGGTCTTCATCGCGTCGCGAAGCACGCGCGTATCGGGCGCGTCCCGGTTGACCAGCCGCTTGAGCATCCGCTCGTCGATCAGCGGCTTGACGACGTCGCCGTACAGCCCCTCGTCGAACCAGGCGACGAGCCGCCGGACCTCGGCGCGGTTCGGCGCGGTGCCGGGGATCATCGGCGCCTTGTCGACCGTCTCCTCGAAATATTCGCAGATGGCGTTCGAATCGATCAGCACGATCCCGCGCGATTCCTCGACCAGCACGGGAGTCTTGCCGGCCGGATTGAGGTCGGCGAACTCGTCGCGCCGAAGCCACGGGGATTCCCGCACCAACTCGTGTGCGATGCCCTTTTCCGCGAGCATCAGCCGGACCTTGCGCGAGAAGGGGCAGAGGGGGAATTGATAGAGCTGCCACATTGCGGCGCCCTCTTAGCGGGCCTCGCCGCGCCCCGTCCACCGCCTCGCGGGCATGAAGCGGTTCTTTTTACCGCTCTTAGCGCCCGTCCTCGTAGCGGTCGTCATGATAAGGGTCTCGGCGGTCGCGGCCTTCGTGCATGGCTCGGTCGATACGGCGGGCGCTGTCCTCGATCGAGCGGCGGATGACGGGCGCGGCGATCGCCGCCTGCTCGGCGGCGGCGCCAAGCCCGGCCGTCGTCGCCCGAATCTCGTTCCGGACCCGCTCGCGCGCATAGGGATCGCGGCGCGAGGCGAGGTCGCCGAGCGTCTCGCGGCCGTAGCGGCGGCCGTGGCGATAAGGATCGACGGCGTCCGCGATCGGGCCGATATCGACGTCCATCATCGCGTCCGTGACCCGGGCGAGCATCTCGCCAAGCCGATCGATCTCGTAGCCCGACGGAATGCTCCGCCGAAGCGACTCGTCGCGCCGGTCGTAACGGGGATCGAAGCGCGGGTCGTGCCGCGGCTGGGCAAAAGCGGGCGCGGCGAAGGCGAGCAGGCTCGCGGCGAGGATCAGCTTACGCAAGACGGACCTCCATCCATTGGGTCGCGGCGGTGGGGCAGAAACGCCCGCGGCGCCGACTCGTTGCCCTCAATGCCGGAACGCGGATGAGTCCCTGCTGAACGGTCAGTGCCGCCGAGTCCCGCTCCTCGCCGCCGGGGGAGGGGGAAGGTGCGCCGTTGCCGCCTTCACCTTGTCCATGATCCTCGGCATCTCCTTCATGAACTCCGGTGCGAAGCTCCCGACCTGCTGCACGATCTCCGGCTCCATGAACGCCATCATCGCCTCGGGTGCGTAGGTCCGGCCGGTGGGGGTCGCGAAGAAGCGGTTCAGATCCTCGAGCTGGGCGGCGGTGAACTTGCGCGCATAGACCTGCGCAAGGCCCTCGCGAATGCCGGGCTCGATCCGGTTGAGGAGCGGAATCATCTCCTCGAACATGACCCGGTTGGTGATCTGCATCCGCTCCATGAAGTGGGGATCTTCCTTGGCCATCGCCTCCCGAAGGGTCTGTCGGGCAAGCTTCGGGTCGTCCGGCGCGTGACCGGGGACCATGTCGCCGATCTTCATGTCGAACATCGAGTCCATCATGTGGTCGATCACCGAAGACATCGCCCCGCGCATCATCTTCTCGTAGGTGCCCGTCGGCCAGACCGAGTCGATCGTCGTTCGTGCCAGCGCCAGGCGGGCGGGATCGCTCGCGGCCGCCGACTGGGGCGCCGCTTCGGCAGCCGGAGCCGCCGGCTGCGCCAAGGCCGGAGCCGCCGCGCAAAGAGCGGCGCAAAAAAGCAGTCGCTTCATCGAAATTTCCCCGTTCGCCCCGTGAGATGGTGAGCTTAGCCTCCCCGCCGGCCCCTGCCTAGCGGGCAAGCAGCCAGACGAGGGCGAGCGATCCGGCGACGATCCGGTACCAGCCGAACGGCGCGAAGCCGTGCTTCGAGACGATCCCGATGAACCAGCGGATGACCACCAGCGCGACGAGGAACGAAACGACGAAGCCGAGGCCGATGGCGCCGGCGCTCACCCCCAGATTCTTGTAGTTCTTGGCAAGCTCGAGCGTGGTCGCGCCCATCATCGTCGGAATGGCGAGGAAGAAGCTGAACTCGGCGGCGGTGCGGCGCTCCACCCCGAGCGACAGGGCGCCGAGGATCGTCGCTCCCGACCGGCTGACGCCCGGAACCATCGCCAGGCACTGGATGAAGCCGATGGCGAGTGCCTTCTTCAGCGGGATGTCGGCGACCCCGCGTTCTTCGCCGGCGGGCACCTTCCGGTCGATGAGAAGGATGGCGATACCTCCGACGACGAGGGCGACGGCGACCACCGTCGCGTTGCCGAGCAGAGCCTCGATATGATCGTGGAGGATCAGTCCGATCGCCGCCGAGGGAAGGAAGGCGACGGCGACGTTGCGGAGAAAACGCCAGGCGTCCGGCTCGCGGCGGACGAGGCCGGCGAGGACGGCGAGGAACGTCCGCCAGTAGAGCACCACCACGGCGAGAATCGCGCCGAGCTGGATGACGACGTTGAACACCTTCCACTGATTCTCGTCGTAGCCGAGAAGCGCCCCCGCGAGGATCAGGTGGCCGGTCGAGGAGACCGGGATGAATTCGGTGACTCCCTCGACGATGCCGAGGAGGATGATCGTGATGATATAGTCCATGGCCGGCGTTTAGCGGGCGATGGCGCGGGCGGTCCAGTCGGAACCGGGGTCGCGGGATGACGACTTCGCGGGGCCCATGACGGGTTCAGTTGGAGATCCACGCCTCGAGGGTTCCGGGCGAGATGATGCTGACCCGGCGGGCGACGACGGTGCGACCCGTAATGCCTGCGGACGAGATAGCCGCCGCCAGCGCTTCCGCGGCCTCCCGGTCCGCCGGGGCGGAATAGCGGACCTCGTTAAGCCCGGCGGCTGTCTCGACCCGCTCGCCGCTCGGCCCCTGTACCCGCCAGGCGGATTTCCTCAGCGCATGGTTGAGCTCGACGATGGAGTCGCGGCTCATGCTCCCCGCAAATTGTATGTAGACCAACTGTGGCCGCGCTCCCGCCGCGGGCGCCGGTGGTGGCGGTGTGACGATCGTTTTTGGCGCGGCGGGCGCACCCCGCGCCGGCGATGCGCGAGGGTCGGCGGCAGCGGTAACCGGCGGCGGAGTCTCGGCGTCCTCGCTTAGCTGCTGGGTCTCGGCGATCGCGATACGCAACAGGCGGTCGGCTTCGGCGAGGTTGCGCGCGCGCACGGCCGTGCGGGTTGCATCGAGACGCCTCTCGACCGACTCCGCGCGCGCCTGCCACGTCAGCGCCTCGCGGTGCCAGCTTTCGCCTTGGCGGACCGCCAGCGCACGCTGCTGATACAGGTAGACGGTGAAGAAGACGAACGCCGCCAGGATGCCTAGGAAACCCAGGATAATCAACGGACGGCCTCGCCGCGCCGATGCCCGGAGAACCTCGACCGAATCGAGCAGGTCGGCCATTCCGCCGACCGCTCCACCGCTCTCGGGGCGGGCGCGAACGTCGCTCATGGGTTACCGTCCAGTCCGGCCAGCCGCCGGATGATCGCCTCGATCAATTTGTAGGTGCGATCGAGGAAATAAATCGCCCGCGCGCCCGACGCGGCGAACAGCCCGCCGGAACCGAACAGCAGCCCGGCCTGCTCCAGGTTGAAAGTATCCGCCCTGATCAATAGAACGCCGGCATAGACGAGCAGGGCGAGCGCCGCGGCAGCGCCGCCGAGATAAATGAAACGTTCGACGACGAACATCTTGTTCATACGCTCGATCGCGTCGAGAGCCGCTCTGACCTCGTCCTTGCCAGTCATGCCGCTTACCCCCACCCTTAGATGCAGGATACCTTATTCGCTCCAGCGATGCAGCAGAAATGTTTCGCCGCCGTCTCCTTCTCAACGGAAGCGCGGCGGCGACCTTAGTAAGGCGACTTGGCGGCGAAGCGGCCGTGCTTGCGGTAGCGGGTGAGCCAGCCCTCCGCGACGGCGGCGAGCGGAGTCTTGGAGATCCCGAAGGCTTCCAGCCCCTGCGCCCCGGGCGCGGCGACGCTGTCCCGGCAGAGCATCAGATACTGGTCGTGGGTGATCGGCGCTCCGGGGAGCCAGCCGGTGACTCGGGACGCGATCGCCGCGATCGGATCGGGGATGTCGACGAGGGTGCGGTCGCGGCCGGTGGTTCGGCACACCCACTGCATCAGCTCGCGCATGGTGAGGATTTGCGGGCCGCCGAGTTCGTAGGTCTTGCCGCCGCGGGTATGCGGGTCGAGCGCGCAGGCGGCGATCGCCCCGGCGACATCGGCGGCGTAGACGGGCTGAAGCTTCATCTCGCCCCGGATCACCGGAAGGAACGGGGCAAGGCGGGCGAGGCCGGCGAAGCGGTTCACGAAATTGTCTTCCCGTCCGAAGACCAGAGAGGGCCGGACGATCGTCGCGTCGGGAAAGGCGGAGCGGACGGCGGCCTCGCCCTCGCCCTTGCTTCGCGCATAGTCCGACGGCGCCTCGGGATCCGCGCCGATCGCCGAGACCTGGACGAAAGCCTCCGCGCCGGCCGCCGCCGCCCCCCGGGCGACGTTGCACGCGCCCTCGACATGGACGGCGTGGAAGTCGCCCTTCAGGATTCCGACCAGGTTGACGACCGCGTGGCTGCCCCGGGCGGCCGCTTCGACCCGCTCGGCGTCGAGCAGGTCCGCCGCGACGAACTGAATTTGTCCAAGGCCCGCCAGCGGCTTCAGGAAGAAGGCCGAACGAGGGTCGCGCTGAACGATCCGGACCCGGGCTCCGACCTTGAACAAGGCCTGTGCGACGTAGCGGCCGAGGAAGCCGCCGCCGCCGAACAAAGTCACCAGACGGTCCATTCCCAGTCCCTTGAAGCCAAGCCGAGCCGGCGCTCCCTTGCCCGCTCAAGGGTGCGTTGACAAGCGCCGGGTCCCCCCCTAACTCGCCGCTCCTACCCCGTGCCCAGGTGGCGGAATTGGTAGACGCACCAGCTTCAGGTGCTGGCGCTCGCAAGGGCGTGGAGGTTCGAGTCCTCTCCTGGGCACCACTTCTTTTCCCGCGCCATCCATCCGTTCACCGGGCCAGACGGCCGGTGAAATGGCCCCGCCGCAGGGCGAGCAGGCGGCCGGGGCCGTGCGCGGCCGCGAACAGCATGCCCGCGGCGAACGGAAAGTGGCTGACGAAGGCGCCGAACTCCAGCTGCTTGGAGTCGGTCCAATGGGCCGGGCCGTGGAAGGCGAAGGCCAGGAACACGACGTATACGGCGCCGAGGAGCATCATCTCGGAGAAGTAGGCTCCCGTCAGAAGCGCCAGACCGATGGCGAGCTCGAGCAAAGCGGCCAGGACCGTCAGGAGCGAGGGGAAGGGAAATCCCGCCGACGCGATGAAGCCAGCCGTCATTTCGAACATCATCACCTTCCCCGCGAGCGCCATCAGGAAGACGAGCGCGAGGACGATTCGCCCGATCAGCGCCGCCCAATCCGGCCAACGCGCGGGTAATGGACTGTCGTTCATTTTTGTTGCCCCTCCTCCAAAATAATCGGCTCGATCACCCCACGCGCGGCCGCGTGGGGAACACGGGCGCACAGGCCGTCGACGTAGAAATCGAGATGGCGGTGCGCGAGCGCTCGCTCCTCGCTCGCGGGAAGGCCGATTGCGAGCGGCCGCGCGAAGCGGATCAAAGCGAAGACGATATCGCGTTCCGACAGTTCGGCCCGGAGGGCATTGTCGCGCCTCGCGCGGGTCACCATCGTCGTCATCAGCGCTCCCGCCCGAGCGCGCAGGTCCGGCCAATCCCGTTCTTCGAGCAGCGGATGGATGATGTTCACCACGCCGATCCCATGGTCGAGAGCGGCGTGCATGTAGCGCCGCAGGGCGTCGAGCCCGTCCGGGACGGTCTCGAGAAGCAATTCTCCGGCGCCGATGCTCCGCTCCAGGACATGGCGGGCGACGGCATGGAGCAGCGTCTGCTGGTCGGGGAAGTGGCGGTACAGCGTTCCGATGCCCACGCCGGCCCGCTCGGCGACGGCGTCGCGGGAGGGATCGCCGCCCACCTCGAGGACCAGTTCGACCGCCGAATCGATGAGACGCTGCCGGTTTCTCTGTGCGTCAGCCCGCATCCTGCCTTTCCTGCCATTTCCCCCCGCCTCCTTGACCCGGTCACAACCGGAGCATATTCCTCCGTTTCATGACAAGTCAATCAGATCGGGCGTATCCGTCGAAGCCGTTCACACTGGACCTATCGGAGATAGGTCGCAATCAGACGGCGCTCGTCGGCGGGAAGGCCGCGAGCCTGGGTATGCTGACACGCCTTTCCGGGATCGCCGTGCCTCCGGGCTTCTGCGTGACGGTGCCTTCATTCACGGCCGCCATCGCGGGCATCCGGGATGCCGACGGGGAACTCGAATGCATCGACTCGGCGGCGGTGGGCGACCCGCACCTCGTGGCGGCGGCGCGCCGGCTGCGTACGATGATCGAGCGGGCAAGCCTTCCTTCCGTGCTGGTCGCCGAAATTCGCGCGAGGTTGGACAGCGATGGCCCTTGCGCGAGCTGGGCGGTGCGATCGAGCGCGACCGCCGAGGACTCGTTAACCGCCTCCTTCGCCGGAGTCCACGAGAGCTATGTCGGGCTGATCGGCGCGGATTCCGTTCTCGACGCAATCCGGCGCTGCTGGGCGTCCGCCTTTGGCGAGCGGGCCGTCGCCTACCGGCGGCGCCGAGGCCTCTCGCTTCGCGACGCGAAGATGGCGGTGGTGGTGCAGCGGATGGCGGCGGCGGACGCATCCGGGGTGCTTTTCACCGCCGATCCGGTCTCGGGCGACAGGCGAACCGTGGCCATCGAGGCTTGCCCGGGAACAGGCGAGGCGCTCGTGTCGGGGCACGTGGTTCCGCAGGCCCTGAAGCTTCGCGACGGCGCCGCCACCGGACAGGCCGCCGGTCCCCTGAACGCGGCGCAAGCGCGCGAGCTCGCCGATATCGGCCGGCGGATCGAACGCCATTTCGGGGCGCCGCAGGATATAGAATGGTGCCTTGCCGACGGCGCGTTCGCGATCGTCCAGAGCCGCCCGATCACGACGCTCTTCCCGGTCCCGCCGCGAAGCGACGATGCCCGCCACGTCTATCTTTCGGTGGGTCACCAGCAGATGATGACCGACGCGATGAGGCCGCTCGGCCTATCGGTCTGGCAGAGGCTTGCGGCGCGGCCGATGCACGAGGCGGGCGGCCAGCTGTTCGTCGACGTCACCGCGCAGCTCGCCTCGTCCGACAGCCGCGCGGCCCTGCTCGCCATGCTCAATCGCGACCCGCTCATCCACGGCGCGATCGAGCAACTGGTGTCACGCGATTACATCGCCGTCCACCCGGACGACGGGCCGGCCGGCAAGTCCGTCGACGCGAGTCCGGCGAATGTCGAAGCTGCTCCGGCCCCGTCCGCCGAACCGGATCCGGCGCTCGTCGCGGAACTGATCGCCGAGAGCGAGCAGGCGCTCGACGAGGCGAAACGGGCGATCGAGGGAAAGTCCGGCGGCGAGCTGCTCGAGAGGATCGCCGCCGATCTGAGGGCGCTCAAGCGACAGCTTTCCGACCCGCGGAGCAGGACGGCGTTGATGGCGGGCATCGACGCGACTTGGTGGCTGCACGACCATCTTCGCGACTGGCTGGGCGACTCGAGCTTCGTCGATGTGCTGTCGCGATCGGTCGACAACAACGTCACCTCGCGAATGGGTCTCGACCTGCTCGATGTCGCCGATTCGATCCGGCCGCACCGAGAGGCGGTCGACTTCCTGAGGGAGCTCGGCCCGGACGACGTGGTCGAGGGGCTGGCGAGGGTCGCCGGCGGTGAAGAGGCGCTCGAAGCGATCGGCGGCTATCTCGCCGCCTACGGCATGCGCTGCGCGAGAGAGATCGATATCACCCGGACCCGGTGGCGGGAGAAACCCGCGCTCCTCGTTCCGATGATCCTCGCCAATATCGACCGCTTCGAGGCGGGCGAGGCGGAGCGGCGCTTCGCCGGCGGCCGCGCGGCGGCCAAGGCCGCGGAGCGGGAGGTTCTGCGGCGCCTCCGCGCGCTTCCGCAGGGGCAGGCCAAGGCGGCCGAGGCCAAGGCGGCGATTGGCCGGATGCGGGCCTTCATCGGCTATCGCGAATATCCGAAATATGCCTGGGTCCGTCGGCTCGACGTGCACCGGCGGGCATTGCTGCGCGAGGCGCTCCGGCTGGTCGGGCGCGGCGCGATCAGCCGGATCGACGATATTTACTACCTCCGCTTCGACGAGCTCGTCGACGTCGTCGCGACCGAGCAGGCGGATCCCGAGCTGATCGCCGAGCGGCGCGCGCGATTCGCGCTGGATGAGCAGCTCACGCCTCCTCGCGTGCTGACGTCGGACGGCGAGATGCTGTTCGGGACGTACCCGCGCGAGGGACTCGACGCGGATGCGATCCCCGGACTGGCGGTGTCCGGCGGCGTGGCGGAGGGACGTGCCCGTGTGATCGTCGACCCGGCCGGTGGCGGCCTGGAAGCGGGCGATATCCTGGTCACGCGTTACACGGATCCGAGCTGGACTCCGCTGTTCCTGACGATCGGCGGGCTGGTGACCGAGGCGGGCGGGCAGATGAGCCATGGCGCGGTCGTCGCGCGCGAATATGGCCTGCCCGCAATCGTGGCGGTGCGGGACGCCACCCGCCGCATCCCGGACGGCCAGCGAATTCGCATCGACGGGTCGAGCGGCCTGATCACGCTCCTGGAAGAGCGGGAGGAGCCGCCGGAATCTTGATGAAGTCGATGAAGGCTCGGAGCGGCGGTGGCACGAGCCGACGGCCCGAATAATAGAGGAAGGGCCCGGAAAAGGGCTGCCACCATTCCTTCAGCACCGGCTCGAGCGCCCCCGAATCGAGGTGCGGGCGGAGCCAGTCCTCGAACAACTGGATGATGCCTGTTCCGGCGAGCGCCATGTCGACCGCGAGGTCGGTCGCGGCGCCGACGCTGACAAGGAGGGGGCCTCGCGCCTCCACCCGCACGATCTCGCCCGCCCGCTCGAATTCCCACGGGCTCGTGGTCGCGCCGCTTGCGAAGCGGCCCTGAAGGCAGGCGTGGGCGAGCAGGTCGCTCGGGTGGGCGGGGCGGCCGTGCCGGTCGAGATAGGCCGGCGCCGCGGCCGTGGCGAAACGCTGGACGCGCGGCCCTATCGGGATCGCGATCATGTCCTGCTCCAGCCGCTCGTCATAGCGTATGCCGGCGTCGCAGCCCGAGGCGAGAACGTCGACGAAGCTGTCCTCCGCGACGATCTCCACCTTGATGTCCGGATAGGCGGCGAGGAACCCCGGAAGGATCGCCGGGAGGACGAGCCGGGCGGCGCTGACCGGCACGTTGAGCCGCAGGGTTCCTCCGATCCTGTCCCGAAAAGCCGCCACGACGCCGAGCGCCGATTCCACCGCGCCGAGCGCCGGGATCAGGTGGTCCACCAGCCGCGCCCCGGCCTCGGTCGGCGTGACGCTTCGGGTGGTGCGATGGAGGAGTCGGACTCCCAGCCGGGTTTCGAGCCGCCGGACCGCCTCGCTTAGCGCCGAAGCGCTCGTCCCGCTGGTCCGGGCGGCTTCCCGGAACCCGCGCGCGCGCGCCACGGCAAGGAAGGCGTCAAGCTCGCCGAGGTCGATGGTCATCGTTCGGAAATCCGCACAGCCCGTGCGGATTATGCCCGATTATCGAGACGGCTGCAAAGGCCTAGCTCGGTCGGGCCGAAGGAGACAGCGACGATGAAGACGATCGATCAAGGCGGTACTTACGAACTTGGCGGGCGGCGCGTGAAGCGGCTCGGCTATGGCGCGATGCAGCTTGCCGGCCCGGGCGTCTTCGGGCCGCCGAGCGATCGCGAGGCGGCGCTCGCCGTCCTGCGCGGGGCCGTTGCCGCGGGCGTCGACCACATCGACACCAGCGACTTCTATGGGCCGCACGTCACCAACCAGCTGATTCGCGAGGCGCTGTCGCCTTACCCGGAGGATCTGGTGATCGTGACCAAGATCGGCGCCCGCCGCGGGGAGGACGGATCCTGGCTTCCAGCCTTCGGCGCGGACGAGCTTGCCCGGGCGGTGGACGACAATCTGCGCAATCTCGGCCTCGATGCGCTCGACGTCGTCAACCTGCGGGTCATGCTCGACGTGCACGGCCCGGCGGAAGGGTCGATCGCCTCGCAGGTGGAGGCGCTCGCGAAGCTTCAGCAACAGGGGCTGGTTCGCCACATCGGGCTTAGCAACGTCACGGAGGCTCAGCTGAGGGAGGGCCGCTCGATCGCCCGGATCGTCTGCGTCCAGAACCAGTATAATCTCGTCCACCGCGGAGACGATGCCCTGATCGATTCTTTGGCCGAGGCGGGAATCGCCTATGTCCCGTTCTTCCCGCTCGGGGGTTTCAACCCTCTCCAGTCGGCGATCCTGTCGGAGGCGGCGGCTCGTCTCGGAGCGACGCCGATGCAGGTCGCGCTCGCCTGGCTGCTTCGGCGCTCGCCGAACATCCTCCTGATCCCCGGCACTTCCTCGGTCGCCCATCTTCGCGAAAACCTTGGCGCCGCCGCGCTCGACCTCCCGGAGGAGACCGTCTCGGCCCTCGACCGAATTTCCACCGCCGCGAACTAAGCGTCTTCGGCGCGGCTAGCGCGGCAAAAAGAAGCGGGCCGCGGCATGCCGCGACCCGCTCCAGTTTCTCGACTTCGGCTTAGAAGGCGCCGGGGCCGTTCGGGGTCCCGAGGCCGGTCGGGCCGTCATAGCCGGCGCCGGCGTGGCAGTAATAATAATAGGTGCAGCTGCCGTTGGAGCCGCTGGTCACGTCGAACAGAAGGCTCGGATTGGCGTAGATCGTCGCCGCACCGGTCGGGTGGTGGCCGGTCACGCCATAGATCCCGGCGATGATCGGAGCCGACGCGCTGGTTCCGCCGAACACCATCCAGCCGGCGCCGGTGCTGCTCGTCGGGCCGTAGACGGCGACTCCGGTCGCCGGATCGGCGACGGCGGAGACGTCGGCTTCCATGCGCCGAAGGCACGACGCGTCATGCTGGAAGCTGGGCTTGGCGTAGACCGCGCTGCAGCCGCTGCCGCCCGAGGTCCAGGCCGTCTCGCTCCAGCCGCGGGTGTTCGCCGCCGTGACGAGCCGGGTTCCGCCGACCGCGATGACGTTCGGCGAGGTGGCCGGGAACGACGCCCCATAGCCGCTGTCGCCGGTCGAGGCGGTGATCGCGATGCCCGGATGGTTGTAGGCGGTCGCATAGGTGGAGGTGCCGGATTCGCCGCCGCCATAGCTGTTGGAGATGGCGTTGACGCCGGTCGTCGCCGCGGCGCGGTTCACGGCCGTCGCGAGATCGGCGTAGGAGGCGGTATTGGCCTGAACGAGCAGGATCTTGCAGTTCGGGCACATGGCGCTGGCCATGTCGAGGTCGAGCGCCTGCTCCTGGTCCCAACCCACATCGGTCACCGGATAGCTGCCCTGGACGCCGTTCTGGTTGATCTTCTTGAAGCAGCCGTTGGCCGTCGTGCAGGACGGAAGGCCGTATTGCGCGCGGTAGGTGGCGAGGTGCGACTCGGCGTTGGGATAGCCGTAGGCGTCGACGATCGCGATGGTCGACGCGGACGAGCCCGTGCCGGTGATCTTGTAGGCACCGCGAAGGTCGGCCGGACCGTAGCCGGACGGAATGACCATCGGCGACAGCTCGCCGCCTCCCGGCGCCCGGCCGACCAGCTCCTGGCCGTTCGAGTCGGTGACGACCCGGGCGAAACAGCGCGCCGTGCCGTTCGGATTGCCGTGCGCGCACGCGGCCTTGTGATAGACGTTTCCACTCTGCTCAGGCTTGTCCGCGCTTGCGGCAGTGCCTGCCACGGCGCCCACGAGCGCCAGGGCTCCAAGTCCCCACTTGATCAGGTTCATGCGATTTTCCCCTATGCGGTCAGGATTGGCCGCAGAAGCCTATGCTGACAGCGCATTTATTATCCGCAAGCAGAGACTTAGCCGATTTCGACCAAACTCCCGCGATGGGGGGCAAACAGCGGCAGGACGTTCAAAGTAAACGACGACTAGTTCGGAAGGCGCTTTACTCGAACATTTGCTGCAGTGCGGGATGAAAGCCGGCACTCATAGGAATAGTGCATGCTGATTACATGAGTGGGAGTCATTTCCCCCGGCCTGGTGTCGGGGCGCTGAAGAACGTTTAACGTCCCCTTCAGTATCGTCTGCCTGTGAAACCGCCGCATTTCGGCAATCGTCGCCGTCGAAACTTCGCCCTTGACGCTTCGCGACACCGCCGCTTCGCAGCGCCGAGCGGCCTGAAGCTGAGCGGCGTCGGCCGGCGCCGGCGACAAGGCGGCGACGAAACCGGCGCTCACTAACAGAGGGATCATGCTCTTCTCGCCCATTCAGCCGAGTCTCAACGATGCGGCCTCGACCCCTGCTTTGCAACGGGATTCCCGTCCGATGGCCGAACGCGAATCTCCGAAATGGAGGTTTCGCGCGATTCCGCCCGCCGCGCATCGCGCGCCGGCTGAGTTGCGCGGCCCGGTGCCGCGGCTAAACCGATGGCATGGGGGTGTATGACATCGGCGTGGCGGGCTGCGGCCCGGCGGGACTCGCGGCGGCGCTTCTGCTGGCGCGCGACGGCCACCGGGTCAGGCTCTACGAGCGGTTCGACGCGCCTCGACCGGTCGGTTCCGGACTGATGCTTCAGCCGACCGGGCTGGCGGTGCTCGGCGAGCTCGGCCTGGCCGATCGCGCGGCGGCGGCCGGGCAGAGGATCGATCGCCTGTTCGGAAAGGCCGAGCCGGCCGGAGCGACGGTTCTCGATGTCCGCTACGAATGGCTTCGGAGGCCCGGCCTGGGCGGGGTCGGAATCCACCGGGCCGCCTTGTTCGGCCTGCTTCACGACGCCGTCATTTCGGCCGCCATCCCGCTCGAGACGAGCCGGACCGTGCGCGGAGTCGCGGAGGGACGCCTGCAGTTCGACGGCGGAGCCGGTTCGGACCGCCACGACCTGATCGTCGATTGCCTTGGGGCCCATTCCCCGCTCACCTCGCAGCCGGGGCGAACGCTGACCTACGGCGCGCTTTGGGCAAGCCTCGACTGGTGCGAGGGCTTCGACTCGCACGCGCTCGAGCAGCGCTACGTGGCCGCGAGCCGGATGACGGGCGTGCTGCCGATCGGCCGGGCGCCGGGACGCGAGCGGCCCCAGGCGGCCTTTTTCTGGCTTCTTCGCGAGGACCGTTACGCCGCCTGGCGGGAGCGCGGGCTTGAGCCGTGGAAGGCGGAAGTGAGGGCGCTTTGGCCGGCGACGGCGCCGCTCCTCGACCAGATCGGCGATGTCGCTCAGCTGACCTTCGCCCGCTACGCCCATCGGACCCTTCGCCGGCCCGCCGCGCCGGGGCTCATCCACATCGGCGATTCGTGGCACTCGACGAGCCCGCAGCTCGGCCAGGGCGCCAACATGGCGCTGCTCGACGCCTGGGCACTGGCCAAGGCGCTTCGGGAGGAGGAGACGCTCGAGCGCGGACTCGCGCGCGCGGTGGCGCTTCGCCGGGTCCACGTCGCGCTCTATCAGGCGCTGAGCGCGGTCTTCACGCCCGCCTATCAGAGCGACAGCCGGGTGCTGCCGTTCATCCGCGACAGGATCGTGCCGCCTTTCGGACGTCTCTGGCCGGCGACCCGTATCCAGGCGGCAATGGTCGCCGGGACGTTCGGCGGACCGCTTCGCCCGCTGGGGCTGGCACTCCGGCCGGGCGAGGCCTAGGCCTCCTCGCCGCCCTCGGCCTCCGACTCGGCCTCGGTCGTCGCCCCGTCGGTGAAATAGGGCTCCACCTCGCCGTTCAGCTTGATGGTCAGCGGCTGCCCGTGGCGGTCCATGGTCTTGCCGACCTGAACCCGGATCCAGCCTTCCGAGACCGAATATTCCTCCACGTCGTGGCGGTCGCGGCCCTTGAAGCGAATGCCTACTCCGCGGCGCAGCGTGTCGGCATCGAAATGCGGGCTTCGCGGGTTGAGCGAGAGGTGGTCGGGAGGCGTATCGGCCATCGGAATCGCTTTCGTTCGGGAGGGCCGAGCTTCAGCGCAGCTTGCTGATCTTCAGCCCGTCGAGTTTCGCGCGGTCCTTCACCGACTCCTCGGTCCGGGTCAATGCCTTGGCGATCGCCTTGAGCGACATGTCCTTGGCGGCGAGCTGATGAAGCTTCTGAAGCTCCTCGCTCTTCCAGGGCTGGCGGTGTCGGGCGAAAGGCTCGGCCATCAATCCTGGACCACGTTGCCCTTGGTGGACGGCTTGGCCGCGATCGTCTTCTTCACTTCCTTCTTGGGCTTACGGGTTTCCTTGTTGCCGCGCACCTGTCCCTTGGCCATGTCCTTGTCTCCTTCGCCGTCCTAATCGACCGGTCGAGGCGCGAAGTCGAGAGCCGAAGCCGTTGTCGGCGCCCGGTCCGCCCTCTAAGGGTCCCGGCCGATGAATTCCCGGCCCCGTTTCTCGTTCCAGATCCACGCCACCGACGGCGCCGCCCGAACCGGCACGATCGCGATGCGCCGCGGCGACATAAGGACTCCCGCGTTCATGCCGGTGGGCACCGCCGCGACGGTGAAGGGGATGAAGCCGGCCGACGTCGAAGCCGCCGGCGCCGACATCCTTCTTGGCAACACCTATCATCTGATGCTTCGTCCGGGCGCCGAGCGGGTGGCGCGCCTCGGCGGCCTTCACCGCTTCATGGGCTGGGAGCGGCCGATCCTGACCGACAGCGGCGGCTACCAAGTGATGAGCCTGTCCGAGCTCGCCAAGGTGACGGAGGAGGGCGTCGACTTTCGAAGCCATCTCGACGGCTCTGAGCACAGCCTGTCGCCGGAGCGGTCGATCGAGATCCAGCGGCTGCTCGGGTCCGACATCGTAATGGCCTTCGACCAGCTGGTTCCGACGACTTCCTCCAAGGAGGAGCAGGTCTCGGCGATGGAGCGCTCGATGCGATGGGCGGGACGCTCTCGCGAGGCGTTCGACGCCGGCGGGGCCCATGCCGCGAACGCCGCCCTGTTCGGGATCCAGCAGGGCGCGCTCGATCCTGCGCTCCGCAAGGCCTCCGCCGACGCTCTCATCGCCATCGGCTTCGACGGCTATGCGGTCGGCGGACTCGCGGTGGGGGAGGGGCAGGAGGCGATGTTCGCCTGCCTGGACTTCGCGCCGGGCCAGCTCCCGGCCGACCGGCCGCGCTACCTGATGGGGGTGGGCAAACCCGACGACATCGTCGGGGCGGTCGAGCGCGGGATCGACATGTTCGACTGCGTCCTTCCCACCCGATCCGGGCGGACGGGCCAGGCCTTCACCCGCGACGGGCCGATCAACATCCGCAACGCACGCTTCGGCGAGGACCAGGCGCCGCTCGACCGGGATTGCCCCTGCCCGGTTTGCGCGACGTGGAGCCGAGCCTATCTCCACCACCTCGTCCGTTCCGGCGAGATGCTCGGAGCGATGCTGATGACCGAGCACAATATCCGCTTCTACGAGCAGCTTATGGCGGACCTCCGGGCCGCCATCGCCGAAGGGCGGCTCTCCGCCTTCGCCGATGCCTTCCGAGGCCGCTACGGCTCACGCGGCTGATCGCGCCGGAGCCATTTCCTCGACCCGCGCGATCGTGCAGAATTCGAAGGCGAGGGTGGCGACGTGGGCGGCCTGGACGTCCTCCGCGCGGATCGTTCCGCCGCGCCCGTCCGAAAGGTCGAAGCAGTCGCAGGCGTCGGGGACGAGAACCATGTCCCAGCCCAGGTTCGCGCCGGTGCGAATGGTGGTCGACACGCACATGTCGGTCGAGATCCCGAACACGACGACGTGCCTCGCGCCAAGCCGGCGCAGGCGAAGGTCGAGATCGGTGCCGATGAAGGCGGAGTTGACGCTCTTCGTCACCAGCGGCTCGTCGCCTCGCGGTCCGAAGCCCGGACGGAAGCGGTTGCCGGGAGTGCCGGGCGCCAGGGTCGAGCCGGGGGCGACGCTGTCGTGGCGGACGTGGATTATCGCACGTCCGGCGGAACGCCACGCCGAAAGGAGGGCGAGGCCGTTCGAATCGACATCGCGGTTCCAGCGCCGCGGCCAGGGCGCGTCGTCGAAGGCGGTCTGCATGTCGACCGGCAGGAGTATGGCGCGGTCGGGGTCGAAGGTCATGGGCGTTCTCCTTGTGGAAGCCTCCTCCTGCGCGCTTGCTCCGCCGGTTTCATTCGGCATGATGCCGGCGCGCCCGGCATTTCGCCGGCTGGGAGAGCGCACCGGGGGAGGGCGCGGGTGGACGACAAGGACAGGCTGCTTCTGACCCTCTTGCGGCGGGATGCGCGCGCCTCGGTGGTGGCGCTCGCCCGCGACCTCGGCCTCTCGCGCAGCGCCACCCAGGAGCGGCTCGCCAGGCTGACGGCGTCGGGCGCCGTCGCCGGCTTCACCATCGTCGAGGGCGCGGGCGAGGGCGTCCGTCAGTCCGCCTATCTGATGGTGAGCTTCCAGCCCGGCTATCGCTGCCCCCAGGTGGTGCCGAAGCTCAAGCGCGTTCCCGGGGTGGCGATGATCCACTCCGTCACCGGGCCGACCGACCTTCTCCTCCGACTCGACGGCGACAGCGTGTCCGATTTCGAGAGCGGCCGGGCGGCCGTGGCGGAGGTTCCAGGCGTCGCGTCGGTATCGACGGCGGTGGTGCTGGAGCGGCATCTCGGCTGACGCGCCGCTCCTGTCCAGCCTGTTAAGAGGTTGAAAAAAGGGTATTCGTCTCCATCTTCAGGCGAGCGGGTGGAGCGTTCCGCTCACGGTCGCCAGTCGCGTTCGGCTCACGGCCTGCCCCGGGTCCGGGCCTTGTGCGGTTGCGAAGAACGGGCGTCTCCTCTAAGGGCGCCAGCCTTTCCGGAGTCATAGATGCTGTCTACATACGTCACTATGCCTGCCCTGCGCCTGCCTTCGCTGCCCGACAAGAAGCACGTGATGAGCGCGCTGGTGCTCGCCGTGACGTTCGCCCTGTATCTCGTGGCGGGACTTAGCGTGACCTCCGTTGAACCGGTCGGAACCGCACGCGCCAACGTTCCGGCGCACCTCCCCATCGTCGTTCCCGGGCTCGGCACGGTCCCGACCCCCGAGCCGCTGCAATTCCGCGACGTCGCGCCTCAGGAAGCGGTGGCGATCAACGCCGCCGTCCCGGTCTCGACCCTTCCCAATCCGGCGGCGCGGCCCTTCGCCGTCGCCTTCGCGACTCCGGCCGATCGCCTTCGCGCCGTCGAGTGCCTTACCGCCGCCGTCTATTACGAGGCGGCGATCGAGTCGACCGAGGGCCAGCGCGCCGTGGCCCAGGTGGTTCTCAACCGTGTGCGTCACCCCGCTTATCCGAAGAGCGTCTGCGGAGTCGTGTTCCAGGGTTCGGAGCGGACCACCGGCTGCCAGTTCACCTTCACCTGCGACGGCGCCCTGGTGCGGACACCAAGCGCCTCCGGCTGGGCTCGCGCCCGCCGCGTCGCCGAGGAAGCGATCGCCGGCCAGGTCTACGCGCCGGTCGGCTGGGCCACCCACTATCACACCAACTGGGTGGTGCCGTACTGGAGCTCGAGCCTGGTCAAGGCCCAGGTCGTCGGGACCCACATCTTCTATCGCTGGGAAGGCGGCTGGGGCCGTCCGCCGGCCTTCCGCTTCCGCCCGTCGTCGAGCGAGCCGCAGATCGCCCTGATGCGCCGGCTGACCTCCGACCCCTCGAGCCTCGCCCAGGCGGTGGACGTTCCGGTGGTCGATCCCGCGGCCGCCGCCGCCGCCGCCGCGGCGGCCGCCGCGGCCAATCCGGACGTGACCATCCCGGTGCCCTCGGCGGCCAACCTCGCGGGAGTGCTCAACGCGCAGACCAACACCAATATCGCCAACCGGGCGGTCGTCCGCCGCTACGTGCCGATGACCCGCGAGGCGGCGGTCGCGGCCACCATGGCTCAGACTCCGCAGGCCAATTCGCAGCTTCACTGGGCGCTTACCGGGCTTCCCGAAAAGCCGTCGGCGGCGGCGACGGGCGGAAAGACGGCCACCGACGCCGCGCCCGCCGCGGTTCAGCCGCCCAAGTGCCTCGAAGGCGTCCGCCGCCTCCCGGCCGGAGGAGCCGCCGCCGCCGCGGCCGAAAAGCAGGCCTGCTGAGCGCTCTTTCCCCTCTCCCGCGAGCGGGAGAGGGCAGGGTCCTCACTCCGCTTCCCGCGACCGGCGTCGCCCCTTATCCCTTGAGAGCAAAGCGCTGCAACTTGCCGGTCACCGTCTTGGGAAGGGCGGCGACGAACTCCACCTCGCGCGGATATTTGTAGGGCGCGATCGTCGCCTTGACATGGTCCTGGAGCGCCCGGGCGAGGGCGGGCGAGCCGGGGCCGTGCGCCTCGGCCGGGACCACGAACGCCTTCACCTTCCGGCCGCGTTCCTCGCACGGCACTCCGACGACCGCGCACTCGGCGACGGCGGGGTGGGCGTAAAGCGCGTTCTCGACCTCGGGAGCGGCGATATTGTAGCCCGCCGAGACGATCATGTCGTCCGATCGGGCGACGTACCAGAAATAGCCGTCCTCATCCTGACGGAAAGTGTCTCCCGTCACGTTCCAGCCGCTTTGGACGTAATCCGCCTGCCTCGGGTCGTCGAAATAGCGGCAGCCCGTCGGCCCCTTGACGGCTAGACGGCCTGTTCCCGCGGAGAGGGGAGCCCCGTTCTCCGAAAGAATGCAGGCCCGGTAGCCGGGAACGGCCTTGCCGGTGGAGCCCGGGCGGATGTCTTCGCCCGAGGCGGAAATGAAGATGTGCATCATCTCGGTGGCGCCGATCCCGTCGACGATCTCGAGGCCGGTCGCCTCACGCCAGGCCTTCCAGGTGGCGGCCGGCAGGTGCTCGCCGGCGGAGACGCAGGTGGAGAGGGAGGAGATGTCGTGCGCCGCGATCGTTCCAAGCATCGCCTTGTAGGCGGTTGGGGCGGTGGCGAGCGTCGTCACCTCGTGGCGCGCGATCGCTTCGAGCAGCGGCCCAGGCCCGGGTTGCTCCACCGTCACCGCCGCGCCGCCGAAGCGCCATGGGAAGACCAGCTGCATGCCCAGGCCGAAGGTGAAGGCGATCGGCGCCGAGCACGTCCAGCGGCCACCGGGTGCGGGCCGGAGCACCCGGCGCGCGAAGCTGTCGGCGGAGGCGAGGATATCGCGATGATAGTGGACGCAGCCCTTTGGCCTTCCGGTGGTGCCGGAGGTGAAGGCGATCATCGACACGTCGTCGCGGTGCGTGTCGACGGCGGCGAAAGCCGAGCTCGACGCCGCGAGCCGCGCCTCAAGAGGTCCTCCGCCGGAGTCGCCGCGATAGGTCAGGAGGGAGCGGACCAGGCCCGTGCGTTCCGCCGCCTCCGTGAAATCGTCGAGCGAGCGCTCGTCGACGATGGCGTGACGGATCCGCGCGCGCTCCAGGATCGTCGCCACCTCGCCGGCGCGAAGCACCGGCATGGTCGTGACCAGCACGCCTCCGGCCTTGAGCACCGCCAGCCAGGCCGCGAATAGCATCGCTCCGTTGGGACCGCGTAGGAGCACTCGGTTGCCGGGGACGAGCCCTTCCTCCTCGACCAGCAGGCGGGCGATCCGGTCGGAGAGGGAGTCCATCTCGCCATAGGACCAGGTTCCGAAATCGTTGATCACCGCCGGAGCGTCGGGAGCGCCGCCGCGGATCAGCTCCACCGCGGCGTTCAGCCGCTCCGGGTAGATCAGCTCGGGAAGGTCGAAGAGGAAATCGGGCTGCATCTCCGGCGGCGGAAGCCGATCGCGAACGAAGCTGTCGACATGCGCCGAGCGCATCAGTCCGGCACCACCGCGATCGCCTCGATCTCCACCTTGGCTTCGCGCTCGACCAGCGCCGAGACCTCGACCACCGCCATGGCCGGGAAGTTGCGGCCCATCAGCTCGCGCCAGGCCGCGCCGATCTCGCCCGCCCCGGCCACATAGTCGTCGCGGCTGGTGACGTAGCAGGTCATCCGGACGATATGCTCCGGACCGGCTTCGTCCTCGGCGAGTATGGCGAGGATGTTGGCGAGGACCTGGCGGAACTGGCCGGTAAGATCCTTTGCCGGGAACCGCTCCGATTCGTCCCAGCCGACCACTCCGGCGGTGAAGATGGTGCGCCCGCGGGCGGAGACGCCGTTGGCGTAGCCCTTGGGACGCGGCCAGCCGGGCGGCTGGAGGATCTTCACGACCGGTACTCCGCCAGGTGGGCGCGGGCGATGACCACCTTCTGCACCTCCGAGGCGCCCTCGTAGATCCGGAGCGCGCGGATCTCGCGGTAGAGGCGTTCGACGGGAATTCCGCGGGTCACGCCGAGGCCGCCGAACAGCTGCACCGCCTTGTCGATGACGCTCTGGGCGCTGTCGGTGGCGTGGAGCTTGGCGAGCGCGGCCTCGCGGCTGTTGCGCCGCCCCGGGACGTCGCGAAGCCAGGCGGCGCGGTAGATAAGCAGGGCGGAGGTCTCGACGTCGAGCACCATCTCGGCGAGCTTCGACTGGGTGATCGGATTGTCGGCGAGGGTGCCGGCGCCGAGGCGGCGGGAAAGGGCCCGGCGGGTCGCCTCGTCTAGCGCTCGGCGGGCGAAGCCCAAGGCGGCGGCGCCGACGGTGGTCCGGAAGACGTCGAGCGTCGCCATCGCCTGGGCGAAGCCCCTGCCGCGCTCGCCGAGGAGGGCGCTGGAGGGGAGGCGCATGTCGGTCATCTTCAGGGTCGCGAGCGGGTGCGGGGCGATCACGTCGATCCGCTCGCTATCGTCCAGTCCCGGCGAGTCGCGGTCGACCAGAAAGGCGGACAGCCCCTTCGCTCCGGGCGCCTCGCCGGTGCGGGCGAACAGAACATAATGATCGGCGATCCCACCGTTGGAGATGAAGGTCTTGGACCCGTTCAGCACCCAGCCGCCATCCGCTTCCTCGGCCAGGGTGGCGATCGATGCCACGTCCGAACCCGACTCCGGCTCGGTAAGGGCGAAAGCGGCGATCTTTTCGCCGCGGGCGACGGCGGGAAGGTAGGCGGCCTTCTGCGCGTCCGAGCCGAACAGGCTGATCGCTCCCGAGCCGAGGCCCTGCATGGCGAAGGCGAAGTCGGCCAGGCCGGAATGGCGGGCGAGGGTTTCGCGGATGAGGGCGAGGGAGCGAACGTCCATGCGCCCCTCGGCGTCGGGAACGCAGTGGCGGAGCCAGCCGCCGTCGCCGAGCTTTCGGACCAGGGTACGGCAGGCTTCATCCACGTCCCCCGGCTCGTCGTCGTCTAGATTGGCGGAGCACCAGGATTCGAGCTCGTTCGCGACGACGCGGTGGCGGTCCTCGAAAAAGGGCCAGTCGAGGAAGTCCTTAGTCACCCTCGAACTCCGGCCTGCGCTTGGCCGCGAAGGCTGCGAAGGCGCGGCGGAAGTCGTTGGTCGCCATGCAGATCGCCTGGGCCTGGGCCTCCATCTCAATCGCGGTCTCGAGGCCGACATTCCATTCCTGGTTGAGCTGGGTCTTGGTGATGCCGTGGGCGAAGGTCGGGCCGCGCGCCAGGTCCCGCGCCAGAGCCCGTGCCTCCTCGAGCAGCCGCTCGGGCTCGACCAGGCGGTTGTGGAAGCCCCAGCGCTCGCCTTCCTCGGCGGTCATGAAGCGTCCGGTGTAGAGCAGCTCCGAGGCTCGGCCCTGTCCGATGATGCGGGGGAGGATGGCGCAGGCACCCATGTCGCAGCCCGCCAGGCCGACGCGGGTGAAGAGGAAGGCGGTCTTCGTGGCCGCCGTCGCCAGGCGAAGGTCCGAGGCCATGGCTAGGATCGCGCCCGCCCCGGCGCAGATGCCGTCGAGCGCGGCGACGATCGGCTGCGGGCAGGCGCGCATCGACTTGACGAGATCGCCGGTCATTCGGGTGAAGTCGAGCAGCTCGGGCATCGCCATCCGCGTCAGCGGCCCAATGATCTCGTGGACGTCGCCGCCGGAGCTGAAATTGCCGCCGGCCCCGGCGATCACCACCGCCTTCACCTGACGGGCGTAGACGAGCGACCGGAACGTGTCGCGAAGCTCGGCATAGCTTTCGAAGGTGAGCGGGTTCTTGCGCTCCGGCCGGTCGAGGGTGACGGTCGCGACGCCGTCGGCATAATGCCAGCGGAAGTGTTCGGGCGCGTAGCTCTCGGGGTTCATGCGATCTCCACCGCTTCGCCGCTGCGATCGGACAGGATGAGGTCGAGCACCGATGCGGCGACCTCTTCGGGTGTGATCAGCCTGCCCGACGGGTTGAGCCGGGCGAGCTCGGCCCGCGCTTCGTCGGCGGTCCGGCCGGTCTTCGCCTGGATGTTCGAGATGGACCCGGCGGTCATGTCGCTGTCGACGAAGCCCGGGCAGACGGCGTTCACGCGAAGCCGGGTCGCGGCATATTCGGCGGCCAGCGCCCGGGTCAGGCCGACGGCGCCGTGCTTGGCGGCGATGTAGGGGGCGGCGTAGGCGAAGCCGTGGAGGCCGGCCATCGACGCGATGGTGACGATCCGGCCGGCCGGCGCGGCGAGCAGGTCGGGAAGGGCGGCCTGGCAGCCGTGGAACATGCCGTCGAGGTTGACGGCGAGCATGTCGCGCCAGAGCGTCTCGGCGACCTTGGCGAAAGGCACGCCCGCGGCGGCTCCGGCATTGTTGACGAGGATGGTGATCGGGCCGTTGACTTGGCGGGCGGCGGCGAACGCGGCATCGACCTGGGCGCGGACCGTGACGTCGGCCGTGCAAGATAAAATCTCGTCCGTCCCGAGCCCGTCGACGCCGCCTGCGGCGGCGCTCTGGATGAACTCCGTCGAGGGGCGCACCTCGGAGTCTTTGCCAGCGCCCCTCGACTTCGCTCGGGACGAACGGATGGCTTGGGCGACCTTCTCCAGAGGCTCTTGCCTCCGACCCACCAAAGTCAGCCTCGCCCCTTCCGCCGCCAGCGCGTGCGCGATCGCGGCTCCAATGCCGGTGCCGCCGCCAGTGATTAAAGCATGCCGCCCCTCGAGCCTCATGCCTTGAGCTCCGCTTCGCGCGCTAGGTTGCGGGCGAGCTGGCTCATCCCGCTCAAATAGGGCTTGGGCACCGTCACCCCCCGATAATCCTGCGCCGCCGCCGCCCGAAGCGTCCACATCGGGTCGACGAGATGCGGCCTCGCCAACGCCACCAGGTCCGCCCGGCCGGCGGCGAGGATCGAGTTGACGTGATCGGGCTCGAAGATGTTGCCGACCGCCATCGTCGCCATCTTGCCCTCGTTGCGGATCTGGTCGGCGAAGGGCGTCTGGAACATCCGGCCGTAGACCGGGGCGCATTCCGCCCAGGTCTGACCCGCGGAGACGTCGATCAGGTCCGCGCCCGACTCGGCGAAGGCTCGGCCGATCAGCACCGCCTCGTCCGGAGTGACTCCGGCCTCGCCCATCCAGTCGTTCGCCGAGATGCGCACCGACATCGGCTTTTCGGCCGGCCAGGCGGCGCGCATCGCGCGGAAGACTTCGAGCGGAAAACGGAGCCGGTTGTCGAGGCTTCCGCCATATTCGTCGGTGCGCCGGTTGGTCAGCGGGGTGATGAAGCTGGAGAGAAGATAGCCGTGGGCGGCGTGGAGCTCGATCATGTCGAACCCGGCTTCCTCCGCCATCGCCGCCGCGGTGGCGAACTGGGCGACGACAAGGTCCATGTCGGCCCGGGTCATCGGCCGAGGCACCTGGTTGGCCGGCGACCAGGCCACGTCGGACGCGGCGATGAGCGGCCAGTTGCCGCCGTCGAGCGGCACGTCATAGCCTTCCCAGCCGACCTTGGTGCTGCCCTTCGGCCCGGAATGACCGAGCTGAAGACAGAATCTGGAACGGCTGTTCGAATGGACGAAGTCGACGATCCGCTTCCAGGCGGCGACATGCTCGGGTTCGTACAGGCCCGCGCAGCCCGGCGTGATCCGACCCTCCGCCGACACGCAGGTCATCTCGGTATAAACCAGCCCCGCGCCGCCCTGCGCGCGGGTGCCGTAATGAACGAGGTGAAAGTCGTCCACGGCGCCGTCCCGGGCCGAGTACATCGCCATCGGCGACACGACGACCCGGTTGTCGAGGCGAAGGCCGCGAAGGCGGTAGGGGGCGAACATCGGCGGGGCGGGATCGTTGACCGGAACGCCGAGCGCCTTGGACTGGAACCAGCGCTCCACCCCCTCGAGCCAAGGCTTGTCGCGAAGACGCAGATTTTCGTGGCTGACGCGCTGCGAGCGGGTGAGGAGCGAGTAGGCGAACTGGATCGGCTCGAAGCCGAGATAGCGGTCCAGAGTCTCGAACCATTCGGTCGAATTGCGCGCGGAATTCTGGAGCTTGAGAACCTCGATCTGGCGCTCCTCGCGATATTCCTCCAGCGCCCGCTCGCGCGGCAGTCCGGGGCGGTTCAGAACCTCGGCGAGCTTTATCGCGTCCTCGAGCGCGAGCTTGGTGCCCGAGCCGATCGAGAAATGGGCGGTGTGGGCGGCGTCGCCGAGCAGGACCAGGTTCCGGTACGACCAACGCCCGCAGATTATGCGGCGGAAGTTGAGCCACGCCTCCGGCCCCGCGAGGTGGGCCGCGTTGGACATCAGCGCGTGGCCGTCGAGATACTTGGCGAAGATCCGCTCGCACAGGGCTATCGCGTCCGGCTGGTTCATCCGGTGGAGGCCGAGCCCGGCCCAGGTCTCCGGCGCCATCTCGACGATGAAGGTCGAGAGGCCGGAGTCGAAGCGGTAGGCGTGGGCCCAGACCCAGCCCGCCTCGGTCTCCTCGAACGCGAAGGTGAAGGCGTCGAATGTCTTCTCGGTGCCGAACCAGAAGAATTTGTTGCGCCGAACCTGCACGTCCACGCCGAAATACCCGGCATTAGCGGTGCGGATCCGGCTGTTGGCGCCGTCGGCGGCGATGACGAGGTCATAGCCCGCCCAATCCTCCAGCCGGGCGCTCGCCTCCTGCTCGAAGTGGAGCCTGATCCCGAGCGCCCGCGCCCGCTCCTGGAGGATGGCGAGAAGGCGCTTGCGGCCGATTCCGATGAAGCCGTGGCCCGACGAGCGGATCGTCTCGCCGCCTATATGGACGTCGATATCGTCCCAATGGGCGAATTCGGCTTGGATCACGGCGCCGGACACCGGGTCGTTCGCCATCAGGTTCTCGACGGTCTGGTCGGAGAAGACGACCCCCCAGCCAAACGTGTCGTCGGCCCGGTTGCGCTCGAACAGGTCGACCTCGTGCGCCGGATCGCGCAGCTTCATCGAAATGGCGAAATAGAGCCCGGCGGGTCCGCCGCCGAGGCACGCGATCCGCATCGCCGTCTCCCTCGCCTTGGGCGTAGTGGGCCGGGGAAGGGGAGGCAAGGCCCGCCGACTTCCCCCTCGTCCGTGCGCCCGCCGCTGGCGCGTTCTCTAGCGCGTGCCCGGGCTGTTCGCGGAGGGTAGGGAGGCGGGTCCGAGGCGCCAATGGGCGGGTTCGAACAGGTGACGGGTCCGTACCGAATGCTCGAAGTCGTGGGAGTCGCCGAAGAGCTTGCCGATCGCATCGGTGAAATGCCGGCGGCTTTCCCACAGGCCGAAGGTGAAGAAGTTTCGAGCGTCGGGCGCGGTGGCGGGAAGCGGGGCGAAACCGGTCAGTTCCCCCGGGCGGGTGAGGAACTCGGCGATCAGGCCCTTGGCGGCGACGGGGCTGTGTTCCTGCCAGTGCTGTATGAACCGGGCCTGCGCCGAGTCGTCGTCGCGGATCTTCCAGTGGATGAGGACGACGATCAACGATCGTTCCGATCGGCCGCCGCCAGCGCCGCGGGCGCCGGCGGCGGCGCGAGCGCGCGCTTCACGACCTCGCCCGGCCCGCCCAGTCGTGACCAGCGGCCGCCGCCGTCGAACGCCGCATAGGTCATCAGCCCGCTCTGCGTGCCGCGCCCCGCGACGTTCTGGCCGAGCTTCGGATCGAAGCGGATCGGACCGGTCACTCCGATCCGGTCCGAGCGGCGGATGCGATCGACCATGCGCCGAAGGTAATCGCCGTCGGCCCGGACCGGTTTGCCGGTCAGGCGACGCTCGGCGCGGACGGCGCGAAACGCGTCGGCGACGATGATCCCGGCGTCGTAGCTGAACGCCTGGTCGCGAACGGCCGGGCTGAGCTCTCCGAACAGGCTGGCGAAGTGGGCGTCGTCCGGAGAGCGGGGACGGCTCGGCTCGATGTCGACATCCGTGATCTCGAACAGGCGGTTCCACTGGTAAGGCGCCGAGGAGAATTTCGAATGTGCGTCATAGGCGTTCATCCAGCCGCCGAGCATGGCCGCGCGCGGCGGCTCGCCGGCTTTGTAGAAGGCATCGGCGACCGCCATGTAGTCGCCGCCCGTTCCGAGCAGCATGATGATCCTGGGCTGGGCGGTGAGACGGTCGAGCTGGCTCTTCACCCGCTCGCCGGTAATGTCCCCCCGCGTGTAGTAGGTGACGGAGATTTTGCGCTGGGCCATCCACTCGTCCCATAGCGGCAATTTGGCGACGATCGCGTCGAAGACGAGCTGGCCGTACAGCTTCTCTCCGGAATTCTCGCTCTGCTCGACCAGGAAGGAGAGCGGAACGCCTTTCGCGATCGAGGCATTGGCGAGTTCGAGGAACTCGTCGATGCGCTCGTCGACTCCGGAATTGACCCGGAACAGGGAAATTCCGGCGCCGTCCCAGCCGACCGGTTCGCGAGGCGCGGCGCTGGTGATGAAGACCGGCGGCTTGCGCCCGGTCTGCCACACCGCCCGGATCACCGGGCCGGTGAATTCGGTGACCGGCGGACCGACGACCGCGACCACGTTGCGGGTGGTGATCTGGGTGCGAAGCTGGCGCAGCAGGTCGTCGGCCTTTCCGGTCTTCATCGCCTCAAGCGGGGCGATGAGGTTGACGACCTGCAGCGACGGGTCCTTGGCGATGGCGGAGTTGAGGCCGTCGCGGTGGAGCGGCCCGAAGGCCTTGTCGGGGTAGATCCCGATCACCACCGGCGGTCCTACGCTCCTGCTCCCGTCGAAGGCGAGCCGCCCAGAGGCGCGAAGCCATGCGTCGCGGATCGGGTTTTCGAGCAGGGTCACAAGGCCGCCGACGAGGACCAGCGTCGCGAGGATCGACCACAGCACGACGGGCTTTTGCGACTGGACGTAGCGCTTGTTGAGCTCGCTGATGACCGCCCCGACGATGCCGACCGCGATCAGCCCCGCGATAGCGGTCAGCCCCATTGCCCCCAGCAGCTTGTCCATCCCAGCCCCCCAGCCTTGTTCAGGTTCCCCGCTCGTCCCCGAAAAGATGAATATGCAGCCGGTCAGAATAATTAAAGCCGTTTTCAATGACGGCGTCGATGATCTGCGAGCCTACTCCTATGATGGTTCGGCTGTCGGTGCCGAGCGGCATTATGTAGATGCGGCTCGCTTCTATCCCGAAGCTCGCTGCAAGGCGAGCGACCTCGCCAACGTCGCCGGGCGTCGCCGCCACCATCTTGAAGGTCGCCTTGGGAAGCGCGGCGAAGGCGGCGAGGGCGCGCGTGCGGATCGCGGCGCCGGCGCGGTTGCCGGCATTTTCCAGCTTCGGGGACACCATGAAGAGGTCGACGAGTCCGGCGAGGGCGGGGCTCGGCGCCAGGGTGCCGTTGGTCTCGATCTCGACGAGGCGCGAGGGAGACTGCTCGCGTAGCCGCTCGATCAGAGCCGTCAGCGCGCGCATCTGGACGAGCGGCTCACCGCCGGTGATCACGACCCCCTCCGCCGCCAGCCCGGCGATCCGCTCGGCGACGTCGCCGACGAAGAGCTCGAGGCTGTCGAGCGCCGGGTCGAACTTGTTCGGGCCCTCGGGGCCGTCGCCGGCGTGGGCCCAGGGCGTCCCGTGCCAGTTCCAGGTGTAGGGCGTGTCGCACCAGGTGCACTGGAGATTGCAGCCGGACAGACGAACGAAAGTCCGAAGCCGCCCGGAATTGCGGCCTTCGCCTTGAACCGACCGGAATATCTCGGCGACCCCGGGGGACTTGCAGGCGAGCTTCAGGGTTTGCATGGCGCGCTATTAACAGCGGCCGGCGGAAGGCGCGAGGGTCTCGCCGCCCGCGCGCGAGGATCACGAGAGGTGGTGCCGACTGTCCGACTCGAACGGACGACCTACCGCTTACAAGGCGGTTGCTCTACCAGCTGAGCTAAGCCGGCCCGCCGCGTTGATGGTGCATAAGCGGCGCCCCGTCCAGCCTTTGCTCCACCGTTGACCTTGCCCGCCCGCCGCGGCGAGAGTGGGGCAAGATGGAGGGGGGCGGAATGACTCGGCACGGCGGGCTATGGAAATTCGCTTTGGCCGCCGCCTTGTGCGCCGTCGCACCGGCCCCGGCCCCGGCGGCGGAGCCGGTTTCCCATACGCAGGCCTGGCCCGGTCTCGTCTCGGGCGAAACGCGGGCCGAGATGAGCGCCAGCCTCGACGCCGGGCCGGACCTGGAGCGGGGCCGGGCGGCGCGCTTCGAGCTTGCCGAGCACCGGCGCCTCGATGCGGCGCTCGCGGCGCTGGCGCCGCAGCGCAAGGGCGTGGTCGACGCCTATGTCGTCGTCGTGCGGTTCGACAGCGACGCGGTGTTCGGCCGTGAGGCGCGCGAGGCTGGAAAGGTGCTGGAGCGCCGCTACGACGCCGCCGGACGGACGATCGTGCTTGGCGGAGACGGTGGAGACGGCGGGGGCGCCCGAATGGCGATGGGCAGCCTCCACGCGCTTGCCCTCGCGCTCGCGCGCGCAGCCGAGCTGATGGACCCGCGCGAGGACGTCCTCATCCTCTACACGACCGGCCACGGCACCGACGCCGGGCTTGCCTATCACGACGGCAACGAAGGCTATGGCTTCCTCGATCCGGCGCGGCTTGCCGGCTGGCTGGGCGAGCTCGGGATACGCAACCGCCTGCTCATCCTCTCAGCCTGCTATTCGGGGATCTTCGTGCCCGTCCTGGCGAACGATTCGACCGCCCTCGTCACGGCGGCTTCGGCCACCAGGACGTCGTTCGGCTGCACCGCCGACAATGACTGGACCTTCTTCGGCGACGCGATGATCAACCGGGCGCTGCGCAAGCCGCAGCCGCTTGGCCAGGCCGCGGCCGAGGCGCGGGGCCTGATCGCCGGCTGGGAAGCGAGCAAGGGCTACGAACCTTCCGATCCCCAGGTCAGCCTCGGCGCTAGGATCGATGCATGGCTCAAGCCGCTCGAGACGCGAATGCCGAAGAGCGCGACCGCGCCGGTCGGGCGGCCGCCGGCGGGGCCGTGATTCCCTCTCCCCTCTGGGGAGAGGGTCAGGGAGAGGGGGAGTCCGGACTGACCCTCGGGCGTTCGTGACTCCCTCTCTCCCTTTACCGTTCGCGGCTCTCCCCGCTCCCCCGAGGGAAGGTCACAGGATTCCGAAGGTCCAGCCTTCGCTGCGCGCGAGTTCAGGGGTCAGCCCCTGCGGCGCGAACGCGGCCGGTTCGGTGGCCGCGAGCGAGCGCATCCCGGCGGCGGTGACGAGCGCGTCTGTCTGGTGGTCGTCGGGCTCGAAGAGCAGGCGCGCCGGAGCGCTGCCGAGCGCCTTCAGGGCGCGGTTGAGCTCGGGGCGGGTGCGGATCTTGGTTCCCGAAAGGCCGGCTCGGCGCAGGTAGATGCGGGTGTAGATCTCCACCACCGCGCTTCCGTCGGCGGGGAGCGGGTCCATCGGCCAGATCGCGACCCGCCCGGCGAGATGGTGGAGAAACCGCATGCCCGAGAAGCTCGCCTTGGCGACCTGGGCGGCGCCGATCGCGTCGTAGGCGCTCGCGGTCTTCCGGCCGCCCTGCGCGTTGAGCCGGGCGTCGCACTGGCGGAAGCGCATGAAACGCGCCTTCTCGCCGTCGGCGATTCCGAAATAGAAATGGCGGCGATGCGCCTGCTCGAGAAAGCTCGCGGCGCCGAGGTCCTCGTCGGCGCAGCGCGAGTCGACATAGGCCCAGAATTCCCGCGCGGTGGACGGAATCCCGGGCTCGCCGGGGAGATATTCTCCGCGCTCGGCGATCGGCGGCGCGAAGCTGAAGTCGAAGCCGAACAGGGTGGGGGCTTCCGCCGCGCTCGCCACCAGCCAATCCAGCACCTCGGTTCGGGACCAGACGTGGCCGGCGCGCACGAGGCGGGGCGCCGCCGTCCCGGCTTCGGCCAGGGCGACGGCGATCCCTTTGTGACGCTTCCCCTTGGCGCCGGACCAGTCGATCGCGGCGAAGCGGGCGAAGCGCGTTAGCCCCCCTCCCTGCACGCAGGGAGGGGCCGGGGGTGGGTGGCTCTTGGTAGAGTCACTGCCCTTCATCGACGCACCCACCCCTCATTCCCCTCCCTGCGCGCAGGGAGGGGAGGTGTTCGTCACACCAAAGGCGGCTGGCTGTCCGAAGCCGGGGGCGGCGGCGGCGGCGGAGAGGCGCGCGGAGCGCGGGGCGCGGCCGGCGCGGCGGGCGGCGCGGGGACGGCATTGGCCTCCGTCCAGCGCTCCAGCAGCTTGTGCGCGGTCGGCCGTCCGCCGAGCCCGAAGGCGAGGGCGCAGGCCACCGCCGCCGAGCCGATGATCGACGCGAAGGCGATGACCACGATCTCGTTGGCGAGGCCCATGAAGCGAAGCCCGATCGCCACCGCCAGGGCGATGATCGCCCAGCGCAATATGGTCGGAAGCCAGCCCTGGGTCCCGGCGCCGCCGACGAGGTTCGACACGAGCCGGGCAATCGCCACCCCGGCGAGGATGATGACCGCGCCGAACAGCACGTGGCTGCCGAGCTCGAGGATCTGGGCGAGCATCGCCGCGATGATCGGCGACTGGAGAAGCTCGGCGGCCTTGATCGCGAAGAAGATCAGGATCGCGATCATCACCACCGTTCCGACCGTCCGCGAAGGCGTGCCCCCTTCACCGGGCGCCGAGATACCGAGCGCGCTCACCGAGCGGTCGAAGCCCATCGAAGGGAGGAGCTGCTCGATCGCCTGCTTGGCGAGCTTGCCGACGAAGAAGCCGATGGCGAGCAGGATGAGCGCGCCGAGCACGTTCGGGATCGAATCGAGGATGGTCCGGAGCATCTGGGTCGCCGGTCCGGAGATGGCGGCGATGTGAAGCGCGTCGAGCGCCGAGATGGTCACCGGGATCATGATCAGGAAGAACACGACCATACCGATCGAGCGGCTGATCGAGGTGCGCGGAGCGATGGACGGGGCGGCGCCCGCGACTCCCGCCGGGACGGTCCCGCTGGTCTCGGAAAGGCCGGTCCTGCGCAGCCAGCCGTCGGCATTGGCGGCGAGCAGGGCGCCCTCGACCAGCCGCCGGACGATCCGGGCGACGATCAGGCCGATGAAGAAGATCAGGCCGGCGCCGACCACGTTGGGGATGAAGGCGAAGACCCGGGTGGTGAGCTGCCGGACCGGATCGAGCACTCCGGCGAGGCGGAGCGGCTGGAGGGCGATCATGATTCCGATGAGCAGGATCAGCCAGAAGGCGATCTCGCCGATCAGGCTTCCGAGCGTCTTGCCGGGTTCCGCCTCATAATGCTTGCGAAGGGCCGGGAGGTGGTCGACGACGCGGGCGATCGCCCACTTCGCCGCGCGGGCGAGGATCCAGGCGAGGATGAGGATTCCGATCGCGCCGAGGATGCGCGGCCCCCATTCCATGGCTTCCGCCTTGAAATAGTCGCCGTTGCCTGTCGTGTCGTACATGGCGCTCTCCCCTGGTCCGGGCGCGACGCGCGCGCCCCCGTTCATGTCGCTTCCGAAAGAACCCTTCGCATGACGCGCCGGTTCCCGAAAGGGGGAGCGAATGGCGCCGCCGCTTCAGGTCCGGTCGCGGCCTCGTTGCGAGTCCCACCAGGCGAGGCGTTCGGCGAGCTTCTTTTCGAAGCCGCGGTCGACGGGCTCGTAGAAGGTCTGGGGCTGCATCTCATCGGGCCAGTAATTGTCGCCGGAGAAGCCGCCCTCGGCGTCATGGTCGTATTGATAGCCCTTGCCGTAGCCGATGTCCTTCATCAGCCGGGTCGGGGCGTTGAGAATGTTCCTGGGCGGCATCAGCGAGCCCGTCTCTTTCGCCGATCGCCAGGCAGCCTTCTGGGCCTTGTAGGCGGCGTTCGATTTGGGCGCGGTGGCGAGGTAGAGGCAGGCCTGGACGATGGCGAGCTCGCCCTCGGGCGAGCCGAGGAAGTCGTACGTGTCCTTGGCGGCGATGCACTGGACGAGGGCGTTCGGGTCGGCGAGGCCGATATCCTCGACCGCCGCGCGGGTCAGTCGCCGGAGCAGGTAGAGCGGCTCCTCGCCAGCGGTCAGCATCCGCGCGAGATAATAGAGCGCCGCCTGCGGGTCCGACCCCCTGATCGCCTTATGGAGAGCCGAGATGAGGTTGTAATGCCCCTCTCGGTCCTTGTCATAGACCGCGACCCGGCGATTGAGCAGGGCGGAGAGGGCGGCCGGGTCGAGGGGCTCCGGCACCTCGATTGAAAAGAGCGTCTCGGCCTGGTTGAGCAGGAAGCGCCCGTCGCCGTCGGCGGTCGCGACCAGGGCATCGCGCGCCTCGGCCGTGAGGGGGAGGGGACGCTCCATGATCGCCTCGGCGCGTTCGAGCAGCTTGCACAGCGCCTTATGGTCGAGCCGGTTGAGGATCAGCACCTGCGCCCGCGAGAGGAGGGCGGCGTTGAGCTCGAACGAGGGATTTTCCGTCGTCGCCCCGACCAGCACCACCGTGCCGTCCTCGACATAGGGCAGGAAGCCGTCCTGCTGGGCGCGGTTGAAGCGGTGGATCTCGTCCACGAACAACAGGGTCTGGCGCCCCGCCCGGGCGAAGTCGCGGCTTTCCGCGAACACCTTCTTCAGGTCGGCGACGCCCGAGAAGACCGCCGAGATGGCGACGAACCGCATCCCGACCGCGTCGGCGAGCAGGCGGGCGATGGTCGTCTTGCCGGTGCCGGGCGGCCCCCACAGGATCATCGAGGCGAGCTTGCCGGCCGCGACCATCCGCCCGATCGCGCCCTCCGGCCCGGTGAGATGGTCCTGCCCAACCACCTCCTCGAGGCGCGCCGGCCGAAGCCGGTCGGCGAGCGGAGCGCCCGCCGCGGGCGCGGGCGCGGGGGGAGGGGGGTCGCTTGCGAAGAGATCGGCCACGGCGAGGGCGATAGCCGATGGAGACGGCCGCGTCACACGTTCCGTCATTCGGGCCGAGCCGTCATCCCGGCGAAGGCCGAGATCCCGATGGGTAAGACCTCGGCGCCTTTCACCCCCCGAGGCCCCGGCTTTCGCCGGGGCGACGCTTGACGGCAATCGGTCCAAGATATATCTAAGCTATACAAAGACAGTAAGGAGACATGTCATGCGGATGCGGTGCGGGCCGGGTTTCGGCTTCGAGAAGAGGGGACCCGGGATGTTCGCGATGCATTTTGGTCCCGGCCGCGGGGGCTGGGAACGGGGCGGCTGGGACGGCGGCGATTGGAGCGCCGGCTTCGGCGGCGGACCGGGCGGGCGCCACGGCGGCCGCGGCAGGCGCCGGATGTTCGAATCGGGCGAGCTTCGCCTGGTCCTGCTCAAGCTGATCGCCGACCAGCCGCGCCACGGCTACGATCTCATCCGGGCGATCGAGGAGCTGACCCACGGAAGCTACGCGCCGAGCCCGGGGGTCGTCTATCCGACACTCACCCTGCTCCAGGACATGGGTCTCGTCCGCGAGAGCGGGACCGACGGGCCGCGCAAGGCCTTCGAGATCACTCCGGAAGGCGAAGCCCATCTCGCCGAGCGGCCCGAGGAGGTGGAAGCGCTGTTCGAGCGGCTCACCGGCGCCGGAGAGGGCAAGCGCCGCGCCGGCGGAAGGCCGATCCAGCGCGCCGTCGCCAACCTCCTCTCGGCGCTCTGGCACCGGGTCACGGCGGAGGAGATGGGCGAGGACCGGCTTCACGAGATCGCCGCCATCCTCGACGAGGCCGCTCAGAGGATCGAGCGGCTGAAGTAAGGCGCCGCCGTCCCGCCTCCCGTCATCCCGGCGGAGGCCGGAATCTCGACGGGTGAAGAACGACCGCGCCTTTCACCCCACGAGGGCCCGGCCTTCGCCGGGGCGACGAGGAGTGAGGCCCGCCCACGCCAAGCGAAAAAAGGGCGCTCCCGGCTCCAGGCCGGGAGCGCCCAATTGCGCGGCAGGGAGCGGCCGCTTATTTCGTCTTGTTGGCGTCGGCCGCGTTGTCGACCGCATTGTCGGCCGCGTCGGCGGCATTCTCGCCGGCGGCGCGGACGGCATCGGCCTTGTTCTCGGTGACGTCGGCGGCGGTGTCGTTGGACATGTTGTCCGCGACTTCCTCAAGGTTGTCGGCGACGTTCTCGGAATTGGCGACGATGTTGTCGCCCGCGTCCGAATGGGTGTTGCACGCGGCGAGCGCGAGAAGGCCGGCGCCGGCTGCGGCAGTGATGATGAGCTTCATGTGAAAATCCCCTTGTTGTATCGCAAAAGGACGCCCCAGCGTGGGCCGGGGCGTCCGTGGGAGCTCCGCGTGACCGGGTGGAGCCCAACCGAATCAGAAAAACCCACTGATGGAGGTTAGGTTCCGGCGCCGTCACAATCAAGGGACTGGACACGATCAGGGGACAGGGCTCTGGGGCGGAGCGCGGCCGCCGCGCTCGCGCTGGCGGATCACCCGGCAGTAGCCGTCGACGAGCGCCTGGTTGACCTCGTCCCAGCCGTAGCGCCGGCTGACCTCGCAGCCGGCCCGGCCGGCTTCGCGCCGCGCCGACTCGTCCTCGCAGTAGAATCGAAGCGCCTCGGCGAAGCCCTCGACCGCGCCCGGTCGGATCAGCCGACCGGTGACCCGGTCGGTGACGAGGCTCTCGCTCCCGGTGGCGATCGCCGCGACGACCGGAAGGCCGGCCGCCATCGCCTCCAGGGTCACGTTTCCGAACGTCTCGGTGACCGAAGGGTTGAACAGCATGTCCATCGACGCGACCGCCCGGCCGAGGTCGGGGCCCTTCTGGAAGCCGGCGAACACCGCGTTCGGAAGGCGGCGCTCGAACCATTCGCGCGCCGGACCCTCGCCGACGACGAGCACCTTGTGCCGCACCTGGCGCTGCTCGAGGCTGTCGATCGCGTCGGAGAAGACGTCGAGCCCCTTCTCCATGACCAGCCGCCCGACGAAGCCGATCACCGGCACGTCGCCGTCGAGGCCGAGGCTTTCCCGCCACGCCGGGTCGCGCGCGCCCGGGTTGAAGATCGTCCGGTCGATCCCTCGGGTCCAGATCCCGACATTGTAGCTCATCCGCTGCTCGCGAAGCAGCTGCGCCATCGAGTCGGACGGAGCGAAGATCGCGTCGCAGCGGCGGTAGAAGCGGCGAAGGATCGCCTCGATCGCCGGCTCCAGGAAGGCCAGGCCGTAATAGCGCATGTAGGTCTCGAACCGGGTGTGGACCGAGGCGACCACCGGAAGCCCGACCCGGTGGGCGAGAGACACGGCGCGGTGGCCGAGCAGATCGGGGCTGGCGACGTGGAAGATGTTGGGCTCGAAGGCCCGTATGTCGCGGTGGACCCGCGGCGGCAGGCCGAGCGGGAACTTATACTCCTTGCGCCCGGGTATCGAGACGCTGGGAACGTGGATCACCTCGGCATTCTTCTCGAAGGCAGGAGAATCGACGGTCGGCGAGTAGACTCGCACCGCGGCGCCCTTCCGCAGGCAATATTCGACGAGCCGGTTCAGCGCCTGGTTGGCGCCGTCGCGGATGTAATTGTAGTTGCCGCTGAACAGGGCAATGCGAAGGCCGCTCGCGTCCATCGTGCGGGCCGATACAGGCATTGGTGCGGGAAGCGCAAATCCGGCGGGGCGCCGGGCGTCAGTCGCGCCGGTCGAGCCTGCGCCGGATCACCCACAGGGCCGGGAGAACGAGCACCGCCACGAGCAGCAAGGTGATCGCGATCTTGAGCTCCACGTCATGCCCCTGCGCCGAAGGAGAAATCCCTCTCCCCAAGGGGGAGAGGGAAGGGTGAGGGGGTTCGGAGTGCGAGACTAACCTCCGAAGCCGAACCCCCTCACCCCGACCCTCTCCCCCAGGGGGAGAGGGGGTAGAGCTTAGTCCTGCAGATACTCGCCGGCGTCCGCGTCGGTGCCGTGGCCCTCCGGCGACACGGCGGCGAGCGGATCGTCGCCGATGGCGCTTTCCGGACCCTGGGCCAGCTCGGCGGCATGCTCTTCCGCGGCGGTGTTCGGCGCGATGAGAGCCTCCTGCAGCTTGCGCTGCTGAGCGCGCAGGGCAACGTCGCGGCTGGTCGCGGCGATGCGCATGCGCTGCATCCCCGCGCCGGTGCCCGCCGGGATGAGCCGGCCGACGATGACGTTCTCCTTGAGGCCGTCGAGCGTGTCGATCTTGCCCTGCACCGAAGCCTCGGTAAGCACCCGGGTCGTCTCCTGGAAGGAGGCGGCCGAGATGAAGCTTCGGGTCTGCAGCGACGCCTTGGTGATCCCGAGAAGGACCGGCTTGCCTTCGGCGAGCCGCTTCTTGCCGGACTTCAGCTTGGCGTTGGCCTCGTCCATCTCGAGCCGGTCGACCTGCTCGCCGACGAGCAGGGTGGAATCCCCGCTCTCGGTGATCTCGACCTTCTGGAGCATCTGGCGGACGATCACCTCGATGTGCTTGTCGTTGATCTTCACGCCCTGCAGTCGATAGACCTCCTGAATCTCGGAGACGAGATATTCGGCCAGGGCGACCACTCCGAGAACCTCGAGGATGTCGTGCGGATCGGGCGAGCCGCCGATCAGGTTGTCGCCGCGCTTGACGAAATCGCCTTCCTGCACGTCGATGACCTTCGACTTCGGCACCAGATACTCGACCGGCTCCGACCCGTCGTCGGGGATGATCGCGATCTTGCGCTTCGCCTTATAGTCCTTGCCGAACGAAACGCGGCCCGAGACCTTGGCGATGATCGCATTCTCCTTGGGCTTGCGAGCCTCGAACAGCTCCGCCACCCGCGGCAGACCGCCGGTGATGTCGCGGGTCTTGGCCGCTTCGCGCGAGACACGGGCGAGCACTTCGCCGCCCGAGACCCGCTGGCCGTCCTCCACCGAAAGGACCGCGCCGGGCGCCAGCATGTAGCGGGCCGCCTCGCCGCTCTCCTCGTCGAGGAGGGTGACGCGCGGGCGAAGATCCTCCTTCGAGCGGGCGGAGCCGCGGAACTCGGTGACCACGCGCTGGGCGATTCCGGTCGCTTCGTCGGTCTGCTCGGTGAGCGTCTTGCCCTCGACCAGATCCTGGAACTTCACGATTCCGCCCTTCTCGGTGATGACCGGCATCATGAACGGATCCCATTCCGCGATCCGGTCGCCCTTCGAGACGATGTGGCCATGGTCCGCCATCAGGTGCGCACCGTAGGGAATACGGTGGGTCGCCCGCTCGCGGCCGTCCATGTCGACGATCGCCAGCTCGCCGGAGCGGGACATGGCGACCCGCCGGCCGCGCGGATCGACGATCGTCGGAAGGTCGCGAAGCTCGACCGTGCCGTCCACCGAAGCCTCGAGGTTCGAGGTCTCGTTGAGCTGGGCGGCGCCGCCGATGTGGAAGGTGCGCATGGTGAGCTGGGTGCCCGGCTCGCCGATCGACTGGGCCGCGATCACTCCGACCGCCTCGCCGATATTGACCGGAGTGCCTCGGGCGAGATCGCGCCCGTAGCACTTGCCGCAGACGCCGTGCTGGCTCTCGCAGACCAGGGGCGAGCGGATACGGACCGCCTGGACCCCGATCTCGTCGATCCGGAGCGCCTGGCTCTCCTCGATCAGATGGCCTTCCTTGGCGAGAACGTCGCCGCTCTTGCCGTCGACGATGTCTTCGGCCGGGGTGCGGCCGAGGATGCGGTCGCCGAGCGACGCGATGACCGCTCCGCCCTGAACGATCGCCCGCATCTCGAGCGCGTTCTCGGTTCCGCAATCCTCCTCGACGATGACGCAATCCTGCGACACGTCGACGAGACGGCGGGTGAGGTAGCCCGAGTTCGCGGTCTTCAACGCCGTGTCCGCGAGGCCCTTGCGGGCGCCGTGGGTGGAGTTGAAATACTCAAGGACGGTGAGGCCTTCCTTGAAGTTGGAGATGATCGGAGTCTCGATGATCTCGCCCGACGGCTTGGCCATGAGGCCGCGCATTCCGGCGAGCTGCTTCATCTGAGCCTGCGAGCCGCGGGCGCCGGAGTGAGCCATCATGTAGATGGAGTTGATCGGCGCCTGGCGGCCGTTCTCCATCATCGGCTGGGCCTTGATCTTCTCCATCATGGCGTTCGCCACCTGGTCGCCGCAGCGGCTCCAGGCGTCGATCACCTTGTTGTACTTCTCCTGCTGGGTGATCAGCCCGTCCTGATACTGCTGCTCATAATCCTTCACGAGCGCGCGGGTCTCGTCGACGAGGCCCACCTTCTCGTGCGGGATGATCATGTCGTCCTTGCCGAACGAGATGCCCGCGCGGAAGGCGTGGCGGAAGCCCAGCCCCATGATCGCGTCGGCGAACAGCACCGTCTCCTTCTGGCCGGTGTGGCGATAGACGGTGTCGATGACGTCGCCGATCTCCTTCTTGGTGAGCAGGCGGTTGACGGTCTCGAACGGCACCTTGTGGCTCTTCGGGAGGGTCTCGCCGAGCAGCATCCGCCCGGGAGTCGTCTCGAAGCGCTTCATGTACTGCTTGCCCTGCTCGTCGGTCTGCGGGACCCGGCTGACGATCTTCGAGTGAAGCGTGACCGCCCCGGCGTTGAGCGCCTGGTGGACCTCCTGCATGTCGGAGAGGAGCATGTTCTCGCCGGGCTCGCCCTCGCGCTCCATCGACAGATAATAGAGCCCGAGCACCATGTCCTGCGAGGGAACGATGATCGGCTTGCCGTTGGCGGGCGAGAGGATGTTGTTGGTCGACATCATCAGCACGCGCGCTTCCAGCTGGGCCTCGAGGCTCAGCGGGACGTGGACGGCCATCTGGTCGCCGTCGAAGTCGGCGTTGAACGCGGCGCAGACCAGCGGGTGGAGCTGGATCGCCTTGCCCTCGATCAGCACCGGCTCGAACGCCTGGATCCCGAGGCGGTGGAGAGTCGGCGCGCGGTTGAGGAGGACCGGGTGCTCGCGGATGACTTCATCCAGGATGTCCCAGACTTCCTTGCGCTCCTTCTCGACCCACTTCTTCGCCTGCTTCAGGGTCATGGAGAGACCCTTGGCGTCGAGGCGCGAGTAGATGAACGGCTTGAACAGCTCGAGCGCCATCTTCTTGGGAAGGCCGCACTGGTGGAGCTTCAGCTCCGGGCCGGTGACGATGACGGAACGGCCCGAATAGTCGACTCGCTTGCCGAGCAGGTTCTGGCGGAAGCGGCCCTGCTTGCCCTTGAGCATGTCGGAAAGCGACTTCAGCGGACGCTTGTTGGCGCCGGTGATCGTCCGGCCGCGGCGGCCGTTGTCGAACAGGGCGTCGACCGCTTCCTGGAGCATGCGCTTCTCGTTGCGGACGATGATGTCCGGGGCGCGAAGCTCCATCAGCCGCTTCAGGCGGTTGTTGCGGTTGATGACCCGGCGGTAGAGGTCGTTCAGATCCGACGTCGCGAAGCGGCCGCCGTCGAGCGGAACCAGCGGGCGAAGCTCGGGCGGGATGACCGGAACGACGTCGAGGATCATCCACTCCGGGCGGTTGCCGGAATCGATGAAGCTTTCGACGACCTTCAGCCGCTTGATGATCTTCTTGGGCTTGAGCTCCGACTTGGTCTCGGCCAGCTCCTTCAGAAGCTCGTCGCGCTCGCCCTCGAGGTCGAGGTCGATCAGCATCTGCTTCACCGCCTCGGCGCCGATTCCGGCGGAGAAGGCGTCCTCGCCATATTCGTCCTGCGCCTCGAGAAGCTCGTCCTCGGTCAGCAGCTGGTACTTCTCGAGCGCGGTGAGGCCCGGCTCGATGACGACATAGGATTCGAAATAGAGGATCCGCTCGAGCTGCTTTAGCTGCATGTCGAGCAGGAGGCCGATGCGCGAGGGCAGCGACTTCAGGAACCAGATGTGGGCGACCGGGGCGGCGAGCTCGATATGGCCCATGCGCTCTCGGCGGACCTTGGAGACGGTGACCTCGACTCCGCACTTCTCGCAGACGATGCCCTTATACTTCATGCGCTTGTACTTGCCGCACAGGCACTCGTAATCCTTGATCGGACCGAAGATGCGCGCGCAGAACAGGCCGTCGCGCTCGGGCTTGAACGTGCGGTAGTTGATGGTCTCGGGCTTCTTGATCTCGCCGAACGACCACGACCGGATGCGCTCGGGGGAAGCGATCCCGATCTTGATCATGTCGAAGGTCTCCGGCTTCACCACCGGGTTCGAGAAATTGGTCAGTTCATTCATCTCTTTGTCCCTTCAGGGGAAAATCCTGCAGCAGAGGCCTAAGGTCACACTTAGGTCACACCGGAGCGCGTTGCCGCGCTCCGGCTGAAACTCACTCCGCCGCTTGCGCGAAGCCGTCGTCGTCGACCGCGTGGCTGTTCAGCTCCACGTTGAGGCCGAGCGAGCGCATCTCCTTGACGAGCACGTTGAAGCTCTCGGGGATTCCGGCCTCGAACGTGTCGTCGCCCTTGACGATCGCCTCGTAGACCTTGGTCCGGCCGATCACGTCGTCCGACTTCACGGTCAGCATCTCCTGCAGCGTGTAGGCGGCGCCGTAGGCCTGGAGCGCCCACACCTCCATCTCGCCGAAGCGCTGGCCGCCGAACTGGGCCTTTCCGCCCAGCGGCTGCTGGGTGACGAGGCTGTACGGCCCGATCGAGCGCGCGTGGATCTTGTCGTCGACGAGGTGGTGGAGCTTCAGCATGTAGATGTAGCCCACGGTCACCTTGCGGTCGAACGTGTCGCCGGTCCGCCCGTCGAACAGGGTGACCTGCCCGGACGGATCGAGCCCCGCCTTTTCGAGCATCGCCGACACGTCCGCCTCGCGGGCGCCGTCGAACACCGGAGTGCCCATCGGAATTCCGCCGACCAGATTGGAGGCGAGCTCCATCACGTCGTCATCGGCGCGGGCGTCGATGTCGGCATGATAATTGTCGCCGTAAATGTCCTTGAGCTTCGTCCGGACCTCGGCGACGCCCTTGCCGGCAAGTCCCTCGCCGCGCTCCTGCATGCCTTCCAGCATCTCCGAGATCTGCTTGCCGAGGCCGCGGGCAGCCCAGCCGAGATGGGTCTCGAAAATCTGTCCGACGTTCATCCGCGACGGAACGCCGAGCGGATTGAGGACGATGTCGACCGGGGTCCCGTCCTCGAGGAACGGCATGTCCTCGTTCGGCAGGATGCGGCTGATGACGCCCTTGTTGCCGTGGCGGCCGGCCATCTTGTCGCCGGGCTGGAGCTTGCGCTTCACCGCGACGAACACCTTGACCATCTTCAGAACGCCCGGCGGAAGCTCGTCGCCGCGCTCGAGCTTCTCGATGCGGTCCTCGAGCCGGCGGCGGATCACCGCCTCCGCGTCGTCATACTGGGTCTTGACCGCCTCGAGGTCGCTCTGGACGCGGTCGTCCTTCACCGCGAACTTCCACCACTCGAAGGTCTCGATCTCGTTGAGGCCCGCCTCGTCGATGACTCCGCCCTTCTTGAAGCCCTTCGGAGCCGCGGTGGCGGTCTGGCCGACGAGCATCTCGCGAAGCCGGGCGAAGGTCGAGCGCTTCAGGATGGCGCGCTCGTCCTCGGCGTCCTTGCGGAGCCGGTCCTTCTCCTCGGCCTGGATGGCGCGGGTACGGTCGTCGATGTCGATTCCGTGGCGGTTGAACACCCGAACCTCGACCACCGTGCCGGACACGCCCGGCGGAAGGCGGAGCGAGGTGTCGCGGACGTCCGAGGCCTTCTCGCCGAAGATGGCGCGGAGAAGCTTCTCCTCCGGGGTCATCGGCGATTCGCCCTTCGGCGTGATCTTGCCGCACAAGATGTCGCCCGGCTCGACCTCGGCGCCGATGTAGACGATGCCCGCCTCGTCGAGGTTGCGCAGAGCCTCCTCGCCGACGTTCGGGATGTCGCGGGTGATGTCCTCCGGCCCGAGCTTGGTGTCGCGGGCCATCACCTCGAACTCCTCGATGTGGATCGAGGTGAAGACGTCGTCCTTCACGATCCGCTCGGAGATGAGGATGGAATCCTCGAAGTTGTAGCCGTTCCAGGGCATGAACGCGACGAGCACGTTCCGGCCGAGCGCGAGCTCGCCCATCTCGGTCGACGGGCCGTCGGCGATGACGTCGCCGGCGTTGACCACGTCGCCCACCTTCACCAGCGGACGCTGGTTGATGCAGGTGTTCTGGTTGGAGCGCTGGAACTTCATCAGGGTGTAGATGTCGACGCCCGACTTGCCGGCCTCGACGTCGCCGGTCGCCCGGATGACGATACGCGTGGCGTCGACCTGGTCGACGATTCCGCCGCGGCGGGCGGCGATGGCGGCGCCGGAGTCGCGGGCCACCGTCTCCTCCATGCCGGTGCCGACGAACGGCGCCTCGGCGCGGATCAGCGGAACGGCCTGGCGCTGCATGTTCGAGCCCATCAGCGCGCGGTTCGCGTCATCGTTCTCGAGGAACGGGATGAGCGAGGCGGCCACGGAGACGAGCTGCTTGGGCGACACGTCCATCAGGGTGATGGTGTCGCGCGGCGCCATCAGGAAGTCGCCCGCCCGGCGGGACGAGACGATGTCCTCGCCGAAGGTGCGATCCTCGTTGAGCTCGGCGTTCGCCTGGGCGATCGTGTGCTTCGCCTCTTCCATGGCGGAGAGGTAGACGACCTCGTCGGTCACCTTGCCGTCGATCACCTTGCGGTACGGAGTCTCGATGAAGCCGTACTTGTTCACCCGGCTGAAGCTGGCGAGCGAGTTGATCAGGCCGATGTTCGGCCCTTCCGGAGTCTCGATCGGGCAGATCCGGCCGTAATGGGTCGGGTGGACGTCGCGAACCTCGAAGCCGGCGCGCTCGCGGGTCAGGCCGCCGGGCCCGAGCGCCGACACGCGGCGCTTGTGGGTGACCTCGGACAGCGGGTTGGTCTGGTCCATGAACTGCGACAGCTGCGAGGAGCCGAAGAATTCGCGCACCGCCGCCACCGCCGGCTTGGCGTTGATGAGGTCGTTCGGCATCACCGTCGACACGTCGACGCTGGACATGCGCTCCTTGACGGCGCGCTCCATGCGCAGCAGGCCGACGCGATACTGGTTCTCGAGCAGCTCGCCGACCGAGCGCACGCGCCGGTTGCCGAGATTGTCGATGTCGTCGATCTCGCCCTTGCCGTCCTTGAGGTCGACGAGGGTCTTCACGACGGCGACGATGTCCTCCTTGCGAAGGGTCGTCACCGTGTCCTCGACGTCGAGGTCGAGGCGCATGTTGAGCTTCACCCGGCCGACGGCCGAGAGGTCGTAGCGCTCGGGATCGAAGAACAGGCCGGCGAACAAGGCGTCGGCGGTCTCGCGCGTCGGCGGCTCGCCGGGGCGCATCACCCGGTAGATGTCGGCCAGGGCGCTGTCGCGGTCCTCGGACTTGTCGGCCTTGAGGGTGTTGCGCATCCACGCGCCGGTGGTGACGTGATCGATGTCGAGCAGCTCGATCCGGTCGATCCCGGCCCTGTCTAGCGCCTCGAGATTCTCCGGCGACACCTCGTCGCCCGCCTCGATGTAGATCTCGCCGGTCTTCTCGTTGATGAGATCGTAGGCGCTGTAGCGGCCGAAAATCTCCTCGGTCGGGATGAGCAGCTCGGCGAGGCCGTCCTTGCCGGCCTTGTTGGCGGCGCGCGGGCTGATCTTGGTTCCGGCCGGGAACACCACTTCGCCGCTCTCGGCATTGGCGATGTCGAAGGTCGGCTTCTGGCCGCGCCAGGCCTCGGCGACGAACGGAATCCGCCAGCCGCCCTTGCCGCGATTGTACACGACCCGGTCGTAGAAGGTGTTGAGGATCTCCTCATTGTCCATCGCCAGCGCGTGGAGCAGCGCCGTCACCGGAAGCTTGCGCTTGCGGTCGATGCGGACGTTGACGA
>Ga0207649_10000073_pt1 | contig 86636 bp, 77 predicted proteins | sample KBSC43metaG_FD_184317 | JGI IMG/M metagenome (GOLD analysis project Ga0207649, IMG submission 184317) | Corn rhizosphere microbial communities from Kellogg Biological Station, Michigan, USA - KBS C4-3 metaG (SPAdes) (version 2) | ecosystem: Host-associated > Plants > Roots > Rhizosphere > Soil ... | reverse complement strand
TTCTTGGCTGAGGGCCGTGATGGCAATGGGAATCGATTGCACGTCCCCGCCGCCCAACTTCGACGACGTGACGGTGACGGTTTCGACCGATGCGCGCGGGGCGGGTCCGGCTTGTGCCAGTTGCATCGGCGTCAGCGAGATTTCGTTGCGGCTTTGGCGCTCGCCTCTGACGATAGCGATCACGCCGGAGTCGCGCTCTATGGTGAAGCCGGTGCCGGCGAGGATGCGGCCGAGCGCGTCGTCCTGCGAGAAATTGCCTCTCGCACCGCGTGTCTGCACGCCGCGGACGGCATCTCCGGAAACGACCAGCGACTGGCCGGTTTGTTTGGTGTAGGCGCTGAGGGCGCGGGCGAGATCGCCGCCGGGGATGTTGAAATCTTGCGCGTTGGCGGCTTGCGTTAGCGCCAAAGCCAGCGCGGTGGCGGCGGTTGTTTTAAGAATGGTCCGTGTCATTTTCCCCCCGGTATTCATACTTTCCCGTTCGAATTTTTCGCGTCAGCGCGAGATCACGATTTTGTCGCCCTGGTTGGCGACGTGGACTTTGAGGACGAGCGTGGCCACGCGGCCGAACAGCTCTACGTCGTTGATCGGGAATGTGCCGACCATCGTCAGGTGTGCGGGTGCGTTCGACGCGAGCACGATTTTCTTCTGGTTGTAGCGGTTGAATTCGGCCACCGCGTCGGCGAGCGAGGTGTAGTCGAAGCTCAGCACGCCGCGGCGCCAGCCGAGTTCGCTTGCCAGATGTTTTTCGGTTTTCTTCGTCACCGAGATTGCCGTTGCGGTGGCCACCGCGACGTCGCCGGGCGTGAGGATCGCAGGCTTGGCGGCGTTGTTGTTCAGTGGTTCGACGCGGGCCTTGCCTTCGACCAACGAGACCTCAAGGCGGCCGGGTTGATCGCGCACCACGAATTTGGTGCCGAGATCGACGATGCGGTGATCGCCCACCTGCACCACGAAGGGGTGCGCCGCATCGTGCTTGATCTGGAAATAGGCTTCGCCTTTTTCCACCCAGGCCATGCGTTTGCCCGGCGCGATGCGAATTTGTGTGTCGGTGTTAAGTTCGACTTGTGATCCGTCGAACAGGGTGATGACTTCGCGGCCACCCATGGGCGTTGCGTAACGCTCGCCTTGGGGTTGAAGCAGATAAAGCGCGCCTGCCGTTCCCGCGGCGGCGATCACGACCGTCGCGGCGACGGCGCGGCGGAAGGCCGGCCAGATGTCGCGGCGCGGTTCGGACTTTGCGGTTTGCGGCTTGAAGGAACGCAGCGCGGAGAGGCGATCGGCATCCTGCCACACGGCTTCGAGGCGCCAGAAGGCGGCGCAATGGGCGGCGGATTCGTTCAGCCAGGCGTCGAGTTTGGCCTGGTCGGCGTCGGTCCACTGCCCGAGATCGCGGCGTTCGAGGAAGCGCGAGGCGGTTGCGTTGATGTCGTTGCTCATCTTCCGCTCCGCAATTCGGCCGCTTCGCCGAGATAGATGTCGGCGAGTGCGCGCATTCCGGCGGTGATATGATCGGAGACGGTGTTCTCGCTCACGCCCATGCGTTCGGCGATTTCTCGACGCGATAGGCCTTCGACGCGGCGCAGCAGCACGGCTTCGCGTGCGCGCGGCGGCAGCAGATCGATGGCGGCTTGCAGGCGGCGCAGCACGTCGCGCGCGATTGCCGCCCGGTCCGGGCCCGGTTGATCGAAGGCGATGTTCAGTTCGTCGAGATCGTTCACCGCGTCGATGGGGACGACCTGGTTGTGGCGGATGCGGTCGATCAGCAGATTGCGCGCGGTCGTTATGAGAAAGGCTTTTGGTTTCTCGGGGATTTCGTTTTTTGCGGCTTCGAGGACTTGCGCGTAGACATCCTGGCGGAGATCTTCGATCTCGGCCTTGTTGCGCCAGTTCTGATGCAGGAAATGCATCAACATCGCCTCCAGCGGCAGCACCTCGCGGACGAACCATTGCTTCACGTCAGAGGCAGCCATCGCCGCACCCGCGCTTGCCGGTTTGCCCGAACGGTTGAATTCGAATGTCTCGCCCATCCCCCGCCAGCACCTTGCCCTAGGGGTTGAAGTTTCCGACTTGCCTATAAGACGGGGCAAGCGCGCGCTCGTGTGGGCGCGGGGTCAAAAATTTTTGGCGACATTTTATTGCATGAAAAAAGGCGCGCGGGGGTTGGCCGCGCGCCTTCGAGGGAAGAATTTACGTCCTAGTGGTGACGCCAGTGGTGGTGATAGCCGCCGCCGAAACCGAATCCGAACGAGATGCCCGGTGCGTAATACGGGCCATATGGCGGGGGGTAATAGTAATACGGCGGATAATAGGGATAGCCGTAGCCGGGGGGTGGGGGCGGAGGTGCATCCGCATAGCCGTAACGCGATGGACGCGGCGCGTCGTCGTCATAATCGTCGCCGTCGCCGGAGCCGTCGCGCGCGGCCATGCAATCGTAATAGGCCGCGGCGTAGTGCCGTTCGACGGCATCGGATGCGCGGCGCGCGTTGTCGGAGCCGACGACGGTTCCACCGAGCAAGCCTGCGCCCGCGCCGATGGCGGCACCTGTCGCGGCGGTGCCGGTTGCGGCGCCGATGATCGCGCCGGCTGCCGCACCGAGTGCGGTGCCGCCGATCATGCTTCTGGCCTGTTCATCGCGCGCGGCCCGGCGGGGCGAAACGTAACCGGTGCGGGCTGCGGCATCGCGGCGACAGAAAAGATCGTCACGGCGATATTGATCGTCGTCGGCTTGCGAATCCGGCGGCGGCGCGGAATCGGCATCCATCTCAGAAGGCGAATCGGGCGGTGGACCAGCCGGCGTTTCCGCCATCGCCACCCCGCTCGACAACAACAGGCCGAACGCGACCAAACTGAATTTCCGCAACATTGATACGCTCCACTAACGCTGAGCCCCTCGGCACACATTATCTATAGGGGAGGCAGGCGGATTCAATGGGGAGGCAGAGGAACTTTAGGGGGCCAGTTGGCGGGAATCCTCTGTTCCTTGCGACCAGGAGAAGACGATTTTCGGTTCCGGCCGGACCAGCTTCTTGTCCTGGCCCTTGTAATCGAAACTCGCCAGGAGATCGCGCAGGAATTCCAGCCGCGCGATCTTCTTGACGTCGGCCTTCACCACCGACCATGGCGCCATCGCGTGGCTGGTGCGGTCCAGCATCTCGTCGCGGGCCTTGCTGTAATCGTCCCATTTCTTTTGGGCGGCGGCGTCTATCGGCGAAATTTTCCAGTTCTTGAGCGGATCCTTTGCGCGGTCGGCCAGGCGCTTCTTCTGCTCTTTCTTGGAAATATCCAGATAATATTTGCGCAGGTGAATGCCGTCGCGCACCAGCATCTCCTCGAAGGGACCGACCGAATCGTAGAACTGCTCGATTTGAGCGGCCGTGGCGAAACCCATCACCTGTTCCACGCCGGCGCGATTGTACCAGGAGCGGTTGAACACCACGAACTCGCCACCGGCGGGCAGATACGGCACGAAGCGCTGGAAATACCATTCGCTGTCTTCGCGGTCGGAAGGTTTGCCGGGCGCGTGCACGCGGGTTTCGCGCGGGCTCATATGGGCGGTGAGGCGCTTGATCGTGCCGTCTTTTCCCGCGCCGTCGCGGCCCTCGACGATAACGAGAACGCGCTCGCTTTTGGCGATCAGCTGACGCTGAAGCTTTACCAATTCGATCTGCAATTCGTAGAGCGCTTCCTTGTAGTCGCCGTCGCCATTGTCGTCATCATCGTCGTGGTGATGCTTGTGCTTGGCCATGATGTCCTCCGCTGGGCGGCAAGCATAGCAAAGGGCGGCAGGGATTAAAGCGGCGTCCAGGCCAATACGGCGGAACCATCGGCTTCGCGCACACGAAGGGCACGGATGGCGAAAACACGGGCGAGCGTTTCGTCATCCAGTGCCTGTTCCGGCGTTCCCTGCGCCGCAACAGTTCCTTTTTCCAGCACCACCACTTCGTCGCAATAGCGCGAGGCCAGCGCGAGATCGTGCAGGGTGACGAGAACGGCGGTGCCTCTGCGGGCTTCGTCTTTGAGAAGGCGCATGAGGCTTAGCTGATGGGCGGGATCGAGATGGGCGGCGGGTTCGTCGGCCATCAGGATGGGCGCGTTGGTGGCGAGCGCGCGGGCGAGCAACACGCGGGCGCGTTCGCCCGCGGAGAGTTCGTTGATCGCGCGGTCGGCGAATTCGCGCGCTTCGCATCGGTCGAGCGCATCGGCGACGGCGATGTCGTCGGTTTCCGTTGGCGGCGCGAAGGGTTTGCGATGCGGCAGGCGGCCGAGCGCGACGAGCCGTTTGGCGGTGATCGGCCAATGGGCGTCCGCGCCTTGCGGAAGGTAGGCGATGCTTCGCGCCAGGCCTTCGCGCGACCATGCTTTGAGATCATTGCCCAAAACGCGGATGCTGCCCTGGGCCGGTAGCACGCCAAGGGCTGCGCGGAACAACGTCGTCTTGCCAGCGCCGTTCGGGCCGACGATGGCGGTGACTGCGCCGCTCTTGAAATTCGCAGTGACGCCCGCGAGCACGCGGCGCGCACCATAGGATGTCGACACATTGTCGAAGGAAAGCGCGCTCATGCGTCTCTCCGAAGGCGCAGGATCAGCCACAGGAAGAACGGCGCGCCGAGAAGGGCAGTGAAGACGCCGAGGCGCAACTGTTCGGACGGATCGGCGAAGCGCACCACGATGTCGGCAAGTGCAATTAATGCCGCGCCGCCGAGTGCAGAAGGGAAAATGAGGCGCGCCGGTTCGTAGCCGTAAAACGGGCGCAACAGATGCGGAACGACGAGACCAACGAAACTCACGGCACCGGCGGCGGCGGTGGCCGCACCCGTTGCGAGCGCCACGCCGAACACGACGCGGCGTCGCACGCTTCCCACATCGACGCCGAGACTGTGGGCCGTTTCTTCGCCCAAAGTCAGCGCATCGAGGCCGCGCGCGGCGCTGACAAGAAGCGCGATGCCGACGAGCGTGAGCGGGACGGCGAAGACGAGATCGGATAGCGTGCGGTCTTTCAGCGAACCCATCATCCACAACACCATTTCGCTCATCGCATAGGGATTGGGCGCGAGCGACAGCGCAAGTGCTGTGAGCGCGGTGGCGAGGCTTGCGATGGCGACGCCTGCGAGGACCAGCGCCATCACGCCCGCGCCCGCGCGCGAGAGGAAATAGAGAATGCCTGCGGAAACGAGCGCGCCTGCCACCGCGCAAGCGGGAAGAGCGGCGGCGCTGATCGTGGCGAGACCGAAATAGAGCGCAATGACCGCGCCCAATCCGGCGGAAGACGTGACACCGGTGACGCCGGGTTCGGCGAGCGGATTGCGGAAGAGTCCCTGCAAGGCCGCGCCGCTCGCGCCCAGTGCCGCGCCGACGAACAATGCGAGGGCCGCACGCGGCAGGCGGATTTCGCGCGCGATCACGCCCGCAGCACCATGACCGTTGAACAACCCGGCAATGAGATCGGAAGGCGTGACGTCGGCGGGGCCGAGGAAGAACGAGAGCGCCGAAAGGCCGAGCGCCAGAACCAGCAGCGCGAAGGTGATGCGCGCGGAAGACTCTCCGCCGCGCGCGAACCCGATTCGCCTGTCCTTTAATGCCGCCACGCCGTGCATCGCCGCCTCTTCTCGCCGGCGCGCGCGTGGCTTTCGCCTCGCGATCCATCTGGCCGCCCGCCAGGGGGAAGGTCGACGCGCGACGGCAGGTTTCCTGGCTCGCGGCTTCTATCGCGAAGCCTCCGCCTTCCCGGTTGCCCAGTGGCATGTGGAGGTTCGCTCGCCGCTCACAGTTGCGGGGGCAGCCGCGGAATATCCGCGTTCCCTTGACCGTCGCGTTGGGGAAACTCTTAGAGCAGGAGTCTTCCACGTTCAATTAATTACCTGTCATCCCGGCCAAGCGGCGAATGCCGCGTAGAGCCGGGACCCATAGCGCCGCTTCTCGATGGGTCCCGGCTCTCGCTACGCTCGGCCGGGATGACAATCGGGTGAAGTTTCAAAAAGACTTCCCATCTGCCGTTTGTGCAGTCAGCCGCGCCTTTCGGCCCAATTCCGCCAATGGTTCCGCGACCTGCGCCGACCAGGGGCCGGGACAAAGGAGCGGGGTCAGCGACACCCACTTAATAAGTGTGTGGCCGGAGAGCGCCCGCAGTGCCGGATGGCGCAAGACGAGATCGGCGCGGGAACGGGCTGCTTCGCCATTGAGCAGAAGCAGATCCGGGTGGGCGGCGATCACCGCTTCCACCGAGATCGCGCCGGTGCGGCCGACCTTGAATTCGGGCGCCATGTTCTGAAGCCCGGCGGCTTGCAGAATTTCCTCGGTCACGCCGCCGACGGTCGCGTAGCCGTTGGGCTCGTATATGAGTGTGCGCACGGGCGGATGGGCTGCGTGGGCCTTGGCGTGCGCCAGATCGGCATCCATCCGTTTCAACATTTCCGCCGCACGATCCCTCGCGCCGAGTTTTTCGCCGAGCATCGTGGTGATCCTGCGGATATCGGCGATGGAATTGGCCCACGGCACATCGAGGATCGGCGTGCCGATTTCCTTCAGATGCGCGTGCAGGCGCGGGTTCGTGCCTTCATATATCACGACGAGATCGGGTTTCAGGTTCAGTACCGTCTCGGTATCCGGGCGGATCAGGGTCATGCCTTTCACCCGATCGCGGATGGTGGAGACGACCGGATGCGTGTCGGCGGCGAGAAACGAGAGCGCCGCAATGTTGTCGTGCGGCACCATGCGGAAGACATATTCGTCGGTGCAGAGAAATGTCGAAACCACGCGCGGCGGCGCAGCAAAACTGCGCGGCGCGAACGCGAATGTGATCGCGACGAGGGCTACAACCCAGCTATGCTTTGCAAGCATATTGACCCAATAGTTTCGCAAGCCCCATCTCATGCGGGCTTTCCCGGGAGAAATCCATGCGCCGTTTGCTCGTCCTTGCCGCCGTCGCCGCCCTTTATGCCCTGCCCGCAACCGCTGCGCCAACCGCGACCGAAATACTGGCCGCCAACAAGGCTGCGACGGGTGGCAGTGCGTTGGAGAACAAGGCGACGGTGAAAACCAGTTACGACTATTCCGGCCAGGGCATGACCGGCAAAACCCATTCGCTCAGCGATATTGCGACCGGCCATTTCGCCGACGATTTCACCATCGGGCCGATGAGCGGCGCCAACGGTTTCGACGGCAAGGACGGATGGGCGAAAGACCCTTCCGGAGCCGTGACGGTGCAGGCGGGCGGCGACCAGCGCAAGCTCGCGGTGAACGAAGCCTATCGCCGGTCCAATGCCTGGTGGCAGCCGGATTTCGGCGGCGCGGACATCGTTTATGAAGGCACCAAGACGGATGCAGGCAACACTTACGATGTACTGAAAGTCACACCCAAGGACGGCAAGGATTTTCAGGCATGGTTCGATACCAAGACGCACCTGTTGATGCGCACGGTCGAAGTTCAGAGCGGGAACACTATCACCGTCACCCTTTCCGATTACAAATCGTTCGATGGCGTGATGCTGCCGGTGAAAGGCACCATCGATGACGGCAACGGCGCGAAATACATCCAGCACGTCACGCTGACCGAAACGAAGTTCCTGCCGAAGGAAGACAATGCCGCCTATTCGCCGCCGAAGGTGGATCTCAACGATTTCCATATCGCGGGCGGCGCGAAGGAAGCGACCTTTCCGATCGAGATCGTCAACAATCACATATTCGGCAAGGTGATGGCGAACGGCAAAGGCCCCTACACCTTCATCTTCGATACCGGCGGGCACAATCTCATCACGCCGAAAACCGCCAAGAAACTGAACCTCAAGATGGTAGGCACCATGCCGGGCCAGGGCGTGGGCAACAAGGTGGAAGATATCGGCATCACCAAGCTCGATACGGTGGAGATCGCGGGCAAAGTCACGCTCGACAAGCAGACCTTCTTCGTTCTCGATTTCGCGGGCGACGACGACACCGAAGGCTTTCCGATGGAAGGCATGATCGGATTCGAAGGCTTCCGCCGCTTTGTGACCCAGATCGACTATTCGGCGGGCAAGATGACGTTGATGCTGCCCAGCGCATTCGATCCCAAACATGCGGGCACGCCGATTCCGTTCGAGATGAACGGACAAATCCCGCAGGTCAAAGGCTCGTTCGAAGGCATTCCGGGCCTGTTCGATATCGACACCGGCGCGCGCGACGAGATCACGCTGACCGGACCGTTCGCGAAGAAGGAAGGATTGCGCGAGAAACACCCCAAGGGTGTGGAAGCGGTGGACGGCTGGGGCGTTGGCGGTCCTGCGCGCGGATATGTGACGCGCGGGGGCGAGTTGATGCTGGGCGATGTGAAAATTCCGACGACAGTCGCGTCATTCTCGTTGCAGGAGAAGGGTTCGTTCTCCGATGCGTCTTATGCGGCCAATGTCGGTGGCGGGATTCTGAAGCGCTTCATCGTCACCTTCGATTACGAACACCGGATCATGTACTTGAAGCCTGCCACGGGTCCTTTGACCGACATCGGCACCTTCGACCGTTCCGGTATGTGGGTGAACGGTGTCAAAGGCAGTGGCTACAAGATCATGGACGTGACCAAGGGCGGCGCTGCCGAAACCGCGGGCCTGAAGGTGGGCGAGATTATCACCAGCGTCGACGGCAAGCCTGCCAAGGGACCGATTTATGCGGTTCGCAAGGCGTGGCGGAACGAGCCGGCGGGCACCGTGGTCGAACTGGGTGTCGGTACCGGCAAGGAGGCGCGCAAGGTGAAGCTGGTTTTGAAGGACCAGATTTAAGGGGTCTCCCTCACCTCCCCCTACGCGGGGAGGTCGACGCGCGTAGCGCGGCGGGTGGGGGGAAGCCTCAACGGATTCGGTGCGTGAAGCCCCACCCGTCGTCGTGCCGATGCACGACGCCGACCTCCCCGCGTAGGGGGAGGTAAGTGGAATTTTCTGTCGTTTCGCCCGCAATCTCTGCTTAACCGCACCCGTGGACCGTTTGCCGCCCCGTCTTGCAAAAACGAGCAAATTGTGTAATTGACATTTATGTCAGGGAGGCCCCGGTTGGACGGGCCGCGCCAGTCGCGCGGGCCGCACACCTCTTCCCGAACGCCATTTTCGCCAAGAAGGAAGAGCCATGCCGGTTTATCGCGCCCCAGTCGACGACATGAAGTTCATCATCAACGAACTTCTCGAACTGGAGACACTGAAAGACGTTCCGCAATTCGACGAGCTGACGCCCGACGTGGTGGACGACGTCCTCAACAACGCGGCGAAGTTCGCGGAAGAAGTGTTGCAGCCGCTCAACCAGTCCGGCGACGAGGAAGGCTGTCACTATGAGAACGGCGTCGTGCGCACGCCGAAGGGATTCAAGGAAGCCTACAAGAAATATTGCGAAGCGGGTTGGGGCGGGCTGGCCGCGCCGGTGCCGTTCGGCGGTTCGGGCCTTCCGATCCTCATCACCATGGCGGTCGCCGAAATGGGGCTTTCGGCCAACCAGTCTTTCGCGATGTATCCAGGCCTGACCTCGGCCGCGTATGCCGCGCTGATGATGACGGGCGCAGACTGGATGCGCGAACACATCCTGCCCAAGATGGTGTCTGGCGAATGGGCGGGCACGATGTGCCTGACCGAACCCGGCTGCGGCACCGATTTGCGCCTGATGAAGACGCGCGCGGTCGAGCAGCCCGACGGCACCTACAAGCTGACCGGCACCAAGATCTTCATCTCGGGCGGCGAGCAGGATCTGACCGACAACATCGTGCACATGGTCATCGCCAAGATCGAAGACGAGAACGGCAAGATCTATGACGATCTTTCGACCGTGAACTTCTTCATGGTGCCGAAATTCCTGGTCGGCGAAACCGACGGCAAGATGGGCCAACGCAACGGCGTGATGTGCGGCGGCATCGAAAAGAAGATGGGCATCAAGGGCTCCGCCACCTGCGTGCTGAACTTCGACGAAGCCAAGGCCTGGCGTCTTGGCCCCAAGCCGCAGCCGAAAGTGCCCGGCCAAGAGAAGAAGAAGTCTTCTTCCGCGGGCATGAGCGGCATGTTTGGCATGATGAACATGGCGCGCCTGGGCGTGGGCGTGCAGGGTTTCGCGATTGCGGAAGCCGCCTATCAGAACGGCCTTGCCTATGCGCATGAACGCCGCGTCGGCCGCGCGCTGACCGGCCCGGCCGATCCCGACAAGCCGGCCGATCTTCTGATCGTGCACCCGGACGTTCGCCGCATGCTGCTGCACTGCCGCTCCTTCATCGAAGGCGCGCGCGCCACGACCATGTGGACGATGCTGAACATGAACGTGATGCGCTCCAATCGCCCGGACGCACAGGAAGCAGCACTGATCTCCGACCTGCTGACGCCCGTGATCAAGGCCTTCTTCACCGACATGGGCTTCGAATGCGCAAACATGGCGATGCAGATCTATGGCGGTCACGGCTATGTGCGCGACAACGGCGTGGAACAGTTCGTCCGCGACGGGCGCATCAACCAGACCTATGAAGGTGCGAACGGCGTGCAGGCGATGGATCTCGTCGGCCGCAAGCTGGGCCGCAAGGGCGGCGAAGCACCGATGGCGTTGTTCAATCACATCAATGGCTGGCTGACGGCGAACGAAGGCGATGCGAAGCTTTCGCCGTTCATCAAGCCGGTGCAGAAGGGCCTCGGCACGTTGCAGCAGGCGACGATGTGGCTGGCCCAGCACGGGATGCAGAACCCCAACGATGCGGGCGCCGCGGCCACCGACTATCTGCGCATGATGGGCATTGTGGTGCTGGGCTTCATGTGGGCGCGCATGGCGAAGGTGGCGCAAGCCAAACTCGCCGCCGGAACCGGCAACAAGGCGTTCTACGAAGCCAAGATCGTTTCGGCCAAATACTGGATGGAACGCATGATCCCGGAATGCGCGATGCTGTTCGAGCGCATCCAGGCGGGCAGCGAAACCATCATGGCGTACGAGACCAGCGCCGCTTAATCACCGGGGGGTGGACGAAAGCCCGGTATGGCCTTCGGGCCATGCCGGGTTTTTCTTTGGTGCTACCGCGCGGCACTTCCGCTTCTGAGGCTTGCGAGGTATCCCCAAGTCATCGCGATAGCCAGAGGTAGCGCGCCCAGGAACATAAAGACGAGATCTCCGGGCATTCGCATCCATTCCAGCGTGCGGGCCAAGGGCGTGGCGGTATAATCGAGGCTCCTTGCATGCCAGTAGCCGTTGGCGATCACATCGAGCACCTGCATCACGCCGCCGGGGAACAGGCTGAGCACCACCATCATCGCCAGGCCGATATTCAGGCCCCAGAACGCAACCCTCACGAAGCGCGAAAGCCTTGACCAGGTTTCGTCCGTCGCCACCTCCCGCAGGACGAACACCATCAATCCGGCGCCCAGCATTCCGAACACGCCCATCATCGCGGCATGGCCGTGATTGGGCGTGAGAATGGTGCCGACTTCGTAGTAGCTGACGATCGGTGTGTTGATGAGGAAGCCGAATACGCCCGCACCCACAAAATTCCAGAAGCCGACGGCAATCAGGAAATAGAACGTCCAGCGATGCCGTTGCACAATGCTGTCGTTGCCGCGCGTGACGTTCACGAAATCCCAGGCATCCAGCGTGATGAGCGTCAGCGGCACGACCTCAAGAGCGGAGAACGCAGCGGAAAGCGCCATGTTCGCCTCGGTCTGGCCAGTCCAATACCAGTGATGTCCCGTGCCGATGAGGCCGCCGCCGAAATAGAGAATCGCGTCGAGGTAGATGGTGCGAAGCGCGGTGATCCTGCGCACGAGGCCCATCTGGTAGAAGATGACCGCCACGATCACGGTCACGAAGAATTCGAAGAATCCTTCGACCCAAAGATGGATGATCCAGAACCGCCATGCGTCGACGATGGTGTAATTCGTTTTGGAACCGAAGAACAAGGCGGGCAGATAGAACAACGGAATGGCGAAGGCCGCGATCAGAAAGAAGTTCGCAAACCCCCGGCGTTCGGGATCGCGCCGGGCCGGCGCCACCGCGCGCCACACCAGGAAGAACCAGAACAGCAGTCCGATGGCGAGCAGCACCTGCCAGAACCGGCCCAGTTCCAGGAATTCCCAGCCCTGGTTGCCGAACCAGAACCAGCTTGTGGGGAACCACTGCAGGATGCCCGCCCATTCGCCGAGCATGCTGCCCACTATGACGACGGCGACCGCGCCGAAAAGCAGATGGATTCCGAGCGCCTGTTTCGGCGGGCTCGTGCGGCCGAGCATTTCCGCCACGAACAGCGCGCCCGCGACATAGGACGTCGCGATCCAGAAAATCGCCGATTGCAGATGCCAGATACGCAGCAGATTGCTGGGGAAATAGGCCGCCAGATCGATGCCGTAGAACGATCCCGGATCCGCGCGATAGTGGGCAACGCCCGCGCCGAAAAAAGTTTGGCCGAGCAGCAGCACCGCTGCCACAGCCATGTATTTCAGGGTCGCCCTTTGCGAATCGCTAAGGGACCATTTTTCCATGGCGGCCGGAGCACCATGCCAGCCGAGATAGTCGAATTTCCCGAAAGCCAAAAGAACAAGGGCGGTTCCGCCCAACAGGAAGATGAAGCTGATGCCCGTCCACAAAAGCGCAGCGCCGGTCGGATGGTTTCCCGCCAGCGGATCGTAAGGAAAATTGTTCGTATAGGAGTGCGCGGTGCCGGGCCGCTTGGCAACGGAACCCCAAGCTGCCCAGGTGAAGAACGCCGTGAGGTCGTGTATCTCGCGCGGATCGGAAATCAGGTTGGCGGCAAGACCCCCGTTCAATTCGGGGTTCTCGAAATAGGTTTTCCAGCGGACGGTCTCGCCGGTGAACGTCTCCGCACCGGCGGGCAGCAGTGTGAGAACGCCGGTGGCCGCATCGTAGCGATTGGTTTTGAGCAAGGTCGCGACCTGTCCGCCAATGGCGGCGCGCTTCAACTCCGTTAGCGACGCGTAATTCCCTCCGAATTGCGTTTGGGCGAGCCGGTTTGCAAGGTCGAGCGCCCAGTTGTGAAGCGTCGCCGCGCCGAAATCCGGGCCCAGATAGCCGCCATGGCCCCAGACCGTGCCGTTGTCCATGAGGCCGTATTTGAGAAAAACCTGCTGGCCTGCGCGCACGTCGTCGCCGGTGAAGACGACAGTGCCCTCGGTGTCGATCACTCGATCGGGAATGGGCGGAGCGTTCTGATAGGCTTTGACGGTCAGAAGAATGAGAACGGCGAACCCAAACACAAAAGTGAAGGCGACCGCGCGCCCCCACCACGGCGACAACTCCTCGATCTTTTCCATGTCCCCTCCGATGCAAACTTGCTCAGCAACGCAATCGATCCAGGCGACTCGGACCCCTTAAGAGTCAGAATATATACTTCTTTAGCAAGCAGAAAGCCAATTCGTGGGGAGATTTCGCGCGCACGATGCACTATGGTGACCTCAGGGTAAAACAACGCGTGCGATTTGCAATCGCATATAGCCCGGGAAATGCCCGATGATCGCGAAGCCGGACCTTTACACGTTCATACGCGCCCGCGAACTGTGCGTCCTGTCCACAATCTCCCCATCCGGCAATCCCGAAGCCGCGCTCGTGAATATCGCCGTGACACCTGCGCTCGAATTGATCTTCTTTACGATTGAGACAAACCGCAAATGCATCAACCTTCGCCGCAATCCCCGGATCGCCGCAGTCATTGGCTGGGAAGACGAGCAGACCGTGCAATATGAGGGCGTGGCGGAAGAGGTGTTCGAGTCGCGGCTGTCCGACTGCAAGAAAATCTATCTCGAAAGATTTCCGGATCGTGGCGGACGAGTGGCGTGGCCGGGGCTTACCTTCTTTCGTGTGCGTCCGGCATGGCTGCGCTATTCCAGCTACGGCCATCCCTGGAAGGTCGAAGAGCTGACCTTTCCGGGCTGAGGGGCTGGCTTACGCGGCTTCGGCCAACTGCGAAAGCTGCGCCAGCAGAGCTTGCACGCCTTTGAGGCGCTGGCTGGGTTCGGGCCAGTCGCGCGCGATGACGACCTTCTGATCCGGGCGGACCTTCATTGTCTTCTGGTGCACGCTGATGAGGCGGACGAGCGCGATGGGGTTGGGGAATTGGTTGTTGCGGAAGGTGATCGTGGCGCCTTTCGGGCCGGCGTCGATCTTTTCGACAAGTGCGATACGGCACAGGCGCTTGATGGCCACGACATCGAGCAGGTGTTTCACTTCCTCCGGCAGCGGACCGAAGCGGTCGATCAGTTCGGCGGCGAACTGATCGATCTCGGCGCGGCTTTCGACACTCGCGAGGCGGCGGTAGAGCGACATGCGGACGTTGAGATCGGTGACATACTCTTCCGGGATGAGAACCGCTGCACCGATATTGATCTGTGGCGACCATTCGTCCGGCAGATCGGCGCCGGTTTCGCCCGCACGCATTTGGGAGACGGCTTCTTCCAGCATCTCCTGATAGAGTTCGATGCCCACTTCGCGGACGTGGCCGGATTGTTCTTCGCCCAACAGATTGCCCGCGCCGCGGATATCGAGATCGTGGCTGGCAACCGAGAAGCCCGCGCCCAATTGGTCGAGCGATTGCAGCACTTGAAGCCTGCGTTCGGCTGGTTCGGTGAGCTTGCGGTCGGCGGGCGTTGTTAAATAGGCGTAAGCGCGCTGCTTGGAACGGCCGATGCGGCCGCGCAACTGATAAAGCTGCGACAGGCCGAACATGTCGGCGCGGTGCACGATCATGGTATTGGCGGTCGGGATGTCGAGGCCGCTTTCGACGATGTTGGTGGAGACGAGCACGTCGATCCGCCGGTCGTAGAAGGCCGTCATCACGTCTTCCAGCGCGGAGGGCGTCAACTGGCCGTGGGCGATGGCGAACTTCACTTCCGGCACGGTGTCTTTGAGGAACTGCCCGGCATCGCGCAGATCGGAGACACGCGGCGCGACGTAGAAGCTCTGTCCACCGCGATAATGTTCGCGGAGCAACGCTTCCCGCACCACCAGCGGATCGAACGGCGTGACGAAGGTGCGCACGGCCAGGCGATCTATCGGCGGCGTGGTGATGAGCGACAGGTCGCGCACGCCGGAGAGCGCCAGTTGCAGGGTGCGCGGGATGGGCGTGGCGGTGAGCGTCAGCACATGCACGTCGGCCTTGAAGGCTTTCAGGCGTTCCTTGTGGGAAACGCCGAAATGCTGCTCCTCGTCGACAATCAAAAGGCCCAACCGCTTGAACGAAATGTTCTTGGCGAGCAGCGCGTGGGTGCCGACGACGATGTCCACCTCGCCTGCCGCGAGCGCGGCTTTGGTTTCGGACGCCTCCTTCGCATCGACGAAGCGCGAAAGCTGGCGCACCGTCACGGGGAAGCCCTGGAAGCGGTCGGCGAAATTTCTGTAATGCTGGCGGGCGAGTAGCGTGGTGGGCACAACGACCGCCACCTGTTCGCCGCTCATCGCAGCGACGAACGCCGCGCGCAACGCCACTTCGGTCTTCCCGAAACCGACGTCGCCGCAAACGAGGCGATCCATCGGCCTGCCCTTGGCGAGATCGCCGATGGCGTCCGCAATCGCCTTTTCCTGGTCTTCGGTTTCCTGCCACGGAAAGCGGGCGCAGAATTCGTCATAGATGCCGGGCGGCGGATCGACGGCGGGGAGCGAGCGCAATTCGCGCGCGGCGGCGATGCGGATGAGTTCGCCCGCGATCTCGCGCACGCGCTCTTTCATCTTCGCCTTGCGCAATTGCCAGCCCGCGCCGCCGAGGCGATCAAGCTGCGCTGTGCCTTCATCCGCGCCATAGCGCGTGAGGAGTTCAATGTTCTCCACGGGTAGGAACAGCTTACCGCCGTCATATTGCAGTTCGAGGCAATCGTGCGGGGCGCCCGCGACATCGAGCGTTTTCAATCCGAGGTAGCGCCCAATGCCGTGCTCGATATGGGTGACGAGATCGCCGGGAGCGAGGCTTGAGACCTCGGCAAGGAAGTTCTGCGCTTTGCGCTGGCGCCCGCGCGAGCGCACCATGCGATCGCCCAGGATGTCCTGCTCGGAAACGATGGCGAAATCGGGCGCTTCGAAACCGTGTTCGAGGCCGAGCACGGCGACACCAGCGGCTTTCACGTTCAGCTTCTGCGCGTCCGGCCAATCCTTGACCGCGCGCACGGCGTCGAGACCGTGATCGGAAAGAACGCCGCCCAATCGCTCGGCGGAACCTTCCGTCCACGCCGCCAGCAACACGCGCTTGCCGCTTTCCTGCAGCGCTTTCACATGGGCGGCCGCGAATTCGAAGACATTGACCTTGCCCTGTGCGCGTTCGGGCGCGAAGTCGCGGCCCGTCTTGCCGCCCGCTTCGGTGGAGGTTTTGGATTCGGGCGCCTGGAACGGCGACAGCGCGCGCACCCGATGATGCGAAAGAAGTGCTGCCCATTCCTTGGCGTCGAGATAAAGCGTTTCCGGCTTCAACGGCTTGTAGGGCGGCGCCTTGAGGCCGTCCTCGCCGCTGCGCATCATTGTTTTGCGGGTTTCGTAATAATCCGCGATCAGAGCGAGGCGCGCGTCTTTCGCTTCTTCCACCTGATGGGCAAGGAAGACGAGCGCGCGTGGCGCATAATCGAACAGCGTGTCGAGATGGGTGTGGAACAGCGGCAGCCAATGTTCCATGCCGGCATGCTTGCGGCCCGCGCTGACCGATTCATAAAGCGGATCGTCGCCGGCAGGTCCGAACGCGGCGACGTAACCGCTGCGGAAACGGCTGATGGTTTCGGCATCGAGCGGGGCTTCGCTGGCGGGCAGCAATTCGATCTGTGCAATCGAACCGGCGGAAAGCTGTGTTTCGGCGTCGAAGCGGCGGATCGCATCGAGGTCTTCGCCGAAGAAATCCAGACGCAGCGGCAATTCCGTGCCGGGCGGCCAGAGATCGACAATGCCGCCGCGAAGCGCGAAATCGCCCGGCTCGCGCACGGTGCCCGCACGCGCGTAACCGTTCTTCGCAAGGAACGCGACGAGCGCATCGCGATCCACCCTCGCGCCGGACTTGGCAAAGAAGGTGGCGGTTGCGATGGCATCTTTCGGCGGCACGCGCTGGAGCGTTGCGTTCACCGTGGTCACGACGACGGCGGGTGCGCTATCTTTCGCGCGGCGGGAGAGCACGGCGAGCGTTGCCAGACGCCTGCTTTCGATATCGGGCTTGGGCGAAACGCGGTCGTAAGGCAGGCAATCCCAGCTTGGAAACGACAACACATCGAGCTTGGGATCGAAGAAACGAAGCGCTTCTTCCACGGAGGCCGCGTGTACGCCATCGGCAGCGACGAACACCACAAGACCGTTCGACCGGCGCGCGGCTTCGGCGGCCAGAAAGGCGTCATAGCCTTCCGGTGCGCCGGTGACCGCGAAACGGCCTTCGGCGCGGGCGATGTAATTCAGACGTTCCACGTTGGGTTCTTGCGCGAGCAGAGCGCCTTCATGTCGGTGAAAACCTGCGTGTCGTGGGCAGGCGGAACGGGGGCAGCACCCCTGAGCCAGTCATAGATTTCCTGATCGGGGATCGAGAGCAGGGCCTCGAACGCATCGAGGTCGGCCTCGTTCAGGTCCGCCAGCGAATTGGCCGCGTAAGTCCCGAAAATCATGTCCACTTCGCGGAAGCCCCGGCGGGCCGCGCGAAATAGCAATCGCTTACGGCGCACGTCGAGCGCGCCGCTTGATCCGGTAATCGTCATGGGCGGGGATATAGCGCGGGGGGCTGGCCCGTGCCAGTGGGTTGGCGGAAGGTGCCGTGGCTTCCTATTCTGGGCCTCCATGCGGCCTTCGATTCTGTTCCCCCTTTTTGCCGAGACGCGGACGCTTCCGGGCGTGGGCCCGAAAGTGGAAAAGCTTATCGCGCGCGTGGCGGGGACGAAGCTGATCGACCTGGTGTTCGACCTGCCCGTGGGTGTGGTCGATAGAAGCTACCGGCCGAAACTCGCGAATGCCGAGCCGGGGCGCATTGCAACCGTCACGGTGAATGTCCTGCGGCATGCGCCGTCGCGCGACAAGAAGCGGCCCTATCGGGTGCAATGTTCGGACGACACCGCCCTGCTCGACCTCGTGTTCTTCCATGGCCATGCCGATTACCTGAACAAAACGCTGCCCGTGGGAACCAAGCGCATCGTCAGCGGGCGCATCGAACAGTTTCGCGACCAGCTTCAGATGGCGCATCCCGATTTCATCGTGGAGCCGGAGAGGGCCGACGAGATTCCGCAGCACGAAGCGGTGTATGCGCTGACCGAAGATCTGGCGGCGAAAAGCCTGACCAAAGCCATTCGCGCGGCGCTGGAGAAATTGCCAGACCTGCCGGAATGGCAGGATGCGGCGTTTCGAAAACAGCGCGATTGGGTGCCGTTTCGCGAGGCCATTCTGGAAGCGCACGCGCCGAAGGGGGAAGCCGATCTTTCAACCGCCACGCCGGTGCGCTCTCGGCTGGCTTATGACGAACTGCTCGCCAATCAACTGGCGCTGATGCTGATCCGTGCGCGGATGCGGGCGACCAAGGGGCGTGCGCTCAAAGGCACGGGCGAGTTGAAGGCGAAGGCGATTGCCGCCCTGCCCTTCGCGCTGACCGAGGCGCAGACGAGCGCGCTCGCGGAAATCGAAAAGGATATGGCGGGGCCGCTTCGCATGTTGCGGCTGCTGCAGGGCGACGTGGGCGCGGGAAAAACGGTGGTGGCGTTTCTCGCGCTGCTTTCCGCGGTGGAAGCGGGAACGCAAGGCGCGTTCATGGCGCCCACCGAAATCCTGGCGCGACAGCATATGAGCGCGCTCGAACCGCTGGCGAAAGCAGCCGGTGTGCGCATGGCGCTGCTGACGGGGCGCGAGCGCGGGCTTGGGCGTTACGATACGTTGAATGCGCTGGCGCAGGGCGAGATAGATATTTTTGTGGGCACGCATGCGCTGTTTTCGGAAGACGTGACGTTTCGCGATCTGGGGCTTGCCGTGGTGGACGAGCAGCATCGCTTCGGCGTGCACCAGCGCATGCAGTTGCAGGGCAAGAACGACAAGCCTACCGATGTTCTGGTGATGACGGCGACGCCCATTCCGCGCACGCTCGCGCTGACGGCGTATGGCGACATGGATGTGTCGCGGCTGCTGGGACGGCCTCCGGGGCGCAAACCGGTTGAAACGCGCGTGATCTCCGCCGAGCGGATGGACGAAGTGACGGAGCATCTGCGCCGCGCGATTGCGAGCGGCGCGCGGGCCTATTGGGTTTGCCCGCTGGTGGAGGAATCCGAGAAGATCGACCTGGCGGCGGCGGAGGAACGCGCATCCATGCTGAAGCGCGTTCTGGGATCGAAAGTCGGTCTTGTGCATGGCCGCATGAAGGGGCCGGAACGCGACGCCGCGATGGCGGATTTCAAGGCGGGCAAGACGCAGATCCTTGTTGCTACCACTGTGATCGAAGTGGGTGTGGACGTGCCGGAAGCGACGATCATGGTGATCGAGCATGCCGAGAGATTTGGCTTGGCGCAGTTGCATCAGTTGCGCGGGCGCGTGGGGCGTGGCGAAGCGAAGTCGAGTTGCCTGCTGCTTTATCACGGGAAGCTCGGCGAGACGGCCAAGGCGCGGCTCAAGACCATGCGAGAAACCGATGACGGGTTCGTGATCGCGGAAGAAGATCTGCGGCTGCGGGGGCCGGGCGAATTCCTGGGCGTCAAGCAGAGCGGGATGCCGGAATTCCATCTTGCCGACATCGCTGTCCACGGCGAACTTCTGCAGGCGGCCCGCGACGATGCGGGGCTGATCCTTGCCCGCGACCCGGAATTGAAAACTTCCCGTGGCGAAGCGCTGCGCGTTCTGCTTTATCTGTTCGGGCGCGACGAGGCGATTAGATATCTAAGGACCGGTTGAGGATGAAGCCCGATTTTGCCGATGCGTTGGAAGATGCGCTTTCCCGCGCCATTCCGGGGCTTTCGGGCCTTGAGAACATGGCGCGCCTTTCGGGCGGAGCGAGCCAGGAAACCTGGGCATTCGACGCAGTGGCGAACGGCGCACACATTCCCCTGATCCTGCGCCGCAGCCCCGGTGGTGCTGCGCGCATCATCACCGAAGGATCGTCGGCGGTGTCGCTCGCCAACGAGGCGCGCACCATCGAAGCAGCGCGCGCCATCGGGGCGAAAGCGCCGGAAGTGAAATATGTGCTCGTGCCGGAAGACGGCGTGGGCGAAGGTTATGTGATGGCGCGGCTCACGGGCGAAACCATCGCGCGCAAGATTTTGCGCGACAAGGAATTCGACGCGGTGCGGCCGCATCTGGCGCGGCAATGTGGAGAAATCCTGGCGCGCATTCATAAAGTGGATACGGCGCCGCTCAAATCCTATCTGCCGGTGGTCGATGGACCGATGCAGTTGCGCCAATTCCGCGACCGCTACGATTCTTACGACTATCCGCACCCGATGTTCGAACTGGCGTTCAAATGGCTGGAGCCGCGGCTGGCGGGCGCGAAACGGCAGACGCTGGTGCACGGCGATTTCCGGCACGGCAACATCATGATCTCGCCCAACGGCGTGGAAGCCGCACTCGACTGGGAGCTCACGCATATCGGCGATCCGCTGGAGGACATCGGCTGGATCTGCACCAATTCGTGGCGCTTCGGGGTGCAGCAGAAAACGGTCGGCGGCTTCGGCGAATTGGACGATCTGCTGGCGGGTTACGAAGCGGCGGGCGGCGGCAAGCTGAGCGTCGATGATGTGAAGACCTGGATCGTGTTCGGTTCGCTCAAATGGGGCGTGATGTGCATGAGCATGTATCAGGGCTTCCGCATGGACGGCTCCGTCGAACGCGCGGCCATCGGGCGGCGCTCGTCGGAAACCGAAATCGATCTTGTGAACCTCATCATCCGTGGAGAGCTTTGAGATGATGGACCAGCCCTCGATGCTCGAATTGGTGGAGGTTGTGCGCGAATTCATCGAGAAGCGCGCGATGCCGGAATTGAAAGGTCACACGGCGTTCCACGCGCGCGTGGCGGCCAATGCGCTGGGCATCGTGGCGCGCGAACTTTCGCAAGGCCCGAAATCGCTCGCCGAGGAAAAGGAGCGGCTTGCGGCGCTGCTCGGCCGCGACGGCACACTAGACGAACTGAACCGCGAATTGTGCAAACGCATCCGCGACGGCGCGATGGGATTGGAAACGCCCGGCCTTGCCGCGCATCTCGAAAAGACGACGCGCGACAAGGTGGCGATCGATCAACCGAACTATTCGGGCCTGCGTTAAGCCCCCTGCGCGCCGATGATCGCCACCGAGCACACGTTCATCATCGGCGCACCGCCGAGATTGTGGGTCAGGCCGATCTTCGGATTCTTCAGCTGGCGCGCACCTGCGCGGCCCTGAAGCTGCAGATACATTTCGTAGAGCATGCGAAGGCCGCTCGCGCCGATGGGGTGGCCGAAGCATTTCAGGCCGCCGTCGATCTGGCACGGCACCTGGCCGTCGGCGTCGTAGAAGCCGTTCATCACGTCCTTCCAGCCTTCGCCTTCCTTGGAGATGTGCAGGTCTTCCATGGTCACGAGTTCGGTGATGGAGAAGCAGTCGTGCACTTCGATCATCGAAACGTCGTTGCGCGGATCCTTGATGCCGGCTTCTTCATAGGCACGCTTCGAGGCGATGCGCGCGGTGTGGAAATAGCTGCCGTCCCACGAATTGTGCTGGCTTTCGAGGCCGTTCGAGAGCGAAAGCTGCAGCGCCTTGACCGTGATGATGTCCTTCTTGCCCATGGCGCGCGCGATTTCCGGCGTCGTCACGATGGCGCAGGCCGAACCGTCCGACACGCCGCAGCAATCGAACAGGCCGAGCGGTTCGGCGATCATCGGCGCTTTCAGACATTGCTCTTCGGTGATCGCCTTCTGCAGATGTGCCTTCGGGTTCTTCGTGCCGTTCGCGTGGCTCTTCACAGACACATGCGCAATGGCGCGCTTGAGATCTTCTTTGGAAACGTTGTGCTTGGCGCGATAGGCTGAGGCGAGCTGCGCGAAATTGCCCGGGGCCGAACCGTTGGCGCTCCATAGCGGCGCTAGCGTGGCGCCTTCGCGTTGCGGCAGGCCGCCGTAACCGGTGTCTTTCAATTTCTCCACGCCAAGCGCGAGCGCGATGTCACATGCACCTGCCGCAACCGCATAGACCGCGCCGCGGAACGCTTCCGAACCGCTCGCGCAGAAATTCTCCACGCGCGTGACCGGAATGTTGGGAAGCCGCAGCGCCACCGACATCGGCGTGCCGCCCTTGCCGACATGCTGTTCTTCGATCGCGGTGCCGAACCATGCGGCCTGAATCTGATTGGTCTCTACGCCCGCGTCGGCCAAGGCTTCGAGATAGGCCTCGACCATCAATTCTTCCGCGCCCGCGTCCCAGCGTTCGCCGAATTTCGAGCATCCCATTCCGAGGATGGCGACTTTGTCTCTGATGCCTGTGGCCACTTTGTTCTCCCGTTGCTGTCTGCCGCCATTTAGCGGCCGGTTCCGGGCGCTGTAAAGCTGGAGGGTTGCCGATAGCTACACCTAAGCTTTTGAAGGAAAAGGAAAAGATGCGGAATCCGGCCGCGGATTTTTTGCGCAGCGGGCCGCAGCGCCTGTGTCGGAGCCGCCACGTATGCAGGGATGTAATGGAACAAATGCGCCGGATTCGGGAACATTGGCGGGGTGGCCACGTTCTCAGGCACGGCGGACTGGATATGATCCGGCTTGCCCACCGGAACCCGTCCTGGGTTTCGGGCCTAATACCGGGAGAGCGAGCGTCTCGTCTGGGAATACCTTTCGCAACAAAAGGAGCTATTGCATGTCGAAGAAATTCTTGAGTGCTGCGGTTGTCGCGGCTGCCGCTGTTGCGTTTGCAGCGCCGGCGTCTGCTGCGCAGGGCGGCGTGAAGGTCGGTACGCTGACCTGCAACGTGGCCAGCGGCTGGGGTTTTGTGTTCGGATCGTCGAAAGACGTGCGCTGCAACTATCGCCCCAACAAGACCCGCGGCGAACATTATGAAGGCAGCATCGACAAGTTCGGCGTCGACATCGGTTACACAGAAGGCGGCGTGATGGTCTGGGCGGTGGTCGCACCGACCTCCGACGTGAAGCCGGGCGCGCTGGAAGGCAACTATGCGGGGGCAACGGCGGGTGCTTCGGTCGGCATCGGCGCTTCGGCCAATGCCTTGATCGGCGGCCTCGACAAGTCCATCGCGTTGCAGCCGCTTTCGATCGAAGGCAACACAGGCTTGAACGTGGCGGCCGGCATCGGCGCGCTGCACCTGAAATACGTGCCGTAATTTTTCGGCAGCGTGAAACGCGAAAAGCCCGCCGGGAAACCGGCGGGCTTTTTCGTGTAAACAACGGAAACACTACAAATACGCAATATTTCTTCGAGCAACACCATATCCGGCTTTTTGAGGATTCCATCCCGCCGCTTTGATTACAACTTATACAGTAAGTATATTTCTCTTAATTATTACAGATAGTTATGTGTTGGCACGTTCGATGCTTAACCTCTCTTAACGAGACGTTAAGGAGTGTATTTCATGACGTATCTCAAGCTAAGCGTGTGTGCCGCGGCTATAGCCTTGGCGGCGACGACAGGGGCCAAAGCCGACGCTTTCGTCAACGGCAGCTTCGAAACTGGCGATGCTTCGGGCTGGACGGAAGGCGCAGGCTATCGCGGCGGCGTCGACAACAACAATCTTTCAACGACGGATGTTCTGCCGGGCGGCTCGCTCTACGATTCCAGCATCCACCATTCAGCCGTCGTGAACCTCGGTGACACCGACCCCAATCTCGGCGCGCTCCTGGGAAGCATCGTGTATAGCGGCAATCACTCCTATCGTGCGGAAGATACGACAAGCGGGGGATACACCTCGGCCATAAGCCAGGAGGTGAAGAACTACACCGACGCCAGCATCTTCTTCGCGTGGAAGGCCGTGCTGCAAAACGGCGGTCACGCTGAAATCGAATCCGCGGAGATGCTGATCGAACTGACCGACGAGACGACGGGTGAGCTTTTGATCAGCCGCATCTACAATGCGGGCAACGGTGGCGGCGGTGTCGATTCCCGTTTCGACAGCCAGGGCAATTTCTTCTACACGCCCGACTGGCAGATCGAACAACTCGCCATCGATGCGTCACGTTCGGGCCACGATTTCCTGTTGACGGTGCTTGGTGCGGATTGCGAGCCGACGGGCCACACCGGTTATGTCTATCTGGACGGTTTCGGCAACGTTGTGCCGCCGCCGACGGGTGCTCCCGAGCCTCTGACGCTCGCGTTGTTTGGAGCGGGCCTCGCAGGGCTGACGGGCATGCGTCTGCGGAAAAAGAGATAACCTTTCTTCCGATCTCAGACTTGAAGCGGCGGCAGCATACAAACTGCCGCCGTTTGCTTCTTCAGGCCGCGACGAGATGGGCCGGGCGGCGCAGGTCCGCCGCCAATCCTTCGCCCATCAGGTCGATGAAATTGTCGCAATAGAAGCGTTCGACGGCGCGCGGCGCGACGCCGGTGAGCGCCTCGTTGAAGCGTTTGAGCGGATTGCGGCCGCCTTCGACATGCGGGAAGTCGGAGGAGAACAGGCAAATCTCCTCGGCCGAATTGCCGATGATCCAGCCGGAATCCTCATGCGGATAAGGCGTGACGCGGACTTGGCGCCTCACGAATTCGCTCGGTTTCATCGAGAGTTTCTTCAAACGCTCCTCATGCTTGAAGAACGCGCCGTATCCGGCATCGAGATAGCGCATCCAGCTTGGCAGCCACGATGCGCCCAATTCTATCACGCCGAATTTCAGTTTCGGGAAACGGTCGAGCACGCCGTCGAAGATGAGGGCGGCGAGCGTTTCCATCACCGAATGCGGGATGGTCATGAAGCTGAGCGAGGTGAAATTCTCCTCGCCGCCGTGGAAATCCTTCACGCGCGGCAGACCGTTGTTGAAATAGTCGGGGTTCATCTTCATTTCGCCGCCGACGTGGAAGACGATCGGCAATCCCGCCTCTTGCGCCATCGCCCAGATCGGATCGAAGGCAACGTGGCTGGGCGAATGGCCCCGCGGGCATTTCGACGGAATGAGCAGCGCTTTTGCGCCCAGCGCGATGGCCTCGCGCGCCGCGGCATTGGCGCGTTCGAAGTCGGCGAGCGGGATGTAAGCGGTCGCAAGCATCCGGCGGTCCGCCGAGCAGAACCATGTCATCATGCGGTTATGGGCCTGCGCCGTGGCATAAGCGAGTTCGACGTTGTTCGATTCATCGAGCCCGAAATTGCCGAGGCACCAGGTGGTGAAGATCAGCTGGCTCGCGAAGCCCAACTGGTCGAGCGCCTTGGGGCGGTCGTCGCGGCGGAAACTGCCGAGCGCTTCGTAGTTCTTGCGCGTGAGCAGGTTTTCGATATCGCCTGCGCGAAAGGCCGGATCGTCGTGCTGTCTGCGCGCGTGGGTGGCGAGCTTGCCGTCGCGCGGCCAGGCCTTCACCTTCGGGAGATCGTCATAGGCGGCGCGGAATTTTGGATCGAGGAAATCGTCGAGACAATCGGTCAACTCCATCAGATGGGAATCGGCATCGTGCACGATGCGGTTTTCGACGTAAGGCATGGCGCCACTCTCCCGATATTTTGGGGAGAGATTATCGCAACATCAAAATTTGTCATCCTGGCCGGGCAAACCGAATGTTATCAAACACCTGAGGCGGTCCTTTATCGCCTGCTTTTGTTGCCTTTCCGGATTTCGCTTTTTACGTGATCGATGAAGGCGCGCAACTTTGGCATCATTTGCTGCCGGCTGGAATAATAGAGAAACACCCCCGGCGCGGTGGGCGCAAAAGCGTCCAGCACCCGGGCCAATCTTCCTGCCCTTAACGCAGCCGCAGCCACGGGCTCGGGAACCTGAACAAGCCCCATGCCTTCGATCGCGCATCCCAGCAAGGTGGGATAGTTGTTGGCAATAATTGGGCCTGTGACAACTGCTTCGACAGCCTTGTTGCCGTCGACAAACGACCATGGCGCGATGGCGCCGTTGGAGCGCCGCATCCGCAGGCAAGCGTGTTGATGAAGATCCTCAATCTTCCGTGGTGCCTTATGGTCACGCAAATAACCGGGGCTGGCCATCACCACCAGCGGAAACGCCGGGGTCAATCGTACCGTCACCATATCCGCGGCAATGAATTGGCCCAACCTGACGCCGGCATCAAAGCCGTGGCTGGCGAGATCGACCAATTCTTCGCTGGCGGCAATTTCCACTTCTACTTCCGGAAAAGACTTGCAGAAGGAAGCAATCAGAGGCTCCAACAAGATCGGCACCGCGGCCCGCGGCACCGCCAGGCGCAACAGCCCGGACGGCCGCTGACCCAAATCCCGCGCAATCCGACTTGCCGCAACGAGTTCTTCAAAAGCGGGTTTGGCGCGAGCGAAGAAGCGCTCGCCCGCTTCCGTAAGCCCGACGCTGCGGGTGGTTCGCTGAAAAAGCGCCGTACCGATGCGCGCTTCGAGGGTACGAACTGCCTGGCTGATCGCCGATGTCGTCACCCCGAGGTCCGCTGCCGCACGACGGAAACTTTTATACCGCGCAACACTTAAGCACGCCTCGATACCGTCGAGGGCGCCTTGGCGAACTGTGAAGTTCTGCTTCATAGCCCGTCTACATTATAGCAGATAGTCCGGCATAGGAAGGCGACATAGGTAGGGTGTGAAACACTGAAGCAGCGCACCATCATCGATGCGCTGCTTTCTCCGGGATACTTCGATGCCGACAGGAATACTGTTCCAGCTTCACCTCGCTTTAGGTTACGTCGCGTGGTTTTTGTGCTTCCGTACTTACGTCTGGCCAAGGCTTATCGCGATGAGCCGCTTCGATGCCCATCGCGCCATCGCAACGCTGCACAGCTTTCGATTTTTCGGCCTGGTGTTCATTCTGCCCGGTGTCGTCGGGAATAGCCTTCCGGCAGGCTTCGCCACATTTGCAGCCTATGGCGATCTCGCGGCCGGGCTTCTGGCGCTAATGGCGCTGTTGTCCGTCCGCGTTCGCCCCATCTTCTGGCTGTTTGTCGTGGCCTTCAACGCAGCGGGGATGATCGATTTGTTGCTAGATTACTATCACGCAATCCGTTTGGGATTACCCGAAGTCGCCGGCCAGCTTGGAGCGGCTTACTGGATTCCGATCCTCTACGTCCCCGTTCTCGCGATGACCCACGTCACGGCGTTCTATTTGCTTCTGCCGCGCAAGTCAGAAATGGCAGTGGCGGCTTAGTCGGCCCGAACTGACTACGCCGGAACAGCTTTCCAGAAATACCTTCTGAAACCGCGCTTGTCGTCGAAATCCTTGATGCGGAAGGCCATGCGGACCTTCATGCCGGAATCGACCTGGCCCTGCTCGACGTCGCCGATGTCGGCCATGAAGCGGCCGCCGTCGGCGAAGGTGATCATGCCGTAATGGTTGGGCGGGTCCATCGAATAGGTGAGGAAGTCGGCCGACCACGACAGCACCGTACCGGGGATTTCGGAGAAGCCGAACGGTTCCTGGCTGTCCACCGCCTTGCAATTCGGATTGACGCAGATGCGCGTGCGCGGAAATTGCGCGGTGCCGCAGACATTGCATTTGCCGCCGACCAGGCCCATCAGCATGTCGTTCTTGCGATAGAGCACCGAAAGCGGCGTGCGCTTGTCGACTTCGGCGCGCATGCCCTTTTCGAGTTCGATCAGGCCGTTGAAGGCCAGGTATTTCATGTAATTGCTTTCTTCGCGGCGGCGGGCGAGCGCACCGGTGACGCCATTGCGTTTCGGCAGTTCGGAGATTTCGCGCGTCACTTCGAAGATCGCGGCGTCGCAGCCCTGACCGAATTGCGCGACGAGGATCTTCTCGCCGGGTTTGGCCTGTTCGAGCGCGTGCACCAGCATCAGGAGCGAATGCGCGCTTCCTGCATCGCCCACCGTGGCGGCGAGGTTGTCGCGCGTCTTCGCCGGATCGAGGCCGGATTGCTTGGCGATGGTCTGATCGAGCTTGGCGAACGGGCACGGCAAAATGAAATGCGCGATGTCGGAGGCGGCAACGCCGGTTTTCTCCAAGAGCGCCTTGATCGCTGCAGGCACGATCTTCGAATAGCCTTCGTCGCGGATCCAGCGTTCTTCCCAGCCATAGTCGAACTCTTCGCTTTCGCCGCGGAAATGATCGACGAAATCGAGGCTGACCGAATGCGAGCCGACGAATTTGGCAATCACCTTGTCCTTGCCCACGGCAAGTGCGGCGCCCGCATCGCCGTAACGCATTTCTTCGGCGGAGGCCGCTCGCGCTTTGCGTCTTTCACCGGCGGCGACGAGCGGGGCTTTTGCGCGACCCGAAGCCACCGCATCGAGCGCGCTCAGAAGCGCGGTCAATCCGGCGCGCTGCGAACCGGCGATGTCGGCGGTCACCGCCGTCTGCGCCAGGTTGAGCGCGGCAGCCAAAATGCCCGCGTTCTGACGATCCGCGAACGGCATGGTGGTGGAGGCGAAATAGGCCGCGTCGACATGGGCGCGGTCCTTCAGCGCGTCGGCGGCGGGCAGGCAGTCGCGGGCGGCTTCGACGGCCAATGTCACCGCATCTTCGTCCCAATTGGCCATGGCGCGTTCGCCCGCGCCCTTCAGACCGGGGGCCACCCACGAGTTGGCATCCGAGATCGCCTTTCGCTGAAGGCGGCGCAGCGGGATGTAAGCGCCATAAGCGGTAATTCCTGTCATTTCCTGCCCTTTCGATAGCTCTGGGGCCGAAGAAATCAGGTTTGGACCGAAGCGGCAATCGTTCAGGGAGAGGAGGCAAGGGCTGCTTGTGCAGACTCCGCATCCCGTGCCGGAAAACAGCCGAAACCGGCCGCCTCCACCCTGTCGCAGACATCGCGCGGATGCTCGAACGGGCCGGTCTGCAGCCGGTAGATGCGGCGCGTTCCCTGATCGAGCGGCAGGATGCGCGGGCTGTGGCCGTCGAACAGGCTGCCCATGCGGGCCACAATCTTGTTCCATTCGGCCGATGCGGCGGCCTCGTCGTGGAACGCGCCAAGCTGGATCGGCGCAGGCCCCAGACGCGACGTATGCCTGGGTGCGGCCGGCACGGCAGGCGGCACGACGGGCGGCTTCAGCGTGACATTGGCCGTCGTCGTCGGCCGCAGCGGCGGGCGCAACGGGACGGCCAGATCGATGCGCCCCGGCGTATTCATCACACCGATACGTTGGGCGGCGAGATCGAAATGCGGATTGGCGGCGAGCGCCTGTTGATAATAACCACGCGCTGCATCCATGCGCCCCAACGCTTCGGATATCTGGCCGAGACCGTAAAGCGGATATTCCGGTTGCGCGTTGCCGAAATTGAGCGAGGCGTTGTAATCGCGCGTGGCATCGTCGAGACGGCCCTGACGGCGATAGACATTGGCGCGGTTGTTGTAAGCGGCGGCAAAACGCTGTTCGAGGTTGATCGCCGCGGTGTAGTCCGCAACCGCATCGTCGAGACGGTTCATTTCCTCCAGCACCACGCCGCGGTCGAACCGGGCGCGCGCGATGTCGCCCGCGGGAAGCGCGTGCAGGTTCAACGCATAGGTGAAATCGTCATAGGCGTCCTTGGGGCGGCTGAGCTTCTCGCGCGCCAGCCCGCGCGTCACCAAGGTCTGCGCGCGGTCGAGCGCCGACAGCGTGTCGGATTGCAGGATGCGCGTTGTGGTGACTTCGACACGCGCAGGATCTTCGTCCGCAAGCGCGGTGCCTGCGAGCAGCGTTGCGATGACGATGGCGGCAAGCCTTCTGCTCACGCGCCCCTTCCTTGAAACTAGAGCTTGTTATGATAACGCCGGAACCAGTCGACGAAACGGGGTATTCCTTCGGAAAGTTTCACGCTGGGCGAAAAACCGAAATCCGCCGCCGCACGGGACACATCGGCATAGGTCTCCCGAACATCGCCCGGCGGGCCTTCGGTGTGCTGGATAATGGCCTTCTTGCCGGTGGCGTTTTCGATCACCGCGATCAGGTCGAGCACTTCCTCGGGGTGGCTGTTGCCGAGATTGTAGACGCGGTGCGGCGCGGCCTTGGTTTCCGGATAGGGCGTTTCGAGGATGCGCACCAGCGCCGCCACGATGTCGTCGATATAGGTGAAGTCGCGCCGGAGCTTGCCGCCGCCGAACACCGGGATCGGCTGGCCCTTGAGGATCAGATCGGTAAACGACCAATAGGCCATGTCGGGACGCCCGAACGGGCCGTAGACGGTGAAGAAGCGAAGACCCGTCTGCTTCAGACCGAACAGTTCAGCGTAGGAATGCGACAGCAATTCGCCCGCGCGCTTGGTGGCGCCGTAATAGGACACCGGATGATCGGCGCGCGCATCTTCGCGGAAGGGCGCAACCGTGTCGTTGCCATAGACAGAACTCGAAGACGCATAGACGAGATGCTCGAGGGCCGCATGATGGCGCGCGAATTCGAGCACGTTGTGATGGCCGACAAGATTGGAGCGCGTGTAGGCGGCGGGGTCCTTCAGCGCGTAACGCACGCCCGCCTGTGCCGCCAGATGCAGGATCGCGTCGAAGCTTTCGCCGTTGGCCGCCGCGGCAAGCGCGCCCGGCTCCGCGATATCCAACTTCACGAAACGGAAGTTCTTCTCGCCCGCCAGTTCTGCGAGGCGCGCGTCTTTCAACTGGGGATCGTAATAGGCGTTGAGTTCGTCGACACCGACGACGCGATGTCCCCTCGCCAGTAGGGCGCGGGTGGTATGGAAGCCGATGAAACCGGCGGCGCCGGTGAGAAGGATGTTCATGCTGATGCATATGCCTTATGGACGGGCGCACGGCCAATATGCCATGAAACCGTAACCTTCAACCCGGCGTTCCAAAACCATGACGTTTCAACCTGTTCGCAAAGCGGTCCTGCCGGTTGCCGGCATGGGAACGCGGTTCCTGCCCGCCACCAAAGCCGTCCCCAAGGAGATGCTGCCGGTGGTGGACAAGCCGGTGGTACAATACGCCGTCGAAGAGGCGCGCGAGGCGGGAATCGAGCAGTTCATCTTCGTGACAGGACGCGGCAAGCACGTCATCGAAGACCATTTCGACCACGCCTACGAACTCGAATCCCTGCTGCTGGACCGCGACAAGACCAAGGAACTGGACAGCCTTCTGGAAATGCTGCCCGACACCGGCTCGGTGAGCTTTACGCGCCAGCAGAAGCCGCTGGGACTGGGGCATGCGGTGTGGTCCGCCCGGCATTTCGTGGGCAACGAGCCGTTCGCGGTGTTGCTGCCGGACGACCTGCTGGTCGGAAAACCTGGTGCGATGGCGCAGATGATGGAGGCCTACAATCGCGTGGGCGGCGGCGTGATCGTGGCGGCGGAAGAAAAGACGCGCGAGGAGACGCAGCGTTACGGCGTGATCGATCCCGGCAAGACGAGCGGCAACGCCACCGAAGTGAAGGGCGTGGTCGAGAAGCCTTCGCCCGACAAGGCGCCGTCGACGCTGTGCGTCATCGGGCGCTACATCCTGCAGCCGGAAATCTTCGCCGAACTCGAACGCAAGGAAACGGGCGCTGGCGGCGAGATCCAGTTGACCGATTCCATGGCGCGGCTGATCGGACGGATGCCGTTCCATGCCGTGACGACGAATTGCGCGCGCTACGATTGCGGCGACAAGGTGGGCTTCCTGCAGGCCAACATCGCGGTCGGCCTGTCGCGGCCCGACATCGCGCCGTCGTTGAAGGCGCTTCTGAAGAAGTTCGATCTCTAGGCGAGTACGATCTTCGCGCGGTCGCGCACGGATTTCGTGACATTGCGCGTATCCACCACCAGCCTTGAATGCGCCACCAGCGCTTCGTAATCGACCGCGTCGTGGTCGGTGACGACGAGCGCGGCGTCGAAGCCGGAGAGCGTGTGCGCGTCCAACGTGACGCTCTGCATTCCGAGCAAGGCCCCATATTCGCGCGTGGGCTTCATCTCGGGAATGAAGGGGTCGTGATACGAAACCTTCGCCCCGAAGTCACGCAAGATTTCGATGATGCGCAAAGCCGGGCTTTCGCGCAGATCGTCCACGTTCTTCTTGTAGGCGAGCCCGCAAACGAGGATGGACGCATCCTTCAAGGCGCGCGCGAAGCGACGGCTCAGGGCGTCCTGCAGGGTCTGCACGACGAGGCGCGGCATGGCGCGGTTGATCTCGCCCGCAAGCTCGATGAAGCGCGTATCGACTTCGAACGCGCGCGCGCGCCAGGAGAGATAAAACGGGTCGATAGGGATGCAATGGCCGCCCAGACCGGGGCCGGGATAAAACGGCATGTAGCCGAACGGCTTTGTCTTGGCCGCGTCGATCACATCCCACACATTGATGCCCATGCGCGAATAGGCGACCTTCAATTCGTTGACGAGCGCGATGTTGACCGCGCGGAAAATGTTCTCGGTGATCTTTACCGCTTCGGCGGTCGCGGCATCCCGCACGGGATGGACCTTCGCGAACGCCGCCTCGTAGAATTTTTTTGCGAGTGCACCCGACGTTTCGTCGGCGCCGCCAACGATCTTCGGGATCGTGCGGGTTTCGACGGCGCTGCCGGGATCTTCGCGCTCGGGCGAGAAGGCGAGCCAGAAATCGCGGCCGGATTTGAGACCCTTGCGCTCGAGGATCGGCTGCACCACTTCGGCTGTGGTGCCCGGCCAGGTCGTGGATTCGAGTACGACCAGTGAGCCTTCGTGGAAATGGCGCGCAATTTCCTCAGCTGTGGAGACAACGAAACGCAGATCGGGTTCGCGCGTGGCGGTGAGCGGTGTCGGCACGCAGATCAGGACCGCATCGACATTTTTCAGGTCGGCGAAACAGTCGGTGGCGGCGAAGCGGCCCGATTGGACCATCGAACCGATGCGCTGGTGCGGGAAATGCTTGATGTAGCTTTCCCCCGATTTCAGTTTCGCGATCTTTTCGGAATCGATGTCGAACCCGGTGACGGGAAATCCCGCCTGCCAGAACACATGGGCGAGCGGCAATCCCACATAGCCCAAACCGATCACGCCCACGCGCAACGATTTCGCGGCGAGTTTCTTCTCCCAAGTGGTTTTCAGCTGCCCGGTCGTCATTGCCGGTCAGAATAGTGTGGCAGTTGTTAAGGAGAGGTATGGGTGCGAATCCAACTTTTAATGTCTCCCGCGGTTCTTCTGGTACATCGATCGCGTGCGATGGACTAATCTCCTGTTTGCCTGCCGTTTTTCGGGCTAGCCTTGCAGCAATGGGGTGTATTTCGCCGAAAGGGAGTATCAATGCGCGTCCTTCAGAATGTACGAGCCTTGTTTTTGACGGTGCTTTCCTGCGCTGTCCTTGCCAGCGGCCCAAGCACGGCCGGAGACGCCGAAAAAACCATCCCAACTGCCGTCCGCATTGAGCCCAACGACCTCGCGGTGACACTTCAGTCAGCATCAAATGCGCCGGTCGTTCTTCAGATCGGCTCGAAAGTTCTGTTCGATGAAGCGCACATCGTGGGCGCACAATATGCCGGCCCGGCGGGGCAGCCCGACGGACTTCAAAATCTGAAGACGCATGTCGAGAAATTGTCACGCGATCGTTTGATCGTGATCTATTGCGGATGTTGCCCGTGGGAGCGCTGCCCCAACATCGCACCCGCTTACAAAGAACTGCGAGATATGGGTTTCACCAACATCAAGGTTCTGCAACTCAAGGACAATTTCGGCCACGATTGGGTCGACAAGGGCTATCCCGTCGAACGAGGCTGATCAACATGCGATTTGGCTGGCGGGCACTTCACGCAGCGTGGCTTGCAATCGCTGTGGCGTGTTTGGGTTTTGCGTGCCCTGCGGAGGCAGGAGATCGCGCGACTCCGGTTCGCCTTGATGCTGGCATGCAGGCGCCACAGTTCTCGCGCGTCGATCTCGCGGGAAACAAGGTCGACCTCAGTGCGCTTCGTGGCAATGTGGTCCTGATTGACTTCTGGGCCAGCTGGTGTGCGCCCTGCATCATCGAAATTCCACGCCTGATCAATCTGCAAAAGCGCTACCGCTCGGAGGGCTTGCGCATCATTGGCGTTTCCATGGACGACTCGGCCGCACCGGTAAAATCTCTGGAACGACGTTTCGCCTTCAACTATCCGCTGATTCTCGGCGACGCCAAATTTGGAACCCTCTATGGGGGCATACTCGGACTGCCGGTGCGCATTCTTGTATCGCGTGACGGAAAGATACTGCATATCTGGAACGGAGAGGTGCCGGCAGACGCTATCGAAACGGCGGCGAAGACCGCATTGGTTCGGAATTGACGATCGCTGCACCGGGCCGTTCTAGAAGAACCGTTCCTTCACGCGGATGATGTCGCCCGGCTGCACTTTGCCGCCCGCCTCGACATCGACCTCCTCTTCCTCGTTGGACCCGGCGTGCTTGATGTAGACCTCGCCTTCGCGCGCGCGATAGGTGAAGCCGCCGGCCAGCGCCACTGCGTTCAGCACGTTCATGCCGTTGACGTAAGGATATTCGCCGGGCTTGTTCACTTCGCCGATGATGAAGAACGGGCGGTAATTGGTGACTTCGACACTGACGCGCGGATTTTTGAGATAGCCTTGCGAAAGTTTCGCCGCGATGTCGCCCTCGAACTGATGCAACGTGTGACCTGCCGCATCGACCTGCCCGATCAGGGGCAGACGGACATGGCCGCCATCGTCCACCGTGAACTGACCGGAAAGATCGGTTTCCCCGAACACGATCACCCGCAACTGGTCGCCTGTGCCGAGCGTGTAGGTCTCGCTCACGGGCGCGGGCGTGGCTTGTTGTTGTTCTTCGGCACAAGCTGTGACCAGTAGGCCAAAGGCCGACAATCCCAGGGCCAGCAGTACGTTTCGCGCCTGTCCGAGCAAGGTCATGGGCGAATCCCCCGATGCAGCGGACTATACAACCTTCAATCCTTTAACGAATTAACCCCGGCGTTAAGGTTCCATGGTAGTCCAGCCTTGAAACGGCGCGGCCATCCAGGCCAAAGAGTGGCCGTTCTTCCAAGGGGTTTTCCTCATGCGCGTGGCGATGATCGGGACGGGGTATGTCGGTTTGGTGTCCGGCGCCTGTCTCTCCGAATTCGGGCATGAGGTGATCTGCGTCGACAAGGACCAGTCGAAGGTCAAGGCGCTCGAAGCCGGCCAGATACCGATCTTCGAACCCGGCCTCGACGAAGTGGTTGCCGCCAATGTGAAGGCGGGCCGCCTGTCGTTCACCAGCGACCTCACGAAAGCCGTGCCCGGCGCGGACGCTGTGTTCATCGCGGTGGGCACGCCCTCGCGCCGCGGCGACGGACATGCCGACCTCACCTATGTGTTCGAGGCCGCCGAGGAGATCGCGCAATCGCTGAACGGCTATGCCGTGGTGGTGACGAAATCGACCGTGCCCGTTGGAACAGGACGCAAGGTGGAAGACATCATCCGCAAGAAGCGTCCCGATGCCCAATTCGACGTGGCGTCCAATCCCGAATTCTTGCGCGAAGGTTCGGCCATCGAGGATTTCCGCCGCCCCGACCGCGTGGTGGTGGGCTGCGAGAGCGAGCGCGCGAAGAGGGTGATGCGAGAAATCTATCGCCCGCTCTATCTCAACGAGACGCCGATCCTCTTCACCAGCCGCGAAAGCTCGGAACTGATCAAATACGCGGCCAATGCGTTTCTTGCGACCAAGATCACCTTCATCAACGAGATGGCCGATCTCTGCGAAAAACTGGGCGCGGACGTACAGGACGTGGCCCGCGGCATTGGCCTGGATGGACGTATCGGCGGCAAGTTCCTGCACGCGGGCCCCGGCTTCGGCGGATCTTGCTTCCCGAAGGACACGCTGGCGCTTTTGAGAACCTCGCAGGAAGCAGGCGCGCTCACGCATGTCGTCGATGCGGTCGTGAAGGTCAACGACGCGCGCAAGGTGCAGATGGCGGAGAAGATCGAACGCGCCTTCGGCAGCGTGAAGGGCAAGACCATCGCGGTGCTCGGCCTCACCTTCAAGCCCAACACAGACGACATGCGCGATGCGCCGAGCCTCGTGATCGTTCCGCACCTGCAGGCCAAGGGAGCGCGCATCCGCGCCTACGATCCCGAAGGGACGAAAGAAGCCAGGAAGCATCTCGACGTCGAATATTGCACCCAGGCTTACGAGGCGCTTTCGGGCGCGGACGGTGTGGTGATCCTCACCGAATGGAACGAGTTCCGCGCGCTCGATTTCGGCAAAGTCAAAAGCCTGCTTAAGACGCCGCTGATGGTGGACCTGCGCAACATCTACCGGCCCGCGCAGATGGCCGAAGAAGGCTTCACCTATGTCAGTGTCGGACGCGCCGAGGCGCGGCCCGCCGGGTAAAAAGGCGTTTTGCGGGCAAGGCCTTAGAGGTGTGGACGCGCGTTTCGCCATCTTGCCATCGCCTACCCCTCTTGCCATAGAAAACCGCCCATAAGAGAGCACCGGGGACTGGTGGCCAGGAAGGATCGCCGCAAAACCTTTGCGCGCCGTCTGGCGGCGCCCGGCATGGCGCTGGCGGCGCTGGCCGCGAGCCCCGCTTGGGGCTTTTCCGACATCCTCGACGATCAGCCCTATCAGATCCGTAATCTTTTCGGCGAGGTGGGCCTGGTCGACATGCCTTCGGCCCATATGGCCGAGGACGGTCAGATCACGGTTTCGGTCAGCGCGCTGAAGGACACGCAGCGTTACGGCTTCAGCTTCCAGGCGCTGCCGTGGCTGGAGGGTTCGTTCCGCTACAGTCATCTCTCCAACTATAACTTTCACGACTACTACGACCGCAGTTTCGGGATGAAACTGCGCCTCGTCGAAGAGAGCATGAACTGGCCCGACATATCTCTGGGCATTCGCGACATTATCGGCACGGGCGTCTACGGTTCGGAATATCTGGTCGCGAGCAAACACATCGCGCGCGACTTCGACGCGACGATAGGCGTGGGCTGGGGACGGCTTGCCTCTTCGGGAGCGCTGCCCAATCCTGTGGGCGAAATCTTTTCGGCGGCCAAAATCCGCCAGCCGCCGCATCAAACCGGCCAGATCGATTTCAGCCAGCTTTTCCGCGGCCCCGACCTGGGCGTCTTCGGCGGCCTCTCGTGGCACACGCCGATCCCGCGGCTGGACTTCATCGTCGAATATTCCTCGGACCGCTATGTGCAGGAGAAGCGGTTCGGGATGCTGAACGAATCCATGCCGGTCAATTTCGGCCTAGCCTACCGGCCGCTCAATCACATCACGCTGGAAGCGGGCTTCCTCTACGGCAACACTTACGGACTTTCGCTCACCGTCGATGCCGATCCGACCAAGCCGCTGCAGAACATGCGTCTGGGCGCACAGCCACCGCCGGTGAAGACGCGCACGCCCGAAGAACAGCATGCCGCGATCGTCAATCTTTCGAAGCACAACGTCATCGGACGGCGCGCGGACGAGAAGCCGTGGCTGCCCAACCGCTATGCCGGTCCCGACGACCGCTATGCGCTGGGCGACGCGCTGTCGGCGATGGGCGGCGAAGTATGGGACTACGAGATCGACGGCTACACGCTGCTCGTCAACGCGCGCAAGACGCCCTCGCCCGCCGATTGCCGCTCTTACGCGCGGCTGCCAGCGCTTTCGAACATGAACCTGAAATCGGTGGCGGTGGCCGACCTGCGCAAGGGCGACGGCCAGGTGGTGACCTGCAGCGTGACGCGGCCCGGCGTTCAGCTTGCTTCGGCGAACTATCCGCTGACGGATGCTTATGCGGGAGACGCGCCGCCGCCTCTATCGCGTCGCATCCCCAGCGACCAGGCTGAAAAGAAGATTCGCGACGATGCGCGCGACCAGGCGCTTTATGTGGATGCCGTGCATTCGGCGCGCGGCGAGATGTGGATCTATTTCACCAACCACCACTACTATCTCGAAACCGAGGCCGTGGGCCGGATCACCCGCATTGCCATGGCTGAAGCATCGCCCGAGATCGAGGTGTTCCACCTGATCTCCGTCGAGCATGGCGTGCCGCTGCGACAAACCACTGTGCTGCGCAGCTCGCTCGAACGAACGCTGCTCGCCAACGGCAATGTTCCCGAACTGAGCGAAGCCGTCGAGATCACGGCCGCGCCGATGGACAATCCCGCGCTCGACGGGATGATTTCGAAGAACTATCCGCGCCTGTCCTGGTCGATCTCGCCGGAGACCAAGCAAAGCCTGTTCGACCCAAACGTACCGCTGCAGGCGCAGCTTCTGGTGGGCGTGACGTCGAGCGTCGATCTTTATCCGGGCGTAACGATCTCGGGAAAATTCGATGTCAACGTCTACAACAATTTCACCGACAAGCGGCCGAGCGACAGCAAACTCCCGCATGTCCGAAGCGACGTTCAGAAATACTACAAGCACGGCGTCAACGGCATCGCCAATCTGCAAGCCGATTACCGCACGCGGCTGGCGCCCGACCTGTTCGTGAAGGTGAGCGGCGGCTATCTGGAGGACATGTTCGGCGGCGCGGGCGCGCAGATCGTCTGGCGGCCGAAGAATTCCCGTTTCACGATCGGCGCCGACGCCTATGAAGTCTGGCAGCGCGATTTCGACCGGCTGATCTATTTCCAGTCCTATCATGTGTTCACGGGGCACGTGAACGTCTACTACGAATCGCCATGGTACGGATTGAACTTCAACATCCATGCCGGCCGGTATCTGGCGGGCGATTATGGCGCGACCTTCGAAGTCATGCGCCGCTTCGACAGCGGTGTCGAACTGGGCGCCTTCGCTACCTTCACCAATGTGCCGTTCAAGAAATTCGGCGAAGGCAGCTTCGACAAGGGCGTGATGGCGCGCATCCCGCTCGAATGGGCGCTGCCGATCCATTCGCAGTCGGCGTACAGTCTGACCTTGCGCCCGCTGCAACGCGACGGCGGCCAGCGGCTGGACAACGACGATTCGCTTTACGAAGAAACCCGCAGAACCGGTTATGGCTCGTTTGCCTATCATCTCGACGACATCCCGAACCCGTAAGGCGCTGGCTGTGGCGAGCCTGTTGCTGCTGGCGGCATGCGGCTCGGAGCAGTCGGACACCGGACTATTGTTCGGGGCCGTCCGCAACATCGTCACGGGGCCGGGGCCCCAGCCGGTGACGCTCCAGCAGGCGGCGTCGGTTCCCTATGCCTCGATGGGCGTGCGGATAAACGGCGGTTCGGAGATCCTCATCGTGATGGTCATCGACGCGCCCCATTCGCGGCTCTGGACGGCCGGCAAGGCGATTGCGGTCCAGACCGACGATGGCCGGATTGTGCGGACCTCGGGCTTTGCGAACAACCTCTCCGGCGTGAGCGGCGATCTGGGCGCGCCGGTCTCCCCGCTCGATGCCGTGCGCCACCGCGACGGCAAACGGACGCTGCTCTACGACTTCGCCGACCTCAACGCCTATTCGGTGAAGACGGTTTGCCAAGCGGTGAACCGCGGCCGCGAGAACATCCAGATCCTCGGCAAGGCCATCCCCACCATCCGCATCGAGGAAACCTGCCGGGCCGACGCGCTCGACTGGTCTTTCGTCAACACCTATTGGGCGGGTGCGGAAAGCGGGATGGTGTGGCAGTCGGTCCAGCACATCCATCCAAGCGTGGGGCCGATAACGACCGAGATCCTGCGTCCGCCGGAGACGCATTGATTCGGACAGGCAAAGACGCGGACAAACAAGAACACGGGCAAACAAAAAGGGCGCCGCAACGGGCGCCCTTTTCGCAAAGTTCTCGTTCGAATTAATCGGCGAACGCGGTCGTGCCGGTCGTCGAATGACCGCCATTTCCCGTGCTGGTCACGACCAGGACGATGCCGACGGCAACGACAGCAGCCGCCAGAAGACCCATCGTCAGGTCCATGTCCATGCCTTGCGCCTCATGGATAGCCGCCGCATTACCGGGGGCGAGCGCACCCTGTTCCGTGGTGTCGGCCGCATAGGCTGCCGAGCTGGCAAGCATCGAAGCCACCGCAACGACCGAAGCAATCTTCCGCAACATAGGGAAACCCTCCTGAATCTGTAATTTTGTGTACGTTAGGCCCTGAAAACTGTCAATTCGCGGTTGTCGGCTTAAACGTCTATGTTGCTCTGTTGCAACAGAAATTCCCCGGCAACAACAGCACATAACGCACGAAACCGCGCCACGATCCCTTCGATTATGGTTCGCAAATCCCTATCAGGGGATTAAGCCCCGGCTGCGCAGGAAAGCGACCGTCTGGGCTGCCAGGGTCTCGGCCTCCGTCCCAACCGTCTTGAGGGTCAGCTCTGCGGCCTCAGGCGGCTCATAGGGGCTGTCGATGCCCGTGAAGTTCTTGATCTCCCCCGCCCTGGCCTTTTCGTAGAGACCCTTGGGGTCGCGGCCCATGCAGACCTCGAGGGGGGTGTCGACGAAAACCTCGATGAACTCGCTTTCGCCCACCAGCCCGCGCGCCATGCGCCGCTCGCTGCGGAAGGGCGAGATGAACGACACCAGCACGATCAGACCCGCATCGACGAACAGCTTGGCCGTTTCGGCCACCCGGCGGATGTTCTCTACCCGGTCGGCATCGGTGAAGCCGAGGTCGCGGTTGAGACCGTGGCGGACATTGTCGCCGTCTAGCAGATAGGTGTGGCGGCCTTCGGCGAACAGCGTGCGTTCCACGATGTTGGCGATGGTGGATTTGCCCGAGCCCGACAGGCCGGTGAACCACAGCACCGCGGGCTTCTGGCCCTTCTGTTCGCCGCGCACGAATTTGTCGATGTCGAGCGCCTGCCAATGGACGTTGGTGGCGCGTCTGAGACCGAAATCGATCATGCCGGCGGCGACCGTGCCGTTGGTGAAACGGTCGATCAGGATGAAGCCGCCCGTGTCGCGGTTTTCCGCATAGGAATCGAATGCAATCGGCTGCGACGAGGAGAGGTTGGCGTAGCCTACTTCGTTCAGCTGCAGCGTCTTGGCCGCCAGCGAGTCGAGCGTGTTGACGTCGACCTTGTGCTTGAGCGCGGTGACGGTGACCGGCGTGGTGCGCGTGCCGATCTTGAGAAGATACTGGCGGCCCGGCAACAACTCGTCTTCCGCCATCCAGAGCATGTGCGCGGCGAACTGATCGGAGACTTCGGGGCGCGCGGCCGGCGCGGCCAGAAGATCGCCGCGCGAAATATCGATTTCATCGGCAAGCATCAGCGTTACCGCTTCGCCCGCCACCGCTTCCTCAAGATCGCCGTCCATCGTGACGATGCGGCGGACCTCCGACGTGCGGCCGGAATTCGCCACGACCACGGTATCGCCCGGCTTCACGCGGCCCGAAACGATGGTGCCGGAGAAACCGCGAAAATCGAGATTGGGCCGGTTGACCCATTGCACCGGGAGGCGGAACGGCTTTTCGGCGAGCGCGGTTTCGACATCCACCGTTTCGAGATGGGCGATCAGCGTGGGACCTTCGTACCACGGCATCTTCGCGCTTTTCTCGGTAACGTTGTCGCCATAGCGGGCCGACATCGGGATCGGCAGCAGCGTCTGGAAACCCAAAGGCTCCGCGAATTGGGTGAATTCGGCAACGATGTCCTCGAACACATCCTGCGAGAAATCGACGAGGTCGATCTTGTTCACCGCCAGCACGACATGGTGGATGCCGAGCAGCGATGCGATGTAGGCGTGGCGGCGCGTCTGCGTGAGCACACCCTTGCGCGCATCGATCAGGATGACGGCGAGTTCGGAATTCGACGCTCCCGTCGCCATGTTGCGGGTGTACTGCTCATGGCCAGGCGTATCGGCGACGATGAATTTGCGCTTGTCGGTGGCAAAGAACCGATAGGCGACGTCAATGGTAATGCCCTGCTCTCGCTCGGCTTCGAGCCCGTCCACCAGCAAAGCAAAGTCGATGTCGTCGCCCGTGGTGCCGTGCTTCTTGGAATCTTTCTTGAGCGCCGCCAGGTGATCGTCGAACAGCAGCTTGGAATCGTAGAGCAGCCGACCGATGAGTGTGGACTTGCCGTCATCGACGCTGCCGCAGGTGAGAAACCGCAGCAGCGATTTCTTTTCCTGCTCGGCGAGATAGGCCTTCAGATTGGCGACGGGCGCGGTCATCAGAAATATCCCTCGCGCTTCTTCTTCTCCATTGAGGCGTTTTCGTCGCTGTCGATGAGGCGGCCCTGCCGTTCGGAGGTGCGAGCGGTGAACATCTCCGCCACGATCTCTTCGAGCGAGGTTGCGGGCGATTCAATCGCGCCCGTGAGCGGATAGCAGCCGAGCGTGCGGAAGCGCACGAGCCGCGATTGCACTTCCTCGCCGCTGCGCAGTTTCAGCCGCTCGTCGTCGACCATGATCAGCGTGCCGTCGCGCGCGATCACCGGGCGCTTGGCCGCGAAATAAAGCGGGACGATGGGGATGTTCTCCATCATGATGTATTGCCAGATGTCGAGTTCGGTCCAGTTCGATAACGGGAAGACGCGGATGCTTTCGCCCTTGTTGATGCGCGTGTTGTAGACCCGCCAGAGTTCGGGGCGCTGGTTCTTGGGATCCCAGGCGTGATTGGCGTTGCGGAACGAGAAGATGCGTTCCTTGGCGCGGGATTTCTCCTCGTCGCGCCGCGCCCCGCCGAACGCCGCATCGAAGCCATATTTGTCGAGCGCCTGCTTAAGACCCTCGGTCTTCATCACCTGCGTGTGCAGCGACGACCCCGAATCGATCGGATTGATCCCGCGCTTCACCCCGTCTTCGTTGATATGCACCAGCAGTTTCAGCCCCAGCCGCGCCGCTGTCTCGTCGCGAAACCTGATCATCTCGCGGAACTTCCACGTGGTATCGACATGCAGCAGCGGAAACGGCGGCTTGGACGGATAAAACGCCTTCATCGCCAGATGCAGCATCACCGACGAATCCTTGCCGATGGAATAGAGCATCACCGGATTGGAGAACTCCGCCGCCACCTCCCGCATGATGTGGATGGATTCCGCCTCCAGGCGCTTGAGGTGGGTGAGACGGGTGAGTGTGGGGTTCACGAGACGGTCCTGATGCGGGCGGTTATTTATACAATATTCTTGTGTGAGAAAAGTTATTGAACATCTTCAGGGCGTAAATAAGGGGTAGAAGGGCTTTACGCAAGATCATCCGGCGAGCCCAGCGAGAGGCGCCAACTCCGCTCGGTATCCAACCCCCAAAAAGCAACCCGCGCGGGCCGCCCAAGATTACCGCCCAGACGATCAATTCTTGCTTATCACCGAAACGGACGCGGCAGATATCGCCAGATCAGATAGGACTTTGGTTATCTCCACCGTGAATTGCTGCCAGTCGAATGGCCTCAAATCGCGAGGTACAACGATCAGTGAACCGGGCGCGAGCCTCTCCGACCCGAAGTGAAAGAGGCTCGATTCAACGGGCTTCGACGAGCCATCGGGATTGACGACGTAGACATAGCTGTCGTCGGCATAGCGGCCATAACCACCGGCGACTTCGATATAATCGTCGACCGTGGCGTCGGCCTTTTGAGGATAGCTGCCGGGATTGAGAACTTCTCCCACCACCGTCACGGAATTTGGCCGTTGCGGGATATAGAGAAAATCTCCCGGCTGCAGAACGATGTCGTCTTCCGGGTGAGTGGCCAGCGCCGCGGGATCGGCAATCACGGTAATTCGGCCCGAAGCCTGCGTATTGTGGAGTTGTTGAACGAGGCCCTGCAGAAATCCTGCCGCTTCCCCGCTCGGCGCGGAGGTAACAGCGTTGGGACCCGAACCCGCCGCGACCGCCATCATCAGTTGCTTCTGAATGTCGTCGGCGGCGCGCTCATAACCGATCTTCTGTGTTTGAGCTGCGGATTTGCGCAAGAACACCGCGCCATAGGGATAGGCCTGCTGCGTCAGTCCGCCTGCCTGCTGCAGGAGATCGGACAGGCGCTCGCCCCGCGTAAGATCGAACGCGCCGGGAAAATGCACTTCGCCCTGCACCATCACGGTGCCCTGATCGGCATCGGTATAGACCGGGTTAAAGCGATAGGTATCGCGCAAGCGAACGTCGATGCTTGCTAGATTTTCACCGGTGATCGGTACCGTCAGCTGTTTTGTTTTCGAGCGCCCCGTCGCGGGATCGACGTCGATGCGCAAAAGGGAAACGTTGGACAAATCTGTCCACTTCAACGGGCCGCCCGCCGCTTCCACAAGCTCATCAAGCGTGATGTCACCACCGACAAGGTACGTTCCCGGCCCCCGCACGGCACCGTTAAGCGTCGTTCTGTGATCCGAAAGGAAGCTGATGAGCACGACAGGATCGATGCCAATCTGCTGGCCGAGACCGGCAACATTCACCATCTCGCTTGTGATCGGGACATTGCCTTGGGAGGACGTTCGCTGATCGAGCGTGAACGGCCCTGCAGTCGCCTGCTGGATCATGTTGTTCTGCTGAAGGATCGCGGAACCTTGATCGGGCATCTGTTGCGGTAGTTGCGGATAAGTTGGGGAATAGCCGGGAGGATAGCCTTGGGCGGGAACGCCACCAGGCATTTGTGCCGTAGGCGGAATTGGCGATTGCGACTGGTAAAACTGCTGCTGAGCGCCCGGCATTTGGCCTGGCACTGCACCGGCCATGGCGATACCGGGATTGGAATTGGCCATGCCAGCCCCAGGTATCTGCCCGGCAATAGCCGCGGGCGGTCCAGCCATTGAAGCCGGAATGCCGCCTTGGGAATTGGCGATAGCAGCAAGCTGCGCGCTCGTGGCCTGGCTGCCTTGCTGAGACTGCGCCGAGTACTGACTAAGGCTTTGATCGGTGGGTTGTGCGAAGATGGCTGCGTTGACGGCATCCTTCAACGCAGCCGAGGTCGCAGTAGCCGCAGAGTCCGATGCGGTAGGCTTGGTCGCAATGTCAATGTAATCGATCTTCTTCACATAAATATTGACGGCATTGGTCATAAGCGCGGCTTCGCGTCGGTCGAAGACGCGCACAATATCTTCGCTTTGCAGCGCGATATCGTTCTTGCCGTCGCGTATTTCGGCGGGCGCAAACGCCACCACATGCCGCTGCAATGTCTTAGGGTCTTTGCGCGAGATGAGGCCGAGCAGCACATAAGGCGATTCGCCCATCGCGCCGGGTGCGCGCAGTAGATCGGAGAGATTGCGGTAGTTGCTGACCGAATATTCGCCCGCAAGGCTTGTGGGGCCGAAGAATTCAAAGCGGCCGGCCGTGGCCGCGACCGTCTGCTCCACAAAGAGGATGTCACCATCCTGCGCCCGGCCGTTAAGCGAAGACATCGCCTTCAACGTCAACCGCCCATCAGCTTCTGTAGTTTGCAGCGAATAACGGAAATTGCCCCGCACTTGCAGCCCGCCGCCCAGACGAAGCAGTTCCTGCAACGAAATCGCGCTCTGTCCCGGCCCGAGCTCATAAATGGCGGGACGCCGCACCCAGCCGCTGACTGCGGCGACCTTGCCCAGCGTCGGCACAACGATACGGTCGCCATCCTGCAGCAAGACCTGCGGTGCCGAACCGTCGTTCAGCAGCACGTGATAGAGATCGTAAGGAATGACGCGCCCGCCGCGGATGATGCGGATGTTGCGCAGGCTGCCCGATTTCTTCACACCCAGCGCCAGCACCAGCGCATCGAGTGGCGTGGAAAGCCCCGTCGCCTGCTTGACGCCCGGCGAATTCACTTCACCGGCCACCGTCACGCTCACACGGCGAAGCTGGCCGACCGACAGGTAAACATTCGTCGAGATGTACGCCTGCTTGACGGCGGACTGCAGGGAGGCCTGGAAATCGGAGAAGGTGCGGCCGGCCGCGCGAATGGGGGCCAACTTGGGCAGCGAGACATTGCCATCGTTGTCGACCAGCACGTCGTAGCTCGCGTTTTCCTGCCCGCGCAGCGTGATCTGCAACTCGTCGCCGGGTCCCAGGACATAGTAGCCCTGAATGGAACCCACCTGTGGCACGGAAATCTGGTTGAGGCCTGCAAATACGTCGTAGCCGAACTGGCGGAGCGGCAGGCCCGCGCGATCTGAAAGAATGAGTTCAATACGGGAGGGGGCCGAAACTGGGGGCGGGCCGACGGGCGCCTGAATTGTTTGAGACTGTGGCTGCTGCTGATTTGAGGGGATACCCTGGCCGTTCCCATTACCCTGCTGGATTTGCTGGAGTATGGAAGAAATATCCCCCCCTACCCCACCCTGCTGGGCCGCCGCCTGGGAAACAATGACAAAGGAGACTATTCCAGCGGCAAGGAAGAGCAAATTTGTGCGCCCGATGCGGCCGCACAGCCTTGCTGATAGGGATCGCAAGTGCCCCGCCATGATTGCCCTCTCCTGCTGCGTCGGTTTCATAACACACCCCCAACCAGCAGCAAGGGTGGCGGTCAGGTTATCTAGAAGAATCAACAGGCTATGAACCTTGAGCGGCCAAAAAGCGCAGCGAGCCAAGCGCATTCACATTGCAATTCGGAAACCCGGAGCAACGATATTCCTATTCGACCCGCAGCCCTGCCCTGATTCTCAGTCTCATGTTCGAAACCGATGCAGTAGTTGTTGGAGCCGGCGTTATCGGCCTCGCTGTCGCGCGCGCGCTGGCGCTGAAAGGCCTCGACGTCATCGTACTTGAATCGGAAAGTGCGATCGGCCAGCACACCAGCTCGCGAAATAGTGAGGTCATCCACGCTGGCATCTACTATCCGCATGGCAGCCTGAAGGCACAGCTCTGCGTCGAGGGGCGAGAGCGGCTCTATGAGTTTTGCATTTCGCGAAAAGTCCCTTTCAAACAGTGCGGCAAGCTGATCGTCGCCGCGTCCATGGAGGACATCCCGAAGCTCGAATTTCTGCACGATGCGGGACGGCGCAACGGTGTGGACGACCTGAGGTTCATCGGCGCGGACGAAGCGCGCTCCCTTGAGCCGGAACTTTGCTGCAGGGCGGCGCTCCTTTCGCCATCGACCGGGATACTCGACACCCATACCTACATGCTCGCACTCCTCGGAGAAGCCGAAGATCACGGCGCGCGCGTGGCGCTGAAAACGCCATTCGAGGGGGCGGCCAGCAATGCTGGTGGTTTCGTCGTATCAACCGGGGGCGCGGAGCCGGCAAAGATTCAGTCCCGTTTGCTCATCAACGCGGCGGGATTGTTCGCAACCGACGTCGCCGCACGCATAGAAGGCCTCTCCCCAGAGCACGTTCGCCGCACCTACTGGGCCAAAGGCAACTACTTTTCCTACGGGCGGCGTGTACCTTTCCAGCATCTCATCTATCCAACACCGGAACCCGGCGGACTGGGAGTTCACCTGACGCTAGATCTCGCCGGGAGCGCGAGATTTGGCCCGGACGTGAGTTGGGTGGATTCAATCGATTACAAGGTCGATGAAACGCGCAAACAAGCTTTTGCAGATGCGATCAAGCGTTATTGGCCAGCCCTCGATCCTGACATGTTACTGCCGGGCTATTGTGGAATCAGGCCCAAGCTTTCAGGGCTAGAAGAACCGATTAAAGACTTCGTAATACAGTGGGTAGATGAGCGCGACATGAACGGGCTTGTAAACCTATTCGGAATTGAATCGCCGGGCATCACGGCATCGCTCGCGTTGGCCGAAGCGATTGCGAGCAAGATGAACCCGTATTGAGACTTCCGTAGTCACATAGACTGTGCAACTATCTCCGCGGTCACACGTTACCTGTCTCCCGACCCGAGGAATCAGGAATACCGTCATGCGCATTTGGGCGTTGATCTTGATTTCGACCCTTTCCGCAATAACGGAAAGCGCAGTTGCGAGAGACGTTCAACCTCTGGCTGGGCCTAGTGGGCATTGGAAGTTGCTTCCACAATACTCTGATGAATTTGATGAGCAGTCACTCGATACAAACAAGTGGATAACCGACGTACCTAGTTGGGGAACATGGACTTGGTCGACTGACAACGTATCTGTCCGAGGCGGCAAGCTCCGCATCAAAATGCAATATCAACCCAATAAACGTGATGGTAAAGATCTCCACTACACATCCGGTATCGCCGAGAGTGCTGGTCCCCTTTTGCAAAATGGGTATTTCGAAGCGCGCATCAAAGGTGCGAGCCGCTTTCCCGGCGTTTGTCCCGCATTTTGGTTGAGTAATACAAAACACACATCAACAGAAATCGATATCATCGAGATGGAGCAAAACCGATCTCATCTCCATCAACTAGACTTCACGGCCCATGTATGGCGTCAAGCGGACGGACAGCTGCGCGCGCCGTTACATCTACCCAGTAATATACACGCTAAGTGGCAGCCAGATGCCGGCTACCACGTATACGGACTGCTATGGAACGATCAAACTCTGACATGGTTTGTAGACGGCAAACCTGTCGCTTCGAGGCCCAACATTTATTGGCACGAGCCGTTACAGATTATATTTTCGATGGGCTTGCGCAAACCGCTCACTGAGGAGCCGTCAGACGCCGGATTTCCGACCGAGATGGCCGTCGACTATGTTCGAGTGTGGAAATCTGCAGATCGATAAATCTGGGTTGCTGCTTACACCACTAGCGAAGCGGGTTCCTTCAACAGACTTTTCGGTTTCCCACCAGAAATAATCATTACAACCAGTACCCAAACGCAGGCGTAAGCCAACCCGTGAGAAATGGCTGTATGTATGGCCTGCGAGCGCGAAACGGGCGGAGCCGCAAACACCCATCCAGAAATTATTAGTGTTAAAGAGCCTAACAATGGCAAACCGTCCCTCCAGGACGTCACAATGATCGAAAGGTAACCCAAGCGTACTTGCGCAGCGATCAATAGAATAAGCTCAGCCGCGATGCTAAGCGCCGCTATGAGGGAAGCAACCAACAAAAGCGATGGAGCTGCGAACGCTGCTGCCGAAAACGCGCAAACCACAAAGATCACAACTTGCCCCGCATATATCGCCCCGGCCAGGCCTTCGTTGTGTCTTGCCTGCAACGCCCAGTAAGTTGGAATATTGAACGCCCGCACCGCGTTGAAAGTTCCGAATAACTGGGCAGCCAGAACGATCTGCGGATCATGAAGATTAAGCCAGAGACCAAGGGCGGGACCCGCCAGGGCAATCCAAGCAGAAAGCGCTCCAACCCCCAGAACAGCAATTAGCCGGCTTACCCACTGCACCAGCAGACGCAATCGATTTCTTCCTTGGTCGCTTTGCCAATCTGCCTTTGCAAACAACGAAAACAAAGAAAGCAAGCCGTTTGAGGAAGCCTGTTCGAGCACGAAAGGTATTCTGCTTACCGTTTCAAATGCCCCCAAAACTGACGTTCCTGCTAAGGCAAGAACTACACTTCGATTGACGATAATGTGTACCAATTGTTGCGATGCGCTTAGGAGGGCGAAACCTTTGCTGCCCTGGATTGTCTCCCAAAGGTAGGAGCGCGTCGGAAGTGCGAGCGATCTTGGGGCAAAGCCGTACCCTATCTTACGCAAACTCAGGTAAAGGCCTACGGCACGCGACAAATACCTAGCGAACAGAGCGATCGCAAGAGCGGGAATTGGCTGGATAAGGTAAAGCAATGATGCGGCTAAAATGAACTGGACAAACGAAGTGAGCGTGTCGTTAACCTGAGCATAATTCAGACGGTGCAACGAGATGTGAAGGTACGCAAAAAGTCCGCAGGCGAGCGCTAAGGCACCTGCGAAAATAACCATCATCAATGAAACAATATTCAAAATGTTTAGCTGAACGGACACGAGGCCGAAGAAGGCTTCGGACCAGATCAACATTATCACGGCAAGAATAGCCGTGGCGCCCAGCCAGAGACTCAATGTCACTTCGGACATACCACGCACGTCGGCTGCATCACCCGCGCTGGCCGTCGCCCGCCTGCTAATGTGTTGCGAAATTCCCAAATCGCCGAGCAAAAATATGCCGATGACTAGATTGAAAGTCGCCCACAATCCGATTGTATGAAGTCCACCATGTGCAGCCATGATGGGATAAAGGCAGATATTGAGAAACGCCGGAACAAGAGAACGAAAGGGACCAAAAAGAATCGACCGAAGAAGATCGGACGCGCCGTGCGTAAAATCACTTGTCATACATCAGTTCCGGTCGGCTGGGTGCGTTTGTGATGCGCTGTGTATCACGCCACCGAACGTGGCTGGTTACAACCAGCAGGGCACACGCAGACCAAAAGTAAGTTCCCCCTACGTAACCACCAGCGAGCGACATGCAGAGAATCGAAAAGAGAATCGCCACCGCGTCATGCGATGTGAGAAGTCGTAACAAGCGCCGCAGAAATACGAGAATTATCGTTCCTCCTAAAAGGCCAAAAGTTGCCCAATACTCAATAGCAGGGATCGGAAAAACTCCCTCAATACCTCCGGTTTCTATGAGATAGGAAGGGTTCAGCCGCAAGCCCATTACCGTTCCGAGAGTTTCGTGAATTATCGCATTCTTGCCACCCAGACCTATACCGAACAACGGATTATCGGTTAGCACCCTCCAGGTGAGGAGCGGTGGCAAGAGCAAGCGTACCAACGTGCTTGCATCTCTTCCGGCGAGTATTTTTTGAAGCCGTTCCGCCATCAACTGCTCGGCAAGAACGTAAATGAGGGGCAAACACAATACTCCAAGCCCGACTACGATCAACATACGTCGAGTATAATTTATGCCCCTGGCTTCTCCTGGTTGTGCCGAAAGATAGGCAACAAAAATCCCTGCCGGAAAATAGACCAGAACTGTGGGGCTTCTGATTATCGCAAAGCCGCCTACGATTAGCGCCGCGAACTTGACCATACGCCATCGATCATCATACGCAAGCATCAACCAAAGAAGTGCCGTCAAACCGACTCCCGATGCGAGTATGGAGGGCTCTAATGAGAAGAACTTCGGTCGGATGATGCCGGTATCCATAAGATCGCGCAGGTCAGCAGTATAAAGCACGCCCTTGAGCGCTACAGCGCTTCTGAATGCGTCGGAGATTTGTTTGACAGGCGTGAAAACTTCAAATAGTGCACCAACAATCAGTACGATTGAGATGCAACCAAAAAGACGGCGCATTGTGGTAGCAGGCCACATTTTCATTTCCTGATAAATTACAATCGCTGCGAACAGAGATGCCGCGAAAAAACCTGTGGTCACTACACGCTGCCCAAGAAATGCGCGCGCAGACGGTCCCGTAACAATTCCAATCGATGCGATGGCACTGATAGCTACAAGCAACCGTACGACTTGGGTAGGCCACTTTTGATTGTCGACGAGGAATATGCCTGCAGCTATCACGATCGCAACCCCGAATGGAATAGCGTTTCCGGGGATTGGAACGGGCAGGTATGCGTGCAGGCTAAACAAATACAATAAGATTATGGTAATTGATGGCCAGGATACCCCTACGCGGGGCGTCCGCGGGTGGACCACTGCTGCCGTCTCTGTACGCATGCGTCCAAGTCCAGTTATTGATAAAACGCTTGGGTCATAGGCGCATTGCCCCCAACAAGACAGTAGACGGATAAGGGGCCCTTCTGCAGCCGCATAGTTGACGCAATCGGATATCCGACCATGATGCGAAGACAGCGATGTGTGATTCTAGCGTCTTTCACCCATCGGGAAAACTGTAATCGGCGAGATCAAAGCGGCACGTCGAACGAGAGGCTTGTGGGTGATTCCGGTGTCCGCGACTGCAATCCGAGGACTTCTGAATAGACACGGGAAGATCGCATTTCTAGCCAATCTTCCCAGGCAGGCACGGCTACTGGATATCGGTTGCGGAAATGCTTCGCCCATTCGCGTCAAGCAGCAACGTCCCGACATCTACTATGTCGGATTAGATGTCGCCGACCACAATCGATCTGCAGATGTGAGGTGCGTCGCAGACGAATATATTTTGACCTCTTCGGCGAATTTTGCTGAAAGCATAAAGCAGATGGCGGACAATTTCGATGCGGTGCTGAGCGCTCATAATCTGGAACATTGTTTGGACCCCGATGGCGTCCTAAACGCAATGATCGCACGCCTAAAGACGGGAGGGATGATCTACTTATCATTTCCCTGCAGCGAAAGCCGTTTCTTCCCTCACAGACATCCAACACTCAATTTCTTCGATGATCCTACACATCGGGTGCCACCAGACTTCGATAAAATTCTCGAAGCAATGACATCTGCCGGCCTCGAAATCGTTTATGCACGCCGTCAGCATAGACCCCTTGTACCTCTCTTGCTAGGATTGGCGCTGGAACCAATTTCGGCCCTCACAAAGCGCACTATGCCGTTGCTCAGCACCTGGGCGCTTTACGGCTTCGAGAGCGTAATCTGGGCGAGACTTCGATAGTAGTATCCGGCACCACAAAGCACCTCCCAAGGACTCTAGTTCAGCGCTGCAGCCTGCGCTGAAGCCGGTCCGGAATGTCTGGAGTGCTTTGATGATGTACAAAGATGAAATTGTTCACATATCGCCCGAGGCTTTCGCGCGTGACACCGCCGCTAATGGTTCTCAAATCTTGATCGGAAGCAAGATTGAACTCGGATACCGGCAAGACTTTCGCCTCACGCACAAAGTAGCCTCGATATCCGAGCCGCTCCAGATAGGACACCGTATCAACGATGGAATTTTTTCGATGCCGCTCCTCAAGCTCGACAAGAAGCACGGGACGATGCGCAGAAAGCGTTTTTTCTGCCCCTTCCAACACGGCTATCTCGTGCCCCTCGACATCGATTTTGGCAAATCCGATAGAGGGCAGCTGATATTCGTCCAAGCAGGCCATTTGCACAACAACTTTTCGCGTGGAAAGGCCCTCTAAGTCATTATGAGCCTCAATCGTAGCTAAGCCGGAGTCCAGCCGGCCATGTCTAAGTGGCAAGCGCAACTCTGTAACGCCCGACGAGTTCGAAAGCGCGACCTCAAATACTTCCACACGCCGTCCGAACAGATATCGCAAATCGGCAGCCAGATCAGGATTTGGTTCAAATGCATAAACTTTCGAAGCGAGTTTGCTCAAACGATATGTGTAAATCCCACGGTTTGCGCCAATGTCCAAAACGGCTCGATCATCCAACACCAAAACACTGAGAAAGCGTAGCAAGACCTCAGCATGTCCAGCGGAAATCAAATATGCGTGACGTGCCGCGAGCCATGCGCGTGGACTAATTGTCCGAATCGAATTGCCAATCAGCTTAAGTCCATCTTCCATCGCGGCGCTCTTAAGATGCGATCTCGGGATCGAAGAACCCGTTCATCGTCAGAACTTCGGACAGCGCGCGTCTATTTCGCTCACCGTCGCGAAATATTTGGGCCGCCAAAAACATCCCCGATTGCAGCTTGTTCAATGTCTCAAAGTCATCAATCGTGGCCATTACATTTCGGAGTAAGCCTGGAATATCTTCCGATATGAGCGCGTGGTCCCTAAAGCAATTGTCGCTTACTGCGCTCTCCAAGGCAGCGACTGGAATGCGATTGAAGGCATAGGTCAACATGGAATGCTTGAACCCTCCGCCAGCTTGATCGATCAGGAGCCCCAGACGAATTCCCGAAATGTAGGGTTCCACACTGTCAACTTCGCCGTGAAAAATTGCCCATGGATACGCCCGACTCAATCTCACTTTGTCGACTTCATCCATTCGTCCAATGACGGAAAGAGAAACGCCGCCATCTCGCAAGGTACTTTCGGCAGCCCTTAGAAAGTGTTCCAAATTCAGAACTTTTGCAGACCACCTAAATCCACTGACGATCGCAATCCCGCGCGGTACGGATACGTCGATATTGCGGGCTTCAACCGACCCACGAGTATAAAGAGGCGGGAGAATCGCAATGGGAAGGTTCTGAAGGCGAAGATACTTGCGTTTGTCGTGATCGGTATTGCAGGTCATAATGTCGGTGCTTCGGAGCACGGAACGATCACGAAAATAGATGCGAACAGCATCGAAAATATGGGGCAAGCCATGAAACCAACCCGCTTCCCGTGCTATCGAAAGTCGGGTTGAAGTCTCTTCGTTGTGCGTTGTGTAAATGACCCGCGTTGAAGGGGAAAATTTTGCCTTATAAGACAAGACAGCCGGCAAACACCAAGTTGATCCGATGTGATCCATCACAACGATATCGGGCTTGATATCGATAAGTAATTGAGACAATCGCTCCAAATTAGCCGCAATAGAAAAATCACTAGCAGACTTTGGTTCACGACTGGCAAGATATCCCCATGCGGTGGTCGTCCGTGACAGGCCGAAATGAAATTTGACATTCCGCTGCTCGCAGTGCTCCGGATAGGTGTGAATGCCTGGCTGTCTCGCGCAAAAGACATCGACCTGCCCTCCAACAGCCGCCCAAAGCGCGATCATTTGGGCGGTATATATGAACGCCCCCGCTCTCTGAGGATAAGGATAGTAACGTGTAACAAAGACAACACGTGGAGAAGGCTTCGCCTTCAACGGACTGATGGCTTGGCTCTCGCTTAGCACGGCGCGTACCCGAGCGAAATATTGAGGTCCTCAGCTACTCTTTGAAAAGCCCGACGATGCTGCTCTCCAAACACGCGTTGCCAATTCCCCACCCCTCCCTCGCGGAACGTGTGCGACCGCGCGGGGTCAATTTTTTGTAGAGCTCGCTTCCTGACCCCTTCTACATCGACTTCGGAATCCGTGCGTTGGGAGTAAAAGTCAATCATATCCCCCACAATTTTGCTGCGCCGATCTGAATTGAGGTCTTCATACTTTAGCGCAAAGACATCTTTAGAACCGATCCAAGGCAAATAACGTCCCATCCGCGTTGCAATATCCGGATAGTCAAACGGAAAGTCCGGATCGCGAACACCTTCAATCGCAGTCATGAGGCGCTCATCGTCGGATTTGAGACGACGGGAGAAATGTTCGTGCATCTGATGCCAACGATTCATATTCTTGAGATAAAATGCTTCGGAAACTGCGACATCGCGCAAATCGCGATAGATAAAAAAATGAACTGCGTTCATATCGTCGATGGCTCGCGCATATGAACCTTTGTAAAAGATGTGCGCTCCAAGATACTCACCGGGAACAATAGAGTGAATCCTTCGAATGTGTGCGCTCTCAGATCGTTCGCGGAATGGGAACGATGGCATCGAGGCAATGAAGCTGCCGTAATGCCTAGCACGGGGAAACGCCTCTAGAATTTGGAGGAGTTGATGCGTACCACTTTTGGGAAATGAATTGGCAATCAGAGGAGGACAGGTGTGATACTGACTATCTAAGACTGACATTCGAACGGCGGCGCGGGGAATTTGTCTCGCATAGTCCCACCCCTTCCTTACGAGGGCGCTACGCTTTCTTATGGCGGTCCAGATTGTAGTCATCGTGCTGCGTGATTTCGAGCGTCTGCCGGCAAAAATGTCTCCCGCGCTCTCACGTCGCTTTCGTTGTTCAGTAAGAACTCAACCGCCGATATGTAATCGTCACCCAGCCGGCGAATCCCGAGTTCACGTTCGACGAACGCGCGGCCACGCAACCCCATCTGGGCTCTATGGTTTGGTTCATTCAGTAGCCGGCGTACTGCTGCGACGAACGCTCTCTCATCGTCCGGAGAAACGACAATTCCGGATTGGGCATCGCAAATCAGTGTGGAAACAATATTGTCGCTCGGAACCGCAACAACTTGTGGACGGCCCGAGCACATTTGGCTGAGAACTTTACTCGGAATAGAATAGTTTGCAGCGTCAGGCTCCAAAATCGCCAGCAGGATGTCAGCAGTCGCAAGTACATTAGAAAAGACTTCAAATTGCTGAAACGGCAAAATATGCAAATGTCCCAGACGCTTCGTACGTTTCTCAGCTTTGAGGAACTCAGCGCCCAGCCCTTCCGAAATGACAATGATTCGCACATCTAAATCGGCCAGCTGCTGTGCAAGCGCCGAGATAAGGTTGGGATTGTGTTTCGTTCCCAATGTGCCGGAGTAAACGATGTTGACTGTGTTTGCGAAGCCGTTTGCTTTGGCCCACGCGTTGTCTCTTTCGCCGACCTTGATTTCTTCAAATGGGGCGCAGACGGGAATGACACGAACATCTTTGCGCTCTACCCGCCAGCCCGCGAGAATTTCCCTGAAACGCTCCGTTATGACAATAACGCCATCGGCGTGCCGCACGAGGAAGCATTCAAGCCGACGATAGAATGAAACGATTGCTTTCCCCACCCAACCCAACTTCTCACGAACGCCGCCTTGTACCGCCAGGCAATAAATATCGGTCATCCAAAAGATGAACGGCATCTTTGCGCGGCGGCAGGCCAATTGAAGCTGCGCCTGCGGTATAAGCGGCGTATTAGCGCTCAACACGATGTCCGGTTTGAAGGCCAAGACGGCCTTCGTTAGCGGCGTTCCGTATTCGATTTCCTGAATTTGGCGTCGGACGTAGTTGTGTTTCTGGAACTTGCCTTTGAAGAAGACGGGCTGCACATCGAATGTCGGCGGATCGCCGGGGCGGCGTTCGAGGGCGCCGCGTGGCGTTTCCAATCCGGCAGCATATAAATGCAAGACCTGATAGCCTCGCCGTGCCAGTTCGCGGCTGACTTCCACCTGCGCGACATGGCCGGCGTAGTCGTGAACCAATATGCGGGCGGCGCTCATCTATTCTCGGCGTTATTCGGCGGCTTCGACCGTATTGCGGGCTTGGGCACGGTTTGCCCTGTACCAGTCGAATGTTTTCTTCAGGCCGTCGCGCAAGCTTGTATCTGCTTTGAAGCCCAATCGCTTTTCAGCGACGGACATGTCGAACAGGCGGCTCGACTGGCCTTCCGGCTTGTCGGTTTGCCAGGCGATCTTACCCTTGAAACCAGATATATCAGTCAGCAAATCCACGACTTCGCGAATGGAATGATCACGTCCCGCCGACAGGTTCATCAAGACTGGATCGTCAAATTTCTCCGCCGCACGGATCATGCCTTCGGCGACGTCTCCTGCATAAACAAAATCTCGCGTCGGCTTGCCGGAACCCCAAACAGGAAGCGAGGTATGTCCATCATCCGTTGCCTCAACGAATTTGCGCACCAAAGCCGGTATCACATGAGCCGCGGCCAGATCGAAATTGTCATACTCGCCATAGATGTTGCCGGGAATTGTGACCACGATTGGAAATTTGTGCTGCCGCCAGTATGCCATGGACTGCACGTGCAACATTCGCTTGGCCAGCGAATAGGGCGCACTGTCGTCTTGCGGATAACCGTTCCAATAGTCGCTTTCCTTGATCGGTTGCGGGGCGAATTCGGGATAGCCGCACCCTGCGCCTGCTGCCACGACCTTTTTTGCGCCGGATTTCCATGCATTGTGCAGAACGAGAGCGCCCATCATTAGGTTGCGGTAGAAGAAGTCTGCCGGAAAGGTCTTGTTCGCCCCGATGCCGCCAACATATCCGGCAAGATGCATCACGATCTCGGCCGGATGTTCGCGGAAAAGCCGCACCACGTCGGCTTCGTGCGTGAGGTCGTATTCGCGGCTGCGCACGACGAAGATGTCGGCGCCTTTCTCGCGCAACTGGTTGACGACATGGCTACCCAGAAAGCCGCCGCCGCCGGTCACCAGAACCTTTTTTCCACTCCAGAACGTGGCCATTCGTTCTACCTCTTTGCAAACAGGGATTGTTCGACGAGATCGCACAAAATATGCCCAATGGCGATGTGCGCCTCTTGAATGTGCTGGGTGTTGGTGCTCGGAACGCGAACAGCAACATCGGCAAGCGCATCTATTTTTCCGCCGCCACCGCCCGTGAAAGCGATCGTCTTGATGCCGCTCGCCTTGGCAAAGTCGACTGCCTTGATCACATTTTTGGAATTGCCGCTGGTGGTAATACCCAGAAGAACATCCCCACGCACTCCAAGCCCCTGAACCTGGCGCTCGAACACGCCGTCGAAGCCGAAATCGTTGGCGCTGGCCGTCAGCATGGAGCTGTCGGTGGTAAGCGCAAGTGCGGGCAGCGCTGGTCGCGGAAAATGCTGGTTCAACACGCTGACAAACTCCGCTGCGATATGCTGGCTATCGGCAGCACTTCCACCATTTCCACATATCAGAAGCTTGCGTCCAGCAAACATTGCTTCGGCAACAACGCGCGAAGCAGCAACGATTTCATTCACGCATTGCGCGATGACCGCGTTCTTTGTCCGAATGCTTTCGTTAAGCAAAGACACGACGCGGTCGTTGGCATCGACCGGAAATTGCAGCGCAGAGCCTGCTTTGGTCGCCATGTTCATGGGCTGAACTCCGCAATGAAGGACGCAGCATCGGCCAGATCATCGCAGACGCGATCGACCTTCAAATCCGGCAGGCGTGCCTCTTCATTGCCATAACCTGTACGAACGAGAATAGACCGCGCTCCGATATTCCGTCCCAGATCGACGTCACAGCGTTTGTCCCCTACCACAAATCCCGTTGCGGGGTCGAAGCCATGCTCGGCAGCGGCCTGAAGTGCCAATCCTGTGGCTGGCTTGCGGCAGTCACAACCCTGCTCCGGCGTATGGGGACAATAGTAGATGCCGTCCAACTCCACGCCTTCGGCAGCTAAAAGTTCCTTCATCCGACCGTGCACCTTCGTCAGCATGTCCACGTCGAAATACCCCCTGCCGATGCCCGACTGATTCGTCAGAACCAGGAGACCGCAGCCCAAATCCCGCATTGTGCGCAAGCCCGAAGCGCTGCCCGGCAGCAGTTCGACCTGATCCGGGTGAGACAAATAATGCCGTTCGGCGATGATCGTCCCATCCCTGTCCAACATCACGAATCGACGCCCGCTCATCAAACCTTGCCTTCGAAAAAGCGGCTAGCAGCGGAATACGATTCCGGTGTGCCGATGTCTATAAAACTGCCTCTTGCGCAATAGCCGCCCATGGCCCCCTGCCGCGACCATTCCGGGAATATATCCTGCTCGAGTGAAACCGCCCGGCCCACGGGAATATCAAGTAGCCTTTCTTTCGAAAGGATGTAGATCCCCGCGTTGATACAGCCCTGTTCCGGAACGCCACGTTTCTCACGGAAGGCCAGAATGGTTCCCGCTTCATCCATATCCAGCGTCCCGAAGCGGCTGGCATCGGCGACCGATGCGGCAACCAGCCCAACGTCAAAAGGCGACGTATCGTACCAGTGCAAAAAGGCACGCAAGTCTACATCCATGAAACTGTCGCCATTCAGGACCATGACTTTGGACGATCGAAGGCGATCCAGGCCGAGCCTCAGGGCGCCCGCCGTGCCGAGCGGCGTCTCCTCACGCGAGAACACAAACTCCAACCCACCGGATTGCGAGGCGAGCGCCTCTTCAATCTGTACGCCGCGAAATCCGGTGCAAAGCACAACCCGGTGGAATCCCGCCTCTTCGATCTGCCGGAAGAGATAATGCAGAAAGGGCCGTCCATTGATGGACGCGAGCGCCTTGGGTCTGTCGGAAACGACCGATTGAAGGCGGGTGCCCAGACCGCCGACGAGCACCATCACATCCGTTTCGCACGGATTGGTCATCGGCTCTTGCTGCGCCAGACCTGAAGGCCGTGGCCATCGAACGTGAAGTCCGCGAACTGTGCGCCGTCGGCTTCAAGGGCGGCGCGTACCTCGTGCTGGCAATCGGTCGGGCAATAGATGGCGAAATACCCCCCGCCGCCCGCGCCCAATAGCTTGCCCCCGATTGCGCCTTTTTCAAGGGCAATCGCGTACAATCGATCGGTCTTGGTGCCTTCCGCGACGTGCGGGTTCATCAGTTTCTTGTTGACATATCCCTCGTGCAAAAGCCGACCAAAATCATCCAGCTTGCCCCGTAACAGCGCATGCTTCATTTCACCGACGAGCTGGCAAATGCGCTCCATGCTGTCGATTGTCGTTTCGCGGCCTTCCTTATAGAAATCGACCTGCTTTGCGACGAGATTGAGATTACTGCGTACTTTTCCGACGAAACAGAGAAGCAGATGCGCTTCAAGGTCGTTGAGCAGTCCGTTGTCGATGCGCAACGGGTTCACAAGTACGCTGTCCGCGGTGAATTCGATGTGATTAAAGCCGCCGAAAGTCGTGGCGTATTGATCCTGTTTGCCGCCCGCGATGCCCAAGTCTTCGCGTTCGACGACATAGTTGAGTTCGGCGAATTCATAGGGCGAGAACTTCACGCCCTTGAATTCAGCGATGGCGCCGATCAACGCAGAGGTCAGCGCTGACGACCCTCCCAACCCGCTTCCGGCCGGTGCATCCGAGCGGATGTCGATATCGACGCCGCGTTCCAGGCCGACACGCGCGATGACAGCCTTCGCCAGATCCAGTACCCCATCGAAAGCGGGTTGCTCTTCAAGGCCGTAGTTCACTGTGTATCCAAGATCGAGCGAACGCACCCGTACCTGGCGATCGTCTCGCGGATAGAGCGTCACATAGGCATAGCGGTTGATCGTGCTGGAAAGCACCGCACCCCCGCGCTCATTGTAATAGGCGGGAATATCGGTACCGCCGCCCGCAAAACTGATCCGCAATGGGGATTTGGCTCGGACGATCTCTCCCGAGTCGCCTCTGAAATCCGCCAACCGGTCTCCCGCCCGCAAAGCCGCCGTGGACATGGTCTTTTCCTGCTGCAGTATTAGCCCCCCAGCCACTACCTCAGATATTGGCGTACCGCTTTCTGCCGAGCGTTCTGTACGCCTTTATAAGTTCCTTGATCCCCGCATCCAAGCCACGGCGCGCTTCAAATCCGGCCTCGCGCAAGCGCTGGTTGGAGACAATATAATCCCGCTTGTCTGGATCTTCCCCGATCGGGGCAAAGTGAATGTAAAAATCCGGTACGTGATCCTTAACCTTGAGTGCCAATTGCTCCTTGGAAAGGTTGGCGTCGTCGAGGCCCAAATTGTATGGGCGACCACGCATCTTGGCACTGTTCTCGATGGCGTAGATAAAGCAATCCGCGACATCGCGCACATGAATATAGTTGCGCTTAAAGTCCTTCTCGAAAATCACGATGTAACGGTCTGTGACCGCAGCGTAAGTGAAATGATTGACCAAGAGATCGACTCGCATGCGCGACGACGCGCCAAAAACTGTCGCCAGACGGAAGGTGATGGAATTCTCCGATCCTAGCAGCGCCATTTCCGCATCGACCTTCGTACGGCCATAAACGGAAATCGGTTCGAGCGGAGAGTCTTCGGTGCAGAATGCTTCACCGGTTTTCGTACCATAGCCACTATTGGTATTCGGGTAAATCACAAGTTGGCTTTGCGAGCGCAACTTGTTCGCCAGCATCACGGAATCGAAATTGATTGTCTTAGCGAGATAAGGATCGGCAGCACATGCCGGCGCTCCGACAATTGCCGCCAATGGAATGATGACATCGGCCTTGGGGACTAGATCCTTCATGATACGCTCGTCCCGAGCATCGCCCCGAACAAATTCGTAGTTCGGATTTTCGCAGAACTGGAAAAGACAATGATCGCCGTACATCAATGTATCCACGGCAGTGACTTTGTCACCCCGGCGCAAGAGATGCTCCGTGAGGATGCTTCCAATATATCCGGCACCTCCGGTTATCAGTACATGAGCCATATCACCAGTCACCTATCTGCTAGCTTTTCTAACTTTCGCATTTCATTCCGATCCAACTCGAGGAGCGAACCCCAATTTGTGGTTGTCAGCGACTCCCGGCCGATAGTCTAACCTCTTTCTGGCGCTTCTTCTCAAAAAGCAGCCAATTTCCAGGGCGCAGAACAAACACTAAAATTCCCCACGTCACGACTGCAAAGAAGATTGCAAGAAATCCGATGAGCGGAAGGCTCGGCCAGCTTGGCACCAAATCAGCATGGGGCGGATCAACAAGATCGAACGCAAACAGCTTATCCGCGTTTATCGCCATCATCTGCTGTTGCTGAATGGACAGAATAGATATAAGGCTTTCTTTCACATCGGCTTGATCGATTTTAGGCAAGGTGCTCTCGAGATACGACAAGCGCGCCGATACATCGGCCCTCGTATCACTTCTGATGATGCGATCTGCGTCGAGCAAAATCTTTGTGAGCAGTTCCTGAGACTGTGCCGGATCCTTGAATTCAAGAGTGACTGTAACAAACTCCGATTCCAGAGATGTTTGAACATCCATGTTCTGCGAAAGAAACTTTGCTAGATCATCTCCATCGGGGACAGATTTGACGGGATAGTGCAGCAGCCATTTCAAAAAATCGATCGTTCGATGAAAAACATCGTCCCGAGGTAACCATCTTTTTTGGTCTTCGTCGTATTTTTTATAGAAGACTACAGGCAGAATGTCGCTCCGCTGAGCCAAGTCTTCTGTGAGGCGGCGTGACGTTAGTAACTGCGTGTACTCGGAAAACGGAGTGCCTTGATCCGCAAGCGACCCCAAACCAGAAAGTTTTGAAGCTAAGCCCGCTATGCCGCTTCCTGAGAGACCATTTGCCAACATGGTCTGGCTAAGCGATGTCTGCGCCGGCCCAACAACCGCGACTGCAAGGTATTGTGGTTGCACAAGTGCGGCAAACGCCAAGGCTGCAAGAGCGTAGACTACTAGGCAAGCCAAAAGGAGGCGGTAATATTTTTTCACCTTTTCGGCGACATCGCGAATGACAGCGCGTGGGTCAACTACGCTTTCAAGCTCGTCAGTTTGCTGATCGCCTTGGGACATTGTGGTAGTTTCTGATTCCGCTTTTCTGTCAGACTCTAATTTGGGCCCGTGTTCTGGCAAATGTGTTGCAATTCGCTTTCCTTCCGTAAGCTACTCAAGCTTGGCCGAATCGCGCTGGTGGCAGTCTAACACTGATTCGCTTTCCACTATGAGTGAATACCTATTTTACTCAAGTGGTTAGATCGACACATGTGATTTCTGGAAAGTTGCACTGTGGCAGGTAAATTTTTGGAGTCATTCACGAGCAACTTCTTATGAGGCACACAGATGACAACACCGTCCACGATCACATCAAAGCCGATATAGGGCAGCTTTCGCTATATGGGCTGCATACCACGACAACTCTTGGCCCATTGACCGCGGCTCCCGGGTACCGCAACCGACCATCTGATTATCGGCGGGACGCTTCGCGGATGGGTTGGCCGTAGATTTGTGTGGACATCGGCGATGCCCCTGGGCAACCGCGTTGCCGAGCGGACACCCGGCTCGCATCCCCCGCCCTCCTCTGATCGAATGCATGCCTTAAAAACCGTGAATCTTAAGCGCGATCGTTCTCATCCTCGATGAGAAGCCGCTCGGCCGCCCCGTCCAGGTCATCATATTGGCCGCTGTTCAAAGACCACAGGAGCAGCAGCAAGGCACCCAGCCCAATCGCCAGCGCCCGCTATGATCAAAAGGCTGGTGCCGGAAACCCGGCAAATCCGCCAAGCGCCGAGCCCGACCGGAGCATGTTGTGGCTGGAACATCGCAGGCTTTGCCAGAATATTGCTCGAATTCCGCTGGACATAACCCAGCGGCCGAGCATGCATGTCCTTGCAACAAGGCATGTGGATTGGGCCCTCACAATGCCTCTACTCCAGCTGTCCATCACGGATAGCGGCCCTTTGCGAGGTAGAAGCCAAACGATGCCCCGACAGACGAAGGCCGAACGTTCCACTGCAACCCGCCAACCCATTTCGACTGATCTGACAATAGATTTCTCGTCATTGCGCAATATGAACGTCAATGATCTCAGATCTATGTGGAAGGAGCGCGTCGATATCGAGCCTCCGAACAATCGTTCTGCTCATCTTTTGAGGCGTCTGCTCGCATGGCAACTACAGGTCGGCATCAATGGCGGCCTTAACAGACTCACAGCGCGCAGACTCAGCGAAATTGCGGTTGCCTTAGAGCGCGACGGAAGATACGAGCTCAAGACTCAGCGCCATCTTTCCCCGGGCGTCGTTCTCACTCGTGAATGGAAGGGTGTCATCCACTCGGTTACGGTGTCGGCGGGAGGTTTCCAATATTTGGGCAAACGGTATGGCAGCCTCTCCGACGTCGCACGCACGATCACAGGCACGCGCTGGTCTGGCCCCAGGTTCTTCCACCTCGAACAGAAGAAAACAATCAGGCAGAGCGAGGTGACACGATGAGCTCAAAGATGGTGCGTTGCGCCATCTACACACGGAAGTCCACAGAGGAAGGACTTGAGCAAGATTTCAATAGTTTGGACGCGCAAAGAGAGGCCTGCTTCGCCTACATCACCAGCCACAAACCTGAGGGATGGATAGGCGTCAGGGACCGTTTCGATGACGGAGGTTATTCGGGCGGTACTCTAGAACGCCCAGCCCTCAAACGTCTTTTGGAATCTATAGAGAACGGCTCTGTCGATGTGGTTGTGGTCTACAAGATTGATCGTTTGAGCCGGTCACTTATGGACTTTGCCAAGCTCGTCGAGGTGTTCGACCGCAAGTCCGTGACCTTTGTTTCCGTCACGCAATCCTTCAACACTACTACGTCCATGGGCCGCCTGACGCTCAATGTGCTCTTGTCCTTTGCCCAGTTCGAACGCGAGGTCACAGGCGAGCGCATCCGGGATAAGGTGGCCGCCTCCAAGAAGAGGGGTATCTGGATGGGCGGCAATCCGCCGCTCGGCTACGATGTTCGCGATCGCAAGCTGATCGTCAACGCTATTGAGGCTGAGACCGTCCAACTCATTTTTAAGCGTTATCTGGATCTGGGGTGCGTCCGTCTGCTCGCGGACGATCTCGCGAAGCGCGGCATTGTCTCCAAGCGAAGGGTACTCGGAGGCGGCAAGGAGATTGGCGGCCGACCGATAGGGCGAAGCGCGCTATTCCTGTTGCTCAATAACCGGACCTATCTTGGCGAAACCATTCACAAGGACGCCTCCTATAAGGGCGAGCATGAGACCATTGTCCCGAGCGAGCTGTTCGAGGCGGTTCAACGCAAGTTGGCTGAAAACCACCAACCCGTCTCGGTCAGGACGCGCGTTTGGCAAAAAACGCTGCTCAGCGGCCTCGTCTTCGACGATGCCGGAACCGCGATGTTACCAACTTACACGCTCAAACAGGGTTCCTTGCGTTACTGCTACTATGTGAGCCGTCCGCGGCTTAAAGGCGACGCCTCCGATGCTTCCATAACCCGCATTTCGGCTCCCAAATTCGAAGGGTTCGTACTGGATGTACTGGACCGGCTGCAACTGAAGGCGATTGAGGTGCGTTCGATCGTCCGTCGCATCGACGTCATGCCCCATAGCGTCCGTATCCTGCTGGACAAGACCGAGACGGTCGCTCTTTGGCGTGTTAAATCTCCCGACCGGCATGACAAAGAAATTCTAGGCGACGCGCGCCGGTACTTGCTTGCCGGCGAGACGATGTCCCCTTCGTCGGACCACCTCATTCTCACGTTGCCGGTGAGGGCGAAGTTTCCGGGAGGCCGCGCTCATCAATCGCGAAACGCGGATCGAGCCCCGCCGTCACCTGATCTCCCTTTGATCAAAGCCGTGGCTCGAGCGCACCGGTGGCACGAAATGCTGTTGAGCGGAGAAGTGGAAACCATCGGCGCCATCGCCCGCCGTTTCGGGATGGAAAGGGGGCATGCCGGACGCATCCTAAATCTCGCTTTCCTTAGCCCCAGGATCACCCATGCGATTCTGCAGGGCGAACAGCCACAGGCGCTTCGCCTCTCGCACCTTTTGCGGGCTGACATTCCACTGTCCTGGGAACACCAAGATGGCCTGCTTGCCCGCCTAGCTGAGAGCGCTCGCCAGCCCCTCTTGCAGCCCTATCCGAGTGGCGCTTGAGAGGACCGAAGCCGAAATCTAAAACGAAATCTGTTCCAAAAATAACAGGAAAACTCCGCACAAAATTCCCTGCTATTTCAGAAAACTTCCCTGTTATCGCAAAAATTTTTCCCTGTTATTTTTCGGGTCCGGGTGATCGAGAAAACGGGACAAGTGCCTGTAATACGGCCCTTTTCGGCCTGCCGCGGCCGGGGCAACGCGCTCGGTCTTGAAATTTTCCCTGTAAATTTCCCTGCTTTTTCGCGACGAGAGACGCGCAGTTCGAAAACAAATCCGCCTAGCCGCGAACCCGATACCCTCACAACAGCTAAAACGTGGCGGCATTCCACCTGAACACAGAGACGTAAGTCGTGAATGCTGGAAAATTGCCTGCTTCTCTAAAAATATCCAATGGCGGAGCAAGGAGAGGATCGGCAAATTGCGCCAATTCGCGCGAAAGTTCGCCGGGATCTGCAGGGTGCAGGTTATGGAATTATAGGTTGGTGAGCCCGGATGGGATCGAACCATCGGCCCTCTGATTAAAAGTCAGATGCTCTACCGCTGAGCTACGGGCTCGCCAAAGGCGGGCGGACCATAGGGGTGGGGTGTTCGCCGGTCAATCAATGGTCCGCGGCATTTTCGGCAGGAGGAAGAAGTGTCTACAGCAACGTTTCGGCACGGCCGGGGATGACGGCCCAGACTTCGCCCGCCTTGTCCTTGGGGCGATAGAAGAGTTCGTCTTCCGGCGCGCAGCTGCGCGTTTTGGCATTGTCCGAATCGGCGCAGAACCGGCGGAACGTCCGCTCGATCTCATCTTCGAATTTCTGCGGGATATCGCGCGAGGCGCTTTCGCGCTCCTTGCGGATGGCGCGCATCACCGACCAGCGGCGAAGCCCGCCCGGATGCGGCGTCAGGACCTTGATGAGCTCGATGAGGATGGCGCGATCCGAACGCATCTTTTGCGAATCGGCATTCGATCCGTTTCTGATGTCGAACTGCTCGCTGCGCTCCGCATAGGTCATTCGGGGTTCCTGTATCGGTTCTTGCCGGCTGTGCCGGGACGGGGGAGAGAAACGGCAGGGGCATTGCCCCTGCCGCTCTTATCGGTCGGCAAAGCCGATCAGACGGCCTTCAGATTGACGGCCTTCGAGCCGCGGGCGTCGGGCTGGATGTCGAACGACACCTTTTGGCCTTCCGCCAGCGAACGCATGCCGGCCATTTCGACGGCGGTCGCATGGACGAACACGTCCTTGCCGCCATCGTCGGGCGCGATGAATCCGAAGCCCTTGGATGTATTAAAGAATTTTACTGTTCCGATAGCCATAACAGCTCCTTTCGGTGGTTGCGCACAGACACATGCCTGGGCGTATGAACGGAGCGATCAGGTCTGAAAAGTCGGCTGTCTCGGCCAGGCGCGCATTGCGAGTGGGGAGTACAACAGTGCGCTTCATCTGACGAACGCCGTCGGGCGTCTGTTTAGGCGCTCCGGGGCTACTTAACAAGCCAGACGCCAAAGCGGCATTTTTGAATTCACGATATCAAAGAGCAGTCAGGGATCGAATATAGGCTTTATCGCCCATATATCACCTTGACGTAGCAGGCACGAAATCTAGTATCCATTTGTTTTAATTACGTAATTAAGGACTTTTGGCTGGCCGTTGACAATAGGAATTGGTGCGCTATGTACGCCACAGGCTTGAATGATCTTGAGCGTCGAAAGGTAAGGCGAGAGAGTCCACAGGAAAGCTTGTGCGATTTTTTCGTTTGCAAGTTACGCAAGTAAGCCTTTGACGCCTCTAGAGAATTTAACCCGCAGTAAAACTGAAAATCTCGGTTTTTCAGTGCCTTACCGTAAGTATCGCTTTACGTGTTACGTACATTTGCATTATGCAAACTGCATATGCTTCACGCCATGTGAACCCTCACAGGGGCTGTATGGCAAAAAGCAAAGAGCCCCCGGCTGGTAGGACAGCCGAAGGCTCTAGGGTGGCACCGGGTAGGAGGCGGGATACGAGCCCGCATCTTCCCAACGATAGGCAGGGACGCTCTATCCATTTGAGCTACCCCGGCCCGGTACTCAGAAGCACCCCGGTTTTTTCCGGGTGCGCCAGAACTGAAGCGCCGACGGTTTTTGGGTCCTAAGGCGCGACAGAACAAACCATGAGATACCCGGAACACATGTTCCGGGCAAGTTTGTTTGGCTAGGACTTGCAAGTATCCCTGTGAAAAAAGACGAATATTCCAGTGGACAGCGTGATTCTGGCGTTGACTTGCCGGAATCGGAGGCTATTCGGCGTTTCGAGAAGGCCGTTGATGCGGCACTGAAGTCTGCTCCCAAACATCGGCGCGACATGCCCCCAATGCGGCAACGCACTGGGGCAAATCGCCGGCGCACAAAACCATAGGAATTTGAAAATGGCGGACGCATCCCTGACTCTGGAACAGAGAATAGCAAACTCTCAGTTACCGGAAGTTCAGAAAATTTATTTCAATGGATTTGTCACCGCTGTGGGTGGGGCGGACATCATGTGCGCGCTTGAACTGAATAGCTCCGCTGTTGCCACGCTAAATATGTCGTTCACGACTGCAAAAACATTCGCAAGAGCGTTGGGGAACGTCATTTCTCAACTCGAACAACAGGCGGGAAGAGAAATAATGACAACAAATGATGTTGATAAATTTATGAATCTATCCGTGAGTGAGACCAAATAGCTATGCCCCCCCTTCTTGCGCGCGGCACAAATTTCGTACTCGTTTTCCACTGGGCCACAAGTTCAAACACGGAAAGTCTCGTTCGGGGGTTTTCTAATTTGAAAACTGGTTGGCATTTCGGAGATGGAGTGCCTGCAAAAGTTGAAAACGTGCGATTGGCAATAAGTCTGTTGCGATATGGAATTCAGCTCGGGCTTACGCGCCATAATGCATTTCCTGGGATCTCAGGTGAAATCCAGCTTTCGTTTTATTTGCCAGACGAAAGCACCATTGAGGTGGTAGTCGAATCCGATCGTACCATTTCGGTTCTCCACGAGGCAAAGAATAGAGCAGAGCTGTCAGAAGTTGCGGGTGTGTCATACGGGGAAGCGATTTCGGAACTTAGGCGTATCGCGGGGGAAACATGGAATACGCGCGACTACTCAGTCCTGTACACTATGATCCCACCAGAAAGAACTACAAAAGCTTGGCCTTTAGAAACTCCTCAGACGGAAGTGGTCCCTCGCTCATTAGAGTGGAATGCGCAGAATGCCGATCAGGAAGCCTTTGTGCCCATATTCGGGCAAAGTACTCGCCAAAGATTAGCGGGGATCCCCCAGTATTCTGGAAGCTCCAAGCAGAAATTCTTCCAGTAAAATGCAATTTGCTTGAGGACGCCTCGGATGGCGATGAATGTCATTATGTTGCTAATGGCGCGACTGACAAAGAGCTGAGGGCGTTTTTCAAAAAATTCTCGCTATCTGACTTTAGCGTTTGCCGCAACGGGCATTACGAGGCACTAACAGAGTCGGATGTCAGAGAAGTTGATGCGCAACGAATAGCATTCGAAAAAACGACATCCGCTCAATGAATATCTCGCCACTTTGAGAAATGCGCCGCTTGAGCCTTGAAGCTCTTAGCGTCCGCGAGTCCGCCGATAAGTGAGACGGCGACCAACGATACCGGAAAATGATTTCTCGAAGCGGGCCACGTCATCAAAGCCCAACGCTTCGCGATAGTTATAACGGAAATCAAATTCCGCGAGATAGCGGTGCAAATGCTTCTCAGAGCAATGCTGGTAATTTCCTTTCATCCCGCGCTTAAAGATTGAGAAGTAACCCTCAATCGTATTCGTGTGGATTTCACCACGCGCATATTCTTTGCTGCTATGGTTCACGGTGGAATGCTCGCCAAACTCAGCGCCAACGCGCGTATAGAGGCGGCTTTCGTCAGTGAACAAACGGGCCTCGCGAGAAATGTTATCGCGCGCGATCTTGGCGACGGTAACCGCATCGGCACGCGGCACATGGAATGAGCGCACGCGGCCACCACGTTCCGTGAGGGCTACGATGGCACGCTTATTGGCGTTCCCACCTGTCTTTAAGAACTCGCCGCCGCTGGTGCGCTTCGTGGCGGGGTGCTGGACGTTGCCGTGATACGTTTCGTCCATTTCGACGATTGAACCGTCTGAGCCGAAAGTAAAACCGCCCTCGCGCAAACTCTCGCGGATACGATGGCAGACAAACCACGCCGTCTTTTTGGAGAAGCCAAGAAGGCGTCCGATCTGCAACGCGCTCATACCCTTCTTTGACGACATAAGGAGGTATGTAGCGGCAAGCCATTTGTTCAGCGGAATTTTGGAACGCTCATACAGCGTGCCTACGGTGACCGTGAAGGGTTGGCGGCAGGCATTGCACTGATACAGGCCGGGACGATGAGACTCGCCCTGCATAAGCGTGGCTTCGCCTACCACACCGCAATGCGGGCAGATCGGGCCGTCCTTCCAGAGGCGAGCCTCAAGCCACTGGCGGGCAGCGTCGGCGTCCTGAAAGATCGGGTTTGAAAGATTGTTGCTTTTCGTCATGACCTGTCTCCTAGAGCAAATCTAGGGCTTGGGCCGTACTATGTCAAGGTGATAATTGGGCTTTATCGCCTATTTGTTCAAGAATATTTTTCAGATATTTTGTTTATTTACCTATGCTACTGATTTCGAAGGATTATTTATAACCACTTCGCTTATCAGGCGCCGGCGGAACTTTCGGCCGACCGGGCGTAGGCCGTGAAGACTTTTTCCGCACAGGCCGCCAGCGTGCCCTCGGCGATGGCCGCGCGCAGGTCGGCCATCAGGTCCTGGTAGTAGGCCAGGTTGTGCCAGGACAGCAGCATCGAGGCGATGATCTCATTCGCCTTCACGACATGGTGGAGATAGGCCCGGCTGAACTGGCGGCAGGCCGGGCAACGGCATGCCGGATCGAGGGGGGCCGTGTCTTCGGCATGGCGCGCGTTGCGCAGGTTGAGCGCGCCGTTGCGGGTGAAGGCCTGGCCGTTGCGGCCCGAACGCGTGGGCAACACGCAATCGAACATGTCGATGCCGCGCAAAACCGCGCCGGCGATGTCGTCGGGCTTGCCGACGCCCATCAGATAGTGCGGGCGATCTTCGGGAAGGTGACAGACCGTGGCGTCCAGCACGTCGAACATCGCGCCCTGCCCTTCGCCCACCGCAAGTCCGCCCACCGCGTAACCGTCGAAGCCGATCTCCCGCAGTTCGTCGGCCGAACGCCGGCGCAAATGCGGATAGATGCCGCCCTGCACGATGCCGAAACAGGCATGGCCCGGTTGTTCGCCGAACGCCGCTTTGGAACGCGCGGCCCATCGCATCGAAAGCGCGAGCGATTTTTCGATTTGCGCTTCGTCCGCCGGAAAGGCCGGGCATTCGTCGAGCACCATCTGGATATCGGAGCCGAGCAGCCGCTGGATCTCCATCGCGCGTTCGGGCGAAAGAAATTCTTCCGCACCGTCGATATGCGAACGGAAGCGCACGCCGTCTTCGGAGATCTTGCGCAACTGCGATAGCGACATCACCTGGAAACCGCCGGAATCGGTGAGGATCGGCCGCTCCCAACCCATGAATGTGTGCAGGCCGCCCAGCCTGGCGATGCGTTCGGCGCCGGGGCGCAGCATCAGGTGATAGGTATTGCCCAACACGATGTCCGCGCCCGTTTCGCGCACGGATTGCGGCAGCATCGCCTTCACCGTCGCGGCCGTTCCCACCGGCATGAAAGCAGGCGTGCGGATATCGCCGCGCGGCGTGGAAATGACGCCGCTGCGCGCGGCGCCGTCTTTGGCGTGAATGTCGAAAGTGAAGCTCATAGGGGGCGGAATAACAGACAGGCATCGCCATAGGAATAGAACCGATAGCGTTCGCGGATCGCTTCGGCATAGGCCGCACGCATCACCTCGGTGCCTGCAAACGCGCAGACGAGCATGAACAAGGTCGAGCGCGGCAGGTGGAAATTGGTGAGAAGCACATCCACCGCTTTGAAGCGATAACCGGGGGTGATGAAGATATCCGTCTCGCCTTCGAAGGCTTCGATGCGGCCGTCATCCCTTGCCGCGGTTTCCAATGTGCGAAGCGAAGTGGTTCCAACAGCCACGATGCGCCCGCCGGCCGCGCGCGCCGCGTTGAGGCGCTTTGCCGTGTCGGCGGAAAGCGTGGCCCATTCGGAATGCATCTTGTGGCCCGACGTGTCGCTCGCCGTCACGGGCAGGAATGTGCCGGGGCCCACATGCAGCGTGAGGGTCTCGCGCGAAATCCCGCGCGATTGCAGACGCGCCAGAAGTCCGGGCGTGAAATGTAGGCCCGCGGTCGGCGCGGCAACGGAGCCGGGCGCGCGCGCGAACACCGTCTGGTAATCGGTCCTGTCCTGTTCGTCGACCGCACGCTTGCCCGCGATGTAGGGCGGCAACGGCATCTCGCCTTCCCGCGCGATGGCGGTGTCCAGTTCCGCGCCGGAAAGCGCAAAGGCGACATCGACTTCGCTGCCGCTGACATGGCCAAGGACGTTTGCCTCCAGGCCGTGCCCCAGACGCAACTTGTCCCCAGCGGCGAGCTTTCGCGCCGGACGGGCAAAGGCGCGCCACCGGTCCGGGGCCAGCCGGCGATGCAGAAGCAGTTCGATCCTGGCGGGCAGCCCATCGGCCCCCCGTGGCAGGCGCAGGCCCTTCAATCTTGCCGGTATCACCATCGTGTCGTTGAGGACGAGCGCGTCGCCTTGCCGCAAAAAGCCAGCAAATTCATCGACTAAAGCATGTTGCAACCGGCCGTTTTCGTGTACAACCAGGAGACGAGCAGCTTCTCTTGGAAGAGCCGGCCGCAACGCGATCAGGGAATCGGGAAGGTCGAAATCGAAGCGGGCGACATCCATGGGGCGGGCACTATATCGGCGCCGAATGCAGACGCCAGCGCAGCACGAAAGCTCTCGGAAAGAGATAATTTGGCAAGAAATCGACGCTAGTGTTCACGCACGGAACTCCAAACAGGCTTAGAGCCTTGACACTAAAAGGCACTTTTGTTCCTTTGACGCCGCTGAAAGGGACGTCGCCGTACGGTGGCGTATTACAACAAGGGCAGGGGTCCGGCTCATACCGGGCGAATCGCGTCCGGCATGCTTCTGGTGGAGCGAAAGGGAGAGCACGAAACGGCCCGCGTGTATCTGGGCCGATAACGCCGCCAACCATCCAGAGCGGGGATTCTTATGAATATGGATGTGCGTAACGCCCTGCTTCCCGCAGCCGCGTATCTCCCAGCCGAAGTCTTCCCTCCTGCAGCCAACCGAGTGAAGCGTGTGATCGACGTGGTGCTGTGCTTCCTTGCGCTGCCGGCGATCCTTGTCATCGGCATTCCGATCGCTTTGCTCATCATGCTCGACGGCGGCGGACCGTTTTTCGTCCAGACCCGTATCGGCCGCGGCGGCAACCGCTTCCACTGCCTCAAATTCCGCACCATGGTGCCCAACGCCGAGCGCAAGCTGCAGCGCATCCTCGACCGCGATCCGGCGGCGCGCGCCGAATGGGAACGCGATTTCAAATTGAAGAACGATCCCCGCGTGACCTGGATCGGCCGTCTCCTGCGCAAGATAAGCCTCGACGAACTGCCGCAATTCCTGAATGTGCTGGCGGGAGAGATGAGCATCGTCGGCCCTCGTCCCGTGACGCGCCAGGAACTGAACCTCTATGGCGACAACGCACAGCTCTATCTCGCCTGCACGCCCGGCATCACGGGGCTTTGGCAGGTGAGCGGGCGCAACGATGTCAGCTATGCCAATCGCGTGGCGCTCGACGTGCGTTACGTGCTGACGTGGACGCCGCTGCAGGACGTGAAGATCATGTTCCGCACGCTGCCCGCGATGCTGAGCCGCCGCGGCGCTTACTGAACGGATTCCAACACGGCTTCGATGATGCGGTCCTGCGTGGCCGCATCGAGATACGGATGCATGGGCAGGCTGACCACGGTCTTGCTCAGTTTCTCGCTTACCGGAATCGGCGCGCTCGGAAATTCGCGATAGCCTTTCTGGCGTGACAGCGGGATCGGATAATACACCGCCGTCGGAATCTCCCTGGCTTTCAAGTCCGCCTGCAGCTTGGCGCGATCCGGCACCTGGATCGTATATTGCGCCCAGGTCGATTGCGCCCCTTCGATCACGCGCGGCACGCCGATGCGATTGGAACGCGACAGCGCGCTCGAATAACGCCGCGCCACCGCTTCGCGCATCTCGATTTCTTCGGGAAAGATCTTTAGCTTCTCGATCAGGATCGCGGCCTGGATCGTATCCAGCCGCGAGTTCACGCCGATGCGGACGTTCTCGTATTTGTCGGTGCCCTGCCCGTGGATGCGGATGGAGCGCAGCAGATCGGCCAATCCATCGTCATTGGTGAAACTCGCGCCGCCATCGCCGAAACAGCCGAGCGGCTTGGCCGGGAAGAAACTCGTCGCTGCCGCATCGCCGATGCCGCCGGATCTGCGCCCATCCAGAAGCCCACCGAACCCTTGCGCGGCGTCGCACAGCATCTTCAGATTCTCGCGACGGATGATCGGCTCCAGCACGCGGTAGTCTGCCGTCTGTCCGAACAGATCGACCGGCATCACCGCGCGCGGTTTCAATTTGCCTTCGCGCTTCACCATCGCGATGGCGGCTTCGAGGTTTTGCGGGTCCATGTTGAACGTGTCTTCAAGCACGTCGACGAACACCGGCGACGCGCCCACCAGCGCGACCACTTCGGCGGACGCGGCAAAGGTGAAAGCGGGCACGAACACGGCATCGCCGGGGCCGATGTTCCAGGCCCGGAGCACGATCAGCAGCGCGTCGGTTCCGTTGGCGCAAGCGATGGCATGTTTGACGCCGGCAAATTCGGCAAGCTGCGCTTCCAGCGTGGCGACCTGCGGCCCCATGATCCATTGGCCGCCCTCGACCGCATCCGAAATGGCCTTGGTCAAGTCCGCGCCCAGACGGCGGCGCTGGGCCTGCAGGTCGATGAAGGGAATCACGGCGCCTCCGGCGGATGGGACGGCGCGTTCTAGGCGCGGGCCCAAACGGGAGGCGACAAACTTAATGTTGCAGAATACGTCAGGCCGAGGCGGCGGCGGCTTTGCGTTTCAGGATGCCCGCCGCGAAACTTGCGGCCGACAGCGCATAGAACAGCCACGAAAGCGCATCGTTCGCCGAATCCGGCAACACGAAGCCCGCGATGCCGAAACAAAGCCCCGCCATCAGCGAAAGCTGACGCCACGGGATGCGCGCGAAGCGTTCGCGGCTGCGCTCGGCTTTCCACGCCAGCAATTCTTCTTCCGGCGAAAGCTCGCGGGAGACGGGCTCGTAGGGTTCGACCGGCACGAAGGCCGGTTCCGCAAACACGGCGGGTTCGGGCTCAGGACGGTTTTCGGAGGCGACGACCTGCAGGCGCCGCGATGCGCGAGGCGCTACCCCTCTGCGTCCAAACGTGGCTTCCCTCACCGTCGAATCGCTCCATGACCGCAAGGCTCATGCTCGCACGCCCGGTTTAGGGATGGCTTAAGGAAATCGTCCGATTTCGGATAATTCAAACTCGCTTCAACTGTCGGCCTCTATACGGGCCTTCAGGATCTTGTCGGGTTCGCCGGAAATGGCGCCATTGTTGTGGTCGCCGCCCTTCTTGATGGCGTCGACATGCTCCATGCCTTCGACCACCTGCCCCCACACCGAATATTGCCGGTCGAGCCAGGACGCATCGTCGAAGCAGATGAAGAACTGGCTGTTGGCGCTGTTGGGATTGGATGTGCGCGCCATCGAAACCGTGCCGCGCTTGTGCGGCGTGGCGGAGAATTCCGCTTTCAGGTCGGGAAGATCGGAACCGCCCGAGCCCGTGCCGGTCGGATCGCCTGTCTGCGCCATGAAGCCCGGAATGACGCGATGGAACACCACGCCGTCATAGAATCCTTTGCGCGCCAGTTCCTTGATGCGCGCGACATGGTTCGGCGCCACGTCGGGTTTTAGCGCGATGATCACAGGGCCGGTTTTCAGATCGAGAATGAGCGTGTTTTCGGCGTCGCGGGCCATGAACTAATCCTTTCGACGTTCTTTGCAGCGTTTGACGAGCAGTTTGGAAACATAAGGGCTGGTGAACGCCGAGACGTCGCCGCCCAGCATCGCGATTTCCTTGACGAGGCGCGAGGCGATCGCCTGATGGCGCGGATCGGCCATCAGGAACACGGTTTCGATTTCCGGGTTGAGCCGCTGGTTCATGCCGACCATCTGGAATTCGTATTCGAAGTCGGAGACGGCGCGCAGGCCCCGCACGATCATGCTCGCGCCCACTTTCTGCGCGAACTGGATCAGCAGGCTCTCGAACGTCTCGACCGAAATCGTCGCGCGCCCGTCGCCCGCCAGAGGCTCGGTCTCGTGGCGCAGCATTTCGAGGCGCTCTTTCAGCGTGAACAGCGGCGTCTTGGAGGCGTTGGTGGCAACGCCGATCACCAGATGATCGACGAGCTTCACCGCCCGCTTGATGATGTCGAGATGGCCGAGTGTGACCGGGTCAAAGGTGCCCGGATAAAGCCCGATGCGCGGTTTGCGTTCTGCCACCACGCCCTTTTTCGTTGCCACTATGCGTCCCCATTTTCCGAATCTTCAATGCGCTCGACGGACACGACGCGCTCATTCTCCTCGACACGGAAAATGGTCACGCCGCCGGAGCCGCGTCTCTGGATGCTCACACCCGCCACCGGCACGCGGATGATCTGGCCTTGATCGCTGATGAGCATCAGGTCGTCGCCCTCTTCCACCGGGAACGCCGCGACGATGGCATGGTTCTTCCTGCCCATATCGAGCGCCACGATGCCCGAGCCGCCGCGCCCTGTGACGCGATATTCGTAGGAACTCGACCGCTTGCCGAAGCCGGTCTCGGAGACGGCGAGCACGAACTGTTCCTTCGCGCCCAATTCGGCGTAACGCTCCGTCGTCAGGGCTGCTTCCTCGCCGCCGTCATCGGCATCGTCGGCCACATCTTCGATGGGTTCTTCCCCGGTTGCCGCCCGTCGCGTCGCCGCCGACTGTTTGAGATAGGAGCGGGCTTCGGCCGAGGTCGCATCGCTGTGATGCAGCAGCGACAGGCTCACCACCTCGTCGCCCTCGGCGAGCTTGATGCCGCGCACGCCGGTGGAATCGCGGCCCTTGAAGACGCGCACGTCCGTCAGCGGGAAGCGGATACATTTGCCCAGCCGCGATGTCAGCAGCAGATCGTCCTGCTCGGTGCAGGTCTGCACGCCCACGATGCCGTCGCCCGCGGCGTCGAACTTCATCGCGATCTTGCCGTTGCGGTTGATGTTGACGAAATCGCTCAACAGATTGCGCCGCACGTCGCCCCGCTTGGTGGCGAAGACGACGTTGAGCTTCTCCCACTCCGCCTCGTTTTCCGGCAGCGGCAGGATCGAGGTGATGCGTTCGCCTTCCGACAGCGGCAACAGGTTCACCATCGCCTTGCCGCGGCCCTGGATGCGCGCTTCGGGCACGCGCCAGACCTTCATCTTGTAGGCCATGCCGGTGGAGGAGAAGAACACCAGCCACGCATGGGAGTTGGCGGAGAAGATGTGCGTGACGAAATCCTCTTCGCGCGTGGACATGCCCGCGCGGCCCTTGCCGCCGCGCCCCTGCACGCGATATTCGGCAAGCGGCGTGCGCTTGATGTAGCCCGCATGGGTGACGGTGATCGCCACGTCCTCGCGTTCGATCAGCGCCTCGTCCTCGATCTCGACATCGGCATCGACCAGTTCGGTCAGGCGCGGCGTCGCGAATTCGGTGCGGATGTCGGCCAACTCCTCGCGCACGATGGTGAGCACGCGGGCGCGGCTGCGCAGGATGTCGAGATAGTCGGCAATCGCCGCACCGAGCCGCGTCACCTCGTCGGCGATCTCGTCGCGGCCAAGCGCGGTCAGCCTTTGCAGGCGCAGATCGAGAATGGCCTTGGCCTGTTCGTCCGACAGCCGGATCGTGCCCTTGTCCGACAGCAGATGACGCGGATCGGCAATGAGCGCGATCAGCGGGGCCACGTCTTTCGCGGGCCAGTCGCGGGCCATCAACTGATCGCGCGCCGTCGCGGCGTCGGGCGCGGCACGGATCAGCGCGATCACCTCGTCGATATTGGCGACCGCGATGGCGAGACCCACCAAAATATGGCCGCGGTCGCGCGCCTTCTTCAGTTCGAACCGCGTGCGCCGGGTGACGACCTCTTCACGGAACGCGACGAAGGCCCCGATCATGTCCTTAAGGTTCATCAGCCGCGGCTGGCCGTCGTCGAGCGCCAGCATGTTCACGCCGAAGCTCGATTGCAGTTCGGTGTAGCGATAGAGCTGGTTGAGAACGACATCGGACGAAGCTTCGCGCTTCAATTCGATCACCACGCGCATGCCCTGGCGGTCGCTCTCGTCGCGGATGTCGGCGATGCCTTCGAGGCGCTTGTCGCGCACCATCTCGCCGATCTTTTCCTGCAGGCGCGCCTTGTTCACCTGATAGGGAAGTTCGGTGACGATGATCGCGTCGCGATCCTTGCGGATCTCCTCAACGTGGCAGCGCGCGCGCATCAGCACGCCGCCGCGACCGCGCGCCAGCGCGCCGCGCGCGGCCAGCTTGCCGATGATGAGGCCGGCGGTCGGAAAATCCGGTCCCGGCACGATCTCGGTCAGGGCTTCCATGTTGATCGACGGGTCTTCGATATAGGCAAGGCAGGCGTCGATCACTTCGCCCAGATTGTGCGGCGGGACGTTGGTCGCCATGCCGACGGCGATGCCGCTCGATCCGTTGACCAGCAGATTGGGAAACCGCGCCGGAAGCACGACGGGTTCGCGTTCCGAGGCGTCGTAATTGTCCTTGAACCCGACGGTATCCTTGTCGAGGTCCTCGGTCAGCGAATGGGCGAGCTTGGCCCGGCGCACTTCGGTGTAACGCATCGCAGCCGGCGGATCGCCGTCGACCGAACCGAAATTGCCCTGCCCGTCGATCAGGGGCGCGCGCATCGAGAAAGGCTGCGCCAGCCGCACCATGGCGTCGTAGATCGCCTGGTCGCCGTGAGGATGGTACTTACCGATGACGTCGCCCACCACGCGGGCGGATTTGCGGTAGGGCTTGTTCCAGTCGTTGCCCTGTTCGTGCATCGAAAAGATGATGCGCCGGTGCACGGGTTTGAGCCCGTCGCGCGCATCGGGAAGCGCGCGGCTCACGATCACGCTCATCGCATAATCGAGATAGGAGCGTTTCAGCTCCTCCTCGATCGCAATGGGGCTGACGCTTGCGCCGCCCGGGGGCGGCGCCGGCTGATCGCTCAAAAAACACTCCCTAAAAGAGGTCCAGAAAGCCCCGGTCGGGAGGGGCAGAATCCATGTTCAGAATTAGCATTTTTGGGGCCGCCGAGGCCAGCGCCAAAGGGCCTCACTTGCCCCCGAAATCCCGCGAAAAATCCTTGAGGTCATTGCGAAAATTCTTGGCCTGCAACGCGCGGTATTCGTCCATCACGAAGCCGATCCGGTAGGCCAGCATTTCGCGCGGGCCTTTTTTGTTGGGGGCGTCGTAATAGGCGAAGGTGATGCCCACCAGATGGCCGTCTTTGGCATCCACCACCGGGCCGCCGCTGAAGCCCGGCCCGGCATCGGCGGTGATGGTGAAGCGCGAATCGCGCACGCCCTGCACCGGCCCCGCGGCCATGCGCAGCGAGCCGCCCGCGCCCTGTCCGTAAAGGATCACGTCTTCGCCGACTTCGGGATCGGCCATCTTGAGCGGCCCCGCGCCGCCGATGGGCTGTTCGTGCACACGGATGAACATGATGTCTTCGCCGGACGGGGCGTGACCCAGATCGTCCTCGTCATCGACGAGATTGGCGTTGTGCGCGTTGGTGACCGCGATGCCCGACAGGATGATGGTGGCCGCCCCGCGCCGCATGCCGGGAATGCTGAAATGGTGCAGCGGGATGTAGGCGGAAGCAACGCGCGTGTTTACGAAGGTCTCGGTGGCTTGGCCTGCGCCAACCCAATTGCCGTCCCCCGTATTCGTACAAGCGGTCAACAGAACTGCCGCGACCCCGGCAATTGCCCAACGCATGCGCCAAAACTGTTCAATGCAGGCAAGGCGTTATCAGAACGGGATTTCGTCGTCCATATCGTTGCCGCGATCGAAATTCACCGGTTCCGAACGGCCGCCGCCACTGCTACCGCCACCGAAGCCGCCTTCGGAACGGCCGCCGCCTTCGCCGCGCCCATCGAGCATCTGGAGTTCGCCGCGGAAGCGATTGAGCACGATTTCCGTGGTGTATTTCTCCTGCCCGTCCTTGTCGGTCCATTTGCGGGTGGCAAGCTGGCCTTCGACAAAGACCTTCGACCCCTTGCGCAGATACTGCTCGGCGATCTTTGCAAGGTGCTCATTAAAGATCACCACCCGATGCCATTCGGTTTTTTCCTTGCGTTCGCCGGTGTTTTTGTCGCGCCAGTTTTCCGAAGTTGCCACCGAAAAATTGACGATGGGCTCGCCGCTCTGCGTGCGGCGGACCTCCGGGTCCTTGCCCAGATTGCCGACCAAAATCACCTTGTTGACGCCCGCCATTGTTTTTGCCTTTCCGCTTTCGAGCGCACCCTAAAGGGCACCTCCCGCCGTCGTCACGATTGCCATCTCCCGATGTTCTTATTATGTTCTTGCCGCCTCGAGTCAATCCCCAGCAATCATGCCATGGACGATGGAAGGCGCGGCAACGTAGGGTGAAACCATGGTGAGCTTGGACGAGAAAAACGCTTCTGCCCCCGGATTTGCCATCGCGGAATGGATTTCCCTGACGCTCATGTTGCTCGCGGGCCTTGCAGCGGCGGCGGGCTTCTTCCCCGCGCTCGACCACATTGAAAAACCGTCATCGAATTTGTGGTTCGCGGGATCGGTGGGGCTCGCCTTTTTCTGCCTCGGCTTCGGCGCGGCTTACGCTCTCTTCGCCCGTTATCGCGTGGCGCAATCCCGGCAACTTACGGGCGATTTCGACCGGCTTGCCTTGGAAGCCGAGCAACTGGCCGAACGGGCGCAGCAAAAACTTGCCCGCCGCGAGACCGCTTCAAAAGACTCCGATTCCTGAGTTCGGCGGTTTATGAAGAGCCAACCGGACATTGGCGCGTTGCCTGACGGCGAACTCGTCTCGCTGGCGAGGGAACTGGGTGCGGAACTGCGCGGCATCGCGGCGCTTATCGAACCGGCGGAGGCCACGCGCAAACGCACGCGGAAACTTCTGCGCGGAACGGCACTTAACTTTGCAGGCCTTGCGGCGGCGGTGCCAACGGGCGGCTTCTCGCTTCTGCTCTGTGCGGGCGGACTTTTGGATTGGGCGGATGCATTGGTGGAAGACGCGAAGGTCATGAACGACCAGCTGCGCTATCAGCGCATCTACCTTGAAAAACAAGCATTCCTTGCCCATGTGGCAGCGGAACTTGAAAGGCGTGGACTTTGCTGAAGAACATCTCCATCCGCGGTGCGCGCGAGCACAATCTCAAGAACGTCGACGTCGAGATTCCGCGCGACACCTTGACCGTGCTGACGGGCCTTTCGGGTTCCGGCAAATCCTCGCTCGCTTTCGACACGATCTATGCCGAGGGCCAGCGGCGCTATGTGGAATCGCTCTCGGCTTATGCGCGCCAGTTCCTGGAACTGATGCAAAAGCCCGATGTGGACCACATCGAGGGCCTGTCGCCCGCCATCTCCATCGAACAGAAGACGACTTCGAAGAACCCGCGTTCGACGGTGGGCACCGTCACCGAGATCTACGACTATCTGCGCCTGTTGTTCGCGCGCGTGGGCGTGCCCTATTCGCCGGCCACCGGTCTGCCGATCGAAAGCCAGACCGTCAGCCAGATGGCCGACCGCATCCTGGCGCTGGACGAAGGCACACGGCTCTTCCTGCTGGCGCCCATCGTGCGCGGCCGCAAGGGCGAATACCGCAAGGAATTCGCCGAACTTCAGAAGAAGGGTTTCCAGCGCGTCAAGGTGGACGGGAAGTTCTACGACATCGCCGAAGTGCCGACGCTCGACAAGAAGCTGAAGCACGACATCGAAGTGGTGGTCGACCGCATCGTGGTGAAGAAGGACATCGGCAACCGCCTGCCCGACTCCATCGAGACCGCGCTCAATCTCGCCGACGGCCTCGTCATCGCGGAATTCGCCGACCAGAAGGAAAAGGGCGAACCCAAGCAACTTCTGATGTCGTCGAAATTCGCCTGTCCGGTTTCGGGCTTCACCATCCCCGAAATCGAGCCGCGTCTGTTCTCGTTCAACAATCCGCACGGCGCGTGTCCCGCCTGCGACGGGCTCGGCACCCAGCTTTATTTCGATCCCGCGCTCGTCGTGCAGGACGAAACGCTGACCTTGCGCAAGGGCGCCATCGCTCCGTGGTCGAAGTCCTCCTCGCCCTATTACCTGCAAACGCTGGAAGCGCTGGCGCGGCACTACAAGTTCTCGCTCAACGATCCGTGGGAAGACCTGCCGAAGAAAGCACGCGAGATCGTGCTGCACGGCTCCGGCGAGGACGAGATCAAATTCATCTATGACGACGGCCTTCGCAGATACGAGACCAAGAAGACCTTCGAAGGCGTGATCCCCAACATGGATCGCCGCTTCAAGGAAACCGATTCGTCCTGGGTGCGCGAAGAACTGGAACGCTTCCAGGACACCAGCCCCTGCGACGTGTGCAAGGGCTATCGCCTGAAGCCCGAAGCGCTTGCGGTGAAGATCGGCGGCCTGCATGTCGGCCAGGTGTGCGAGCAATCCATCAAGAACGCCGATGTCTGGTTCCGCGATCTCGACAAGGATCTGAACAAGCAGCAGAAGGAAATCGCTGCGCGCATCCTGAAAGAGATCCGCGCGCGTTTGAAATTCCTCAACAATGTCGGCCTCGAATATCTGACGCTCGCGCGCGCGGCGGGCACGCTGTCCGGGGGCGAAAGCCAGCGCATCCGGCTTGCCTCGCAGATCGGTTCGGGATTGACCGGCGTATTGTATGTGCTCGACGAACCCTCCATCGGGCTGCACCAGCGCGACAACGAGAAGCTGCTGGAATCGCTCAAAGGCCTGCGCGATCTCGGCAACACCGTTCTGGTGGTGGAACATGACGAAGAAGCCATCCGCGTCGCCGATCATGTGATCGACATGGGGCCGGGGGCTGGCATCCACGGCGGACACATCATCGCCGAGGGCACGCCCGAAGACATCATGCGTTCGCCCAACAGCCTGACCGGCAAATATCTCACCGGCATGGAGCAGATCGCGGTGCCTGCGAAACGGCGCAAGGCCGCGAACAATCGCTGGGTGAAAGTGGTTGGCGCGAAGGGCAACAATCTCAAGAACGTGTCGGCGGAGATCCCGCTCGGCACATTCACCTGCATCACCGGCGTCTCCGGCGGCGGCAAATCCACGCTCATCATCGAGACTTTGTTCAAGGCCGCGTCGCGCAAGCTGAACCAGGGTCGCGAACACCCCGCGCCGCACGACAGGATCGAGGGCCTGGAATTCCTCGACAAGGTGATCGACATCGACCAGAGCCCCATCGGGCGCACGCCGCGTTCCAACCCCGCGACCTATACGGGTGCGTTCACGCCGATCCGCGACTGGTTCACCGAACTGCCGGAAGCCAAGGCACGCGGCTATCAGCCGGGGCGATTCTCGTTCAACGTCAAGGGCGGGCGTTGCGAAGCGTGCCAGGGTGACGGCGTCATCAAGATCGAGATGCACTTCCTGCCGGATGTCTATGTCCAATGCGACGTGTGCAAGGGCAAGCGCTACAACCGCGAAACGCTGGAAGTGAAATTCCGCGACCATTCCATCGCCGATGTGCTCGACATGACGGTCGAAGCAGGCGCCGAACTGTTCAAGGCCGTGCCCTCGATCCGCGAAAAACTCGATACGCTGACGCGCGTGGGCCTGGGCTACATCTCCATCGGCCAGCAGGCGACGACGCTTTCGGGCGGCGAGGCGCAACGCGTGAAGCTGTCGAAGGAATTGTCGCGCCGCGCAACGGGACGCACACTCTATATCCTCGACGAACCGACCACGGGCCTGCACTTCCACGACGTGAAGAAGCTGCTCGAAGTGCTGCACGAACTGGTCGACAACGGAAACACCGTGGTGGTGATCGAGCACAATCTCGAAGTCATCAAGACCGCGGACTGGATCGTCGATCTCGGCCCGCAAGGCGGCGACGGCGGCGGCGAGATCGTGGCCAGCGGCACACCGGAAGATGTAGCGAAAGTCGCGCGGTCTTACACCGGGCAATATCTAAAGCCGCTGCTCAAGAACCGCGCCCCGGAAAGACCAGCGCCCGCGCGCAAGCTGAAGGCGGCGGAGTAGTATTTTCTTGCGCGATATGATAGGTTTCAAGCATGAGTGTCGATGATCTTGAGAAGGCCGTTTCGAAGCTTACGCCATCGGAGCTGGCAAAATTTTCCGACTGGTTCGAAGCGTTCCAGGCGGCTGAATTCGATCGCCGGATCGCGCAGGATGCCGTCAACGGCAAGCTCGACAAATTGGGCAATCAGGCGCTCGAAGATTTTCGCAAGGGCAACATTCGCGAGCTATGAAGCATTTCGCGAATGGGCCCTTTTGGGATTGCTATGGAAAGCTTCCCGATAATGTTCGCTCACTGGCCGACAAGAACTTTTCCCTGCTGAAAGAGAACCCACGTCATCCATCACTGCATTTCAAGCAGATAGGGCGTTACTGGTCGGTACGAGTTGGCATTCATCACCGCGCCCTTGCCGTGCAAATTGGGCAGGATCTCATCTGGTTTTGGATCGGCTCACATGCGGCATATGACCGGCTAATGCCGTGAGAGTAAAAAAAGGCCGGAGAAAAATCTCCGGCCCTTTTCGTTTTTCGCGAGGTGTTTACTTCCGCGCCAGCACGTCGATCCGCACAGAGCGGCGGTCCAGCGGGCGGCACTGCATCACCACTTCGCGCAGGTTGCGGTCACCGCCCGGAAGATCGAACGAATATCCGCGGCCCTCGCGCATCCGCATTCCGCGGTCCACATCCAGGTCGCGGGTATTGCCGTTGCCGAAGCGCACGGTGATGCGGCTGCAACGTGCATCGCCGTTGAGCGGCTTGACCGCAATGCGTTCGACGCTGCGGCCGCGCCACCCGGCCACCACAGCGTTACGGTCGTGACGGCCTCTGAAAGTCTGCGTTCCGATCCTCACCCAATCGTTGTCGTTCCAACCCATGCCGCCGCCGGGGCGATCCCAGTTGAAGATACCTGCCCAAGAGCGGTTCCAATCCGGGCTGCGCCGCCATTCGTCACGATGGGACGACACATCGGCCGAGATTGCGATGGTGGCGCCCGCTCGCGAAGAAGCGCGGCAAGTGAAATCGAGCTTCGTGACATGGGCGCGCTCGCCCGGCAATTCGATCTCTTCCGAATGGCCGGCGCGCAGACGTCCCTGAAAGACTTCGCGCGACGAGCCGTTGGCGAAAGTGGCGCGCACACTGCGGCAGCGAACGTCGCTGTCGCGCACGTCAAGCCGCAGCTTGTCGACGCCGCCGCCGAAGCGCGAATAGCTGGTATCGCGGTCCATGCCGTGACTGACATCGACGGAACCGATGCGATACCAGTCCGCCATCGCGGGCATCGCAAGCCCGCAGGACAACGCGGTCGCCATCAGAAAAGTTCTGGATAGGGTTCTCATATGGTTTCTCCCAAAAATCGCATGTCAAAGCACGCGCACGAAGCGGTGCCCCTCAGCAGCAACAACGGATGGCGTCGAACCTTTGTTCCCTGAAAATTGTCAGGCGGCGGCCGGGATCGTATGGCCCCCTAACCACCGCAGGGCGATTCCCAGTGCCAGCAGAAACACAGCCGCGGCAACGAAGAATGCCGCACCGGGAATGATGATAGGCGCGGCCGGACTTACGAAATAGCCGAACAATCCCGTCCAGATCGGCGGACCGATGATGCTTGTGAGGCTCGTGAGGCTCGCAACTGCGCCTTGCAGGAGCCCCTGCTCGTTGACGGGAACGCTTTTCGACATCATTCCCATGGTCGCGGGTTGGCCGATCACCCAGCCGAACACGCCCAGCGCCATGATCGGATAAACCATCCAGCCTTGCGGAATGACGCCGTAGGCCGCCGTCAATATCGCACTCACGAACAATCCCATCAGTATCGCGCGCCGTTCGCCCAGACGCGGCACCACGATGCGCACGAGAAAGCCCTGCCCCACCACGAACATCACGCCGACGCCGGCGAGCGACAGCCCGGTTTCGAACGGTCCCCAGTGGAAACGGTAAGACGAGAACAAAACCCACGTCATCTCGGCCACGCGATTGGCGAACATCGCCAGCACATAGACCGTCATCAGCCCCGCCACTTCGCCGTAGCGGCCAAGCTCGCGCAACGCACCGATGGGATTGGCGCGCGCGAACGAGAACGGTTTGCGATGCGCGTCATCGAGCGATTCCGGCAGCACGAAGAATGTGAAGAGGAGATCCGTGAAGCTCAGCACGGCGGCCGCGAGAAACGGCAGATGCAGATCGATCGCACCCAGCATGCCGCCGAGGATCGGTCCGGTGATGAAACCGAAGCCGAAGGCAGCGCCTATCAAGCCGAAGCTTTGCGCGCGTTTCTCCGGCGGCGTGATGTCGGCGAGATAGGCGTTGGCGGTGGAGAAACTCGCGCCCATCGCGCCCGAAATCAGCCGCCCCGCCGCGAGCCAGATCAGGTTGGGCGCAAAACCGAGCAGCACATAATTGATGCCCATGCCGAGCAGCGACAGCAAAATGATCGGCCTGCGTCCGTAGCGGTCCGACAGCGCACCCAGGGCGGGCGCGAGCAGGAACTGCATCAGCGCGTAGGCCCCCGCCAGAATGCCAAAAATGAATGAGGCGCGGCTGACATCGCCGTGTTCGAACTGCTCGATCAGCTTGGGCAGGATCGGAAAGGCCAACCCGATGCCCAGCATGTCGATATAGACAACCGCCAGTACGGCGATGGTGCGAACCCGCGTCGACGCCATGATCGCCGTGCCCGAAAATCCCAAACCTATTTAAACGATTTCTCGAAACGCTTCTGCATTTCCCGCGGGCTGACGTTTTCTTTTCGCGTGGCAAGAAACCATTGATGGCCGAACGGATCGGCGATCATGCCCGAACGGTCGCCATGGAACTGGTCCTGGGCGGCGCGCAAAACGGTGGCGCCCGCGCTTTGTGCCTTTTTCATTGTGGCGTTGACGTCCGCCAC